>Ga0335069_10001459_pt1 | contig 38273 bp, 26 predicted proteins | sample Lox_Sample_11_FD_206714 | JGI IMG/M metagenome (GOLD analysis project Ga0335069, IMG submission 206714) | Soil microbial communities from Loxahatchee National Wildlife Refuge, Florida, United States - Lox_Sample_1.1 | ecosystem: Environmental > Terrestrial > Soil > Wetlands | place: USA...
TCTCGTCAAATATCCCTGGCGGCCAGCAGCAGGAGGACCATCATTATAACAATGATCTCAATTCCGATCTTACAATAAACTATTTTAAGGAGCTGTTCTCAGGGTTCTCAACAAATGTGACAGTCGGACAAAATATGTTCCAGAGTGCCAACCAGCAGCTTTTTGTCGAAGGAAATGGTTTTGTCGTCCCCGATTTTTACCATATGTCAAATACCTCCTCACAATTAGTCAGGGAAAAAACGACTAAATTCAGAACAGCAGCATTATATGCCGATCTTCAGTTTTCATTCAGGAGCATGATCTACCTGGGGTTTACGGGAAGAAATGAATGGTCGACAACCCTGCCGGCAAATAACAACAGTTTCTTCTTTCCATCTTCAAGTCTGGGCTTCATTTTCACCGAGTTGCCTGGCTTGAAGAACAATAAAATACTTTCATATGGAAAGATCAGGGCCTCATATGCGAAGATTGCCAACCATGCGGCTCCTTACTGGACCGAGAATACATATACGCTTTTAAGCATTAATGACGGATGGGCCACGGGAGCCGGTGAATCTTTCCCGTTTAACGGCGTTGCAGGTTTTGCCCCTTCAAACACCCTTACAAACTCTGCGCTGAAACCCGAAAGCATGGTATCGCGTGAAGTAGGACTCGAGTTAAAGATTCTGAATAACAGGATCAGCCTCGACATGACCTACTATAATAACCAGAACAGGGATTTGCTGATTTTCGTGCCGGTTACAGGCAGCAGCGGCTTTGACTACAGGTACATGAATGCCGCTACCATGGAAAATAAGGGAATTGAATTGGTAGGGACCGTTGTTCCGGTATCGCATAACGATTTTAACTGGGCGCTGACAACCAACTATACTCAAAACAAAAATAAGGTGCTGTCACTAGCCCCGGGGGTGACTAATATCGACCTGGGTGGCTTTACCGGAAGCACAATCAATGTTGTGGTAGGTGAAGCTTATGGAAGCATGTTCAGTACCGGGTTCTACAAGGATAGCCAGGGACGCCTGATAATAAATGATAATTCCTCCAGTGCAGGTTACGGGTACCCGATTAAAAATGAACAGATGAAATCTCTCGGGAGTATTGCCCCCAAATGGACAATGGGCATTACCAACGAATTTACATACAAGGGAATAGGCTTATCCTTCCTGATAGATATTAAAAAAGGAGGCATAATGTGGAACGGAACCCTCTCGCGGCTCGATGGTTTTGGTGTATCAAAAATAACCGAAAACAGGGGACAGAGTGTCGTTTTTGACGGTATTAAGGGGCACATTGAAAACGGTCAGGTTGTAAGCACCGGGGCGGTAAATGATATCCAGACAACATATTCACAGTATTACTACCAGAACATCGGCGGTGGTGCAAGCTGTTCGGAGGAGCAGTTTGTAGAAAAGACCGACTGGGTTCGTTTACGCGAGCTGACCCTTTCCTATGATTTCGGAAGAGTAATAAAGAAATCATTTGTGAAACATCTGAAAGTCTATATGACAGGACGAAATCTATGGCTTTCAACCCCTTACCAGGGTATTGATCCCGAGACCAACCTGATGGGAGCATTTAATGCGCAGGGTCTAGATTATTTCAACATGCCAAATACCAAGTCGTACGTGTTTGGAGTAAAACTTGATTTCTAATAATTATAAATCTTCAGATATGAAAAAACTGGTTTATATACTAATTTCAATATTAGTCCTGAACTGCTCGTGCAAAAAATGGATAGATCCTTCAATGAATGTTGATCCAAACAACCCGACGGATGTCTCTATGGCACAGCTTTTAGCCCCGGTGGAAGCCAACCTTGCCTTTGAAGTGGGGGGTGAACTGGCAAGATATACATGCGATTGGATGCAGCATATTACCGGCCTTCAGAGCCAGGCTGCGGATAACGATATCTATACGATCAGCGAAGCAGATGTGGACGGGGCCTGGAGCTATAACCTCTATACACCTGGCATGATAGATACCAAAATACTAATGGATAAAGCTGCTGAGACAGGATCTCCTTATTATGAGGGAGTTGCAAAAATACTGATGGCATATCACCTGGGAGTGGCAACCGATATGTGGGGAGATGTGCCATACTCGGATGCATTGAAAGGTGTTACCAATGTACTGAAGCCAAAGTATGATACTCAACAGGAAATATATGCTTCAATATTTACTCTCCTGGATGATGCGATTTCTGATTTTGGAATGGCATCAAGCGTATTTAGTCCTGGTGATGAAGATCTTATTTACGGAGGTGATCTGTCAAAATGGGAAAAGACGGCTTATGCACTGAAAGCGAGATACAGCATGCATCTGGAAAAGAGAAACGGATCGACGGCTTATTCCGATGCGCTGGCTGCGATAGCAAATTCGTATACAAGCAATAATGATGATTTCAAATTTGTTTTCGGGTCAGCATTGAACAACTCAAATCCTATTTACAGGTCGGAGCAGGATCGTGCAGGATACTATTCAGCATGCGCAACTTTTGAGAATATGCTGAGCTCAACAGGCGACCCGCGGCAACCGGTTTATTTTACAGGGGCGGTGGGTTCGATACCCGGGCAACCCAATGCAAGCGCCTCCTCGATCGGGCCAGGCTATGCTTCAGCGACATCACCCGTTTATTTAATTTCGTATGCTGAGATAAAATTTATCGAGGCTGAAGCACGCTACATGCTCAATAATGCAGATCCATTGGCCGTCACAGCATATAATGACGGTTTGAAAGCTTCGCTTCAGAGGGAGGGAGTCTTTGGGGACGGAACCTGGTTCAACGCTAACCTTATTACTTCCGGAACAATAACTCTTGAAAAGATAATCGACCAGAAATATCTCAGCTCTTTCCTGCAGATCGAGACGTGGACAGACTGGAGGAGAACAGGATATCCAGTGCTGTCGCTGGCAACCGGTGCTGTTACCAGCCAGATACCCAGGAGGTTGCCTTATCCACAGAGCGAAAGGCTGTATAACACCGAAAATATGCCCGCGGGTCTGACAATTACCGACAGGGTATGGTGGGATGCTGCCAAGTGATCACCTGGTAAGTACCACTATTAAGGGTGTCGTGATGACACCCTTTTTTGTCATCGGTTAACCGGGAACCGCAATTTGCATGACGAAAACATCAGTTTGTGAAATACGGATCATCCTGGAAGCTGGATTTTAATAATTTAACATGACCGGATAATTTGCCATTCTGTTATAATTATTTTTATTGCAACTTTGTATTATGCCGTTAAAAGGAATAAAAATATCAATGAAGTTTTCCCTGGCAGCTTTACTCTTTTTCATGGCTGCTATCCAGCCGCTGAAATCAGGTTCCGGGGCAGGATATAACACCGGAAACGACGGGAAGATCAATGCCTTCAGTACAAGGGACAGTATAAACCTGAAAGTCTTCATGCGCATGGCTGAGGTCAGCCTTAAGAAGGGAGTGGCCGGGTACCCGGCTGTACGGGCCTATATCGATTCCGCACTGTCGACATGCAATAAACTAAGTATTTCCGTACCTCCTGCCTTGCTGTTGCTGCAGGCCAGGTACAGCTTTGAAACCGGTGATTATTCAAGATCTGAGCAGGAGATTACTTTAGCGGAGAAAAGGGCAGAAGAGACAGCTGATAATGAAGCACTCTCCGGCATTCTGCTCTTTAAAGGCAGTTATCTGCTGCGCACCGGCTTCTTCAAAGAGAGCACGGAGACCTTCAACAGGGCGATCGATGTTGCCCGGCTGAACAGGATTTCATGGATAATCCCGATTGGTTACCAGGGGATTTCAGATGTTATGCATGCTGCAGGAGATTTTCAGGGATATAACAATTACCTGCGCCTGATGATAAATGCTGCCTTGGATGAAAAGGACACTGTCGTAGCCGAACTGGGTCTCCAGAGACTGGGCAACTCCTACATAGATCATATCAGGAATTCTTCACTGGCTGACTCGGCATACAGACGGTGTCTTGAATTATCCTTCCCCAGGAAGGATACTTATTATATATCATTTATATCTGCAAATATCGGCTGGAATTTCTACCTGCAGAAGAAGCTTGATTCTGCAAAGCATTACTATAACCAGTCACTTAATTTCAGCCTCAAGGGAAACCAGGAAAGCGTTTCAGCAAATTCGCTTGGAAATCTAGGAAGTATTTACCGGGACCTCGGGGAATTCAACACCGCGAAAGCCTATTACCGGAAATCCATTTATTTTGCAAGCAGGTTGAATGATTGTTACACTCTTTCCTGGGTCTACAAGGATATCAGTGACCTGTATCTTAAGACACGTGATTCTTCCTCCGCGTTCAGAAATTATATCCTGTATAAACAGTACAATGATACTTTGTTGCTTAAGAAAAACAACCAGGGGCTTGCCGATGCACGTTTGAGGTACGAGGCCGATACCCACAGGAAGGAGGTCGAGCTGCTGTCGTGGCGACTGAAGAATAACAGGTTGCTTATATTCGGTTTCGCGGGCCTTGTCGTGCTGACAGCAGTGATTGCAGGACTTCTCATTACCGGTTCAAAAATCAATAACAAGAGAAGGATAAGTGAGATGAACAGGAAGGTTTCGGAGCTCACGCAGGCCAACCTGCGCCAGCAGATGAATCCTCATTTTATTTTCAATACGCTGAACTCCATTCAGTACTATATGTTTCATCACGATAAGATCGCCACAAATAACTACCTTACCAAGTTCTCCAGCCTGATGAGGAAGGTCCTCGAAAACTCAAGAAGCACAACGATCACCCTGCAGGATGAATTGGAAGCTTTGAACCTGTATCTTGAACTTGAGAGTCTGAGGTTCCGCGATAAGTTCGATTACAGCGTGACGGTCGATGATGAGATTGATCCGTTGCTCTATAAAGTGCCTGCGATGCTCATCCAGCCATATGTTGAAAACTCAATCTGTCATGGATTGATGCCGCTCGACAGGAAGGGACTTGTGAAGATCGGTATAAACCTGGGAGAAGACCACCTGGTATGTATAATTGAGGATAACGGAATAGGGCGCGAAGCCGCCGGGGAAATCCGTAAATTGAAAGGTACAGGACATGATTCGCTGGGGACACGGATTACCAGTTCGAGGCTGGATCTTGTAAATTCGTATTACGGAACAGATATGACAGTCTTCTACACCGACCTGGTTGATGAGCATGGCAATCCGTCAGGTACAAGAGTTGAAATACATATACCCATACTTCGATGAGCAAGATTCTGAGAACAGTGGTAATTGATGATGAGATAAACGCTGTAGACCTCATCAGGTCGGTCATATCCGAGTATTGCAGCAGCCTTGAAGTAATCGCAACTGCCGGTGATGTAAAAAGCGGTATTGTTGTCATCGAGAAGGAGAGACCTGACCTGGTGCTCCTTGATGTTGAAATGCCGGACGGAACGGGATTTGACCTTCTGTCGCATTTTGACGAAAAGGATTTTGATGTTGTCTTCATTACCGCCTTCAACCATTATGCAATAAAGGCAATCAGGTTCAGCGCCGTAGATTATATTCTTAAGCCAATTAACATAAGCGAGTTTATCGACGCTGTGAACAGGGTTGTGTCAAAGCGATCGAAAACAGCACCCGATAACAATGACAAGTTCAGGATACTGATGGAGAATCTCAAGGCGCCCGTACCATCGAGGCTCGCTATCCCTACCGCGGAAGGCATGGAGTACCTGAATCCAAGGGAAATAATAAAGATAGAAGCCGACAGAAGCTATTCGTGGTTCTATATGAGCAACGACAGAAAGATACTTGTTTCAAGGAACCTCAAAGAGTTCCAGGACCTGCTGGGCGAGAGACATTTTTTCAGACCGCATAATTCATTCCTTATCAACCTCAGGTACGTGAAGAAATACATAAAGAAAGACGGTGGGTACATCGAAATGACAGATAATTCTCAGGTGCCCGTCTCGCGTAACAGGAAGGATCTGTTCCTTTCACAGATGGCAAGGTTCAGGGGATAAAAAAATCCCGGCAGGGCTGCCGGGAATGATAAACTAAAACCTAAAACAACCCGAATCTGCCGGGGATCTAAATTGCAGCACCGGGTAACCCTTCGGGTTTTACTAGTAGTGGAAAGAATGCTGCAATCAGTGAGGTAGCTTCAATTTCTGTCTTCTGTCCTGGTCCGATGACCTTCTGATGAAAGTACTCGAACCTGTTGATCTTGTCATAATCGGTTTTATACCCTTCGGCCTCGAATTTGCTGTCGAGCTTTTCAACACCGAAATAATTGCTGTTGCAGACATATTGAATGCATAGCTTATCGGATAAAACCACATAGCGTCTGCAACCCGGATCCTTGCAAACAATTATCCTGACATTTGCAGGGGAGTTCGCATACCTGATGGTGTAAGACTGGCAGTCCTTGCCCATCCAGAGAACTTTCTGATCGTTCTTTACGAGAGTGTAGTCGCCCATTGCTGAAAAGGTCTGGCCTTTTGCAACAACATCTTCGCCGAATGTTACTGCGTACAGCAGAATCAGCATCGTTGTAATTGTAATTAATCTTTTCATGGCATTAAGAATTAACATCTAACTTCTGAACACTTTTCACTGTCCTATGTAAAATGTTCTTGATTCACGTTACTGAAGGAGTTTCCCTGCCTTCATGATCAAAGCTATATCAAAGGGAAGGAGTGACCATGAATGATCCTACAGTCTGTGGTTCCCGGTTTCCCGATAGCATAAAAATTATAGAAATCAGAATACCTCTCCAAGGTTGACGAACAATCCTTTCGATCCGTCGACCCCGAAACCATAGTCTATCGCCAGGTTGGCGCCCGAGTTCTTGTTGACTTTAATACGCAGACCCATACCGGCACCCGGCAATATCTTCATGCCCGATTCCGTGAATTTCCGGAAGACGGTCTCTGCGTTGCAGAATGCCACACATCCGAACAACCCGTTCCGGGTAAGTGCCATCCTGTATTCCATCTCACCGTAAAGCAGGTTTTTCCCTGTGTATCTTCCTGGTACATACCCTCTGCCGGTATTGTTATAATTGTCCCACCCGGTACTCGGAAGATCGAAATATGGAGGTTCGCCGGCCATTGTAAGGTTATTGTAGCTCCAAAAAGCAAGCACATTCCCCGAGGATGCCGGCAGCCTGACAAACTTTCTGATGTCGAGTATGAAGGAGTCCCAGTCCCTGTCGCTGCCGAGCCATGCCAGGTTCTGCCTGAACTGCAGGCTTACAAGTGTACCGCTGAGCGGGTTTACTGAATTTTTACGCGTATCGAACTGCATATTGAAGGAGATACCGGAGGACACTGATTTGTTGTTATCCTGCAGCATCATTATCTGATCGTAAACAGGACCCGACGGAGGGTTCTCCCTGATGTTCCAGTGGTAATCGAGGTTATATCCTAACCCTGCGAAAAAATTTTCAGTGATTTCCCGGTAGAGGACCTGGTAAAACCTTATATAATAGTACTGGACTTTCAGCTCATCGGCGAAAGTTGAAGCGCTTCCAAGGCCGAAGGTATTTGTAGGAAAATTATAGTAGCGCCAGTCGCCATACAGGTGAAGCTTCCTTTTCTCGATAAAGATATTACTGTTGATTGTTGTCCAGAACTGGTTGTACTGCGAATAATAGGCGTTAAATAGGATATTTGAATACCTGTTTCTATCCTGGCTTGTATAGAATGAAGTGCTCGCTGAGAGAACACCTGTGAGACCCGACATCAGTGAATAGCCGACCATAGGTATTACAGAGAAAAACGGCCCTTCCCCCTTCATCCTGGTGCTGTCGGGCTTGCCCTTCAGTTTCAATCCTTCCCTTATGATATCCCTTATATCTGTCTGCCCTGCTCGGGTTGTATCATGCTTGTGGTGAACAGCCTCGTTACTATTGGGATGAATGCTTTTCTGTTGCGCGATCAACCCTGACCGGGACACATTAAACGCCAGGATGAGTACGGCCAGCAGGATCTTTCGAATGAGCCCTGATATCAGTAAAGGGTGGGGTTTGGTGTCGTTCCAGGGGTTGTCCAAAGGATAATATAGGGTATTAGTTTTTATCTTATCATTAAAGACAACCTTCATAGCCGTTTGATTCCGGACAGGTGAAAGAAGGTTGAAAAACTAAACTGTAATCTCAATTTCGTTTCCCTCCGGATCAAGGATCACGCTTTCATAGTATCCGTCGCCGGTAACCCTGGGCCCGCTCCTGATTATATAGCCATGGCTCCTTAAGGTATCTGTAAGTTCATTTACAGATTCCATGCTTCCCGCTGAAATAGCAATATGAGCGTACCCCGTTCCGGGAAATCCCGTAATCTCATTTATGGGCAGACCCTTGATATTTATTATTTCAATCCTGGTATCACTTCCGTGTAAGGTCAGGAAATAAGATGTAAATTGTCTTTTGGCATTAAAATAGACTGGCCCGGCTTCCATTCCGAAATACCTGCAATAGAATGCTTTGACCTTTTCAATGTCTTCGGTCCGGATAGCAATATGGTTGATTTTCACTGACTCTGATTTTAACCACAAATATATTCAATCCTGAAGTCGAAATGCAATGTCCCAGACCATGAAATAAAAACCTGATATTGTTTCAGAAATAAAAAAACAGCCCTCTTTCGCCAGTGCTGGAGAGGGCGGATGTGGAGCTGGCGGGGATCGAACCCGCGTCCAGGCAAGGAGACCATATGCTTTCTACATGCTTAGTCCTGCTTGATTGTCGGGACAGGTCAGCTGCAGAACAACCTAACCGGTCCTTAGTTCCTGTTGTTTTCGCCATCCGATCGGAACAATCTTCAGGCTAGCCCCGGATTCCGTGCGCCTCCGTATCGGGTTGGATCAGGGCAGAACCGCCCGGGAGACGTCTCGTCATGACAATTGTGCCATGAAATAACTTAAGTTACTGTTATTCGCTTAAGCAGCGAGAGCAAAATTAGATTCGCCAGTTATTGTTTTGTGACCCTGTTCAAGTGACGTGTCACCCCACACTGCATGCTTACATACCACCTCTCATGCTGTCAAAACCAGGTCAGCCCCGGATTGATATCATGATGCAAAGATAGTTATTTTTTATTTTCAACCTGCAACCCTGTAAGGCAGCCGGCAACCGGTCAGTCACCCCGAACTTCGCCGCTTAACATTTTTTAATCTTTCGATTCCCTCTTTTCGTCGATTCTCATTGATAAAGCAGGTAGAATATAATAACTTTAGGATCTGTCATGTCAATATTTTTTTAAAAAAATTAAATAATCTTTAAAATGAAAATCTTTAAGCATCTGCCAGTATATGGCATTACAATCCTTGCATTGTCATTTTTAATGCTGATCCAGTTATCGGCACAGGATAAAACACCTGCGCCACAGAGACCCGTATTCAGGATGCCGCCGAGGATCATATCTCCGGAAATTCTGCCAGATAATAAAGTTACCTTCAGGCTGTACTCCAGGGATGCAGTCAAGGTATCGGTCAGCGGGGAATGGATGAGCGGTTTCGGGGCCAGCGAGATTATGGCCAAAAACGATACCGGGCTCTTCACGTTAACAGTTGGCCCGCTTAACCCAGAGCTTTATGCTTATAACTTCATTGTTGATGGTGTAAATGCAATCGATCCGAACAACGTATATGTGCGCCGCGACGGATCGAGGTACCAGAGTTTTTTCATCGTCGCTGGCCCGGGATCGGACCTGTATGCACAGAAAGACGGAGTACCTCATGGCACAGTCACCAAGACCTGGTATAGATCCTCAGTACTTGAGATGGACAGGAGGGTTTATGTATATACTCCTGCAGGGTATGAAGCAGGAAAGCAGAAATACCCTGTATTTTTCCTCCTGCACGGTGCCGGAGGTGACGAGGATGCGTGGACCAATATGGGCAGGGCGGCACAGATACTTGACAACCTCATTGCACAGGGCAAGGCTAAACCCATGATCGTTGTAATGACAAACGGAAATGCCAACCAGTCAGGAGCACAGAATGAGATTCCCCTGGTTCAGACCCAGGAACAGGGCATGGCTCTTTACCAAAAGCTTGCAGGAAAATTTGAACTGCATCTCGTAAAAGATCTGATCCCTTTCATCGAAAAAAACTACAGAACTCTTAAAGGAAAAGATAACCGCGCAATTGCAGGTCTGTCAATGGGAGGGATGCATACCCAGACAATAACCAACGATAACCCGGGCCTCTTCGGTTACATAGGTGTTTTCAGCATGGGACTGATGACATTCCCGGCACAGAACCAGGACCAGGCTAAACTCGACCAGGAACGTGACGCTAAAATTGATGCACTCAGGAACAGCGGGTATAAGCTTTACTGGATAGGTTGCGGTAAAGATGACTTCCTTTTCCAGAGCGTAATAAAGCTCAGGGAGACACTCGACAAGCATAATTTCAAGTACACATACAGGGAAAGCACCGGTGGTCATACCTGGACCAACTGGCGGATTTATCTTTCAGAGTTTGCACCGCTGCTTTTCAAATAATACACGGGCAACGGTTTTTTAAGATTATAAAAAGGATAATAACGAATTGACATCATTATGAAAAGGACGACATATAAACTGGTTCCCGTTTTTCTGGCTGTAATAGCCCTGGCAATGTCAGCTTGCGGAAGAAAGTGGAACGAAGAACAAAAGACAGGTTTCACCCTTGTACATAATAAGGGGGGCCAGGTTCTTGGATATTCACCGGCTTCGGGAGTAAAAATCATAACGGTTGAAGGATTCGCTTTCAAAGACCTAAATAAGAATGGGAAGCTCGATCCATATGAAGACTGGCGCCTGCCGGCGGATAAGCGTGCAAAGGATCTGGCATCAAGAATGACCGTTGAACAGATTGCGGGCCTGATGCTTTACAGCAGCCACCAGGCCATCCCTTCAACAGGCGGTTCATTCATGGGCAGTGCAACATATGGAGGGAAGCCATTTAAGGAAAGCGGTTCAAAATCGTCTGATCTATCCGATCAGCAGAAGAAATTTCTCTCCGAAGACAATCTCAGGCATGTTCTGATCACTACTGTTGAAAGTCCTGACGTTGCTGCCACGTGGAATAATAACGCACAGGCCCTGGTTGAGGGCCTTGGCCTTGGTATTCCGATAAACATCAGCTCCGATCCCAGGCATGGTACGGATGTAAGTGCAGAATTCAATGCGGGATCAGGCGGGAAAATTTCCATGTGGCCGGGATCTCTCGGAATTGCTGCTTCATTTGACCCAGGATTGATGAAAAAGTTCGGAAAGATAGCAGCTATTGAATACAGGGCCCTGGGGATCGCTACCTCTCTTTCACCTCAGATCGACCTTGGAACAGAACCCAGGTGGGGGAGATTTAACGGAACAATGGGCGATGACCCTGACCTTACCACTGATATGGCCAGGGCATACGTGGATGGATTCCAGACTTCCGACAGCAGTCATATGATAGCCGGCGGATGGGGTTACAGGAGTGTCAACACTATGGTGAAACACTGGCCGGGAGGCGGACCTGAAGAGGGTGGAAGGGACGGTCACTTCGGATATGGTGCTTATGCTGTCTACCCAGGCAGTAACCTGAAAGATCATCTTAAGTCATTCACGGAAGGTGCTTTCAGGCTTGAAGGACCAACGGGAACAGCCGCCGCAGTGATGCCTTATTACACAATTTCATACAATATTGATACTAAGAATAATGAGAATGTCGGAAACTCATATAATAAATATATAATCACCGACCTTCTGAGAGGTGAGTATAAATTTGACGGTGTGGTTTGTACCGACTGGGGTGTCACATGGGATGTGACCGGCATTGACAAATTTGAAGGGAAATGCTGGGGAGTCGAAAAACTAAGTGTGCCTGAACGTCATTACAAGATACTGATGGCCGGTGTCGACCAGTTTGGCGGAAACAACGATAAAGCTCCCGTCCTCGAAGCATACAAGATAGGAGTGAAGGAACACGGTGAAGAGTTCATGAGAATCAGGTTCGAGGAATCCGCTGTCAGGCTCCTTAGAAATATAATCAGGGTCGGGTTGCTGGAAAACCCCTATCTCGATCCGGCAGAATCGAAGAATACGGTTGGAAATGCGGAATTCATGAGGGCCGGATACGAGGCCCAGCTTAAATCTGTTGTGATGCTTAAGAATGAAGGGAATGTCCTTCCTCTCGAAAAACAGCTCAAGGTTTACATGCCAAAACGTTATACTCCTGCTGCCAGTAACTGGTTCGGAATGAAATCTCCGGAGAAATGGAGCGATGCAATGAACCCTGATGTTGTCGGCAAGTATTTCACCTTAGTTGATAAGCCAGAACAGGCCGATTTTGCTCTTGTGGCTATAGAAAGCCCGCATACTGTTACAGGGTATAGCCAGGATGATGTTAAAAAAGGAGGAAACGGGTATGTTCCAATCTCGCTTCAGTATGGAAAGTACACAGCAACATATGCCAGGGTCAGAAGTATTGCCGGTGGAAGCCCGCTGGAAAAAATCACTGACAGATCATTCAGGGGTAAATCGACAGAGGTAAGCAATTCATTCGACATGAAGATGGTCAATGAGACAAAGGCCAGGATGGGTAAGAAGCCGGTGATTGTGGTTGTAAATGTTATGAATCCAATGGTATTTTCTGAAATTGAAAAGAGCTCCAGCGCAATACTTGTCCATTTTGGTGTCCAGAACCAGGCAATAATGGATCTGATCACAGGGGCGGCTGAACCTTCAGCACTGCTGCCTTTCCAGATGCCGGCTAATATGAAAACCGTCGAGGAACAGATGGAGGATGTTCCCCATGATATGTTCTGTTATAAGGATGCGGACGGCCATGCTTACGACTTCGGGTTCGGACTCAACTGGAAAGGAGTTATAAATGATGCGAGGGTGACCAGGTACAGTAAGAAGTAACCGGTTCAACTGTGAAGCCTTCACCTTGTCTTTATACTATGACATGTGTACATTGAAGCAAATATTCTTCAGTACCGTAACACCATAAATATTTAAAGCGTTTTATATGAAAATAATATACATTGTACTGGCTGTTTCTGCCCTCATAATCACATCCTTTTCGGGAGCAGACAAAGGCATTTCATCTAAAATAAAGGTTGATGGAGGAACAGTAGAAGGATATGTGGCTGAAGGAGTAACGATTTTTAAAGGAATACCCTTTGCTGCACCTCCGACAGGTGACCTTCGGTGGAAAGCCCCTCAACCGGTTGTACCGTGGACAGGAATCAGGAAATGCATTGCTAATCCTCCAAGCGCCATGCAGGCAAAGCCTGTTCCGTTTATGATGTGGAGCAAGGAATTCATGGCACCTGAGGAACCTCTCGGCGAGGATTGCCTGTACCTTAATATCTGGACCGCAGCCAGGAAGGCCGGTTCAGCATTGCCTGTAATAGTCTGGATCCATGGCGGAGGATTCACCGGTGGTTCAGGAACAGTGCCTCTGTATGACGGAACAGAAATGGCAAAGAAAGGAGTGGTGTTCGTCACGATCAATTACAGGCTCGGGGTTTTTGGATTCCTTGCCCATCCTTCCTTAACAGCTGAGAGCCAGGATAAAGTTTCGGGAAATTACGGGATACTCGACCAGATTGCCGCATTGAGATGGGTCAGGAACAACATAGCTCTCTTTGGCGGTGATCCGGGAAATGTTACCATAGATGGCCAATCGGCCGGTTCTTTCAGTGTAAATGCCCTGATGATCTCTCCCATGGCAAAAGGACTGTTCCACAGGGCTATAGGTGAAAGCGGCGGGATGTTTTCGAAGAGTATGGCGCTCTCAATGGACCTTAAATCAGCCGAAGATGCGGGAGTTGCCTTTGCGGATAAGGCTGGTGCGAAATCAATTTCCGAACTGAGACAGAAAAGTGCCGGTGACCTGATAAAATTGCAGGGAAGATGGTCAATCGTCGTGGACAACGTCGTAATACCGCCCTCCAGGGAAACTTTTATAGCCGGTAAGCAAAACGATGTTCCTCTAATAACAGGTTGGAACGCTGATGACGGATTTTCCTTCGGCCCTCCTCTGAATGCAGATAACTTCAGGAAAAACGCCGTAAAAACTTACGGGGACAGGGCAGAGGAGTTCCTTATGATTTTTCCGTCAAGAACCGAAGATGAGGCAAAACAGTCGCAGAAAATTATTTCACAGATGTTCTTCGGATACGAGAACTTTAAATGGGCCAGCCTTCAGAGCTCAAGAGGGAAAAACAAGTCATGGCTTTACTATTTCAGGCGAGTTCCACCGGGGGAACCAAACTACGGGGCGTTTCATTCAGCAGAATTTGGCTATGTTCTCAAAACGCTAAAATTATGGAACAGGCCTTTCACGTCGTGGGATTATGAACTTTCTGATATTATGTCATCCTATTGGGTGAATTTCGCAAAGACGGGTAACCCGAACGGTAAGGGACTCCCGGAATGGCCCTCTTTTGATGATTCGAATCCGCAGGTCATTGATTTTGGCGAACAGGTCAAAGCTGCACCTGTTCCATACCTGAAGCAACTTCAGTTTCTTGATTATCCAAAATATTAATATGATGAAAATAAGGATATTACTGCTTTCTTTCTTTTCTTTTGCATTTTACTTACAAGTTAATTCCCAGGCCCGGGAATGGTTTAATGTGACTGAATTATTCCCTGGAGTGTTCAGGATTGACGACCATGGGGCCGTCAATGTCTATCTTGTTGTAGGTAAAGACAGTGCACTGGTGATTGATACGGGGATGGGTAATGCGGATCTTGTTTCCACCGTCGAAAAACTGACAAAGAAACCTCTGATCGTCGTAAATACTCACGGACATCCTGATCATACAGGGGCAAATTACCAGTTTAAAAAGATTTATATTCATCCTTATGACATCAATGATGCTGTAGCCAATAACGATCCGGAGAAACGAAGGCAGGCGGCAAGCGTAATGCAGGCAGGTGCGAAACCAACCGAGAGTGAGCTTTTTAAAGGAAAGCCTGAACAGACGCGCCTGGTACCTGTCAGGGACGGATATATTTTCAGGCTCGGGGACAGGAACCTGAAGGTTATTGAGACTCCGGGGCACACTGCGGGGGAGATTGTCATCCTTGACATTGAAAATAAGCTCCTGTTTGCAGGTGACAATGATAATACACTGGTATGGCTGTTCCTGCCCGATTGCAAACCACTGCACGAGTACCTGGCCTCACTTATTAAACTGCAGGGAATGAGGAATGAATTTACAACCATTCTCCCGGGTCATGGTATTGCAAGAAGCTCCGATTTTATTGACGACCAGGTTAAGTGTGTGAAAGGAATACTCGACGGCTCTCTGAAGACCGAACCATATAAGTCATTTGCAGGTGAAGCAATGATGGCCACCTTCGGTAAGGCAAGTGTGGCATTTAATCCCAAAAACCTTTAACCTGATCACTGTGGAAAAGAGACTTAAAATAGGCATTCTGCGCGAGACCAAGAATCCGCCCGACAGGCGTGTGCCACTGACTCCTCCACAAATAATCACTCTCGAGGAAATCTATCCTGACGTGGAGTTTTTTGTGCAGCCGTCCGACAGCAGGTGCTATTCCGACGAAGAGTACGATTACCTTGGGATTCCTCTTAAAGAGGACCTGAGAGAGTGTGATATCCTGCTTGGTGTCAAAGAGATTGATAAAAGGACTTTTATTCCCGGGAAAATCTATATGTTTTTCGCTCACGTGGCGAAGAAACAACCGCATAACCGCGAGATGTTCAGGGAGATGGCAAGCCGGAACCTGACCCTGATCGATTATGAATACCTGACCACCGAAAAAGGGCAGCGCGTTGTTGCATTCGGAAGGCATGCCGGTATTGTCGGGGCGTATAACGCAATAAGGGCCAGGGGCATTAAGACAAACAGGTTCAGGCTTAAACCTGCATATATGTGTCACGATCTTGATGAGGTATGGGCCGGGCTCAGGCTCATTGAGCTGTTACCCGGGCTTAAAATCCTGGTTACCGGGGAAGGGAGGGTATCTTCGGGTGCGATGGAAACGTTGCACGTACTGAACCTCGTTGAAGTCACTCCTGATGAATTTCTCAATAAGCAATTTGATGTACCTGTTGTTTGCCAGATTGGTCCGCAGCACTATACACGTCATAAAAAAAATCATCCCTTTACCTTCAGCCACTTTGTAAAGCATCCGGATGAATTCGAGTCTGCTTTTTATCCATTCGCAAGAGTAACTGATATCCTGGTGACGGGACATTACTGGGACCCGCGATCGCCGGTATTTTTAACCCTGGATGACATGCGGCAGCCTGATTTTAAAATTTCAATTGTGGCCGATATAAGCTGCGATGTGAACGGGCCATTGCCGTGTACGGTGCGGGCATCGACAATAGCCGACCCTTTCTATTCTTTCAATCCCCTGACTGCAACTGAAGAACAGGCATTCTCAAAGCTTTCAAATATTACTGTTATGGCCGTGGATAATCTCCCGGGAGAACTACCACGGGATGCTTCACAGGATTTCGGAAAGCAATTGATGCAGAATGTATTACATGATCTTATTACAAACCGGACCAGCCCGATGATCCGGCGTGCCACAATTATTGAAGACGGAAATCTCACTCAACATTATAACTACCTTGATGATTACCTTCACTGACTCAAACCTCAAACCTTAAACCTTAAACCTTTATATCATGCGACAAACCCTGACACTGATTTTATTTTTGTGTTGCCTGAATATCTTCGCGCAGCAGGATGATGCTCCCGTTGTTGGTATCAGCGACAAGCGGGTCGATATCTACGGGTTCCGGAACGCAAGAATTTATACCGATTACCAGACAGTCCTGGAGAATGCCGATATGATCGTGGCAAACGGAAGGATTGAAGCAATAGGAGTTAATCTCACTTTTCCCAGGGGCGCCATTATTATTGACCTGACAGGAAAAACCGTTTACCCTTCATTCATAGATATTTATGCCGGGAGTTATGGCCTTAAAACCCAGACAGGGGGACAGGATGCAAATCCATTTGCCATGATGATGCCCCAGGGCGGCAGGCAAAGGGATCTATCATCACCGGAGCCAAGAATAGCTGACTACTGGAACAATGGAATAAATGCTACCTACGACATTGCACGTGAATTCATACCCGATTCAAAAAGTGCCGGCGAATACCGCCAGGCCGGTTTCGGAACCCTGGTAACCTTCAGGCCCGACGGACTTGCGCGTGGAACTTCAGCACTCGTAAGCACCGGAGACGGGAAGTCGAACAATGTGATGATCAGGAACAAGGTAACTGCAAATTATTCCCTGAACAGGGGGCGGTCATCAGATATTTATCCTATGTCGCAGTTCGGCGTCATTGCCCTTCTTCGTCAGATTAATTACGATGCCCAGTGGTACAGGCAGCTTCCGAAAGGATATTTTCACGACGAGGGTGTTGAAGCCTATGCCGCAAACCTCTCTCTTCCTCAGGTTTTCGAAGTCAACAATAAGCTTGAGATAATGAGAGTCGACAAAATAGGAAAAGAATTTGGCATCAACTACATCATTAAAGGCGGCGGGGACGAATACCAGGATATAAGGGAGATTCTTAAAACAGGCGACAAGCTCATTGTTCCGGTTAATTTTCCGGAAGCTCCTGATGTAAAGGATCCTTTCGATGCTTCAAAGGTGGCATATGAAACTCTCAAACACTGGGAGCTTGCCCCATATAACTTATCGAAACTTTATGCAGCAGGACTCACATTTGCAATTACCTCATCTGACCTTAAGCAGAGGTCATCATTTCTCGCAAACCTGAGGAAAGCCGTCAGGCTGGGACTTCCTGAAATGGAGGCTCTTAAGTCACTTACCCTGATTCCGGCTACAATAGCTGGAGCAACTGATCTGGTTGGGGCAATCAGGAAAAACATGATTGCAAGCTTCCTGATTACCTCCGGGGATGTTTTTGCAGATGACTGTGTGATTTTTGAAAACTGGGTGCAGGGTGTACCTTACAGGTTTGTTGACCTTAGAACACATGATGTGCGGGGTACCTATTCACTCATGGTCGATACCGGTTCTTACAAACTGAATCTTTCGGGCCCGCTCGACAAGCCTGCTGTTAAACTTGTGCACGACTCCACTGAGGTGAAAGGTGCGGCATTTACCCTCGACAGGGACATGGTGAGCCTGAGTTTTGACAGGGGCAGGACCAAATACAGACTTACCGGATATTTCAATGGCAGGGACCTCGAAGGGAAAGGTCAGACCGACGGAGGCAGGTGGATTGGATGGAAGGCTTCCTGGTCGGGGACAAGCGCAGAACCCGTTAAGATTAAAAAACCCGTGTCACCAACCCCTGAACCCGGTATGACAATGTTCCCCTTCACGTCATACGGGAGAACTGAACTGCCGGTACAGGAGGATATCATTTTTAAAAATGCCACCGTATGGACAAATGAAAAGGAGGGAAATCTTCAGAATACCGACGTTCTTGTCCAGAAAGGGAAAATTGCAAAAATCGGAAAGAACCTTACCTCGGGTGGAGCCAAAACAGTTGACGGTACCGGCATGTACCTTACTTCGGGGATTATCGACGAGCACTCGCACATTGCCCTTGAAGCAGTGAATGAGGTTGGCCAGGCAATAACGTCGGAGGTACGGTGCAGTGATGTTATAAACCCGGAGGACCAGGCAATTTACCGGCAGCTTGCCGGTGGCGTTACAGCGGCCCACATTCTCCATGGGTCAGCCAACCCGATAGGTGGTCAGTCGGTGCTCATCAAACACAGGTGGGGAAGGATCGCCGATGAACTTAAGATAGAAAACCAGGTGGGTTTTCTCAAGCATGCACTTGGCGAGAATGTCAAAAGAAGCACCAACAGGTATCCTAATACCAGGATGGGTGTCGAGCAGATTATCAAGGATGCATATCAGAGAGCGTCAGATTACAATAAACAATGGAAGGAGTGGAACGCTCTTAAGCCAGCCGAAAGGGTTGGGAAAATTCCGCCAAGGAAGGACCTCGAACTTGAAGCCATTGTTGATGTACTTGAAAAGAGAAGCTTCATCGTTTGCCACGCATATGTTCAGTCGGAGATAGTGATGATAATGGAACTCGCCCGAAGTTTCGGGGTGGAGGTAAATACTCTGATCCACTGCAATGAAGGATACAAGGTTGCCGATAAGATAAGGGACCATGGAACCGCAGCATCAGTTTTTGCCGACTGGTGGGACTATAAATACGAAGTCTATGAAGGCATTTCCTACAACGCTCCAATGCTGATACGTCAGGGAGTGCTTACCTGTATTAATTCGGATGACGAGGAGATGGGAAGGAGGCTTAACCAGGAAGCTGCAAAGGTTATGAAGTATGGCGGGATCTCCGAATCTGATGCCTGGAAGCTTGTAACTCTCAACCCTGCAAAAATTCTCCATCTCGACGACAGGATGGGCAGCATCAGGCCCGGTAAGGATGCCGACCTGGTTCTGTGGACCGGCAACCCGCTGTCGGTCTACTCGCATCCTAAAATGACAATGGTCGACGGGATCTTCTATTTTGATGAAGATACTGATGCAAAACTAAAGGATCAGATGGACAGCGAACGGAACAGGATCGTTTCCAATATCCTGAAGGAAGCACAGGCTCCTGCTTTTAACCCTCCTAATTTTCCAAGACGATGAAAACAGTAAAATATTTTTCGGTTTTATTTCTGTTGCTTGCCGGCTACGCCCTGGCAGCACAGAGCCCTGTTGTGGCACCGGCCCAGAAGAAGCCTGTAATCCTGACAGGAGGAACTATCCATACGGGAACAGGAGAGGTTATTGAAAACGGTCTGATAGCCTTCTCGGCAGGCAGGATCACGTACGTGGGAAAGGCTGAAGATTTCAGGTCCGATAAATCACAGTTTGAATCCTTCGATGTAACAGGCAAGCAGATCTACCCGGGACTTATTCTTACAAATACAATCCTGGGGCTTGTTGAGATCGGCGCAGTCGATGTTACCGTTGATGCCCGCGAGATTGGAGACCTCAATCCCAATGTAAGGGCAATTGCAGCGTACAATACGGATTCACATGTTATACCTGTTGTAAGGTCAAACGGCGTATTACTGGCGCAGGTCATGCCACAGGGATCCTTGCTGGCCGGCAGCTGCAGCGTTGTACAGCTCGACGCCTGGAACTGGGAGGACGCTGCTTACAAGATGGATAACGGGTTGATGCTCGACTGGCCCGCTAAGGCAGTTCCCGGAGGAAGGCAGGGCGCGTATTTTGCTATGTTCGGAGGAAATTCGGCTTCAGTTTATGATATAAATGTTGAAGCCCTCGAGAAGATATTCTCCGACGCCATTGCCTATTCGGGTGTTGATAAGCCGGTAAATGTCAACCTCCGCCTGGAAGCATTGAAGGGCCTGTTTGACGGTTCAAAAACACTTTACCTGAGCTCTTCCGAACCCAAGGGTATCATTGCTGCAGTTTCTTTTGCAAAAAAGTACGGGGTTAAAAAAATTGTTCTGACATCTGCCGATGAGGCTGCCTGGCAGGTTAAGGATTTCCTGAAGGAAAACAACATCCCTCTTATCCTTGCAAACCCGCTCAGGCTCCCTGAAAGTGAGCATAGCGATGTGAGGATGCCTTTCAAGCTTCCGGCAATGTTCATGCACGAAGGATTTCTCGTGGCTGTAACCTATTCTTCCCAGGCTTACCCGAACCTTCCGTTTGCAGCCGGTATTACTGCAGGCTATGGTCTTTCAAAGGAAGAAGCCCTGCAGACTGTGACCCTGAATGCAGCTAAAATTCTTGGAATAGATGATGTTACAGGCTCACTCGAGAAGGGTAAGGATGCAAACATCGTAGTCTCCGACGGCGATCTTCTTGATATGAAAACGAACAATGTCATTTATGCATTTATCAATGGCAGGAACATAAGCCTCGACAATAAGCATAAACAACTTGGCAGGCGTTTCCAGGCTAAATATGACCAGCAGTCGGCCAGGTAGGAGGGAGACGGCTTCTTATAATTCGTTGGGATACTATAATATTCTATCTTTGTTTTAAAGTGCAAAGATGAAAATAGCGATCCTTGGTACGGCTTATCCTTTCAGGGGAGGACTGGCAGCCTATAATGAAAGGCTCGCCAGGCAGTTTATATCTGAAGGGCACGAGGTATCTGTTTTCACTTTTACGACTCAGTATCCAGGGTTTCTCTTCCCGGGGAAATCACAGTTTATCGGAGGACCGCCACCCCAGGGTCTGAACATCTTCCGTACACTCAGCTCGGTCAATCCATTTACATGGATACGGACCGGCCTCAGGCTGAGAAGGGAGAAGCCTGACTTTATCATAATTAAGTACTGGCTTCCCTTCATGGGCCCGGCACTTGGAACTGTGGCGAGGATAGCTTCGGGAGGTGGACGATGCAGGGTGATAACCATTCTCGATAATGTGATCCCCCATGAGAAAAGACCCGGTGACCGTTTGCTTACCAGGTATTTCATATCAGCCGTTCACGGTGCCGTTGCAATGTCGGGGTCGGTGATGGATGATCTTTATAAATTCAGAAGGAACATACCAGCTGCCCTGAACCCCCACCCGCTCTTCGACAACTTCGGTGCCCCACTGGAAAGAAAAGAGGCTTTAGCAAGACTGAACCTTGATCAGTCTTTTTCATACATCCTGTTCTTCGGATTTGTCAGGGCTTACAAGGGACTGGATCTCCTTATAGAGGCATTTTCAGACAAGTGCCTGAGAACCAGGAAAATAAAGTTGATTGTTGCCGGTGAGTTCTATGATAATGAAAAACCTTACCTGGAGCTGATTGAAAACAGGGGAATCGGGGATGAGGTCAGCCTCTTTGACAGGTTTATCGGAGACGATGAAGTTGCTGTATTCTTCAGTGCATCCGACCTGGTGGTCCAGCCCTACAGGAATGCAACACAGAGCGGTGTCACACAAATTGCCTATCATTTCGACAAGCCGATGATAGTAACGGATGTGGGCGGGCTGAAAGAGATTGTGCCAAATGGAAGATGCGGATACGTGGTCGGTGCCGACCCGGGAGAAATAGCAGCCGCCATAAATGATTTCTTCAGCAGCGGCAGGCGCGATGAATTTATCACGAATGTTAAAGAGGAGAAAAAAAAGTACCTGTGGAGCAAAATGACCGGAACAATCCTGAATATTTATAACCAGACTGTAAGTAATGATAATAAGAAGTAAAGCGCCATTGAGACTGGGCCTCGCGGGAGGAGGCACGGATGTTTCGCCCTACTCGGATATTTACGGCGGAGCAGTTCTGAATGCCAGCGTTAACCTTTACGCCTATGCAACCATTGAACCTCTCAACAATGGAAAAATAATCCTGAAGTCGGTTGACAAGATGACCGAATCTGTCTTCGATTCGGCCGGTGAACTTATTATTGACGGGAATCTCGATCTCATAAAGGGAGTTTATAACAGGGTGGTTAAGGATTACGGGCTTGAACCAAAGTCGTTTGCAATCACGACATTCGTTGATGCTCCTGCAGGATCAGGACTTGGTACTTCTTCAACCCTTGTGACTTCTGTACTGGGAGCTTTTGCCGAATGGTTCAGGCTTCCACTTGGTGAATATGACCTTGCCAGGCTGGCATATGACATTGAGCGCACAGATCTCGGGATGGCGGGTGGAAAGCAGGATCAGTACGCCGCCACCTTCGGCGGGGTCAATTTCATGGAATTTTACGACAAGGGGAAGGTAATTGTTAATCCTCTCCGCATTAAGGATCAGGTGCTTAATGAGCTCTCAAATAATATCATCCTGTTCTATACAAGGACAAGCAGAATTTCCTCTGAAATCATTGAAGAGCAGCAGAAAAACGTGGAAAAGGATTCAAAGAGAGCCGTGGAAGCCATGCATAAGCTGAAAGAGCTGGCGATCGAGATGAAAGAGGCTATATTAAAAGGCAATCTGGATGTAATCGGTGAATTGCTGAATATCTCATGGCAGTTCAAGAAGCAGATGGCTGATGGTATCTCGAACAGCCAGATTGATGAAATATATGATGCGGCTATGAAGGCAGGTGCTACCGGAGGAAAGATAAGCGGGGCCGGCGGAGGAGGCTTCATGTTCTTCTATTGTCCCGGCAACTCCCGGTACAGCGTTCTAGGCGCACTCGAAAAATTCGGCGGGCATCCCCGCAGGTATGAGTTTACCCGCCAGGGACTTGAGAGCTGGACAATCTGAAATGGGAAGGGAAGCAGTAATACTTGCAGGGGGTCTGGGTACAAGGCTCAGGGAGGTGGTCGGCGATTTGCCGAAGGCTATGGCTCCCGTAAATGGTAAGCCATTTCTTCATTACGTTCTGAGGCTGCTTTCAGGGCAGAATTTTGACAGGGTAATTCTTGCGACCGGCTATAAAAACGACTATATAAGCAATTACTTTGGAAATGCCTTCGGAAGGATGTCGCTACGTTATTCTGTGGAAAGAGAACCGATGGGTACAGGCGGGGCTATGCTGCTTGCTTCATCCCTGGTTGACAACGATTATTTTTTTGTCATTAATGGCGATACATTGTTCGATGTTGACATGGATGGGTTCCAGCGTTCATTCCTTTCGGAAAATGCGGACCTTTCCGTTGCGCTTAAGCCGATGAAAAACTTCGACCGTTACGGCAGTGTTTCTGTTGACGGGCAAAGGATTGTCTCTTTCAATGAAAAAAAATACTGCAGGGAAGGACTTATAAGCGGGGGTGTCTATATTCTGCGGAAGGAGTGGCTGAAATTAAATGCACCAGGTGAAAAATTCTCTTTTGAAAAGAATATGATGGAAAGGCTGACACGAACTTCTCTTATCAGCGCGTTTATTTCAGATTCATATTTCATAGATATCGGAATACCTGAAGATTATTCGCGCGCTTCAGCTGAAATGTTACCGTGAATTGCCGGTCAGAAGTTCAGAGTCTTGCTTAACTGGTAATTATTCCTTTCCGATGAATTCCTGTTTATCAGCTCGCCCAGGAACCCGGTCAGAAAAAGCAAAGTTCCAAGGATCATCACGGTCAGGGCAATGTAAAACCACGGGCTTCCTGTTACCAGCGGTGCCCTCCAGTTGTGATAGACATACCATAATTTTCTTCCGCCCAGGAATCCGGCAGTAATGAACCCAATGAGAAACATCAGGGTGCCCAGGCTCCCGAACAGATGCATGGGGCTTTTGCCATACTTTGTGATGAACCCTATTGTGAGTAGATCGAGATAACCTTTCACAAACCTGTCAAGACCATATTTTGTGATGCCGTATTTCCTGGCCCGGTGGATCACAACCTTCTCACCTATCTTTTTAAAGCCGGCTTCCTTTGCTAGCATGGGAATATACCTGTGCATCTCTCCAAAGACTTCAATGCTCTTGACGACTTCATTCCGGTATGCTTTCAGCCCGCAGTTGAAATCATGCAGCTTTATTCCCGATGACCACCTGGCCGTTCCATTGTAGAATTTACTGGTGAGCCTTTTGATAAAAGGATCATATCTTTTCTTCTTCCAGCCCGATACCAGGTCGAAACCATCCTCGCGGATCATCCTTACCAGTTCAGGTATTTCATCAGGGCTGTCCTGCAGGTCGCTGTCCATTGTGATAACAACATCACCTGCCGATTTTGAGAAACCTGTGTGAAGGGCCGCGGCTTTTCCATAGTTTCTCCTGAACCTTGCCGCTTTTATGAAGCTGTTCTTTTTTGACAGATCCTCTATTACGTTCCATGAAGAATCGCTGCTGCCATCATCAACAAAAATAACCTCGAATGAGAGTCCTGCCCCGGAGCAAATCCTTTCTATCCAGGCAGTAAGTTCAGGAAGTGACTCTTCCTCATTGAAAACCGGGATGACTACTGAAAGATCCATCAGCGGCTGGTTTTAATTTGTTGGTGCATCAACAAGGGGGTTCCCTTCTTTCCTTGTAAATATGCTTACAAGAAGAGAAAGGACCGTGCCAAAAAACATATTTGTGATTATACTCATCGGGGCAATGAATTCGGGAATCATCAGTTTTTTCTGCATTGCAATCGATGCATCGATAATCTGCTGCGAAGTATTTCTCCTGATCATCAGCTCTTCCGTCATTGCAAGCTGTTTCTTAACAAGATCCGGGTCGATATATTTATAAAGTATATACGTGAAAATTGCGGATATGACCGAAAAATAAAGAAATATGATGACGCCGGCCCCTAGTGATGCTCCGTAGGTAATGTAGCCATGAAGGTAATTATCCCTGTATGATTTTATGAGGAAATAAAGGAGAACGATAAGGACCACGAAAAATGCATATCCAAGCGGCTTGTTGAAAGTAAGATCGAGGAAGTACATGAGAAGAGAATAGACCACTCCTGTCATTCCCAGGATTATACCATTCTGCAGGTTAGCCTTCCAAACAGATACTTTATCATCCATATCATCAGGTGTTAGGTTGTTTTTCAAAATGACAGACAAATATAGACTAAAATAACAAAAAGCGGGATTGAGGCAATTGATAATTTATTTTGAAGGAAAGATAAAAGTTAGTACTTTTGCACCGGGTAAGTCTTATACGACCAGCTCCTGCTGAACTCCCCCAGGATCGGAAGGTAGCAAGGGTAGGCGGTTGAAGCGGTGCGATATAAGTAGCTTACCCTTTTTTTTAGTACTTGGAGTATTTAAAGTACTTGGAGTACTTGGAGTACTTGGAATTGAAAGAGAGGTTAATACCTTCCGGTACATTTCAAATCTTTTCAATGCTGTTAAAGATCTATCCCGAAAACCCCAATGCCCGCGAGATCAGGAAGGTGGTGGATGCACTTGAACTGGGAAAAATAATTATCTATCCGACAGATACGGTCTATGCAATGGGTTGCGATATACTTGCCGTAAAGACCATTGACAGGATCGCACGCTTCAAGGGGCTTGATCCCAGGAACCCCGACCTGTCGCTGATATTTCATGATATGAGCCAGCTGTCAGAATATACCGTGATCCGCGACAATAACCTTTTCAAGCTGCTGAAGCGTAACCTGCCGGGACCTTTTACTTTTATCGTCCAGGCAAATAACCAGATCCCCAGGATGTTCAAGAATAAGAAGAGGACCGTCGGGATAAGAATACCTGATAATAATATTATACTGGAGGTAGTGAGGGAACTGGGCAGACCCGTTATTACTACTTCAATTCACGACCAGGATGGAGTCATAGAGTATATTACCGATCCGGAGCTCATCCATGAAAAATATCGTGATTTCGCTGAAATCGTAATCGACGGAGGATATGGCAGGAATGAAGCCTCCACGATAGTTGACTGCACCGGTGACCATTTTGAAGTCATCAGGCAGGGACTGGGCGAACTGGAGCTTTGAAATTACTTCCTGTAAAAGCTTCTGGCAAATAAAATCAGAACTGTCATCAGCTCGAGCCTCCCGAGGAGCATAAGTGCGCTGAGGAAAAGCTTTCCTGCTCCAGGCATGGCGGCGTATGTCGAAAATGGTCCGAAAGCACCGATTGAAGGACCAATGTTGCCAAGCATCGAAGCTGAGGTGCTGAACGAAGTTATCAGGTCAAATCCCATGAAGGAAATTATAAGGGAGCTGGCACAGATAATCAGGAAATAGAGTGCGACGAAAACAAGCGTATTATATACCAGGTTGTGTGGTACTATCTTGTTGTTCACCCTAACTGGGATATATGCATTAGGGTGGATGAGCCTGCGTAGCTCCATCCTGTTGTTCCGTGCCATCAGCATAAGTCTTGTGATCTTTATCCCGCCGCTCGCTGAGCCGGTGGTCCCGCCGGTGAGCATCAGTACCAGTATGATCAGAACTGCAAAGTTTCCCCACTGGCCATAATTGCTGGTATAGAACCCTGTAGAAGATATGATTGAAATTACCTGAAATGTTCCGTTAATCAATGAATCGGCAGAATTGAAAATCTCCTTGTAGAAAAGTATTCCCGATACGAGCAGGCTGAAAAATACACAGATTCCCATATAATACAAAAACTCACTGCTTCCCGATACCCTTCCGAAATTACGCTTTGCCCCGAAATAAACAATTGTCATGTTCGTACCTGCCAGGAACATGAAAATGGTTAAAATAATCTTGATGTAAGGGGAGGAGTAGACTGCAAGACTGTTGTTATGTGTAGAGAATCCCCCGGTGGAGAGGGTGCTGAAAGACTGGCAGACCGAGTCAAAAAATGACATCCCGGCAAGATTAAGCAAAACAATCTCTCCCAACGTGAGAATGATATACAGGGCAACGAGCCTTTTCACCGTCTCGACAACTTTCGGATGAATCTTATCAGAAGCCTGGCCTGCGAATTCAGTTGTCGACAACTGGATGTTCAGATCCCTGAAGACGGGAAGGATGTAAAGTGAAAGGAATATCACGCCCATTCCCCCGATCCACTGGGTAAGGCTTCTCCAGAATAGTATCCCTTTGGGAAGAGTGTCGATGTCTGTTACAATCGTCGCACCCGTTGTTGTGAAGCCCGACATGGACTCGAAGAATGCGTTTGTGAAGCCGTGAATTGTTCCGCTGAAAAGATAAGGAAGGGTGCCGAAAAGGGCGAAAATGACCCATATGCCCGCTACAATTATATGTCCTTCACGGCTTCCGTAGGCTTTATCCTCGTCCTTCAGGGGAGTGAAGGTGAGAATGCCTGTCAGAGTCGTGAGGAGGGCCGAATAGAAAAAGTACCTCGATGTGTTCTCCTGGTAAATAACTGATATAAGGGCGGCAAAAAGCATCATGAAACCCTCGAAAATCAGCAGGATACTGAATACCCTGGCAATTATTCTGTAATTGATCATACAGGAAGATCAGGTAAAGAATCTGGAAAGCTTATCGTAAGCCGTGGGAAGTGTAAAGACCACTACCTTGTCGTTAGCCTTGATAATTGTGTCGCCCGTTGCAATAAAAGGCACCCCGTCGCGCGTTCCGCCACCAACAATGGCATCATCAGGAAAATCCATGCTCCTCAGTGTTCCCTTTGTAATTTTGGCATTTACAGGCACATTAAATTCAATCACTTCGGCATCTGCCCCTGTAAGATATTTAACCTGGGTGACATTCGGGTTCGAGGTGTGCCTGAATATCCTGCTTGCAGCGGATATCTTCTTGTTGATGATTGTATCAATTCCGATATTCTCGGCGAGGTTAATATACTCCATATTCTCAACCTCGGCGATCGTCTTCTTGACCCCCATCCGTTTCGCCAGAAGGCATGACAGTATATTGGTCTCCGAATTACCGGTGACTGCTATAAAACAGTCCATCTTGGTAATGCCCTCTCTAGTGAGAAGCTCCGCATTCCTGCAATCGCCGTTTATTATAAGGGTGTTTTCAAGGAATTCAGCCAGGGATTCGCACCTTTCCATGCTTGAGTCGATAAGCTTGACCTCGCATGATTTCTGCATGTATAGCGCAACGTGCTTCCCGATCCTGCTTCCGCCGACAATCATTATGCTTTTAGCCTCAAAATTCTCCTTGCCCGAAGTCTTCATCATCTCATTGATTCCCTCGTGCGTAGAGATTACAAAAACAAGGTCGCCAAGCAGAAACTGCTCGTCTCCTCCGGGTATTATAGTCTGGTCACCCCTTTTTATCGCAACGGCCCTGTATTTCTCACCCCTGCTTCTTGACGCGATTTCCTCGAGGCTCTTGTTTATAATAGGTGCCTTCTCATCCAGTTTCTGCACGTACATGGCAAGTTTTCCCCCTGAGAATTCCATGAACTCCGTGGTTCCGGTCTCGTGAAGCAGGCCAAGTACCTCCCTCGCTGCTATAAGTTCGGGATAAATAAGCGAATCAATTCCCAGAGACATGAAAAACTCTTCATTTGCATGCTCCAGATATTCGAGGTTGTCAATCCTTGCAATAGTCTTTTGCGCTCCGAGCCTCTTGGCCAGAATTGCTGAGGTAATATTCGTGTTTTCCGAGTGCGTGACAGCTATGAAAAGATCGGTCTTCTTTTTCATGGCATTCTGCAGAAGGTGCACAGATGTGGCAGATCCATGGTAGGTAAGTACATCGAGTGAGGAATCGATTGGTCTCAGCCGTTCTTCCTCAGAATCAATCAGGAGAATTTCATGATTTTCATTCGATAGCATCTTGGCAAGATGCGTGCCTACCTCCCCGGCCCCGGCAATAATAATTCTCATAAAGTCTTATTGAAAAAACATGCAAAATAAGACATAAATAGTGTAATACTCAAGCATTTTACTGTAATTCTTTTAGGTCTCACATTCTCCTTCGGTATGCCCCTTTTTCGTTAATGCCCCAGAAAGAAAGCACGCTGCCACGCCTGATACTGCCGGCTGGAGGCTTTACCGAACCCGCTGAAATGACAAGCATATCGTTGGGGATTTCGGGAAAGCTATCACGACTGGCAGAATGAAAAGACGATGTGAAGATCATTATCCTGGTGCCTTCTGGAATTCCATATTCCTTATGAGGTTTATCAGAAATCATTATTTTCTGCCCTCTGAATTCGATGTATTCCGGATTATTATCAATCCTGTGCTGCTCGGGTTTAAGGCCGAGGACCGATATATGCCGCACAACCTCACGGGGCATGGTATCAGATGCTGAATAAACCACCAGTCTTCGCCCATCTCTCAGGCCCACTGCTGCATCCCTTCCGGTGTTATACACAATAAGCTCACCCGAATTCGCGGTAGCCAGGTCTCTTGCACCAAGTGAAATGGCAAAAATTAGCAAGGATGCAAAAGGTAATACAGAGCTGATTCTGGGCTTTTTCAGGAGGTACCACATCAGCAGGAACAAGGCAATGGTGAGAATTATGAATGGAACAACAGGGAAGCCAATATTGTTGATTGATGCCAGCGGAAGTGAAGATGCCTTCCAGGTAAGGAATTCGGTGAGCCAGGTAAGGAAATCAAGTACCCTGGCAAGAATCCCGGATATTGCTGCCACCGGGTATGTCATAGGTACCATCGCGCCTGCAATGATCAGAAGTGAGGAAACCGGGACAATTATAACATTTGTGAGTATAAACCATACGGGAAACCTGTTGAAAAGAAAAATTGTCAGGGGCAGGGTGCCTGCCTGGGCCGAGATTGTAACAGCTGCCGACTGCCAGGTAAGGTCGGCAAGACGGTTTCTGAAGTGAAACAGTGTGTAGATTTCCCTGAAGAAAATGATTATATAGATGACTGCGGAGTAGGAGAGGAGAAAACCTGCGTCGAAGATTACCGAAGGATTCATCAGTATCAGTACGACAGCCGAGGCGAGAACTGAATTTACCGAATTTGCCGGCCGCCTGAGCAATTTGCCGGCCTGGATAAATGAAAACATTATTGTGGCCCTCAGTACCGACGGGGTAAGTCCTGTTATAAAAGCAAAGAACCACAGAAACACGACCGCTATAATAACGCGCATTATTTCATACCGTCCCTTCATGAAAAACAGCACAGAGAAGATGAAGTAACTGAGAATTACCGCGTGAAGCCCCGAAACGGCCATTATGTGCATTATCCCGGCTGTAATGAATATCTGCTTCTGGTCATTGTCGAGATGACTCTTGTCACCAAGAGTAATGGCTGATGCCAGGGCCAGCCTCTCGCCTCTGATACCCCTGTCGCTGAACATTCCGATGATCCTTTTCCTGATAATAAGGGCTCTCTCCTCAAGGCTCTTCTTACGCGAAATGACAACCTCAAGCAGGTCCGGTCCGGATATAAGTGTATAGTAACGGATACCACGCGATTCCATATAATACTGATAGTCAAATTCACAGGGATTGCCCCTGTTCACAACAGGGTGAGGTATGCACCGGATGATTATCCTGTCGCCGGGTGAGAGGTCCGGCACAACTGAGTCCTTTCGGAGATAAATTAATATTGATCCCTTCAGTTCCTCCTTTTCAGGCAAAGTCAGATCACAATTCATTCCGGCAGTGAACATCAGGGTCCTGGGTTTCTCCTCGGGAAAATCCGATACAGTGGCTGAGATTACTGTATTTTTCTCCGGGAGAAGCGTGCAGCTTTGCTCTTTTGCAAGATAAAGAATCATGCCGGCTGTAAAAAGGGCCGCTGAAAATGAGATCCCAAATACTGAATTGACAGGATGATTGTTGAACCTTGATGCTATTAGGAACAGTACGGCCACGGTAACTGTCATCACGAGGCAAAATGCTGGGGTCGGATGAAGAAACCTGCCGGCTATTACTCCAAGGCATAATAACAGGCATATCCTGAAAAAGGGTATTTCCCTGTTTAGCACATTATACAGCTGTTGAGACAGTATAAAGTTAGGAAAAAAGTCTGGAGTATGGAGTCAGGAGTTAGCTCCTTCCTTTCCTTGGGGTATAGACCGAGGTCCGGTAACTGGCATCAAACTTGCCTTTCGCGATATCGAGTAATTTACCTTTGATGAGCTGTTTTTTCAGGGGGTTGATCTTCTCCACGAACAGCTTTCCGTCGAGATGGTCATATTCGTGCTGGATTACCCTGGCAGGATATCCTTCGTATGTCTCATCGTGGTATTCCCAGTTCTCGTCGTAGTACCGGATCCTGATATGACCTTCTCTTTTAACCTCTTCACGAATACCTGGTATGCTGAGGCATCCCTCGTTCATCACGACGAGGTCACCGCTTTTCTCAACGATATGGGCATTTATGAAAGCTTTTTTAAAGTCCCTGAAGTCTGGTTCATCTTCGGCTACCGGTTCCCCATCTATAACGAACAGCCTGATTGATTTTCCAAGCTGGGGTGCAGCAAGGCCAAGTCCTTCAGCCTGGTACATCGTTTCGAACATATCGGCAACGAACTGCTTTAGTCCTGGATAATCCCGGTCTATTTCAACAGCAACTTTTTTAAGTACGGGATGGCCGTAAACCACAATGGGATATATCATCTTAATCTCTCTTTTTCCTTTAGAAAAGCTCTTCTTTCGAGGAAGGATTGAAGGATAACGGAAGCGCTTATCCTGTCGACCATTCCCTTGTCCCTTCTCTCTTTTTTCCTGAGACCTCCGTCGATCATGGCTCTGAAGGCAATCCTTGATGTGAATCTTTCATCAAAAGTTGTCACCACGATTCCGGGGAAAGTCTTCTTAATTTTTTTAATGAACGGTTCGATGTATTTAACAGATTCGCTTGGTTCATTGTTCAGTGTGACAGGATAACCGATTACAATTTCCACAACATCCTCTTTTGCAATGTACTCAGAAATAAATGATTCTGCTTCACCTGCCGGAACTGTCGCAAGAGGTGATGCTATCATCTGGAGAGGGTCAGTAACCGCAAATCCAGCGCGTTTTTTCCCGTAATCTATTGCCAGGATCCTTGCCATCACTGTTTTCAGCGTGCAAATGTAGAAAAAATATGGTAAACACTGTGTATGCTAAATAGAAAGAGAGTGCCTTCCCGGGGCACTCTCTTTATTCCGTAGCAGTGAATTACTGCTGCAAGGCAGCCATTCTCTGGTAACTCTTATATCTCCATTTTGCATTCTCTTCCGCGGCCTTGAAAAGTGTCTCGGCTTCTTTCGGGAATGATTTCCTGAGAGAGGTATATCGTACTTCTGAATTCAGGAACTCCTGGAACTGTGTCCAGTCGGGTTCCTTTGAATCGAGGGTGAACGGATTCTTGCCTTCGTTCTCGAGAAGCGGGTTGTACCTGTAAAGGTGCCAGTAGCCCGATTTGACTGCCCTGTCCATCTGTTCCTGCGATCTGCCCATTCCGTCGCGAAGGCCGTGGTTGATACATGGTGCGTAGGCAATTATTAATGACGGCCCCGGGTAAGCTTCAGCTTCCTTGATCGCTTTAAGGTACTGGGAATTGCTTGCACCCATCGATACCTGGGCAACATAAACATAACCGTAGCTTATTGCCATCATTCCGAGATCCTTCTTGCGTATCTTCTTACCTGAAGCTGCAAATTTGGCAACTGCACCGGCAGGAGTCGATTTTGATGCCTGACCTCCGGTATTGGAATAAACTTCCGTATCGAGAACCAGGATATTCACATCTTCACCCGAAGCAAGTACATGATCAAGCCCGCCATAACCGATGTCATATGCCCAGCCATCACCACCGAAGATCCAATGCGATTTCTTGACAAGATATTGCTTAAGGCTGAGTATCTCACCGGTAACTTCCGATTTGTCCTTTTCGCATGCGGCAATGACTTTGGCTGAGGCTGATCTTGAAGCTTCAGCAATATTCATCGCGCCGAGCCATTCTTCAAACGCTGCCTTTGTTTCGCCTGCAGCAGCACCCGATTCAACAGCACTTTTCATTCTTAAGGCAATCCTCTCCCTGAGCTTTGAACTTCCGAGGCTGAGACCATAACCATACTCGGCATTGTCTTCGAAAAGCGAGTTTGCCCATGCCGGACCGTGTCCCTTTTTGTTTGCCGTATAAGGTGTTGAAGGAGCTGAACCACCATATATTGATGAGCAGCCTGTCGCATTGGAAATGACCATCCTGTCGCCATAAAGCTGGGTGATTGCCTTGATATAAGGTGTTTCGCCGCAGCCGGCGCATGCTCCCGAAAACTCGAACAGTGGCTGTGAGAACTGGCTGTTCTTGACGTTCACAAACTTATCCACAACAATGTCCTTGTATCCTACCTTTTCGTGCATGTAGGTCCATTTTTCTGCTTCTCCAAGCTGTGTCTCAAGAGGCTTCATGATGAGCGCCTTGTTCTTCGACGGGCAAACATCGGCGCAGTTACCGCAACCCGTGCAGTCGTAAACGCTGAGCTGTATCCTGAATTTGTATGCTTTCAGTGCCCCGGGTATTCCCTGGATCGTGGCAGTTCCTTCGGGTGCATTTTTTGCTTCCTCTTCGGTAAGAAGGAAAGGACGAATCGCAGCGTGAGGACAAACATATGAACACTGGTTACACTGGATACATTCGTTAGGCTGCCACTCCGGAACATTCACAGCAATACCTCTCTTCTCAAATGCACTTGTCCCTGCGGGGAAAGTACCATCTTCCCTGCCCAGGAACGCACTGACCGGAAGCTCATCTCCTTTAAGTGAGTTGATAGGCTCCATCACATCGCGGATGAAAGCGGGAATATCCCTGGTGTCTTTTTTGACCTCGATCTTTAGGTTGGCCCATTCGGCCGGTACCTCGATCTTTGTTACTGCACTTCCCCTGTCGATGGCATCGTAGTTCATCTTAACCACGTGTTCACCTTTCCTGCCATAGGTCTTTTCAATTGCTTTCTTCATCTCTTTCTCGGCCTTTTCGTAAGGAATTACGCCTGAAACCTTGAAAAAAGCAGCCTGCATAATCGTATTGGTCCTGGTACCCAGGCCAAGCTCTTCAGCAATCTGGGTTGCATTGATTATATAAAAGTTTATCTTGTTCTCAGCCATATATTTCTTCATATGGTCGGGAATCCTGTGCTTAGTCTCCTCTGTATCCCATATCGAGTTAAGGAGGAATGTGCCTTTCCTTACCAGGCCTTTCAGCATATCATATTTATCGAGATAGGAGGGAACATGGCATGCTACGAAATCTGGCATATTAACCAGGTAAGGCGACCTTATTGGGCTGTCACCGAAACGGAGGTGGGATGTTGTAATACCACCCGATTTCTTTGAGTCGTATGCAAAATATGCCTGGCAGTATTTATCTGTGGTATCGCCTATGATCTTGATCGAGTTCTTGTTGGCGCCGACAGTTCCGTCGGAACCAAGTCCGTAGAACTTGGCCGAAAATGTTCCCGTACAGCATACATTGATCTCGGGAAGCAGGGGAAGCGACTTGAACGTCACATCATCAACAATGCCAACCGTAAACTGGTTCACGGGCTCCCTGAGCTTCATGTTCTCAAATACTGAAAGAACCTGTGCAGGTGTGGTGTCTTTTGAACTTAGCCCGTAGCGGCCTCCAATGATCAGTGGTCTTTCGCTCTTTTCATAGAACAGCTCCTTAACGTCGAGGTAAAGAGGTTCGCCGTTTGCTCCAGGCTCTTTTGTCCTGTCAAGAACGGTTATTTTATTTACCGAGATCGGAAGCACATCGAACAGGTATTTTGCAGAGAACGGTCTGTAAAGATGTACTGAGATCAGTCCGGCTTTTTCTCCTTTTTCAGCAAGATAGTCAATCACCTCTTTCGTGGTGTCGGTAATAGAACCCATTGCAATTATGATATTCTCCGCATTGGGATCACCATAGTAAGTAAAGGGTTTGTATTCACGCCCGGTAATTCTGGTAATCTCTTTCATATACGAGGCAACCATGTCGGCAACGGGCTCGTAAAACTTGTTTACAGCCTCTTTTGCCTGGAAGAATATGTCGGGGTTCTGCGCCGTACCCCTGGTAACAGGGTGCTCAGGGTTGAGAGCATTGTTCCTGAAGTTTTCAAGAGCCTTCCAGTCGACCAGCTTCTTTATATCATCCATTTCAACCTGTTCGATCTTCTGCACTTCGGCTGATGACCGGAATCCGTCGAAGAAATGAAGGAATGGAATTCTCGATTTGATAGCGGTAAGGTGAGCTACCGCTGAAAGATCCATTATCTCCTGGACGCTGCCGCTTGCAAGCATTGCAAAGCCTGTCTGGCGGGTTGCATAAATATCGCTGTGGTCCCCGAAAATTGAGAGTGCATGTGCCGCTACGGTACGTGCGCTGACATGGAATACGGCCGGGAGAAGTTCTCCTGCCATCTTGTACATGTTGGGGATCATGAGAAGAAGACCCTGTGATGCGGTGAATGTTGTCGTGAGTGCTCCTGACTGAAGTGCACCATGCACGGCTCCGGCAGCGCCTGCCTCAGACTGCATCTCAACAACCTTGACTTCCTCGCCAAACATATTCTTCAACCCGTTGGCAGCCCATTCATCCACGTATTCAGCCATTGTTGAAGAGGGTGTAATAGGATATATGCAGGCAACTTCGCTGAACATATATGCAACATGCGATGCGGCCTGGTTACCGTCACATGTTATAAATTTCTTTGTTCCCATTTTGAATTTTTATAGATTAAATTGAATTACTATGATAGTATCAGAATCGGCAAAGATAGAAAAAATCTTTTACCATTTTGATGATATTTTTTACAGAATGATTCTACATAAATGGACCCGGGAGAGTATTGGAAACCGGCATAAGAAATGCGGCTAGCTTCCGTTCATGGTGAGCAGGAACTCTTCATTTGATTTTGTCTGTGGAAGCCTGTCTCTCAGGAATTCCATTGCTTCAACCGAGTTCATGTCGCTCAGGTAATTTCTCAGCACCCATATCTTCTGCATCATAGTTTTGTTGAGGAGGAGATCTTCCCTCCTTGTGCTCGATGCAGGAATATCGATTGACGGGAAAATCCTTCTGTTCGACAGCTTCCTGTCGAGCTGAAGTTCCATGTTGCCCGTTCCCTTGAATTCTTCAAAGATCACATCGTCCATCTTTGAACCGGTTTCAGTCAGGGCGGTGGCGATAATTGTCAGCGACCCGCCGTTTTCAATATTCCTCGCCGCACCAAAGAAACGCTTAGGCTTATGAAGTGCATTTGAATCGACACCACCTGAAAGGACCTTGCCCGAGGCAGGAGCAGTGGTGTTAAATGCTCTCGCCAGGCGGGTGATGGAGTCGAGAAGTATAACGACATCATGACCGCATTCCACTAATCTTTTTGCCTTCTCAAGTACAATGTTGGCCACGCGGCAATGCCTTTCGGCGGGCTCGTCGAAAGTTGAAGCAATAACTTCGGCTTTCACATTCCTGGCCATATCGGTTACCTCTTCAGGTCTTTCGTCAACCAGAAGGATCATGAGATATACTTCAGGGTGGTATTTTGCAATCGCATTCGCAATCTCCTGCAGGAGGATTGTCTTACCGGTTTTTGGCTGTGCGACGATAAGGCCACGCTGACCTTTGCCGATCGGGGCAAACATGTCGATCACTCTCACCGAGAGCGATCCCTCTCCGGGTGTGCAAAGAGTGAATTTTTCATTGGGAAAGAGGGGTGTAAGGAAGTCGAAGGGTACCCTGTCCCTGATGAAATCAGGACTTCTGCCATTGATCTCCTCTACTTTTATAAGGGGAAAATATTTTTCACCTTCCTTTGGGGGCCTGATGGAACCTTTAATTGTGTCGCCCGTCTTAAGCCCGAACAGCTTGATCTGCGATTGTGAAACATATATGTCGTCAGGTGAATTCAGGTAGTTGTAATCTGCCGACCTCAGGAAACCGTACCCGTCGGGCATGATCTCAAGAACCCCGGTATTGTAGATAACACCCTCGAAATCGTAGGGTTTTTCCCTCCTGTCTTCCCTCTCTTTTTCTCTTTCCCTGGGCTCATGAACATCAGTTATCTCTTCGGTTACCGGTTGTTCCGGCGGTGTCTCAGTAAACGCGGCCTCAGCAGGGGATTTGATTTCCTCCTCGTTTATATCGGGGTTTTCGAGTGCCAGCGGGTCGGTTAGCGGTTCGTTAATCTTGGACTCGCCTCCCGGTGCAGGCTCACTCTTCTGGAAAGTGGGCCTTTCGGGCTGAAACGTGGGTCTGGGTTCCGTCTTCCATGAAGGAACCGGCCTTTCCATCGGATCATTCTGCTGCTTCCTGAACAGATCAGGCTTTTCTTCCTGCTGCGGGTCAAGCTTACGCTGCTGCTCATGCCATTCCCTTGATTTTGTTTCAGGCCGCGAAAGGTCATCCGGCGATACAGAGATAACAGACTCTTTATAAGGATTTCCTCCCGGTTTGATGAACCTCGGCCTCTTACCTCTCCTCTGCGCGAAATCCTGCTGTGATTGCTGCTGTGCAGGCGACTCAGGTGTTATATTGATTTTAGGTTCAGTGGCATCTAAAGCCTGCTGATCAAGAATTTTGTAGATAAGGTCCTGTTTTTTAAGTGTTTCAGCCTTCTTAACGTTAAGTTGCTTTGCTATCTCCCTTAACTCGGGTACCAGCATCTTACTCAGTTCAAGAATGTCGTACATAATAAAATTTGTATGGTAAATAAAATTGATATAAATGAAATTTGTGGAGACCCGGGTCAGAAGAGATGCTAACCCTCTGGAATACTCAACAGTTTTTATTATCCAAAAACCGGTGCAATATTAAATAAATTTGCCCAGAAAAAATCAATCAAATATTATAAAATTCTACAGGAGGAAAATGCTTTGAATTAAAAACCTGGAAATCAGGCTTTAAAACGTTGGTGCAAGTTAAATAAAATCTTTTTCACTTCAAAAATTATTTTGAGCTATGTTGTTGATGAAGAGTAATTTTTTTATTATAATTGTATCGTTGCCCGTATTTCCTGAAAAAAACCTTTTTAAACGGCCTCTTAGAATGCGCCAGCTAAAGATAACCAAACAGGTTACTAACAGAGATACACCTTCCCTTGATAAGTACCTTCAGGAGATCGGTAAGGTGGAATTGATTACACCCGAGGATGA
>Ga0335069_10001460_pt1 | contig 38252 bp, 60 predicted proteins | sample Lox_Sample_11_FD_206714 | JGI IMG/M metagenome (GOLD analysis project Ga0335069, IMG submission 206714) | Soil microbial communities from Loxahatchee National Wildlife Refuge, Florida, United States - Lox_Sample_1.1 | ecosystem: Environmental > Terrestrial > Soil > Wetlands | place: USA...
CTTTCACCTTGCACATTTCCTCCCACGTTGGTGAGCGATACGGAAGTGAAACCGATACATGTTCCCAACCCTCACCATCGCTTGCAATTATTTGTAGGGTATTTTTTATTTTGATATCTTGGGCTAGAACGAAGCAACCATTGTTTCCGTAGCTTTCATCAGAGGCTAAATGGCCTTCTTTAACTCTTAGATTTTCTGGTACGTGGAACATTTATTATTTGAATTGAATAGTAATGGGGAGGATTTTAAGTTCACGATTGAAGTCGCCTTTTTTCCAGCCATGCTTTGCACAAAAGTATCTTTTGACATATTTTCGTGCCCCTGCTAGTGATAAAAATACGTCGGCCATTTCAAAATCATCATACGCCTCTTCGATTTCTCCGTTGTGTTTCCAAACAATCGCCCACGCCTTTATTACTTTTTCTTTTGTCTTAGGAGGGTTCATATTTGAACGGGCTATTTATCAAGCTCTTTTAAGATTCCGTATTCAACTATGCCACTCTTAAGTTTTTTGCAGGTGATAGTTTTTTCTTCATCAGTAATTTCTTTTTTCCATAAGGCTAGGCCAGCAAAAATTCGGTAGGCGACCTTGAGGGAGAGTTTACAAGAGATTGATAGGCCAGCTTCGATACCCCAGCCAGCTTTGATACCCCCCGAGCCAGCTTTGATATCCTCGCCAGCTTCGATACCCTCGCCAGCTTTGATACCCGAGCCAGCTTCGATACCCGAGCCAGCTTTGATACCCTCGCCAGCTTTGATACCCGAGCCAGCTTCGATACCCGAGCCAGCTTTGATACCCCAGCCAGCTTTGATACCCCAGCCAGCTTTGATACCCCAGCCAGCTTTGATACCCCCCGAGCCAGCTTTGATACCCTCGCCAGCTTTGATACCCTCGCCAGCTTCGATACCCCAGCCAGCTTCTATACCCTCGCCAGCTTTGATACCCTCGCCAGCTTCGATACCCCAGCCAGCTTCGATACCCGAGCCAGCTTTGATACCCCCCGAGCCAGCTTCGATACCCCCCGAGCCAGCTTCGATACCCTCGCCAGCTTCGATACCCTCGCCAGCTTTGATACCCTCGCCAGCTTCGATACCCCAGCCAGCTTTGATACCCCAGCCAGCTTTGATACCCTCGCCAGCTTTGATATCCTCGCCAGCTTCGATACCCCAGCCAGCTTCGATACCCTCGCCAGCTTTGATACCCTCGCCAGCTTCGATACCCGAGCCAGCCAATGACCGAATAAAACCTTTTATCTTGAGACTCTTGAAAAATACCCAACCCAAGTCTGCTGATATTTCAAGATTACCATCAAAATCAGTTAAGTCTTCTTTGCCTACGTATTCTTTGTAGTAACTATCAGTGTCTTTAAGGTCTTTTGCTGTAATTATTTTTGTTTTCATATTTCTCTATAGGGTTACCTAAACGCTTCTAACACCTTCTCCTTCCACTCCTCAAGGGCTTTAACCCGATTTTCAAGGACCAAAGTATCAGAGCTTTTAAGGGTCTTAGGTTCTACATTCTGGTCGCAGAAGCAGAGGAAGGCATCGCCGTCGAACCAGACATCCTCGAAGTAGCCAAGGTTGAACTCGAAGTCACCGTCCGAGTCGCAGTGCACGTGCGGCACCCTGTGGTGGCCGTCGGCATCTGTCCATATTTGACCAAAAGCAACCGTCCACGATGGTCTTTCAATACTTTTTTCGTTATTCTTTTTCCAGAGGGCCAATTCCCATAGATTGGCCGGCCGACAACCTTGATTTTTAATTTCCGCCAATACTTCTTCAGAAGTGGCTATTTTTTCCATTTTAATTAGCTTCCAGCCCTCGGTTTCTATCTTCTCTGGCCGAGGAAAGTTTGCCTCGATGATATTGGAGTTGATGTAGGAGTAGCCTTTGAGGAGGCTATCAAGAGTAGGGGATTTTTTGGTGAGGGGTTTCATAGTTTGAGGGATTTCATAGTTAATGCCTGTTTTTTTCGCGGTTTTGTTGCTCTGTGTCCAATTCCATTCTCTCCTTCAATTTCCGTAGCCACTCACTGTCAGCCGTTATTTTGAATTCAGTCAACACACTAAACCAAGTACCTATTCTTAGCCTTTTAATCATAATATCAAAGCCGGTGCCTTGGATAAATCCTGTACCAGAGTGGCAGTTTTCCCATTTGTGGCTGATTTTGAGGTACTTAAGGTATAGGCGCTTCATGTTTTAGAAGTTAAAAGATCGGGGTTTTCGTAGATATTGTGGTTTCCATATCTATTTCTTAAACGCTTGTAAGACTATGTTTCATGCTGTAAAGGTATGAGATTTTTCCAATCTTCTGGGGTAACTATTAAGCCGATATTCTCATCGCTCATAGCCCATGCTTGAGCTTCGGCCACGGTTTTACATTTTTCTACTCCTTCCATGTGGCGTTTTCTGGTCGAGGGACAATCAAAAAGGCAATAATAGGCATCTTCAGTGAAGATTTCTCCTTGAGGAAATTTATATAGTTTGTAATTCACTGGCTCGCCGGTAATATCAAACTTATTTACTTCATCAAGTAGTTCTCCTTTTGCTTCTTTAATGAAGGCATCCAAATCGCAAAACTTTGGATTGATGGCTTGAGTACGCTGGTCTATATCCTCAATTTTCATTCGGTCGGCAAAGGAAAACTCTTTTGAGATAACTTTGTTGTAAAGTTCCTCGGTAAATCTTACTCCATTGAGGGAATAAACTCCCCAGCCATCAGGATATTTAATAGCCATTCCGTTTTCATTGTGAAGTTGGCCGCGAGCATTCCTATGTAGTGCAATAGGTCGTTCAGAAATCCAACAGATATTTTCATGTGGTAAAAACCACCCAGCATTTTTTGCTATCTTCCAGAGACCGTTTAGTCTATTAGTTTCTTGTTCTAATTTACAAGCCTCCTTAAAGAAATCATAAAAGGCTAACCAGTTGGCCTCATGTTGACCATATCCGCTGGCCCACACGCTGGCCCCCACGCTGGCCCCCACGCTGGCCCACACGTGCGATAGGGGGGAATCACACCAAACTATTTTGGGTGTTTTTAATCCAGCAATTTTATATGCCTCTTTTATTCCTTCTTCAGCTTCTTTTCTATTGGCTCGTTCGGTCGAAAGACCAATATCAGTCCACTTTTTTATGAACTCTGGGAATCGAGCTTCCTGTTGGGGGGTGAGTTTTTCAATCATGGATATTTTTTTACTAATCAATCACTTTCCGAGTGGCGATTTGAAACCAATCTTTCTCACGACGTTGAGTAAGACGATAGGTTCCTATAGGAATAACTAAATCACCTTTCAGAGAGTGTTCTGGATGAGTAGCTTTTGCTTCAGCAAGAAAGTTTACGAGATATGAACCATCGGGGCATTTAATAAGCTCAAAGTCTTTTTCTCGTTCGGCAACGATAGTATGGTAATGATTTGTCGCTTCGCCAACAGCAAAGATAAAATCCTTGCCGTGTTTTACTTTTTCACCCACAAAGTCTTTAGAAGAAACTTCAATCAGTTGCCAATCACCATGTCTTAATACTTTTTTCATAGTTATTTTATTTTAATCTTACCTCGTAATAAATCTACACCATCTCGAATTACTTGTGAGCGTGAGCATTTTAATTTCTTAGCAGTCTTTTTAAGAAACTCTAATTGTTCTTTACTAACCCAGACTCGTTGAACGATGAGCGCCATGATTATTTATTTTTATATTACATATCAAATATCTGTACGACTATCTTTTTAACTTTAGGGGTGAACATTGATATATAATTCAATTAATAATACTTCTATTATAGTGCTTTAGGGTACTACTGTCAAACTAGGGTGTTGATAACTTTTATAATTTTTTCTCTAAGATTTCATACTTCTCGGCAATCGTTCTAATTTCATCAGCCGTCCATTTTTTTGGTGTCTGATAGAGTGTATTTAATTCTTGCAAAATGCCATGACCGTATTTTTTCTCTAAATAAATTGCATATTGTGAAAGATTGCCAGACTGCATACGGTTGCAGTTGAATGAACATTGTGCATTTAAGTTTCGTACGTCATACCAAAGAGCATTGCCGCCGAGCTGGCTGTTGCGTTCAGTGTTTGGAAAAAAGTGACCACAATCTAACTGGCCATCAGTCTTGCCACAGGTAACACACTTTTTATCTCGTTTTCTCACAAACAAGGAAATGGCCCGCCAAGCTCGTAGCTTCAAAGATTTAGTGGTTTCGGGTCTAGACACGACTAAGGGGTTAAACTCTTGTCTAATGGCAGTTTTGAGGCTTTGAGAGGCATTTTATTTGTTGGCACTTCTTCAAAACGAGTGATAGCGTGACCAAAGCGTTCACCAATGTATTCCGTTGCTTTTAATAATTTATTTGCTTTTTCTCTTTCTTTCGCCGCTTTGTATTGGCACTTCTGGCAGATACAGCCATGAATATTCCTCACTACTCGGATTTTTTCTAACTTTCCACCACAACGGTCGCAGAGAGTATACATGATTTATTTTTCTATAATCTGCCTAGTCTGTTCGTTGTAAAAATATCGCGGTGATTTTTGTGGAACAAAAACTTTTTTATCTTTATTTTTCGCAAAACTCTCTTTTACCATTTGAGATATTCTATCCATGTTTGTTCGCTCCTCGGAAGAGGGTTCGTGATATTTTATTTCTTCAAAGTTGTCAGTAGCTTGATATTCTCCGCGCATATCAAAGCTAGCAATATCTCCTAATGTCCCCGCAAAGTAATCAATCTCTATCGGTTGGGTTCGAGGAATATTTTTATTCATCCAGTCTTTTTTAATTGCTTCAGCTTTTAAGAAAGAAACATCGAACGGAGTTTTATTTTTCTTTATGAATATTTTTGCCATTTTAATATTTTTTAACGTCGGCTAATTGAGTCTTGATTTCTTCTTCCCATCTTTTTTCGGCTAGCCATGTGTGAGGATGGGGTATGTATCGTTCTTCTTGCCACTGTTCGGTGTTTTTTTGGGCGGAAACAGCTTCAACGATTTTATTTATCAATTCTGGTGAAGGTGAAATCTTGCACCATTCTTCCAACGCACGTGGTTTACGCTCTTGCCGTGGATATACACTCCAAAACTTTTCAAAGTCTCTGAAGTCTTCTGGGGTTGGTTTCCTTTCTTTCAATAAATTTTTGTTTTCAAAGACGCGCTCTTGTGAGCTTTCCTTACCTAACCTAACCTTACCTAACCTAACCTGTGTATCCAGTTTGTATACATTTCCAATCCATCCAAGTTCTTCAAGCTCTTTTTGATAAATTGTCGGTTTATATCGGTCCGACTGAATGTAATTATTCTCTTTCCAGTGGGTTATTACTAAAACACCACTTTCGAAAGGAATTACAAATCCTTTTAAGATAAGAACACTAAGGTCATCATCCATACTTCCTAGTGTTCTCATAATCATCTTAGGACTAACAAATCCATCATCATCTGCTTCAATACCTAAATGAAAATAAAGATTTTGAGCCGATTGGGGCATGTCAAGAAACTTATCTGTTCTTGTTATACTTTTACTAAACATTCTTCGTTGTGCCATAAATTATTTACCAAATAATAATTCCCTAACGCGAAAGCCTCACCCCCTTTGCGAGTGAGTGAGGCTACCGCGCGCAAAGGTTATCACTAGTATACCATTTTTACTAGCTCAAAAATCTAAAAAGGGGATAAACTTGTGGAAAGAGTGGATTATTTTTCTAGAGCATTTTGTCCTTCTGGTATTTCAGTTTCGGGACAAAAAGTAATCACTTGGCCAGCAGGAAATACAATACGTAACGCGTGTTTATCGTCACGAATAAATAATGTAGTACCAAAAGTAATTAGTTCTTTCGGTAACTCTACTACTTTGTAATTAGGCCAAGGGGATTTTTTCTTTCTTTTCATTTTCAAGATTCTTTTTCTTAGCTTCCCCACCCTTTCGACCATTTTCAATAAAAAATTCTTTGGGATAAAGTTTTTTTGTTTTGTTTCCACCTTTCTTGCCGAGTTTAGAAAAGTATTCGTGAAGCTCTTGTTTATTCATTTGCTCTATGGTAGCATACGGCTAGATACATGGTCAAATTTAAGTTATTAACAGGTAGGTTGACTTTAGCAAACGGCTTGCTATATTCTCACTATTAGCAAGTAAATAAAAATCCATGAGTACAAAAATAAACGATGAAGTTCAAGAAGCTCAATACTACAAACGTATTGAGTGGTTAGAAGAAAAAGGGCTAGAAGATAAAGACGTGATGAGTGATGAGAACGGTAGAGAGTATGTTATCCGCATGGATGAAGATGATGAACAGCGTCCCACTACTCGTCGTGAGTATTTACCGGTCGAACTCACGTTAGATGGCATTACTAACTTTGTCGGTGTACCTGAACCCGATGAATTTTAATTCTAAACCTATGTACAAATCTGAATGGCGCAAACGCCAAGATTGGGAAAAAAGAGACAGAATATGGGGCTGGATTTCAATGTTCCTTTTAGTGGTTTGTTTTCTGGCAATCATTTATGTCATTCATGAAAATACAGTCGTTGCCACAATGGTTCGCCTATCAATCTCAAAAAATTAAGATGAAAGAAATCCAAGAATGTAAAAAAATAATCAAACAGTTTGGTGAATATGCGATGGAACATATGAAAGCCCAAATGGAAGCCCGAACAGAATATATAAAAACTCAAATGGACTTTCGAGATATGATCCTAGAAACAATAAAAAAACTTAATGAAATTGTATGATTATAACTCCACAATATATTTGGAAAAAGAACGGAGAAGGTTACACAACAATTAAAGGTTTTAGAGCCGAACAGACTTTTGAGAATGGTTTTTTGACCACAAGAGAACGGGTTATAGGGGAGGATAGAAATGAAGTTATTAAACAAATGTTAAACAAAGTATATGTCAAATAAGGGCTACAGATTTTTGAAGGATGAACACCGCCATCAGATTTTGATTGATGAAGAATGGAAAGACCTTATTGGTATTTCTAGTGTAGTTAAAATCCTCACCAATTTCAGTCAAGCCGCCTATTATGGTTCTCGGAGAGCCTTGATGGGACTAGGTTACGATCCAAAAGACGCTCCAGAAGCTCTAAAAGGCTTTAGGAACGAAGTAAATCGCATACTCACCCTAAACCCCGAAGAACAACAAAAAGCTCTTAAATCAGCGTATACGGCTCACGCAAAATACGCTAAAGACCGGGCTAAGAAGGGTACTGATAGCCATGAAATCTTGAATAAATGGGCACAGAAGTGTATTGAGGAAAACGAGGGAAAATTTTTGACCACAGGAAGTTTTTTGGCAGATGAACCAAAGGTGCAAAAATTTCTTGAGCTTGCTATTCCTCATATCGGAAAAGACGCACGGATAATCGCGAGTGAAAAGAAATCATATAGTGAGGAACTTTGGTTGGCTGGTATCACCGACCTCATTGTAGAAACTGCTGATGGAAAAATCGTTATTCTCGATTTCAAAGATCGGCCGGTAATCTATGAAAACGATTTACTCCAAATGGGAGGTTATTCGTTTCTTTTTCCTACTCCAATCTCATTCGTGCTTGGTGTTCCTCTTGAGGGCAAAGAAGCTCGCCCGTGGTTTGCGGTGGATAAACTACAAGAAGCCTTTAAGGGATTATTAACAGCATATAAGTTTCTTAATCAATTCAAATGAAAACCTTAACAATTACCCAAATGGGCCAACCTAAGACAATTCAGACAAAGTTTGGCTCCAAAGAAAAGAGTTATTTGAAATGCGTGGAGTTTGGAGATAAGTACGTTAATTTCTGGGTTGGGCCGCAAACAGCTGATTGGGCTATTGGCAAAAAGGTCGAAGTCGCGGAAGTAAAAATCGAACCCTATAATGGCAAGGATTATTACAACATTGTCCTACCTAAAAAGGATGACGCTATTAAGTCGGAACTAGCGGCCCTCCAGCATTTCATTACCGGTCAAACCGCACGAGTAGAGAAAAAACTAGACCAAATTATTCGTCACCTCGGTGGAGAAGAAAGAATAGGCTATGTCAATGGTCGGCCGGGGCCCTTCACCGAACCGCCACCAGATGAAGAACTGTGGGATGAAAAGGCGTTTAATGATAAGATAGATAATCCAAATACCTAATGAATCTACCTCATGGAATGACCCTAGAGATTGCTGAATGTATGGGCATGGAAGTAGAACGATGGAACAATAAATCGTGTACTGCTGATTTTGGAGTAGGCGACAATTGGGCGACTCTTTATGCAATTAAGAGTGAAGAAAAAAGAAAAGGCCACGCTACCGAACTTCTAAAAGAAGCAAAGAAACACTATGAGATGAGAGGTAAAAAATTCGGCGGTAGTATTGCATTAAATGACAACATGAAAAGAATTTATAAGAAATTAGAAATAATTGAATATGATGACTAATATGGAAAATATTCTCAAATTTTCGGGCAGTTGCGAACTCTCACCAGAAGTAGCAGAGAAGTTAAAGTTTCAGCAGGATTTCACTGTAACACTGACTGGTGAAGTTCGAGCAGTTACTGATATTCCAAATGATGATGGAACTAACAAAAAGATTTTTAGATTACGAGTAAGTGAAATTAAAGAAATAATATGAGAAAACTAATCTTTGGAATAGCCGCTTATCAAGTAATGTGGTGGGGGATGTATTTTTACAAACTAATAACTTATCCTGTTTCTGAACTACTTTTAATTCTTTCAAGTGGGATAGCTATGATTGCTATTTCCATAATTGTTGGAGAATGGTCAGCCATAGATTAACTAACTTTCCTTAGAGTACGCTCCATGAGTAAGACGTACTCTAGCGAAAATTAACTAAGATTCTGTCGTGCACTCGCTCCGGTAGTGGTGGCAATATAGTGAGAAAGCAACCAATTAGCAAACCAAGTAATTGCGCCACCAATAGTTATATCAGCCCAACTAGGATGGATAAGAGCAATATATCCCAAAACTGCTGTTATGATTGTATGAAGAAGTGACTTTAGAACACTATTCATTTTATTGTGTTACTTAATAATATATAATCTTACTATGAAAAAATACATTGTGCCAATCGTGTTCGTTCTCTCGCTTTGTTTTGCAGTTTCAGCGTTTGTATATGCCGATACCGCTCCTATTACTGACCCCACTTCTCCGGCCTGTATTGCCCATGGAGATGCCAATCACGATGGGTTTGTAAATGGGGCTGATTATCTCATTCTTGATAGTAAAAATCCGTGGGGAGACGTGAATGGCGATGGAGTAATAGACTCACAAGACTATGCTATTTTAGACGCCAATCAGGGTTTAGATTGTTCAACACTAGTAACTCCGCCGGCTCCAACTCCGGCTGTAAGTGGCGAAGCCGCTCCTATGGTCGGCGGCGGTGGTGTGGTGCCAGGATATATTTGGCCCTCAAATACAACCACTACAGTAATCTACACTCCTCCAGCTACCACTACTATTCCAGCTCAAGAGTTTTATAAATATGATGGTAAGGGAAGTAAGGGGTAAGATAAAGGGGCCGAAGCCCCTTAGAACCTAGTGCACGGCCACTTTCCTGGGCCAGTGCTCAAGTACGTAATCGGTCAGCCACCATGGAATGTCGCCTTTCTCACAGAACCGATTAAAGTAATATGAGACTGGCGTTATCTCGGCGTGAGCGGCCGCACGCTCAAAAAGAACTTTCGGTTCGATGTTGAACTCTTTACACGCGTCTACCACGATATTACGCATGGTTTTCTCCTACATGGGTTCAAGCTCCACTTCAAACTCCTGAAGGGCAAAGGGCTTTGTGGTATGAGCGAGATAGTAGACAATTAAGTCTCCTACACTTGCTTCGCCCTCAATGCCTCGTTCCATTCGGTCTCGGTAGCAGAAGAAACGATTTTCTTCGCTCGTTGCCATTTGCACCAGAAGAAGAATTTGGTCTATTGAAAACAACATTACTCGCCTCCGATCCTCTGCTGGACTATCCGCAGACAGTCCGTAGCAACTCCAGGAACATCACCACTTTCAATGGCGTGGTAGACAGCCTGAATCCACGATGGATTCTTTTCGCCGACCTCCTCGCAAATGCGATAGGCCAGCGTCCAGTTATCACGAATCTTGAAAATCTCCTTGAGAAGTTCAATGGTGGTTTTCATCGAAACCTCCTGTGGTTTGGTCTTTATATATTATACTCTTTTTATCCCTGTAATTGATCGAGAGGGAATATAGACAATACAACTCCACTCTTTCATTCTGGGATTTGAAGAATGAGAAGCGGCTAGACAAGTGAACTGACCAAACGAACCTACAAAGTACCCCACTGTTTTTATGTAATCTTTTGATTTTAGAGCTAAATCTTTTATATCTTCTTCTTCCTCCCACGTATTTTGGTTAAAAGTATCAATCCATAAAATACAATATGATTTTCCCTTAACGAGTTTTTGCATTGATTTATTATAGCACTGGTATATAATGAAAATGCAATCATAAATGATTGTGGTGGCAAAGGGAACCGAAACCCCACTTTTAACGAGATGGGGTTTTTGTTTTGAATAAAAAAAACTCCTCTGAACCGGAGGGTGGGGTTCAGAGGAGAGAGAGGTAGTCAGTCCTTGACTGGGCCAACCGTGGCCAACGAGTGAACTGTTGATGGGCTAATGATAACCCGTATCCACGGGCAGGAGAGTTGTACAGGCTCTCATTAGTCCACCAATCTGCTGAAAGATTAACACCGTAGCTTCTATTGAGCAAGCGTGAACGGGCAGGAAAAGTATAGCACAAAAGCCCCTTTCGGGGCTAGTGTGCTTGAAAACTATATCCGTCCGTTGAGGGGCACATTTATTCTACCGACCCATTCTTAATCCTGCAAACACGGCTGGCGGTGTAGTCGGCTAATCGGTTACGTTCTATCAGATGAAAGGCGTAGACCATATTGTCGGGCATTATACGGGGATTTAGGCCCATGCTTTCAGCTTCGCCGAAATGAATGTCATTTATTTGGAATAACCCCCAATCAATCGTGCCGTTCTTGTTTCGGTTGGTTGAGGTAATATCCCATCCCGATTCGCACTCTACGAGCCAATAAAGGGTCGTGGTGGAGATAGAAAGCGGATGATCGGCATAGTAATCGAATACCTCCTTTTCTAGGGCCTGATGAGGCGTGGTAGAGGCTACGGAGACCATATTAGGCGATTGGCTAAATTGGTCGTGAGTTTCATGAGAAACGTTGCCAATGACAACCGTATTGCCTTTTACGTCAGAGTAAGCAGTCTTGGGTCTAATATCAGCCGAATCGGTAACTATGAGAAGGAAAACAAGAAAAATAACAAGGCTTTTTAAGTATTTGATGATGGTTAAACTATCTCTTGCCGTGCTAGAGATGGGCTAAATCGAGGATTCTGTGGACTATCCAATAGTTTATGTGACGAAAATCACAACCACCAGTCCTCCTCGATTTAACCCACCTCGTTCATTATTCGGTCTGCGTGATATTCGACGAGAATCTCACTAGACTTGCCTCGTGTGGTATTTGTTCACGGACTAAGATATGGCGGTGACTCAATCATTTCATCACAACGAGGGAGGTCGATGGGCTTTTATTTTTGCAACCTTTACGCTCCCAAGCGTATCAGAAGGGGCTTGCCTGACCGTCGGCATCTTGCTCAAAATAGGACACCATTCCCCGCATTGTACAATTTAGAATGGCTGTTTAACCCTCTGGCCTCATTCACAGTTTTGGAGGCACTTTCGTAGTGTAGATAGAATTGAATTCTTTCCCCTCGAACTTGGTTTCGGTTTGACCTTTCTCCATCCCCAATGCACTATGCCCACTACAGCGTTATTATGCGACACCATATTTTAGTCAATGAACAAGTGAGATTCCTTTGGTGAAATGCGGTCTAGCAGTACTATGCCACCTACTATATCGTGGTATCCGTTGGGAATTGGTTGGGAGTACGACTTCCGTTCTTATCCCCTTTCGATGCCTAGGGCATAACAGCATACGGACACGGAACTAGCTAGCTCCCGCCACGCCACCGCACTTCATCAAAAGAACCTCCGAGATTCCCTCACAGGCACGATTGAATGGAGTGTCGATCTGGTTTCCCCAAAGGGAAACGAGTCGCCTTATTGATTATTCGGCGAACACCTTCAATCGTGCCTGGCAGGGAACCTCATAGTTATTTTACCCCTACTTAAAAAAGTCTACAAGGGCGGTACTTGCCTCATCATTATGAGAACAATCTTTGTAATGCATTCACAAATATACTCCACCAGTCTTGGGGCTTCGGTGGTAGGATGTTTCGCTCAAACGTGAACGCGTCGATGATATATCCACTATCAAAGTATTCTTGAGTGATGAATTGATGGCCTCTAAATCCTATCTGGTCGCCCCACGAATTGATAAAATCTATAGAATTAAATCCGTTGACAATTCGGGCCGATACACAACAAACAAAATGATGCCAAAGAGGATTGGGGTTTCCTTTTTGAGGTGGTTGCGGATAGGGAGAAAGCCACGAGGGATTATTTCCGTTCTGTCCAGTGATTTCCATGATGACAAACCCATAGTCTCGTATCGCTTCGGCAAATGATTCTATATCTCTACCTACCGAAAGCGCTCTCCAGCCGGCCTTTTCAAGAGCGTTGATAACATTTGTTTGATTTTCCCATGACCTATCAGTGAGATTAGCTTCGGTTGGTGGTTGAGATGGTACAAGGGCTTCATCAGCTACCCCTTTGTTTATGACCTGCTTTTCAATTGCTCCTGTTGTTGTCCCACCACCCGGATACACAATATCACTATAGATACTTTTAGCTGAAAGTTCTTTGTATGGTGGTTTAGAGAGGGCTAGGGCGATTGCGATAGCGTATGAAGCCGATTGTCCCCCACAGCTTGAGCTTTGGCCTTGGTCTTTAATGGGAATATCTAAACCTTTTGTACTATCTACTCCCACTGACCAGTTAAAAGGAATAGAAGACCGTCCTACTCTCGAACGAACAATTCGCCGAATTTTTGTCTTGATGGGTGAGTGGATTGCCCCATTGCCGTGTTTGTTTTCAGAGAGAATCATTTAAGTGCGTGTATTTGAGCTTGTAAGTTTGTGAAGATGTAGACAATAAGCGGAAGCACGATGACGATGATGACCGCAATCGCTCCGGTCATCCAAGCCCGAGAGAGCTTTAAAGACGTAACGTTTCCATTTGTCTTAGTGGTTTGGTTCTTAATTTCAGAGAGAAACGCTACCGTTTCTTTGTGCTTGTCGTGGCTTACACGATTACTCTCGGAAATCTTCTCGAGTGTTTCCTGATGATTACGAGTAATTTTTTCCTCAAGTTCCTTGAAGCGTAAATCAATCTCTCGGTTGTTGTATGGTTCTTCGATCATAATTATGGACAGGTTCCCGCAGTAGTTGTCAAGACACCTGCATTGCTCATAACTGTTTTATAGACCGTACCATTAGCAGAATAGTACTGATCGCAGGAGGGATGGGTGGCCGACCCATGGATGATTGTGGTGGTTCCGCTATTAGCGACTACCACCAGTGGAGCAATCGGGCTAGTTGAACCAATCCCAACGTTGCCACTTCCATCAATCGTCAATCGGACATTTGTATAGCCATTCGTATAGATACCAAACTTTGTGTTTGCTGGAGTTCCTTGCTCAAAATCCCCAGAATTATATCCAAAATGGCTATCTTCAGACCAAATAAAATACTCCATGCCAGGGGTACTTTGAGAATAGCTATCGTTATAAATACCAACTTGCCATGGACTATCATCGGCCGAGTGAATCTGAACAAGATGGTCTGAATTTCCATCAACAGCAAGAGTTTGGGTGTCGCCGTCTGCACTCGTAATTACTGTCCGGCCAGTAATGTCAAGTTTATCGTTTGGAGTGGTTGTACCAATGCCGACATTTCCACCAGTCAAAACAGTAAAACGAGGAACGCTATTTAGATTGGCGACGGTAAAAATTGGTGACCTACCAATGTTAGTGGGGCCCACAACGCTCAAGGATGCCGATGGAGTTGAGGTGGCACCAATACCAACATTGCCACCATATCTATTTAGTGAAATGGCATTAGCTAAACCATTTGATTGAATCACAAGATTTCCCGAAGCTGAATTGATCGAACCCGAAAACGTGGAAGAACCGGTATCGAGAATAGAAAGCGTACCGGTAGCCGTTAGATTGCCACCGAAATAACCAGCACCGTTGACGCCAAGGAGGGCGGCCGGAGTGGTGGAGCCGATGCCCACATTTCCGCCCGTGTAGTAGATATTTGAACCGGAAGTGACCCATTGACTGCCGGTGATGCCGAGTGTTGAGGTTGCTACCCATGTTGGAGCCAGAGACGAGCCGTTTGATTTCAAAATCATGCCACTTGTACCAGGATTGCCATTAAAATTCATGGCTTTGGTAAAGTTCGTGGAAGTTCCAACCGATAACCCAAAGGTGGGACTAGAAGTGCCAAGACCTACTTCCCCAGCAAAATAATTCAGGGCATTTGGGTCTACACTTGAGATACCATAAATGTAGCCTGTATTGTCATCGTGAGTTGAAAGGAGAACATTAGCAGCATCTTGATTTACAACATACCCATTTAAATAGGTCTCAAGTGCTGTATCACCTGCACCACTTAAATTGATATCTATGGGAAGATTCATTTCAACATTCTGCCCTTCGTTTATGTATGCGGGAGCGTAAGAATGAAACAGCCCTAGACCAGTTGTAGTACCAATGCCCACAAAACCGGAGTCTGTAATCGTGAATACCTCATTGGCGTTTTGGTCAAAGGCCCTAAATATCTCACTGCCACTTCCTTCCACGACTAGCTTGCCTGTAACCGTATTCGTAACCCCAACCTTCATTTGACCTTTCCAAAAAGTATCTCCACTTCCGTCAAATGTATCAATCGTGTTGTTTTGAGTAGTACAACTATTATTGATAGCAGTACATCGAAAGTGAACTTGTGTACTCGGATTAGAATCAGCAGGATTGATGACCGAAAGTGTACTATAGACATTTACCGAAGGGTCAGTTCCATTAACAATGTTGGGTTGAATTAGAGCAGACCCATTTGGAGTAATCCAACTTACGGTACTAGTGGCTAGAGCTAGTAATGGAAACATTAAACCAAGACCGACAATGAACGAAAGTATTTTTGTGATTGTTTTCATATTATTATAATTAACCGAATGCGAAACAAAATGAATTTGGTTTTTCGGTATTAAATGTGATTGGATTTGTACCTGTCCAATTAATGGTTGTATCACTTACACCATTATTCTGTCGTGGAAACCAACCATTTTCGGTGAATAAAACTTGAGGAGCTTTAGAAAAGGTGAAGGTTTGATTTGTGCCATTAACTAGGCCAGAAGTGGGAGTGAGGAGGGAAAGACCAGAGGAAGGATTTGATGGTAAATTATCTATCCGTGAATTTATAGCCGCAAGGTCAGCAAATGATGGGCCCATTGTTGGATTAAAGGCATTGAGTTTTGCTATTCGCTCAATATCATCAATCTTTTGTAATGGTTCTAAACCCTTAATGGCTTTAGCATCTAATCTTTCATCTCCTTGTAGTAATTCGAGTTTATTACGAATAGTATCTGCACTATCAGCAACAGCAACCTCTTTAATGAATTGAGTAACAATTGGCTGTTCTTTTATTACCTCAATCTTCTGAACCTCTGTTCGTCGTTCGATTATTCTATCGACAATAGGAACCTGAATTTTTTGGGCTATTTCATTCTTATCGTTTTCGGTTAAAACATAAGAATCACCTTTAATTGGTTCTGGAATCAATGGTTGGATTATCTCTCTAAGTTCATCTTCGCTAGGAGTTTTACCATCACGGACATGAGGTAAGAGAGCTTTAATTTCATCGCGGTTCAGCTTCTTTTCTAGGATTTCTTCTATCTGGAACATATGTTCAAGTAAAGCCATATCTCCCTTTTTTATGACCTTTGAAAGAGTGATTAACCTATTCTTTTGTTGCTCTGTTAGATTATTCATGGTATAATATTCATATGTTAATTATATTGTTATTGTTATGTGGCGCTATCGCTATGGCTTATAATAAAAAACACGGTAAATCATTATGGTGATGATGAATAAGTTGTCTTAAATTTGCCTGTTTTTGGGTCTACACTTGGTGGTAATTTCTTTGCAGGAACAGATTTCACCGAACTTTCTCCTTCTGGTGCTTCAGCGTTTATAATATTCGGTACTCCATTTGTCATTCCACTTGGTAATAGCGCTCGACCTGCACGAGCGGCTTCTTCGTTGGAGATAAATTCAGAGACTTTAGTAAAGGCTTCTGGGTTTGTTATCTTAAGATTTCTCAAGAAAGAGTCTCGCATTGGATTAGTAAGATTCTCGACAAATGTTTCAAGAGCTTTACCAATCTGATAACCAGCAAATTCAGAAATAACATCTCCTCCAATCAGACCACCAAGCTTGGCCATACCAAATTTTGCAGCATATCGTGCTACTTGTTGACCAAAAGATACCGGAGCGGCTTTTCCATTCAACGAATCAAGATAGTCTGCGGCCCGATAATACTTAGAAAGTTCAGCATTAAATTCTTTTATTGGAATATCATCAGGAACATTATCAATCAGCGCTTGGCGTAATGAATTAGCGATGGCCCTATTAGCAATTGCACTATTATTATCTGAAGCAGCCTTAATTGGATTATAACCTCCATTTTTATCAAAGGTTATTTTTTCATCCAACATATTAGTTAAGGTCATTCCTTCCGGATATTTTCTTTCAAGAGCATCGAGTTTTGAATTTATCTTATTCTGAATAAATTCAGCATCATCTGGAGTAACATTGAAGTCGGTGGTTTTAATATCCGGTGTAGGTAAATCCCCAATAGCTACTTTTGGAGTAGTATAATCAGCAAGTTGCAGTGATGGCCTAAGACCATCGGCGCTCAATTTTCCTGCACTATCTCGCAATCCCTGTGCGGTCGTTTCTGTAACGTATTTACCATCTTCAATATGGGTAAACGGATCAAGACCATTCTCTGCTAGAAATTGAGGTGTTTCTGGTGATTTATCAAGAATTGCTCGAGCCTTGTTATAGCTTGCCTTGTTTATTGTCGTCGGTTTTTCCCAATCATCTGCAACAGACTGCAATTGCGCTGTTTCCTCTGGAGTTCTAACTGGCGGTGTTGGGGGAGCTTCTATGGGAGCTGTAATATCTGGTGCTAATTGTTCCGGTGGAACTTCGTTTAATTTTTTGTTAACTTTTCCACCACCAGCAAACAGAGTTGCTAATTGAACCGTATTAATAATATTGCTAATTATTTCATCCGCATCAGGATATTTAGCCATGAATTTCTGTAGTGCTGGGCCAATAACTGGAGTATTATTTATATCTGTAGCAGCCTGATTTACAATATATTTATTTACAAAATCTGATGCTTGTTTAAGCACTGGTAATTTACTTACAGCAGACAAAGTTCCTGAAACAGGAGAAAAGGCGGCTTCTCCTAATCCACCCGTCATACTCAATGCTCCTTTAACTTCTTCACCTAGATTTCCGTTTGAATTAAATGTCTGTTTGAAGCCTTTACCGATAGTATTTAATCCAGCAGCCTCAATATCGGAGGATTCTTGCATTGGATGAAAACCACTAGTTGGTGCAGGTGTAGAAGGAGTATTTTTCAGAACATCTACTTGTCCGGCTGGAATCGTCTGGCCGATTGGAACTGTTGCAGGAGTGATATTGGGAGAAGTAGGTGAATAAGGGCTAGATATGGCCGTATTTTGGGCTGAAACAGTTCCACCTTTTAAAGATTGTAACTGTTCAGGAGAAATTGTTTGTCCTATTTGTGGGTTCATTTTAATCGGGTAGCACTTCCATCCGTGTTTACAACAAACATCATGCCGTTTGAATTAATAGTTTGAGTAGTAGGAATAGGAACACCAGCAGCATTTGGAATTAATGAATGAAGGGCATCATTTAAATAACCTTTAACTGTTGCTATTTTGTTTAGACCATCTTTTAATGTATCTCCACCAACAGCCTGTCCTATCGATTTTTTGAATTGTGGTAGAGAATCTCCAGAAATACTACTTGTAAATTGAGATAGTCTTGAACTACCAGAAATAATTTTTAAACTATTAAGAGCAGCCTCAAATGTCCCAGTTTGATATGCTTTTACTTTTGAGCCATAATCCGTATTGAATATCTTACTCCAGGGTTCGATTAAAGCCGAACCAATCTTCCCCGCTGGCCCGAATGGAGCAATTTCAGAAAACTTTGATTGAACCTGGTTAATATTTGCAATAGCAGTATCAAGAGACTGTAAATCGCTTACCTGTGAAGAAGAAAGAATAGGAATGTTATTCTTTGAGGCATAATTCTGAGCAAGAATTTTAAGATTGTCTGGAATTTTGCTTTGGTCAATATATACATCCCCAGTTGAGTTGGTAAAGCTCATTGCCGGTTGCAACATTGCAGGAGCTTGAGAAATAATCTGATTAGCGGTTGATGTAGAAGCCGGCTGATTTTCTTGACCAATTTTTGCTGCTGCTGTAGAGTCCTCATTTTTAGCTACTGCTAGAGCAAACGGACGAATATTATTGGTAAAGTTTCCAATTTGAGTAGTTACTGGTACGCCAAGCTGTGAAGCAATTGACTGGGCATACGCCACGGGGTCATTTCCATCAGATTTCGGAGCATAGACATTTGCAAAATCCTGAATAGTGCTTTGAGGAGTAAGACTAGTAGAAGTCGCGCCAGTCATTTTAGCTTTTAAATCATCTTCAAGCGCCTGAAATCCAGCTTGCATAGTAGGAAAAGACTTAAATGTTCCGTCAGGATTTTTTAGATTACCAGGATTATTATTAGCAACCGCTGGAGTTGTCCCGCCGCCATTAAATGACTGACCGTTATTGTTTCCACCAACAATCTGACCAGTTTTAGCATTGAATACAATTGGCTCTCCGGTAGCTGGGTCAGTGGTGATTTGGAAGTTACCGCTTGTAAGATAACCTTGAGCGGCTGAAACCGCATCAGGTACAGTAGCGGCATTTCCCATGGCTTTAATAACATCCTGTGGGGCGCCATTTTGAGCGGCCTCTACCTGAGCTTGACCAATTAATGTTCGGTCTTGCTTTTGAATATCATACTGCTGCTGTTGAACCTGTAGATTTGCTTGGAATTGTCTATCTTGAGCCTTAGTAAATAAATCCTTATTATCATTATAGAATTGTTGAGCAGTTGCCAATTGTGTCTGAAGGGGAGCAAGTTCTAATTGAACTTTATGGTCTACAATTCCTTGAGCAGCAGTAATATATCCAGAAAGAGCTAATTGTTGGATTGAAAGATTGGCAATATCAATATTCGCGACACGAGTTAATTCTTGAACTTGGTCTTGTACGCCCGCCTGAGTTGCACCGGAACTGTTTAAAGCTGCAATCTTTTGCTGTAATTCAAACTTTTTGGCATCAATTTGAGAGGTAATATCTTGCAATTGAAGCGTTTTTTCTGGGATTTGATAATTCTCCTCAAGAGCTGGTTGAGTCTTTTGAACACCGGTAATACCTTCTACAAGACTTTGGACATCACTTTTTGAGGCATTAAGATTTGCTTCGGCGGTTGCTTCAGCTTGGTCTTGTTGAGATTGGATATCTGTTTTGATTTTATTATTCCAAAAATCAGTAGCAGCGCTTGCTCCAATAGGAGAAGTTTCAACTGGATTAGGACTTACAATCGCAGGTTTTGGAGGTGTTTGAATATCTGTTGCAGAAGGCGAAGTTTCAACTGGAGTATTATTAATAATTGAATTTACATCACTAGGAGTGAGCGGTTTTGAAGGAGAACTGATACTTCCAGGAGTAACCGGCGCCAGTGTAAGTGGTGTTGTCGATGGTGTTGCCCCTCCCTGATAGACTGTTTTATCGTTTTCCATATTAATTATAATTACCGTAATTAGCTAAGTTCAGATTGGGTACTTCCTCAATGTTAAGGTCAATAAATTCGTTATTGCCAGTAAACAACATACAAACTTTTATCTGAATCCAACCAGAACTAGTTGTGATATTAAACATTGGGTTGGTATTACTTTGATTTGTCAGGGTTCCTACCCACTTCCAATGCTGGAAGCGCACCTTACTCGTTCCATTTGAGGCCCCTAAGGTATCATCAAGAGTAACTACCCATGTACCAGAGTTATTATTGATTGAAGTAATAACTGCACATTTTCCCGAACCTGGGCCCTGTGTTCCCTCTACTTCTTCACCTTGTGAATAGGCTGATATATCAGTCGTGGTAGTAAAACTTGTAGAAGAAGTCCACGTCACAGTAACCGGTTCAAGAGCAGGGATATCTTGCGAGCGCGCCTTTACGATAACTCGGTCGGTACTGTTTAAAAGTTTTCGTATTCTTAAAAATGTCCTTCCAAATGCATCCTGCACTCTCGGAGAAAGAATTTTATTTGTTACAAAATATCCATATTTTTGGATAGTATCAAGAGAATCATTTGTCCACGCGGCGCTTACTGTGCTTGAGGTGGAATCGCTAAAATAATCAGCACCCGCGATTAAAGTACCTACAATTGGTGAACCAATATCAGGAACTTTGATATTTGCAAGTGCTCCGACACGTGAAATCCTATTTTGGCCATAATCATTAATCGTGGCCCCGATAATTGTATATTGAGTGAGGGCATTTTTATGATACCAACCCATGTCTACGTCATATTCCCAAATACCAGAGGGCAATGATTCTTGAATAGTCTTATTTAAATCGTAATTTTCATTGTTAATGAGTATATTGATACGTCCATCAACCAAGGTTATTCCATTAGGATGAATCCAACGATTATTAAGAAGAGTATTAGGATTTTTGAGATATTTGAATTGCTTTATCGGCAATCTTCCGTTAGGTGCAAGCACAAAAGCTTGACCATTAAAGTATTGAAGCTTTCCATCCATATCAATAATATAAAGCACGCCATCTTTTACAATTCCTGCAAGAGCACCGCGAGAATCTAGTGGATGAATATCTGTCGGAGTATCGGCCGTTGCTCCATCCCAGCTATATACATAGCCCTGACCATTTTGTTGATTAAAAGTTAAAATCCATAAAAGATTTGAGGTCTGCACTAGAGAAGTAATAACTAAATCCTTATTCTTTATCAAGAAGCTATTCGACCCACTTGTTGCGAATGATTCACCGGTATCCATTGAGATAATCTGCTGGTTTGTCGTTACAATATAAAGTCGATTAAGTTTCAGAAAATTCAACATCTTCGAATTAACTGAAACACTCAAACTCGAAAGACCTGTCCATGTTGTAGTATCTAAACGCCAAAAACTAGCTGACCCACTTCCAACTGCATATAATCGATTATTAAATACTTCTAAATCGGAGATATCTGAAGAGAAAGAATTTCCTGGAGAGTTTGTTTGAGCATCTTTTACAAAAGCAGTCTCAAGATTTCCGCCGGCCGCTCGAAATATATAGTTACCAGCAATAGTGTATAAATTGGAGAGATATTCTTTAAAAGCAACAGGAGTCCCAAAATCAGTTATACCATTTGTGGTAATAACCATTCTCGGTGATACTTTCGTTTTTCCAAGCTGTTCGGTGAGATTAAGATTAAAAGATGAAAAAAGGCTTCCGACAACATCGCTTCGGTTATTTTGTTCCCATAATCGTCCACCCGATACGCTTGGTAAAGTAATCATGCTATTTGTAATCCATTGCTTATGGTTATCTTAGTCGTAGGTGAACCGCCATTAGAAGTGGCCACGTAATAATCATTCGACCCTACTAAGGGTTTCACTGTAACGGGGATTTTTAAAAATCCTCTACCAGTAAGCGCCTGGTCTACTTCTAATGGAATACTGAAAGCACTTTTAAGGGCTTCAATATCCTTTTCAAGTTTGGTTATTCTATTGTTTAATCGAGTAATTTCGTCCATGTTAATCTCTATTTTGATTAGTCCATGATGAAATACTTTTAGTAATTTTGTGCCACAATTCACCAATAGTAGCTAAAGAAACTAGACGGCCAGCACCATTTAGAATTGAATCAGAAAATGCTCGAATTAATGCTTGAGATTTTGCCAATGAAACTGAGCGAGAGGCGCCATTCATAATTGAATCTGAAAGATTAGCTGTTTGTGCTATAGAATCACCAGAATAAAAAGCAACCATGATTGATTTACCACTTTTAGTTGTATCACTATTTGTTACTGTCATCGCAAAGGAGCCCGCAGGAATGATTCCGAGACCAGAATTATATCCTTGAGTATCAAATAAAGCGGTAGCATATACTCCTGAAATATGATTTGCGTTGACTGCTGTTGAATTAGTACCAGCACTCCAAGGGGTATTAGTATCTCCAATGTTTATAACAAATAAAGCGGCCCAATCAGCATCTCTTGTGGTTGTGAGAGAGGTAGCAAATGATGAAGCATTAGAAGATGAGGTGGTGGTTATATCTGGTTCTGTTCCAGTATTAGTATTATTATATGAGACAGCAATTGCTTGAGCTGGGTCACTTCCAGCAGTATTCTCACTTACTACAATATTATGTGTTCCGGTAGCTGGATTCTTGAGAACAAATAAATAAGAAGAATTTTGTCCTCCTCCTCCATTATTTACTGCCATTGTCATTGACACGCCGTTATAAGTCACTGTCGGAGTAGGAAATCCTCCTCCTGGAGATGAAGTTTGCACAAATACCAAAAGAAGATTTCCTGAATTATTGTGAGAAATAGTGATATTTCCCCCCGAGTTATTCAGGTTTCCGTTTCCAGTACTTGTTACATCTCTTGTGATAGCCATATTAAAGATTGATAGTCCACGAAACTGTAAGAGTATCATTACTCAACAGAACAGCCGATGAAGATATATTTGCTTCCACAAAAAGATTACCATTAGAAGGAGCATCAAATATCGCCGCAGAAACTATCGTAGCTGAAGCTCCAGCGGTAAATGTTTTTGATAGGACATAAGAGGCGGCCCCATCGAGTGTTGAAGGTACTGTATAGCTTCCCACCGTTCCAAGTGCTCTTGTAAGGCCCGAAACGGCTGTTTCCCCGCTTAAAACCGTATCGGTCTTAGCTGGCGTTAGGCTACTCGTAGATAAAGCAATATACAGCGGTGGAAGTGGCGAAGAAATGCTATTTTGAGCCGAGCCAGCGATTAATGAAGCAATTAAATCTGCTCCTTTGTTCACTCGTGAGTTAAATCCAAATGATTTACTAATAATTGAATCACCACGTTTATGCTTTACTTCAATTTTGTTGAAGCCACTGATTCCAATAGTAAAACCAATTCGAGCACCAAGTTTTGTGTGTAAAAGTTTTTTAATTATCTCCATAAAAATTGTTTTCCGCTTAATCTAATATGGTCATCCTTATTTCTAAGGGCAACATCTTCGGCTAAAGCTTCTGATTGGTCATCTACCATCTTACCTAGAGCTTGCGCCGGAGTAAGAGAATTCATAATGGCATAGTCCCTAGAAGCAATCAGAGCCACAAGACGATGATGAATTGAGTAGAATCCAGGAGTTTTAGTAGTATCGGCGACCGTAAAATATGAAGGTGGTCTTTGGAAATAAACTTTTAATCCATTGGTGGAAGTTACTGAAGTTGCCAAGGGTTTAGGATAAAGAAAAATTGAATTAGCGATTTTGTCATAATATTCTGGTAATCCTGCTTGCTTTAGAAAATCTGTAAGCGATTCATCATAAATATTGGCCATGTCAATTGGCTTTAAAAGCCGCCAAGCTCCGGTATTGTCGAGCACTTCAACTCTTAAAATCTTTAAGAAAGTTATATCAAATGCATAGTCTTGTTGTTCCGAACCAAGCGTCGTAATAAGACTAGTGGTAGCAATTGGAAAATCAGTATTGTTATTATCATCCCATTGCCACTGGCCATCCGCCTTCATTAAAATTGAGGCAACAGTATTCTGTGCTTCATTTAGTAATCTGGTGAACGTTGCGAGAAGATTAGTATTACCGGAAATTCTTCCATAACCTTCATCACCGAATATATTGGTTTCACATTCTTGGATAAGACCCTGCTTTCCAGAAACATCATTGAACATTAACGACATGAATAAAGTATAAATCCTTCTTTAAAAAAGAAGGGATTTACTTACACATAACCAGTTTTTGCGGCTTATTATAAGCCCTTTATTACTTTATCTATTGCAGAAGAAAATTCCTCTCCGTATTGCCAATTTTCTTTTATGTAATTGAAAGCGTTTTGTCCAAGTAATTTTCTCTTATCTTCATGGAGTACTAAATCTTCCAGAGCATCAAACCATTCGCTCGGTTGTACTAATAGACCTGTTTGTTCGTGAATAATAGTATCTCGGTCAAAGCAAGGAACAAAATAGGGATAAACTCGTGAAGCAATTGTGGGAATTTTATACATTGAATATTCCATCCATTTGATATGTGTCTTGCCTCTTGTGAAAGCATTATCAGCTAAAGGCGCTAATCCAATATCCCATTTCATTTCAGACAGTAGTTTTGGATATTCTTTAAATCCCCAACTTGAAGGAAGGATGTCGCTTCGTAGGCGAGTCGACTCACTGAAAACTTTAAATAAATCAAGATTGCTTTTTCCAATTGAGCCCATACTTTCAAAATAAACGTGAGGATACTTGTCCATTATCTTTGCCAGCGCTGGAAACATCATCTTTAAGTCATCATAATGAGAATTTGAACCAGCATAGCCAATTACAATTTTTGATTTATCTTTCTTTGCTGGTTTGAAATTCCAGTCTTTTAATTCATTCATATTTGGAACAATAAATATCTTCTTTTCAAGACCGAAAACTTGTTTCATATGTCTAGCAACACGTTGTTTAAGTGGTTCTGTGGAAACAGTGATTGCATCAGCAAAAGAAAGAATCGTCGAAACAAAAGCTTTATCCTTTTTGGTAGGCTTAAATTTATCGTAGAGGGGATGCGTTGGAAGAACATCTAAATAGTTGTCATCAAGGTCAATAACTACCTTTTTCTTGAATTTATCCCGATTAAAGAACATTTGAGAAGCTTGGTGTGGGTCAGAAAAATAAGAGGCCCAGAATATATCATATTCCTTGAAGATATCGGCCCATTTCTTTTTATCTAAGTTTATTCCTACAATGTCCTTTTCGTGTCCTTTAAGGTACTGATGGGGTTTAACGATTCGATAGTAACCTACTCCTCCATATCCATCTTCAATTTTTCTCTGGACATTTGCCGCAAAGTCATTCCTAAAAAAAAGTATCTTCATTTGTTTGGGTCATTAAAATTACCATCAAAGTTAAGGTGATTATGCAAAGATACAATTCCTCCTCTATTTACTGAACCATCGGGTTGCCATTCATATTCAAAGACTAGTTCATTCAATATGACTCCTGATTTATCTATTGCTGGCATAAAAGACAATTGGTCACGACGAGAGAAACGACAATAATCTGCCCACCATGCTTCATTAAGAGCTTGAGTTCGTTTGTTATTTCTTCTGACAATGAAACCAGCCTCAACCAATCCTTTGTGTTTTGCATATTCATGGTCTTCATAGTATTTGGCCTGCTCAATAATCAATTCTGGATTATCTAGTTTTAATTTCGCACACTCCATTGCCTCATCATAGATACAATCTCTCAGATTATGTTTAAAGCAGGCAATATCGTATCCACCCATAAATTTATCAACAATTTCTTCAGGAGACATTAACAGTTTTCTATTGCCGTCGATATAAATGGTAAATTCACTGTCAAAATACTTATGCGAGAGAATTTTTTGAATCCGTGAATTACGTCTCGGGTCTTTAAATCTATCGTATGAATCTATAAAACGAGTAATCGGCCAATTCTGTTCAATAATTGGGTCTTTGTTATTAGTAATGCAAGTATAAAGACTTATTGACATAGTTTCTTAATCAATTCTTCAATTTCCACTTTTTTAATTTCTGGTACAAATGATTTCCAATATTCTGCATTAATGGAATGAGAATATTCTTTACCATTAATGGACGTTTTCCATGTAAGGACAAACATTGGTTTTCCATTAAATGATTTGAAGTTACTTTGTTCAACAATAAAACTAACCTCTTTATTTAAAATTTGTTCCAACCATTTCATATCTTTAAATAATGACCCCGTTCTGAATAATACTTTGCATTAGAAGATTGGCATTTACCACCATACATCGGGAAAGAAGAAAGAGGTTTAAAGAATGGTCTAGTCTCTCCGTCTTTAATCATCCACCAGCCCTTTATAACAAAAGTTGTGAGAGGTTCACCCTCAAAATAATCAAGCACCCATACTGCATCATGGATATTCTTGCCGTAAAATTCCTTTTCTAGCTTTCGACGTCTATCTCGTTCTTTAGGATAACCTCGCAGTGAACCAAGAATCATCTCTGCTTGCGATTCTGGCATTCGATAATTATATCCTATTTCTTCGTGAAAGTAATCGTGTTTATCTCCAAAGGCCATATTCTTTAGATAATTGATTCTATCGGCGTACTCTTTTTTGTTTGTAGTGCATATTCCACCCTCCTCACCATGGATTATCTTGTTTTTATAGAATGAATAGCAGGTTATATCCGCCTTAGACGAACGCACAGCGCCCTGGGCTTCACAAGCATCCTCTATGACCTTTAAACCATGTCTATGGGCAATTTTGAGGATTTCAGGCATATTGCAGAGCCTTCCATAGATATGGACAGGCATAATTGCCTTAGTTTTTGGTGTAATCTTGGCTTCAATAAGCTTCCAGTCTATGCAAAGAGTAATATCGCAATCGACAAACACAGGTGTAGCACCACAATAAGAAACAGCGAACCCACAAGCCGCCATTGTAAAGTCGGGGACAATAACTTCATCGCCTGGTTTAATACCAAGAGCAAGTAAACCCAAATGCAGAGCAGCAGTACCGCTATTACAGGTAACAGCATATTTTGAATCAGTAAACTTTGCATATTTTTCTTCAAGTTGTTTATAATATTCCATAGGAGGTCTTTATGCATACTGCTCTTTTTCAAGTAACCGAGAGATATCGAATTTCATCTCAATCAATTTTTCAGGCTGTTTTTGAAACTCGCTGGGAACAATGTTATAAAAGTTTTCGATTGAGTTTCAGGGCACCTGAAGAAGTGATTGAGTTTTGCTGGTATCTCTTGGAGAAGCCCCATTAGGGGCTTTTTTCGTATGGCCATTTATTTCCATTGACATAATAATAATCAATGGTTTTTTGCAGAGCTTCTTTAAGAGAAGTCTGAGGACGATACTTAATGACAGAATAGATTTTAGTATTATCAGACTGAAGATGATTAATATCCCATGGCCGAAAACGCTTAGGGTCTATTTCGATTTCAGCTTTGACATTCATAAGTTGTCCAATTAAATAAGCTAAGTCGTATATTTGTATTCCTTCTTCGCTTCCCATGTTATATACCTCTCCATATTGGCCCTTCTCTAAAAGCTCAACAGCCATTCGTACTGCATCACCGGCATATTGAAAATCTCTAAAAGAATTATTGCCTAATTTTACTTTCCGACCTTTTGTTAGCTGTTCAATAATGACCGGAATAACATATTCATGGGTTTCTCGCTCGCCTACACAATTAAATTGCCGTAAGGCAATCACTGGTGTCTTAGCTTCTTTAAAACGAGCTTGGACAAGAGAATCTATCGCCAATTTCGATGCTCCATAGGTAGAGTGAGGCCGAGGAGGATAATTTTCATCAATTTTATGGTCCGGGGCGTCTCCGTAAATTTCGGCGCTAGAAACCTGCAAAATGCCTCGTACACCGGCATCTTGAGATGCATTAATGACTTTCAAGGCTCCAAAAGCATTGATATCGAACACCCTAAGTGGTCTTTCAAATGAAACAGGAACATATGGCTCGGCTACATAATTGAAAACATATTCAGCTTTGAATTCTTTAAGAATTTTATAAAGTTCCCATTCACTGCCTGTGATATCACACCATTGAAATTTAGCTTTTGGATGGATAAATTCTCTTTTACCAGCAATTAAATTATCTAACACCAAAACATCACAATTTCTATCCTCGATAAGGTGGTCTACTAAATGAGAACCTAAAAATCCTGCTCCTCCAAACACCACCACTTTTTTATCTTGTATCTCTATCATTTTATCGCTGTGATAGTGATATCACGTTCTGGACGATTATGGGTTCCCCCATCCTCTCTTGAAATTGAAGTAAATCCAGCTTGTCTAAGGAGCGGTTCAAGGGTTTCATAACACCATGCCCATTTGTGGCCCCTCATATTAGCCCAACCAAATAATTGCATTACTCCATTAGTTCCATTAATTGTCTCTGGTTCGGTTGATTGATAGATTGTACCAGCTATCTTTTTTAAATCACCAGTTTCGATAATAAGTTTTCCGCCAGTTTTAAGCCAGGAATTCCACTTTCTTAATAAAAGTGGCATCTCCAGAGAATCTATATACATCGCAAAATGCAAGAGTAATATTTCATCAAGACTATTCTCTTTCCATTTTAAGGTAAATATATTTGCCTTTCTATCAATTTTACCCTGAAACATCGATTGGTTATCAATGTTTAAATACCCTTCTCGATAATCATTCCCGCAGGCGAGATTTATTTTAGTAACTTTTTCCATATTTTTAAGTGTTCATCACAATATTTTTTCCATATCCAATTCTCAACAGGATTTACTGATAGTTCTTTAAAAATCTTATTCAATTCTTTTTGAGTATCAAACGGATAATCGACACCGATATCAATATTAAAGCCTATATTTGGAGCAATTATCCTTAATCCAGCATTTTTTGCATCTAAAATTCCCATTGAACCTTCATCTTTACCGAAATAGAGATTATAGTCTGAAGATTCAAGAATTCTTTGATAATTTACATCGTCGAAGTTTGCAAAATAGTCAACTTGCAATCCTTCAGCCACTAATGGCACAAGAATATCTCGCCATCCACTACCCATAATTCTAAATGCCCATTTTTTATGGTCTAGCGTTTTTACTAATTCTTTAAGCATCCATTCTCGCTTGCAACCATCTGGATAAACATTTGTAAGAATTGAAACAATTTGATAGCGACGAGGGTTATTGTCATGGGCTGGTAAGACCACCCCAAGCTTTTTATCATTAAATCCTTTGCCCGAAAGCTTAATTAAAGTATCCATCGACATACAGATTCCGTAATCTGCTGTGCTCATGGCGACTTTCAGATTTGCCTCCTTATAAGGAGTATCGACATGAGTAATCATCAGAGTATTAATCGTATCCACATGACGATATGAAGCATAATTTATATGATGATTGATATCAGCATCTTTATTGGGAACATTGTCTACTGTCACTTCTATGCCCTTTCGTTTCTTTAATTCATCGCGCATTCGATAAGCAAACTTTGAGAGAATGCCGTCAAATCTTCCTAATTCATAGTTTACTAGGTGAATTTTAATAGCCATTTTCTCGATAGAAGGCATCGTGGCCATCTTGGGTTTGTAAAGACTTTAAAATATGTTGAACGTACGCTAGGGCTTCGGTACGTGAGCGGTGTTTGGCATGAGACCCATTGGGTAATTCTATGGTATAGCCTGGGTCTGAATCATCCTTAATTTCATATCGAGGAATTGGACATACATCTATTCCATCCAGCTTGATATTTGCTATTTGTGGACGGTTAGGATTAGGGACAATCGATAGTCTTGGGTCAATTGCTTTTAGCTCATTTTCAAAATCAGGTATAACAATCATTTTTCTTTTATTAATTCTTTATATGTTTCTTCCGCATTAATAATTAAAAGCAGACACGCGGCCGCGATATCAGAGACTTTTCTTGATTTAGGAGTAACAGCCGTTCCGTAATTTTGGCCATCATATTGAAAAGTATACCCGATTTTTCCGTTCTTTATGAGAATGTCTATATCAAAGCCCTGTGGCATTGACAGAGTAGTGACCTCGTTCATTGGATTAATTATATACCCAGCAAAAAACCACGCAAGGTCTCTGCGTGGCTCTTTGTGTACAACCTTAGAAGGTTGCAGTTGTTGCACCCGCTGTAGAACTAGCAATGGATACAATCCAGCTACTGTTCAATGTCTTAACGGCAAATGGCATTTTCCAGCCAACTGTCGAAAACATATTCAGAGGGTTAGAAGTGTCATTCGGGCCTGGATTCTTCACAATAACCACTGGGGCTGTGATAGAACCAAGATTAACAACACCATAGGCATTCTTGCCAAAGATATAGGTCTCGTAGACGTTTGCTACGTTGCTTACAGCGGCCGAAAAGCCGCCAGAAAGAGTAACGTATTGGTTGTTCGTTTCTACGAACTCTACACCATGGAGCTTACCTACAACACCACGCTCGATTGCATCAGAGGTGGTATAGCGGTGAGCATCGAGCCATTCACTATTACCAAAAAGGTCATAGGAGTTTGCTGGCCCAATAATACCGCGATACAAGCCTGATTCAAACCGCTGGGCTTTGTTTAACTTGAGGGTGCGAACTGCGCGACGAACTTCAAGACCGGTAAACACGTCTGAGGTGTGAATGTTCGAGAAGTTAGAAGCGGCGGTTGCCGTAACGACAGTCTGACTTGTTGCGCCAGAGTGTAATTCATTACGAATGAGCTGGTCGATAGATTCACCGGCATTCTGGCCATGAACTTCGATATGCTCTTTCAAACCCACATCAATCTGGGTCATTGAGAATAGCGATGATACGTTAGTAACATTGCCGTATTCTGCAAGGGTCGCAGATACCTGGGTAGCAGTCATTGCTACTTCCGCAGGATTTGTTGCTTCTGAAAGGGCGGTCGTAATGAGGGCAAGCGGTGAAAACCGTGTCCATCGTACGACAGCACCACTATTCAGTGGCACATTTTTGACTTGTGCGCCGAAGTCGTGACGAAGCTCAATCTTTGCTCGGTCTAAAAAGACTTTGTCGTAATAGACCTGTACAGGAGTGATTAAGCTACTAGCTGCGGTTGCCATAAATGATAATTATTGTTCAGTGTGAGGCAATATTTTAGCCAATTCTTCTTTAGACATTTTTCTAAGGTCTGCTTCAGTAAACTTTCGTTCAATATCTGAAGCCCCAGTCGAATCCACAACTTTTGCGGCGGCATCTTCTGCCAATCGCTGTTCTTTAGCCGCTTTGAGTCCTAATACTAAAGGATTTTTTTCATCTTCCAGTATTTTTGCTCCACCATTGTGCATAATTAAATCAATTTCTGATTCATTAAAGCCTTGACGATAAAGTTTAAACTCATCAGCTTTGAGTATGTCTGAAGGTTTTGGTGCTACTGTCTCACTAATCGCAGATTTTTCCTTGAGAGCTTTAGCTTCTGCCTCGGCTTTCTTGGTGCGCTCGTATAACTTTTTATTAGTTTCTTCGAGTCTGCTTGCACGCTCCTCTGCTGTTTCACCGGCTACAGGGGCGCCGTCAACATTTGTAGAGTCGTTGGTCTCAATTTGCTCTGCCATATATAAGCTATATGTTAGATGGTTTAGAGAGTTTTCCTTCTCGTAGACTGGCTTTTTAAATGAGGTAGCCGTGTCTTAATGCCCTCAAGAATTTAGCGATTGCGACTGCCTGCTTTTGAGGCTTACCAGCAGCAATTTCTGTACGAATATTTTTACTGATGGTCTTTTTAGATTTTCCTTTAGCAAGTGGCATATTAGTGTTGTTTAAAAGCTCCAAATTTTGGTTTTTCTCCTCGATGAGCAGCTAATTTATTTTGTAATGCACCAATAGCCGCCCCTTTACCTTCTTTCTTTTCAATTTTCTTGAAATTTCCGGAAGTTTTCTTTTGGCCTAATGCTTTTACTATTCCTCGGCCTTGTGGTTTAGTTTTATAAGACATGATTATGTATGGTCTTCAAATTGGTCTCGACCTTTTTCTGGGATATCCTGATTAACTTGAGGATATTTATATTTCTTTGACAGATTTTCTTCGCTACTAGTAATGTTCAGAGTTGTATCAGAATTATGAACATCAACATTTGAATTAGTCGGTGGAACCATTCCTCCTTCCATTCCGAAACCAATATTTACTATGGGCTGTCCAACAGTACCAGCGGTTTCCTTTGTGTCTAATGGGCCCGGTTGAGCAAAGTTATATTCCCCAGCTCCCATCGTCGGCTCGGGATTAACCGTTCCTGGTAATCGAATATCATTGTTGTCATCCGGCGTTATCCCTACTTCATATTTATTATTCATTGGAATATATTTGGTTTAATATCTTTTAATTTTTCTGGCCTGATTAAGCCCGAACTACGTACAAATCCGATTAAGCTTTCGTAAGCAAGCCGTCTAGCAATGACTTCGGCTTTTACGTGCTCAGCTGGTTGCTTTGTATCAATCGTGCTCATATCTTTGAGCGGATTGATAAACTCTAAAATGATATCTTCAACCTGATACCATTCTGGGTCTTGGTAAAATCGTGCTTGTACAGTCTTAGGCATTAGATTCCTTGTGATTCCTCATTTTCTTCTTCTATCGAACAGCCAATATAACTCCCTTCGGCCTTTGCACTGGCTTTATTGTCATTTTCGGTATTGCGAGTGATATCTTTGTAGATTGAGGTCGCTCCCTCTCGACGAGCATATTTTATCTGTCCAAACTGATTGGCGACATTTCCCTGTTCTTCTTGGGTAACTGTTTCACTTTCAAAGTTACCGATACTCGGGTCATTATCTCTCGTAAAATTTCTTTCTTGAGGAAATGGCTTATTATCACTACCATTTACATCCAATCGCTGATTGGTTTCGCCAGGATTAACGGCGTTATTCATTATCTGACCACCCCAATCGTCTCTCTTGAAATTATCTTCTATTGGCATTGGTTTTGACGGATTGCCTCCCGTTAAATCGTAATTCATTGTGTTAATTGTTTAGGTTTAATTTGCTGAACTGGCGACAGAATTTGACCATTTGGTTGATTCGGCGCGTTCGGCAATTGACCTTGGTTTTGTAATTCTGTCGCTTGATTATCAGCGAACTCTATTTCGGCTGGAGAAATACCAAGATTTTCTGCTGCTTTATAGAACATCATCTTCATGCGTGGGTCTTGGAGCGTAGCGGGATTTTGTAAGAGACCAAAGAGTGCTTGGATAGCTGCTACAGTTCTATTCGGGTCAGCTTGTTCGTTATCGATATTAAAATCAAAATCAAATTCCGCATCATCATAGAAAGATTCTTTGATTCTCAAAAATCTATTCACTCCAAGAGACTTATATTCTTGGAGAGCCTTTTCTCTAATCTGATTTTGGATATCTGGTGTAATCCGGCCATTATTCATTGCAATTTTTACAAGAACTTTATTAGTATGCAATTCAGCAGCCGCTTTATCTAATTTATCTAATTCTTGAGAGGTTCCTGTAAAACGCATGATATGTTCAGGCGTTAAATCTTTAATGAGCTGCGGAAGAACTAAATCATTAAAGAATGACCGTAGAAATAAGGCGAGATTCTGACGCTTGAATTGATACACTCCAGTAGCTTGAGCTACCGCGATTTGTGTCGTCCCAAGTGGAGTTGTAGAAGGGGGCGCATCGCCTCTAATTGCCTCGTAGGAGAACGTAAGCTTGTCTACCTGATTCCCATAGCTTTCTTCTTCATCGTTGAAAGCGGGGAGATTTCGCTCCTCGTTTTCTACCGGCTCAATTCCATTAGGCGAAATTAATAAATCACCATTTTCCAAATCAGTAAGAACATTTCTTACCAATGTTTTATCTTTCGTCTGGAATAAATGAAGAGTTGACAGTTCCATTGAAACCCGTCGCTGATTTTTTATTTCATTAAATCTTGTTTGAACATCAAAAAGCGTCTCTACCACACCCATTCCCAACCAGCGACCTTTAATTTTGTTGTAGTGAAAATCTTTAAATGGATAATCTCCACGCCAAATTGATTTAAACAATACAACACCCATTTCATTTGGAACCTGACCTTGGGCATTACGCTGAAGAAAATCTGGGCCAGCAACGATAAATAATGATTTTACCGTTTTATCTCCTTCTGCGCCTTTTGTGCCATCAATCCACCAACGTGGTACTTCACCATAGCGTTTATATACCTTAATCTGCGGTGAAGAACGCATGATATTAAGATTCCCTGATTGGTCTTCAAATGGTTGAGCGGCTTGTGTAGTAGCAAAACGCTGAATCGCAAGCTCAACATTATCCCAATTGGTCTCTCGCAATTGAGTATCGGTCATGTAGTGAACTGTCGTGATAAAACGAGATTCTTTTGCGGTATCTACTGAGGAGTCAAGAATTGTTCGGCGTAAATCACATACCCGAGCGCCGTCTTTGGTCTTTTCAAGTAGTATTGAACCATATCGAGGTGCTTCTTCGGCAATCTGATTTAGGATTTGGCCCATTTCTGATTTCTTGAGCCATTGGCGTAATTCTTTTTCTAACAAATAAGTTGGGAAATAAGAAGAATCGTTCGTGGGGATTAAACGAATGTCTTTTGTATCGATATTGAGCATTTTGCTCGCTACTTCTACGGCCGGAGTAACAATGTTATAAAACAATTTTTCTCGATTTAGATAAAGGGCTGCATTTTCATATCGATTGCTCAAGTATAAAAATATCCGCTTGAGAGTGAGATATTGGTTAAAAGCATAGCCTGGAACCGGAGAAATGAAATTGTAAAGAAACTGGTCAGTTTCAAATCGAATAGTCGCAAAAATAGATTGTGGCTGACTAGTAGGGAGAGGTTGGGTAGGGTCCATACCCTACTATCACATAATCCTCAAAAAGAAATCGATTTACTAACAGCTACATTAAATAAATGGCTAATTATATGATTGTTTTAGAAGTCGTACTTGCACCAGATTTAATCATCTTAAATAGTTCATCCATGACATTCTGTTCCCATTCTCTAAAGATTTCAGAATTGACATGCACAACCCCCTTTTTCACTAGTGGATTAGCAATACCATATATTTCTGTTCTTATTACCCATCTTTGAATTGCTGGATAACTTAAATTTCTGGCAAATTTTATGAACAAATAATCTTTTATGTCGGTATGAGAATAATCAAGCAGTTTATATCGCCGCCATATTTCTATCCATGTTCCTTCTGGGACAGAATATTCTTTGGCGAATCGTTTATCTGGGTCAATATTGAATAGTTTGCTATGTGTAATGTCAAGAATCATTTAAAACTTTTATCTTTAGTCCTATTTTGTTCAATTCTACCCAGTAAAAATACATCAGTTCTTACCGGCTCACGAATACCCCATACTGCCAGCGCCAAACTCATCACGCGGTCATCGTGAAGACCTTCAGGAACTCTGACTTTTATCTTACCATTCTCTAAAACATATTGAAAAGATTCAAGTTCAGTGAGTAAACCTGGGTCATCAGGAATTTTTATTTTATCTTGTTCCAATAGAATTGCTAAATTGTTTAAAAGGTTTTGGCGTGAGGTTTCCGTGAATTTAAAACCTTTTCCTTCTTCTCCACCAATATTTAATCCTCTAGATTTTAAATCTTCAATAATGGGGTCACCTATTCCTGTCGAATCTGGCCAAATTAAAGCATTGTTATATCTCCGAGCAGTCGCTTCTATTTTTGCCTTCTGTAAATTCCAATCAACCTGATTAAATCTATCTTGTGGGTATACCACAAAATAATTTAGATTAAATGGCGTAAGAACTGTCCAATCATTGTATTTTGCCAAATCTACTCCTAATTGAAAATCTCCACTATCGGGTAAGATGACATCTTTAGGATAGATATTATTTCGCACTCGTTTAAAGAATTGAGCCGCACCATCAAGAAATTGCACTTCATATTCTTGGGAATATAGTGCAGTAGGAGTATTTCGTTTGATTTCTGCCAATTCTTCTTGAGTAAAAACTTGAGTATCTCTCACGCCTTTTACGCTCCAAAACCACAAAGGATTTTCTTTAGCCATTTCTAAAAGCTTCCAAGAATGATTTTTGCCTTTAGGAGTAAAGACAAATGTTGCTGTTCCCCCATTTTCCATTAGAACTGGCTGAAAGATTGCCGTCCATATTTCTTCTGGTTCTTCAGAGAATTCATCAAAGACTACATCGAAAGGGTTTGTACCGCGATGTTTGTCATAATCTTCGGCGCCGATAAATCTTTGAATAACACAATTCTTGTAATAAATCGCTAATTCGCTATCATTTTTCTTATCGATAATTTCTATCGGAACGTGGTCGTTGATTAACGCATCCCATATGACTTGTTTTGCTTGTCTATAGGTTGGTAGAACGTAATAGCATACTCCTGCTGCGTTTCGGTCTATAATTCGTCCTATTTGCTTATTTAAAGCGCTTCGAGATTTTTTAGCACGGCGATGCCAAACGAGAATCGCAAAGCGATGATTGTCCTTAAGATAATCAATAACGTAATTATCCTGTGGACGTTGGAGTTTCAGGTTGTGAGGTATCGTTATTTCCTTGGTCATCAAAAGAAATACGTTTAATAATTAAATCGCCTTTAAGGTGTAAATCATTTTCGTTAGTAGGGTTACCTTCTGCCATTCTCCAAGTTAATTCTGTTGGCAAAGAAGCCAAATATTCTATCTTTTCATCATCTGGTAATGATTCCAAATATTCTCTAGCAAATTCTTTTAAAGTTTTTCCTTTTGGGCGGCCATGAGGATTACCACTTTGGCCTTTTTTCCATTTATAAGGTTCGAGCTGTTTTGGTAAGTGTTTAACAGGTTCTTCCATATTAGTGGAAGTATAACACAATTTTATATTGTCAATGAACTTTTCCCATCACAAACCCTACCACCCCACAAATAACAACAACCAGGTTATGCCAATTCATTGAGTAAGTATATCATTTTTCTTTATTTAATTCTTCACGGGTAATACCACAGCGACAACAAAAATCGAGTTGAAGAGTAAACATCTCTCCATACGGGGCATATACTCCGTTTCTATCAAATGAGGATTTAATCAAAAACTTATGTCCCCATAACCTACAAAATGCCTTCTTTACGAAGTTTCTTCTCCCACTCTGGTTGTTCTTTAGTCATATTTTCATGAAAACTAGCCACAAAGTCTTATAATTCGATCCAGCTCGGGTCCCAAATAGGGGTTTAGCCGGAAAAAAGTGAATTAACTGATCAATTTTTTTGTCACTTTCGGCCCACTTAAATATCAATACTCCTTTTTTCTTCAGTACTCGCCAACATTCTGAAAAACCGAGAGCTAGCTCTTTTTCCCAGCTGGCGATTGTGAATCGACCATACCGTTCTGCAATCACCCCCCCCTCTTCTTTATTTCGTATCGTATGCGGAGGATCAAATACCACCATATTGAACCTATTATTTTTGAATGGAAGATCGGTAAAATCCGCTTGAATATCTGGCTCAATACTGAATTGTGGCCGTACCTTCATGAATCCTTTTTGGCGAATCCTCTTATCGACATATAGAGCATACGGATATTTCTTTTCAAACCACATCATCCGGCCCCCACAACAGGCATCTAAAATTACTTTGCTTTCCTTTTCTTTAGTCATGGTGTTGGGGTATTAGGGGTAAAAAGAGAAAGAAAATGACGCTTTGCATTAAAGAAACCAGCTAAATATTCTTCGGAGTGATTTGCGTCAATTAAGGTTCCTTTGATTTTTTCTATTATCTGCTGTTCTCGCTCCTCCATCTTAGAGAGCCACCAGTCGGCGATTGAATCCCTATGTGGCCAATAAAGGCCGCCGGCTTTAATGAATGACTTAGACCATTGTTTATCGAACTCCTCTCGTAGCTCTTTATGTGTTTGGGGGGACATGTTAGAAAGGTGATTGGAAACCAATTTTATCTCCCAATAATGGGTCTTCGGCGATGGCTTTTATTCCCTCTGGCGAACTGGCAGTTATCCAGCAATCCGCTTTGCACTTCTCGCAGATTGGAAGATTTTCGGGCTTTTTTGCTCCGCCACGCCTAGTCTCATCTTTCCAATTTCCGTCACCATATAGGCAAACTCCACACACGATTTTTGGTTCCATATTTATTATTTGAAGTGATAAGATTATTTTGGTTTGATGCCTACTAAAATTGAGGGTGGCGTATCAACCTTGTCCGGCGGTCGCCAAAGGTGTAGGCAAAATGGATGATTATTGACATATTCAGATTTTGGTGGATGGTACTGAATGACGCAATCTTCATCGTCCCAAAATAAATCTTTCACCTTGCACATTTCCTCCCACGTTGGTGAGCGATACGGAAGTGAAACCGATACATGTTCCCAACCCTCACCATCGCTTGCAATTATTTGTAGGGTATTTTTTATTTTGATATCTTGGGCTAG
>Ga0335069_10001461_pt1 | contig 38250 bp, 31 predicted proteins | sample Lox_Sample_11_FD_206714 | JGI IMG/M metagenome (GOLD analysis project Ga0335069, IMG submission 206714) | Soil microbial communities from Loxahatchee National Wildlife Refuge, Florida, United States - Lox_Sample_1.1 | ecosystem: Environmental > Terrestrial > Soil > Wetlands | place: USA...
GCTGCTCGCCCCGGCGACGCTCGAGGATGCCCGCGGCATGCTCGCGCCGGCGCTTGCGGATCCGAACCCGGTGCTCATCTTCGAGCACGGTTCGCTCTACAACCTGGAAGGCGAGCTCCCGGCGGAGTCCTCGGCCGTCGACATCGAGCATGCGGCGGTCCGCCGCCCCGGCAGTGACGTGACGCTGGTCGCGTACGGCGGCACGCTGCCGACGGCGCTCGCGGCGGCGGAGCGGCTCGCGACCGACGGGGTTGATGCCGAAGTGATCGACCTCAGGGTGCTGCGTCCGCTCGACGACGCCACCGTGATCGCATCGGTCACGCGAACGCACCGCGCGGTCATCGTCGACGAGGGCTGGCGGTCCGGGAGCCTCGCCGCCGAGATCAGCGCCCGGATCATGGAGCAGGCGTTCTACGAGCTCGACGCGCCCGTCGCGCGCGTCTGCTCGGCCGAGGTCCCGATGCCGTATCCGCGCCATCTCGAGCAGGCGGCGCTGCCCACGCCCGAGGCGGTGATCGCGGAGATCCAGCGGATGGTGGGCACAGATGCCTGACTTCGTGATGCCATCGCTCGGCGCCGACATGGAGTCGGGCACGCTGCTCGAGTGGCTCGTCAAGCCCGGTGACCGGGTCAAGCGCGGCGACATCGTCGCCGTCGTGGACACGAGCAAGGCCGAGATCGAGGTCGAGATCTTCGACGACGGCGTGATCGACGAGCTGCTCGTCGCCGAGGGCGAGCGCGTGCCGGTCGGAACCGTCCTCGCGACCGTCCTGCCGGCCGGCGTCAACGGCGGGGCGCCCGCCCCCACCCTGCTGACGGTTACCGCTCCACCGGTATCGATGCCGCTCCCGCCGGCACCCGCGCCGCCGCCGCCTCCACGAGCGATCCCCCCACCGGTTGCCGGCGAGCATCGCCTGCGGGTCTCCCCGCTTGCGCGCCGGACCGCCGAGCAACTCGGCGTCGAGCTCGCGTCGGTGACGGGCAGCGGGCGCAGCGGCGCGATCACGAGGGCCGACGTCGAAGCGGCGGCGCAGCCGCCGTCCCCGGCGGCACCCGCACCGGCACCCGCAGCGGCACCCCCGGCAGCACCTGCACCCGCGGCAGCACCCCCACCCACGGCTGCCGCGGACCGCCAGACGGCGATGCGCGAGGCGATCGCCGCACTGATGGCGCGCTCCAAGCGCGAGATCCCCCATTACTACCTCGAGGCTCGCATCGACATGACGCGCGCGCTCGAGTGGATGCACGACCAGAACCTCCGCCGACCGATCAACGAGCGGCTGCTGTCCTCGGTGCTGCTGCTGAGTGCGGTCGCCCACGCGGTCGCCGACACGCCCGAGCTCAACGGCTTCTGGATCGATGGGGCGTTCCAGCCCGGCACGGGGATTCACCTTGGGGTCGCGATCTCGCTGCGTGGTGGCGGCCTGATCGCCCCCGCGCTGCACGACGCGGATCGAATGAGCCTCGACGAGCTGATGGCAGGGGTGCGCGACCTCGTCGCCCGCGCGCGGAGCGGACGGCTGAAGAGCTCCGAGATGTCCGATCCCACGATCACCGTCACGAACCTCGGAGAGCGCGGCGTCGACCTCGTCCATGGTGTGATCTACCCGCCGCAGGTGGCGCTCGTCGGCTTCGGCGGGATCCACGAGCGGCCGTGGGCCGCGGGCGGGATGCTCGGCGTCCGGCCGATTGTGATCGCCACGCTTGCCGCCGATCACCGGGCGAGCGACGGCCACTCGGGCAGCCGGCTGCTGGCACTGATCGACCACCGACTACAGGAACCGGAGAAGCTATGACCGAGGAACCCTTCACCGACGTCGTGATCCGAGCCCTGACCGACGTCGCACCGGACATCGATCCGGCGACGATCGATCCCGACGCGGACCTCGCCGAGCAACTGGACATCGACTCGATGGATTTCCTGAACGTGATCGTGGCGATCCACGAGCAGACGGGCATCGAGATTCCGGAGCGTGATTACGGGAAGCTGGCAACGCTCGCCGGCGCGGTGAGCTACCTCGCCGCAGCGCCACGCCCGACCACGCCCGCTGACGCGTAGCGATCGCACCGCGGACAACCACACGCGGCACACAGCGGAGCCGGCGCCGATGCTTGAGATCATCAGGGCGAGCCTGACGCACCGATGGGGCCGGACGATGCTTGCGGGCCTGGGCGTTGCCCTCGGCGTGACGACGGTCGTCGCGCTGCTCGCGGTCACGAGCGGCCTGTCGCGCAGCGCGGGCGATCTCGCGAAGCTCGGCCGCGCCGATTTCGGCGTGTTCCAGGCCGGTCTGGGGGATCTGACCGCCTCCTCGCTGCCCGACTCCGTGCTCGGGCGGATCGCGGCGCAGCCCGGCGTGGCCGCGGACTCGCCGGTCCAGATCGTCGCGCACGCGCTCGACGCGGACTCCTCGATCCTGCTGTTCGGTTCTGAACCGAACAGCTTCTTGACCAGGCGTCTCGTGCTCGTTGCCGGTCACATGCCGCACGGCGACGAACTGCTGGTCGGCGTCGGCGCCGCCAACCGTCTCCACGCAAAGCCCGGCGCGCGGATCCGCGTCTCCGGCCGCGCGTTCCCGGTTGCGGGGATCTACCGATCCGGCATCTCGCTGGAGGACGGGGGCGTCGTCCTGCCGCTGGCCACCACTCAGGCGCTGTCGGGACGGCACCACGAGGTCAGCATGGTCGCGGTGTCGATCGCGCCCGGGTATCGCGAGCTCGACGTCGAGCAGGCGGTCAACCGGGCGATCCCCGGGGCGGTCGCCCTCGGCGATCCCTCGGAGGTCTCGCGCGTCGACACGAACAGCCGGGTGATCACAAAGGCCGCGATCATCATCGCCGTGCTCGCGCTGTTGCTGGGCGCCGTCATCGTGATCAACACGATGGCGCTCGTCGTGATCGAGCGCCGGCGGGAGTTCGGAGTGCTCTCGGCGATCGGGTGGACGCGCGGGCACATCATCCGGCTGATCGTCGGCGAGACGATGGCCGTGAGCCTCGCCGGCGCCCTGGCCGGTCTCGCGCTCGGCGCGCTCGCCAGCGACCTCGTCGTCCGGGCGCTGTCGGCCGCCGCGTTCGTCACGCCCGATGTCAGCGTCTGGGTGCTCGCGCGCGGCCTGATCGTCGGTTTTGCGCTCGGCGTCGTCGGTGCGCTGTTCTGCGTGTGGCAGGTGATGCGGGTACCGCCGCTCCAAGCGATCAGTCGTTGAGTACGCTCGCCGCATGCCAGACACGCCAACCGCACAGGAACTCGCTCCCGACACCCTTCGCCGCATCTGCCCCGCCGACGATCTCGGCTTCGCCTCCACCGTAGACGTGCCGCCGCTGGACGGAACCGTCGGCCAGATGCGCGCAGACGAGGCGATCGCGTTCGGACTGGACGCAGAGACGGCGGGCTACAACATCTTCGCGACCGGTCCCGTCGGGACCGGCAAGCGGACGTCGCTGGAGGCGCACCTACACGAGCACGCCCGTCACCGGCCGACCCCGGGGGACTGGGTCTATCTGCACAATTTCCGCGATCCCAGGCGCCCGATCGCTGTCGCGCTCCCCGGGGGCCGCGGGCACGAGCTCGCCTCGGACATGCGGCGCTTCCTCGAGGACGCCCAACGCGACCTCACCGCGGCGTTCGAAAGCGACGTCTACTCCCGCCGGCGCCGAGAGGTGGTCGAGCCGCTCGAGCGCGATCAGGAGGCCGCGCTTGCGGAGCTTCGTGCCGAAGCGCTGGCGGGAGGGATCGCGCTCGAACTGACACCCGCCGGCATGGTCACGGTGCCGATGCGTGACGGCCACCCGCTCACGGGCGCGGAATTCGCCCAGTTGCCCGAGGACGTCCGCGAGGGGTACAGCCGTCATCTCGAAAGCCTGGGTCCGAAGATACAGGCGTTCCTCACGCGCATGCGCGCGCTCCAGCGGGAGGGGCGCGACCGGCTCCGGGCGCTCGAGCGCGAGGTCGGGCTGTTCGCCGTCGGGCATCTGATCGACGAGCTCAAGGAGCGCCATTCGGAGTCTCCGAAGCTTGCCGACTGGCTGTCGTCGGTCGCCGAGAACGTGACCGAGAATCTCGGCCAGTTTCAGGCGGCGGGCCAAGATGGGACCGGCGACGGCGCGGAGCCGCTGCTGGCCGCCATGATAGGCGGCACCGGCCAGCATCCGTTCCTTCGCTACGAGGTCAACGTGTTCGTCGCGCACGATAGCGACGGCGGCGCACCCGTCGTCGTCGAAACGAACCCGACATACCCGAATCTGTTCGGCCGGATCGAACACCAGGGTGTGCTGGCGGGCGGGTTCATCACCGACCATCGAATGCTCCGACCCGGCGCGGTGCACCGCGCCAACGGCGGCTACCTGATGCTCCCCGCCGCCGAGGTGCTCGCGCAGCCGCTCGTCTGGCTCAAGCTCAAGGAGGTGCTGCGGACGGGGCGGATCCGGCTCGAGAACCCTGCCGAGGAGTACGCGCTGATCCCCACCAGCACGCTCACGCCCGAGACGATCGAGCTCGATCTGAAGGTCGTCCTCGTCGGCCGCCCACCGCTCTACGAGCTCGCGTACTCGCTCGACGAAGACGTTCGCAAGCTGTTCCGCGTCAAGGCGGAGTTCGACTGGCGGGTCCCGTGGGACGACGAGGGTGTGCGCGGGTACGCCGGGTTCGTCAGCTCGCAGGTGCGCACGGCAGGGCTGCACCACTTCGACGCGGGCGCCGTCGCGCGGATCATCGAACACGGCGCGCGGCTGGCCGAGAATCGCGAGTGGCTCTCGACAAGCTTTGTCGAGATCGCGGGTCTGGTCTCGGAGGCGAGTCACTGGGCCGGCCGGGACGGCGGTGGCCTCGTCCGCCCCGAGCACGTGGAGCGCGCCATCGAGCACAAGGTGCGCCGCTCGAATCTGATCGAGCAGCGACTGCTCGAGATGGTCCGCGACGGCACCTTGATGCTCGACTTCGACGGCGCGCGGGTCGGGCAGATCAACGGTCTCTCGGTCCTCGCCCTCGGCGACTACGCGTTCGGGCGGCCCGTACGCATCACCGCGACGGCCGGGCCTGGCCGCGGCGCGCTGCTCAGCATCGAGCGAGAGACCGAGCTGAGCGGCCCGATTCACACCAAGGGATTCCTCACCCTCAGCGGCTATCTGCGCGATCGCTACGGCGGCGAGCGCAGGATCGCGCTCGGCGCGACGGTCACGTTCGAGCAGTCATACGAGCACATCGACGGAGACTCGGCCGCGAGCGCCGAGCTGTACGCGCTGCTGTCGGAGATCGCTGAGGTGCCGCTCCGCCAGGACATCGCAGTGACCGGTTCAGTCAACCAGCACGGCGAGATTCAGGCGATCGGCGGGGTCAACGAGAAGATCGAGGGGTATTTCCGCACGTGCTCGCTCAAGGAGCTGACCGGCCGTCAGGGCGTGCTCATCCCGGAGGCAAACGTCCGCAACCTGATGTTGAGCAACGAGGTGGTCGAGGCGGTCGAGGCGGGACGCTTTCGTGTCTGGAGCGTCAGCGACGTCGATGCCGGCATCGAGCTGCTGACCGGGATCCCCGCGGGGGTGCGCGGTCCCGACGGGCGCTTCCCCGAAGGGACGATTCACGCGCGCGTAGAGCAGCGTCTCGAGCGGTGGGCCCAGATCGACGAGCACCTCGAGCAGGCCGACAAGGCGGGCGCATCGTGAGCACAGCGCCCCCCAGACGTGCATCAAGAGCGTGAGCGCCGGATCGCTGCGGCTGGGCGCCGCGGACCTGTTTGGCGGTCGTTCCATTCGGAACACTCACGCTCTTGAATCTGCCTTGATTCTACCGCGCCACCGGTCTCGCACAGGTGCGGCGAGTGTGATATTCGGCACCTATACGAGGTGTCAGCGAGCGTCGAGCGGGTTCGCCAGCTCGCGCTCGAGGTCGAGCTCGGTACGGACGCCGAGGCGGGTGAGCGCGGTGTTGCAGTCCTCGAGGCTCGCGCATCCCGCGACCGCGCGAGCGAGGCGGCCGGCGGCCGCCACCGTGCGCTCGACGTCGAGATAGAAGGTCAGGGCAGCGATCGTCGAGAGCTCGAGCGTCCGCGCTCCCCCGCGGATGCTTGCCGTTCCGGAGGCTCCGCGGAAGGCCCGAACGGCCTGCGCGCTCGCCTCCGTCGGCACCAGTTGGATCGCGCCCTCGAGCCGCTCGGCGACGGCGTCGGTCAGGCCACGCGCGCCGCACAGCCCACCCGCTGCGGCCACATCGGCGAGCCTCGCCAGGACCTCGCCAGGCGTCAGCTCTGCGTCGCAGCCGATGCCGAAGATCCCCGCCAGGACCGGCGCTCCTGCTCGCCGGAGCCGGGCGGCCGCGGCCAGCATCACCGCATCGCACAGAGGGCTGCGGAGCCCTGGCTCGTCCCCGCGGGCGAGCATGTCTCCGCCGACGTCGACGAACACCAGCAGATCCGACCGCAGCCTCTGCACCGCCGTCTCGAGACCGGCGGCGATTGCGGCCGGACCGCCGTGGATGTCGATGAGCACCGTGCGCGTCGCGAGGAAATCGGCCATCCGCGACTCGGCAAAGAACACGTCGCGGCCCCGGACGCGCGTGTGCGGGCCGGCGAGCAGGACGCCGGGCGCGATCTCGTCGGCGTCAGTGATCTCGCTGACCGCGCGCGGTCCTGGGACCGGGTCGATCGGCCGGCGCTCCCAGGTGACCCCGCCGACGATCGGATCAGCGCCGTCGTAGAGGCGGGCGAACTCGGCGGTGGCGAGCGCTCCGACGACGTCACCGCCCCCGCCGATCCCGATCACGAGCGGGCGCCGCGCGCCGCGCAGCACTGTCTCGGCGTCTTGCACCACGGCCGTCAGTTCATCAGATCGCCCCGATCGCCGATCCGCGCAAGAATGCGCATCAGCATGATCGAACTCCACGCGGTCGAGGTCGAGAACCCCGACGAGTTGAACCTGATCCTCGGGCAGTCGCACTTCATCAAGACGGTCGAGGACCTGCACGAAGCGTTGGCCGGCACCGCCTCGCAGCTGCGCTTCGGGATCGCCTTCTGCGAGGCGTCGGGACCGAGGCTCGTGCGGCGGTCGGGGAACGACCCCGAGCTCGTCGAGCTCGCCACCCGCAACGCGCTCGCGATCGGCGCCGGTCACTCGTTCATCGTGTTCCTGCGCGAGGGTTTTCCGGTGAACGTGCTCAACCAGGTCAAGCTCGTTCCGGAGGTCTGCCGCATCTTCGCCGCGACCGCCAATCCGCTGACGGTGCTCGTGGCCGAGACGAGCGCAGGGCGCGGGATCGCCGGCGTGATCGACGGCGGCTCCCCACTCGGGGTCGAAACCGACGCGGATGTCGCCGCGCGCAAGGATCTGCTGCGCCAGATCGGCTACAAGCTCTGAGGGGCCCCCGCACGGTCATGCCGGTCGCGCGGCTCGTCCTGTTATCGGCTGGCGCCGAGTAGGGGCCAGCCGACAGCGGCACCCCTCACGCCCCGGCAAGCCTTACGCCGCGTGCAGCGCTTCGAGTTCGCGCACGCGCGCGAGCCGCGTCAGCGCGCGCTCCTCGAGCTGACGGACGCGCCCCGGGTCGAGCCGCAACCTGCGCCCGATCGCCGCGTAGCTCTGCGGCTCCGGATCCCCATCGAGCCCGTAGCGCAGCTGGATGATCGAGCGCTCGGGCTCCGCCATCGTCGCGACGGCGAGGCGGACCTGTTCGCGTTCGAGGCTGATGTGAACCTCCTCGCCGAAGTCCCTGGCCTCCGCCGGGATCAGCGAGCCGAGTGTCGTCTCGTCGTCTTCGCCGACCGAGCGATCGAGGCTCGTGACCACGCGCGGCGCCTCCGCGAGGGCGCGGACCTGGCGGGGCTTGAGGCCTGTCGCAGCCGCGATCTCCTCCGGCGTCGGATCGCGCCCGAGCTCGCCGGCGAGCCGGGCCTGCGCGGCGGCGACCTTGCGTTCCTGCTGCTCGACCGCGACCGGCAGCCGGATCACGCGCGCCTTGTCCGCCAATCCGCGCTGGATCGCCTGCCGGATCCAGAGCGTGGCGTACGTCGAGAACTTGAACCCGCGCCGCCAATCAAACTTCTCCGCCGCCCGGATCAGGCCGAGCGTCCCCTCCTGCACGAGGTCGAGCAGCGTCATGTCCGACGCGCCCTGGTAGCGCTTGGCGATCGACAGGACCAGCCGCAGGTTGTGATTGATCAGCTTCTCCTTGGCGACGAGGTCTCCATGCTCGATCTGCCGGGCCAGCTCGAGCTCCTCGGGGCCGGTCAGCAACCGATAGCGGCGCACGCCCGACAGAAACAGCGCCATCGCGTCGACCGTGTAGTGGCTGAGCTCATCGTCGTGGTAGGCCGTCGCGGGCACGTCCGGCTTGCCGAGATCGTCGCTCACCTCGATCCCGGCGTCCGCGATCCGCTCCCGCAAATCCTCGACTTCCTCGTCGTCGAGCTCGAGCCGGCTGGCGAGCGCGTCGATGTCCGATTCGGAGAGCTGGCCGCGTGCCTGCCCGGATGAGAGCAAGGCCGCAATGTCGATCGCTTCCCTGGACACGCACAGAACGTAAACCGTCAGCCGGCCGCCGCCAACCGGGCTCCACACGGTTTACACCCGGGGCGGAGTACGGACACGCTGGGTCGGCCGGATGCCGACCCTGGCCTCCACAATCGGGATGCGGTCTCCCGTAGTTCTCACCGATGCTGATCCGCCCATTCGCCGGATGCCCACTTTCCGACGCGGCGGGAGGATCGGTGTTCATCGACATGGATGGAGTGTGCAGATGAGTCCGTTCAACATCGAGGTCACAGCCCGTGGCGAGGTCAGCGAGCATGCGAAACAACAGGCGCGCGAGAAGATCAGCGCGCTCGAACGGTTCGTGAACAGCCCGATCCTCGGAGCCCGCGTGGTGCTGGTGCTCGAGCGCAATCCGCGCATCCCGCAGCCGGCCCGCGCCGAGGCCGAAATCGAACTCAAGGGGCGCGTGATCCGCGCTCACGCGGACGCGCTCACAGTCGAGGCGGCGATCGACGAGGTCAGCGAACGCATGCAGCGCCAGCTGCGCAGCTACGTCGACCGGATCGTCACGCGCAAGCGCGAGCGTGCGGAGGCGCTCAAAGAGCAGAGCCACTCCGCCGGCTCGCAGACCTAGTGGTCGTTGGCGACCACGAGCGGGGGGTCAGGACTGGATCGCGCCGTCGACGAGCCGCATGACACGGTCGGCGCGCTCCGCCACGGCGGCGTCGTGGCTGACGACGACGACCGTCATCCCGTGACGATCGCGGATCGCCGCGAGCAGGTCCAGGGCGCGTGCGCCGCTGACCGAATCGAGCGCGCCGGTCGGCTCGTCAGCGAGGAGCAGGCGCGGATGGTTCGCCAGCGCCCGCGCGAGCGCGACGGCCTGCCGCTGACCACCCGACAGCTCCGACGGCAGGTGCTGGGCACGATCGGCGACGCCCACCTCCGCCAGCAGTTCGGCGCTGCGCTCCCGCCGCTCGCGGCGTCCGACGCCGGCGGATAGGAGCGCCGCCTCGATGTTTGCCGTTGCGCTCAGGTACGGCAGCAGGAGATTGTCCTGAAAGACGAAGCCGACGAGACGGCGGCGGAACTCGACCGCGTGCCGGGGCTCGGGAACCGGCATGCCGTCAACGAGGATCGTGCCGCTGTCAGGCCGGTCAAGACTCCCGATCATATTGAGCAACGTGCTCTTGCCCGATCCCGACGGGCCCGTGATCGTGACGAACTCCGACGCCGCGACCCGCAGCGTCACCCCGCGCAGCGCCGTGATCTGTCCGAACGACTTCGTGACATCCGCGACATCGACGGCGGCGCCGGCGGCGGGCCAGTCGGCGGATCCGCGCGCCGTCGCGGCCTCGGCGTGGGCGTGCCGTCGCCGCAGCGCGCTCACGCCGTCACCTTCACCGGCCAGTCCAGGGTGATCGTTCCAAGGCGGGTGTGGACGACCGCACGGAACGTCAGGGGCATGCCGATCGCCGCCGCCGGGAACGTGATTGTGTCGTGCCACCGTCCGGACGTGACCGGATGGGTCGGCGGCGTGTCGCGGCCGACGACCTGATCACCGTATACGAACTGGATCGCGACCGTGCCGGAGAGGCCCTGGCCGGCCGCACTCGTCACGCGAACCGAGTAGAGCCATGGCCGGTTCACCTTGGGCGCATGATTGCCGCCGCGCAGGGTTCCGCGCACCGGGCCGGTCGAGACCGTCGCGCTGCCGCCGAGGCCCTCAGTGGCTGTCCCAGCCGTCGTCGGGGTCGTCGCCGACGAGGACTTCGCGCCGCTGCCGCCGCACCCTCCAGCACCCGCTGCGAGCAGCACCGCAGTAAGCACCGCGCCCACCGCATGGCGGCAGAGATTCGGCATCGTGCTGCGAATGTAGGCCGCGCCCCGGCGGGGGACATCCGCTCTATCTGCGCGATCGGCCGAGCGGAGACTACGGAGTCGCGTGGGTGCGCGGGACGACGAGCACCGGCGATGCCGCGCCGTGCATGAGGGCCTCGCCGGTGCTGCCGAGCAGCAGCCTGGCGACCGTCCCCCAGCGACGCGAGCCGATCACGAGGAGGTCGACCTCCTCGCAGAGCTCGAGCAGCAACTCCGCCGGACGGCCGCTCAGGACTTCGACGTGCGCGTCGACCCCTCCCGACTTCGCCGCCTCAACAGCCTGCTTGCGGAGCTCCTCGACGTCGCCCGCGACGAGCGACTCCCACTCGGCGACGATCCGCGCACCGCGCGACCCGCGCAGCCCGAACGTCGGGATCCGGTCGTCGACGACCGCGCGCACGCTGAGTTCGGCGCCGGCCGCACGCGCGATCGTCCCGGCCAGCGCGAGCGCGGCGACGGACTCAGGACCGCCGTCATAGCCGACGCCGATCCGCTCGATCGCGGGGGCGCCCGCCTCAGCAAAGCCGCGCGGAGCGACGGCCAGCGCACAGTGCGCGTCGCCGATCAGCTGGCGGGTGCGGTACCCGATCCGGACCTTCCTGGTCGGGCCTTGCGGGCTCGACCCAAGGACCACGAGATCGGCGTGCTCGCGCGCGGCGACCCGCTCCAGCGCGCGCGCGACCGAGAAATCGGTTTCCATCGCCACGCGGGCGTCCGGCGCGATCTCGTCACGCGTCTGCGCCAGCATCTGCTCGGCGTGTTTGTGGAGCTCTTTCCAGCTCAGGCCGGTGAGCGGCACGATCAGGGGATCGGCCAGCACCGCGACGAGCACGGCTTCCGCGCCGGTCGCGCGGCTCACTGCCGCCGCGAGCGCGGTGGCGTCGCGGCCCTCCGGGTGACCGTCCACGCCGACGATCATCCGGCGCAAGTGCGGCGGCGCCACGGGACCGTCGCCGGTGTCTGCACGAGCATGACTCATCCCGACCAGCCTATGCCAGACCGCTCATCCATGCGTCCCGGTCGATGGCCGGGACCTCAGCGCCCGGGCCTCGCGGGCGACGGCATCGATCAGCTCCCCGATCCCGGCGCGCACCTCCTCGCTGAGCTCCGAGCCGGACTCGAACCGGACGCCTTCGATCCCGTAGACGACGACGCGTTCGGGCAGCCGGCCGAGTGTCCTGCCGAGCTCGATCGCCTCGCCCACGCCGATCGTGTGGCTCGATGCGCGGCGCAGCCGCGACGGGATCGCCTCGGCGCTCGCGTCAATCCGGTGGATCGTGCCGGGAGCCGCCCCGGAGCGGATCGTGTCCACGAGCACGACCGCGGTCGCATCCTGCCAGCGATCGAGCAGATCGACCGCCTCTCCGTGATGCTCGCTCACCAGCACTCCGGGCAGGGTGCCGAGACGCCGCACGACTTCGAGTCCGGCCGCATCATCGCCGCGCAGGTCGTTGCCGACCCCGATCACCGCGATGGCGCCGCTCAGCGCCGATCGACCGTGAGCTCGAGGAAGTGGGTCGCGCAGGAGATGCAGGGATCGTGGTTGCGGATCGCCTGCTCGCAGCGGTTGCGCAGTTCGTCGTCGGGAAGCTCCGCGTGCCGCGCGACGACCGCTCGCAGGTCCTCCTCGATCGATAGCTGGTTCTGTGAGGTCGGCGGCACGATCTTCGCGTCGAGAATCGTTCCCCGCTCGTCGATCTCGTAGCGGTGGTAGAGCATCCCGCGCGGAGCCTCGGTGGCGCCGTGCCCGACCGCGTGGCGCGGCGTGACCTGCACCGACGGCCGGTCAGGCTGCTCGTAGTGCTCGATGATCGACAGTGCCTCGTCGCAGGCCTGCAGGATCTCGACTGCGCGGATGACGATGCTCTGGAAGGGATTGGTGCATTGCGCACCAATCCCGGCGTCGTGCGCGGCGTCGCGCGCCAGCGGCCAGAGCTTGTCCGAGTGCAGGTTGTAGCGCGCCAACGGACCCGTCAAATAGCTGCCGCGCTCCTTGATCCGGGCGTGGAGCGCGTTCGAGTGCTCGACGTGCTCCTCGACGACGTGGTCGTAGAACCCGGACGGAGCGATGTCGAGCCCTCGGTTCGAGACGATCCGGCCGAGGTCGATCGGGTAACGATCGGGCTCGCTCAACGCGACGAGCTCCGGCGCCCAGTCGACATCCGGGAAGGTCAGTCCGCCGGCCCACCGTACCGTTTCCAAGGCGCTTTCCCGCGCGCGTTCGAGCGGCTCGCCGAGGCGTGCGCGCAGCTCCGCCTGGGTCGGGGCCTTGTAGAAGCCGCCGATCCGGAGGTTGACCGGATGGATCTCGCGCCCGCCGACGACGGTCACGATCGTGTTCCCGACTTTCTTGAGCTGGAGTCCCCGCTCGGCGAGCTTCGGGTGATCGGCCGCCATCTCGACGAAGCCGTCGTAGCCGAGGAAGTCTGGCGCGTGGAGCAGGTAGACGTGCAGGCCGTGGCTCTCGATCCACTCCCCGCAGTAGATCAAGCGCCGCAGCTCTCGGATCGGGCCGGAGTCGATCGCGATCCCGCACGCGTCCTCCATCGCCCGGATCGCGCTCATCTGGTAGGCGATCGGGCAGATCCCGCAGATCCGCGAGGTGATGTCGGGGGCCTCGCCGAAGCCGCGGCCGCGCAGGAAGGCCTCGAAGAACCGCGGCGGCTCGTAGATCCGCAGCTTGACCTCGGCGACCTGGTCGCCTTCGAGCTGCACGTACATCGCGCCCTCGCCCTCGACCCGCGCCAGGTAGTCGGTGCGGATCGTGCGGTTCGTGCTAGACACGCTCATGAGCCTCGCTCGCTTCCCGGAAGTGCGGCCGTGCCGCGTTGAACGTTCGGTACACGCGCACGAGGTCGTGATCCTCGAGATCGACCCAGCCGTTCAGCGACGGGGTATTCGGCGTCTCCTTGGGGCCGTAGCACCCGTAGCAGCCGCGATCGTAGGACGGGCAGATCGCGCCGCAGCCGGCGTGCGTGACCGGCCCGAGGCAGGGCGTGCCGTGCGCGACCATGATGCAGACGTTGCCGCGCCGCTTGCACTCCACGCAGACGCTGTGCGCGCGGATCCGCGGGCGTCGCCCGTGCAGGTACGCGTTCAGCACCTCGAGCAGCTGCTCCTTGCTGATCGGGCATCCCTGCAGCTCATAGTCGACCGGGACGTTGGCGCTGATCGGCGTCGAATAGGTGAGCGTCGAGATGTAATCCGGCGTCGCATACACGTACCGCGTGAACTCCTCGACATCGCCGAAGTTGCGCAGCGCCTGCACCCCGCCGGAGGTCGCGCACGCCCCGATCGTGATCAGCGCCTTGGACTCAGCTCGCACTTCGCGAATCCGCTCCGCGTCATGGGGCGTCGTGATCGATCCCTCGACGATCGACACGTCATAGGGCCCCTCGGCGACCGCCCGCGACGCCTCCAGGAAATACGACAGCTCGACCGCGCCGGCGACGGTGAGCAGCTCATCCTCGCAGTCGAGCAGGCTCAACTGGCACCCATCACAGGAGGCGAACTTCCACACGGCAATTTTCTTCTTCTCCGCCATCACAGCTCCCTGATCGCCAGCCACGGCCCGACCTCGGACCACGTGTAGACGGGACCGTCACGGCACACGAGCGACGGCCCGAGCTGGCAGTGGCCGCAGTGGCCGATCCCGCACTGCATGTTGCGCTCCATCGAGACGTACGTGCGCTCGGGTTGCAGGCCGCGCTGCGCGAGGCCCGCGACGACGAAGCGCATCATCACCTCGGGGCCGCACGTCAGCGCCGCCAGATTGTCGCTGTCGATCTCGGCACGAGGGATCAGGCGGGTGACGACGCCGACCGGACCGAGCCATTCGGGTCCCGCGGCGTCGACGGTCACGAGCACCTCGAGTCCCTGCTGCTTCCACTCCTCGAGCTCGTCGGTGAACAGCAGCTGATCCGGCGTGCGCGCGCCGTAGAGCAGCACCAGCCGCCCGTAGCGCTCGCGCCGGGCGAGCAGCCGAAGGATCGCACCGCGCAGCGGCGGCAGGCCGAGCCCGCCGACCGCGATGACGACATCGGCGCCCTCGAACTCCTCGACCGGCCAGCTCGAGCCGAACGGCCCTCGTACCGACAGCACCTGCCCCGGCTCGGCGGCGCAGATCGCCTCCGTCGCGAGCCCGACCGCCCGGACGGTATGCATCAGTTGACCCGGGCGATCAGCGTCACCGCTGATCGAGATCGGGACCTCGCCGGCACCGGCGGCGGAGAGCATCGTGAACTGTCCCGGCGCAAACGCGAACGGCTCGCCGGTGCTCGACTCGAGCCACAACGTCCAGATGTCCTCCGTGTCCTGACGCGTCTCGATCACGGTGAACGGCTCCGGCACCATCGGGCCCGGCCGCGTGAGAACGTCGGGCGCGAGCCTAGGCTGGAGCACGGCCATAGATGTCCAGGAGCTGGAAGCGGGTGGCCTGTAGCCGGTCGATGAGACTCGCGGCGAAGCGGCTCATCAGCTGGTAGCCGAGCTCGTGGTCACCCTCCACCTTGCCGCGCAGGCAGGCCGCATCGAATATGACGAGCGCGGAGTCCTCCACGGCACGGCCGTCCATGTGCCAGCGGTAGGGCTCGAACAGCCAGGACCAGCCCACCACTTCCCCGTCGTGGAGCGTCTGGATCACGAGCGGGCCGGTCGGACCGTGCAGCTCGAGTGAGATCGCACCCTTGCGGATGAGGAAGAAACTGTCGGCCGGCTCGCCCTCGCGCATCAGCACTGTTCCTGCGGGGACGCGCTGGTTGCGGGCACAGCCCGCGATGAACTCGAGCTGCGAGTGCTCGAGCCCCGCGAACGTCGCGGTTTCAGCGATCTCATGTTCAAGCGTCTGCATGTGGTCCCTCCTCGCTCTCTCGGATTGCGCGTACCTCCTCGGTGATGTCGATCCCGACCGGGCACCACGTGATGCAGCGCCCGCAACCGACGCAGCCACTCGTGTCGAACTGATCCCACCAGGTCGCGAGCTTATGGGTCATCCACTGCCGATAGCGCGACTTCGGCGTCGCGCGGACCGCCCCGCCGTGGATGTGCGAGTAGTCGACGGTGAAGCACGAGTCCCATAGCTGGGTGCGCTCGACGTGACTACCGTCGAGGTCGGTGATGTCCTCGACCGTCGTGCAGAAGCACGTCGGGCAGACCATCGTGCAGTTGCCGCACGTGAGGCACCGGTCCGCGACCTCCTCCCACCGCGGGTGGTCGTAGTTGCGGTACAGCAGGCCCTTGATGTCCGCGACGTCCAGCTCGCGGCCCATGCTCGCAGCGGTGCGCGCGTGGACGGCGCCGGCGGCGGTCCGGTCTTCATCCCCGGCGTCGCGGTGCGGGACGTCCGCCATCACCTCGGCGCCGCGCTCGGACCCCACCTCGACCGTGAAGTAGTGACGGCCGTCCTGGAGGATCTCCGTCAGCGCCAGGTCAAAGCCGCTCTCGGCGACCGGTCCCGTGTGCATCGAGACGCAGAAGCACGTCCCACCTGCTTCGCCGCATTGCACGGCCACCACGAACACGCCGTCGGTGCGGGCGCTGTCGGCGGGGTCGGGGTGCGGGCTGCGCATCAGCACCCGATCGAGGATCCCCATGCCGTGCAGGTCACACGAGCGGGCTCCGAGGAATGCGTAGCGGGGCGACTCGCGTGGCGGCTCGCTGAAGTCGGCCAGCGCGCCGTCATCGCCGACGCGCGCGCGCCACACCGTCACGGTCGCGGGCAGCTGGTACTGCTTCCACGAGTGCGCGCCGACGGCGTAGCCGAAGAGCGCCTCGTCGTCGCGGCGCCGCATCCGGTACGTGCCGCCGTCCTGCTCATCGGTCCACCCGATCGGGAGATCGCTCGCGCTCGTAACCTCGTCGAAGACGATCGCCTGATCGCGGACGGTCGGGCCCACAATCGTGTAGCCGCGGCGGGACAGCGCCCCCAACAGCGCATCGAAGTCGCCCCGCTCGATCACATGGATGGTTGACATCCAACACGAACTTTACGGAGTCCGCGTGACGAAGTGAACCCCGACGAGCCCTTCGAGCGAGAACCCTTCTGCCGCTCCGGGCCGGACGTCGATCAGGAACTGCGGCCTCCCCCAGCGTTCGTATTGCTCGGAGTCGATGTAGAACGGTGCGCCGCCGATCTCCCCAAGCTCGAGATCGCTCGACTGGATCGGGAGCTCGCCACGTTTGATGCAGATCGGGGAGGTGCCGTCGCAGCACCCCCCCGATTGGAAGAACATGACGGGCCCGTGGGCGGCCTCGAGGCGATCGATCACCTCGAGCGCCGCCCGGGTTGCCGTGACCGCAGCCTCCGGGCCCGATGTCATCTCAGAAGAACCCAAGTGGGTTCGGGTCGTAGCTGACGAGCAGGCACTTCGTCTGCGAGTAGTGCTCGAGCATCATCCGATGGTTCTCGCGACCGACGCCGGAGCTCTTGTACCCGCCGAAAGCCGCGTGTGCCGGGTACTGGTGGTAGCAGTTCGTCCACACGCGCCCGGCCTGGATCGCCCGGCCCATCCGGAACGCGCGGCTGCCGTCCCGCGTCCACACGCCCGCGCCGAGCCCGTACATCGTGTCGTTGGCGATCTCGAGCGCCTGCGCCTCATCCGTGAACGTCGTCACCGCGAGCACCGGACCGAAGATCTCCTCCTGGAAGACCCGCATCTTATTGTGGCCCTTGAGCACGGTCGGCTCGAAGAAGTAGCCACCCGCGAGGTGCCCGCTCATGGGCGTGCGGCGGCCTCCGATCAGAACCTCGGCGCCCTCCTCGCGTCCGATCTTCACATAGCCCTCGATCTTCTCGAGCTGCGCCGTCGAGACCTGCGCGCCGATCATCGTCTCGCGATCGAGCGGATCGCCCTGCTTGATCGCGGCGATCCGCGCCAGGCACCGCTCGATGAACGCGTCGTAGATCGACTCGTGGATCAGCGCCCGGGACGGACACGTGCACACCTCGCCCTTGTTGAACGCGTACAGGACGAGACCCTCGACCGCCTTGTCGAGGAACGCGTCGTCGGCCGCCATCACGTCCTCGAAGAAGATGTTCGGCGACTTGCCGCCGAGCTCGGTCGTCGAGGGGATCAGGTTCTGCGCGGCGTAGGTCATGATCAGCCGACCGGTCACGGTCTCGCCGGTGAAGCCGACCTTTGCGATCCGTTTGTTCGACGCGAGCGCCTTGCCGATCTCCGCGCCGGGACCGTTGACGATGTTCAGCACCCCCGGTGGGATCAGCTCGCCGATCACTTCGGCAAGCTTGAGGATCGACCACGGCGTCGGACTCGCCGGCTTGATCACGGTGCAGTTGCCCGCCGCCAGGGCCGGCGCGATCTTCCACGCCGCCATCAGCAACGGGAAGTTGAACGGGATGATCTGGCCGACGACGCCCAGCGGCTCGTGGAAGTGATACGCGTAGGTCTGGTGGTCGATCTCCGAGATCCGGCCCTCCTCCGCACGCGCCGCGGCGGCGAAGTACCGGAAGTGATCGATTGCCAGCGGGATGTCCGCGGCGAGCGTCTCGCGCACGGGCTTGCCGTTGTCATAGCTTTCAGCGACCGCGAGCATCTCGAGGTTCGCCTCGATCGCATCCGCGACGGCGTCGAGGACGGCAGCCCGCTCGGCCGGCGAGCACGTGCCCCAGCCGTCCTTGGCTGCGTGCGCGGCGTCAAGCGCGAGTTCAATGTCCTGCTCGCCCGAATGGGCGACCTCGCAGAACGGCTCGCCGGTGCACGGCGTGAGGTTCTCGCGATGCTCACCCGTGGTGGGGGCGATCCATTCTCCCCCGATGAAATTCTCGTATCGATCCTTCAACTCGACCGGGCTGCCGGGCTGACCCGGGGCGTCGAAGATCGAGGACTCGACGATGGCCATGATGGCTCCTTTTGGAGGTGAGGACTCTCGCCACAACGTCAGCACCGATCGGCGTTTCTTCCATCGGGGGGAAATGCCGCAGGACGGCGGGGTTAACTCCGGATCCGCTTCGCGCGCAGTGCCCGGATGAAACCGCTCTCACCTGGGCCTAGCGTCCATCGTGCGTAACGACGAAGGAGGCAACGAGCGATGTCCGCGACCACCGATCCGACCTATCACGGGAGCTTTCTGATGCCGTCGATCGCGCACGCGACTGTCGCGGACGCGATGCACCCGGGCATCATGACCTGCGATCCCGATGCCGCGCTCACCCAGGTGGCGCGGATGATGGCCACCCACCACGTCCACTGCATCGCGGTGATGGGAATCTCGCACGTGCACGGCGAGTCGCTCGTCTGGGGGATCATCTCCGACCTCGACGTCGTCCGTGCCGGCATCTCGGGCGGCGCCGAGAAGACCGCCGCCGCGATCGCCACCAGCCCGATCGTCTCCGTCGCGCCGTCGACGCCGCTGCGCGAAGCGGCGGAGCTGATGCTCACGCACGGGACGCCGCATGTGCTCGTGATCGACCCCGCCAAGCAGCGCCCGGTCGGGATGCTCTCGACGCTCGATGTCGCGGGCATTCTCGCGTGGGGCGAGGCGTGAAACGTGGTCAAAGCTCCAAGCTCTTGTAAATACGTCGTTACTACTGAGCAGGTTTGCCTTCAGCTCCGGATGGCAGCGCCGGAGGCGATACGTACCGTGCCCAACTAGACCCACGATTACGCTCGCCGTCGACCAACCGCAGTGTTCGGTCGCCACACGCCACCAGGAGGTGGAGGGATGATTTCGCTAGCGAAGTTCTCTATCAGGCATCCGAAGACCGCACTCATCGGCTGGCTGATTGCAGCGGGCCTCTTGATCTGGATCGGGTTCGGCGTGTCGAAGACGATGTCGCCATCGGTCACGGTGGTGAAAGGCACGGAGTCGGCCCGCGCGCAGCAGCTCGCCGACCAGCAGTTCGGCCCGACGCAGCTGGTGCCGATCTTGCTCGAGGGCCAGAAGGCACAGCTGAACACGGTCGGGCCCAAGCTCGTCGTCGCGCTGACGAAGCGCCCGCATACCCGCGTACTGTCAGCGTGGGATGCGGGGAGCGCGAGCGCGACGCTGCGTCCGAACCCGAATGCGGCGATGATCGTCGTGTCGGTCGACCGTCCTGAGAAGGAGGTCGTCAACACCGATCAGGCGCAGATCGAGAAGCTCGTCGCGACGCAGATCGGTCAGGCTCCGGTCAAGGCATTCATCAGCGGTCAGCCGTCGATCGACCGCTCGCTGAAGGACGCGGCGCTGAACGATCTGCGCCGCCACGAACTGATCGCCGCCGGCATCGTCTTCCTGCTGCTGCTGATCGGCCTGCGAGCACCGCTTCCCGCCTTGATCATCACGCTCAAGGCCAGCGCCAGCATGCTCGCCGCGTTCGGCGAGGTCGCGCTGCTCGGCCACTTCATGAAGCTCGACGTGATCGGGGTCGCCGCCGGTTCGATGACAGGCATGGCGATCGGCGTGGGGTTCGGCCTGCTGATCCTCGACCGCTTCCACCGGGAGCAGTCGGCGGACGGTCGAGCGCCGCGCGACGATGTGGCCGCCGCCATGCTCCAGCTGCAATCGACCGGCAAGGCGGTGCTGATCGGCGGCAGCGCGATGGTCCTCGCACTCGCGCTCGTCGCAATCGTCGGGCCGACTGAGCTGATGGTCTCCGTCGGTACCGCGGCGCTCACCTCCGCGGCGTTCGCGACCGGTGGCGCGGTCGTCGTGATGCCGGCGGCGCTCGTGCTGTTCGGCCGCTGGCTCGACGTGCTCAGCTTCCCCGCGCCGCGGATTCTGCAGCGCATGTGGGACGCCCTCCTCGACGGCGGCAACTGGGTCACCCGTCACGCGGTGTACACCGGGTTCGCCGCCACCGCTCTGCTCGCCGCGATCGCGCTGCCCGCGCTCTCGCTCAACACCGGGCAGCCGTCGGTCAAGGAGCTGCCAAAGAACGCCAAGGCCCGGATCGCCTTCGAGGAGATCACGAAGGTCATGGGTCAGGCCGGCGAGGGCTACGGCTGGGCGACGCCGTACAACGTGATCGTCGTCGCAAACAACGGCGCGGTCACCACGCCGGCGATGCTCGCGAGCATCGACACCTTCCAGAAGCAGATCGCCAAGAACGCGACCGTCGCGTCGGTCACGGGCCCCGGGGCGATCAACTCGACCTCGCTGCAGCTCAAGAAGTTTGGACCCTCGCTGGTGCGTTCAGCGAAGATCTCCAAGCAGAGCAAGAAGGACCTGCTCAAGTTGATCAACGGCCTCGGCCAGGCCGGCGCGGGCTCCAAGCAGCTGCGCGCCGGACTCGAGACCGCGGTCAGCGGGGCGCAGCAGCTCAACGGTGGAGCCGGCGCCGCGCATGCGGGCTCCGCGGCACTGCGATCGGGGCTCATTCAGGCGAGCAGCGGCTCGCAGCAGCTCGCTGCCGGGCTGAACCAGGCACTCGCGGGCGCCAACCAGGCGAAGGCCGGCGGGATTCAGCTTGCGAACGGCGCCGATCAGCTCGTCGCCGGCGTCGGCAAGCTCCAGTCCGCGGCCAAGCCGAGTGGCCCTGCGCTTGCCGGCCTCGCCGGCACGACCGCAACCCTCAGCAATGAGGTCGCCGGGGCCGCGACCAAAGCGTCGGGCCTCTCAGGGGAGATCGGCCAGGCGATCAACGCGCTGAAGTCGATGGGACCCGCAGCCCAGGGTGACCCTGGTTACAACGCGGCGCTCTCGGCGCTCAACAGCGCGAGCAGCGCGGCCGGCGGCGTCTCCAGCGCGATCGGCACCGCAAGCAGCACGGCGGTCGGCGCCAAGGGCATGGCCGCATTGATCTCATCCCAGACGCCGGCCCTCCTCAACGGCATCAGCCAGATCAACACGTACATGGGCCAGCTCGCGAACGGAATCGCGCAGCTGCGCGACGGTAACGCTGCGCTCGCGGCCGGCATCGCCCAGCTCGCGGGCGGCGGCGGCCAGCTCAACAGCGGCCTCGGCCAGCTGACAAGCGGCGCCGGCCAGCTCGAAGCCGGACTCGCGCTGCTGAACGCCGGGACCGGTCAGCTCGCCTCGGGGCTTGCCCCGGCGCCGACCGGAGCAGGACAGATCGCGTCCGGTCTGGGGATCATGCAGGCAGCCGTGATCAAGGCCCGCGGCCAGGTCCCCTCGACGAAGGATCTCGAGACGCTGATGAAGCAGTCGCCGGGCATGTTCAGCTCGGGCTACTTCGTGCTCGCCGCGGTCGAGGGCGCACGCGGCGCCGATCGCAACCAGGCGACGTTCGCGGTCAACCTGCTGCGGGGCGGCACGGCCGGCCAGATCGTCGTCATCTCGAAGTACCCGTCGACTGATCCGCGCAGCACCGCGCTGCAGAAGCAGCTCGTGGCGATGAGCACCGCGTTCGCGAAGAAGCACAACGCCCAGGTCGCAGTCGGCGGTCCCGGCGGCAGCATCAGCGACCTGACAAGCGCGACCAAGGCGAAGATCTGGGTCGACGTCGCGGTCATCGCGATCGCGCTCATGCTGGTGCTCGCGCTGGCGCTCCGCGCGGTCGTCCTGCCGGCGGTCGCGGTGGCGTTCAACCTCCTCCTCGTCGCCGCCGCGTTCGGCGTCGTCGAGCTGCTGTTCGGCGGTGACAACCCGCCGCTCGGCGGCCCGGGCTATCTCGATCCGGTCTCCGTGATCAGCATCTTCACGGTCGCCTTCGGCGTCTCGATGATGTACACGATCATCCTGCTGATGCGCTGCCGGGAGGAGTTCGCCGCCGGAGCAGACAGCCATCAGGTCGTCGAGATCGGTCTGCGCGAGACCGCCGCGGCGGCCACGGGCTCATCGCTCGTGATGGTCGGAGCGCTGATCCCGTTCGCGACGACCGAGCTGATCAACATCCGCGAGCTCGCCGTCGGCGTCGGCGTGACCGCCTTGCTGCACGCGCTGATCCTGCGTCCCGTGCTGCTGCCGGCGGCGGCGGCGCTGCTCGGGCGGTTTGGCTGGTGGCCGACGCGCAGTGCGACCTCGGGCGGCCCCCCGTCCGAGACCCGCGAGCGGGGCCGTGCGGACCGGCGGTCCCGGGCGCCGCGGCTGCATCTCCCGCACCGCGGGCCCGGTCCGGCGCACCAGTAGGAGCGGCTCGATGACCCCCGTGACACCGACACCGACAACGACAACCACCGGCGCGGCGAGCATCGCCGCGCCGGCTTCGCTTGCGGCCCTCGCCGAGGGGCCGCGCACGCTCGGCGAGATGGTGCTGAACGCGGCCGAGCGCTTCAGCGGCGTCGCGCTCGAGTCCCAGCGGGGCGGCACGGCGGTCACGGTCACCTACCCCGAGCTCGGAACGATCGTCACCGAGATCGCGCGCGGCTTGATCGCGCTCGGGATCGATGCCGGGGATCGCATCGCGATCCTCGGGTCGACCTCGGCCGAGTGGACGCTCGCCGACTACGGGTCGTTCTGTGCCGGCGCGGTCGTGGCTCCGATCTACCACACGAACTCCCCGGAGGAGTGCGCATACGTGCTCGAGCACTCCGGAGCGCGGCTCGTCTTCTGCGAGGACCCGGCTCAGGCCGCCAAGATCACCAGGGTCAGGGCGCGCTGCCCGAAGCTGGAGCACGTTGTCCTGTTCGACGGCGTGCTCGACGGCGCGATCACGCTGGCGCAGCTGCGCGAGCACGCGGCGCAGGCGTCGGTCCAGACGGTGCACGCGCGGCTTGCGGCGACCGAACCCGACGACCTCGCGACGCTCTGTTACACGTCCGGCACGACCGGACCACCGAAGGGGTGCATGCTCACGCACGCCAACATCCTCGAGACAACGCGGATGTACGTGCAGCAGCTCGGGATCAACGAGACGCACACGCTCTATCAGTTCCTACCGCTCGCGCACGTGCTCGCGCGGGTCGCGCAGGCGGTCGTCATCCGAGCCGGCGCGCGGGCGTGCTTCTGGAGCGGTGACCCGTCGCTGATCGTCGGCGAGCTCGAGGCGATGCAACCGACGCACTTCCCCGCCGTACCCCGAATCTACGAGAAGATCCACAGCGCTGCGCTCGGCAAGGCGCAGGACGGACCGAGCGTCCGCCGTGCTCTGTTCGGCTGGGCGCTGCGCACCGGCGCACGCGCCCGCAACGCCCTGCGCGAGGGGACCGAGCCGGGCGTGCTCACGAGCCTCCAGTTCCGTCTGGCCGACCGGCTCGTGCTCTCGAAGATCCGCAGCGTGTTCGGACCCGAACATCAGATGGCGCTGGTCGGAGCCGCACCGGTCGCGCGCGAGCTGCTTGAGTTCTTCGACGCGTGCGGCGTGCTCGTGCTCGAGGGCTACGGTATGACCGAGAGCTGTGCGGCGGCGACGCTCAACACGCATCGGGCCGCGCGCCTCGGCACCGTCGGCAGGCCGCTGCCCGGCACCGAGATCGGGATCGCCGACGACGGCGAGATCCTGATCCGCGGGCCGCACGTATTCAAGGGCTACTACAAGGACGCACCCGCGACCGAAGCGGCCCTCACGCCGGAGGGCTGGCTGTGCACGGGGGATCTCGGTGCGGTCCGCGAGGATGGGTTCATCGCGATCACCGGACGCAAGAAGGACCTGATCATCACCTCGAGCGGCAAGAACATCACCCCGGTGAACATCGAGAGCGAGTTGCGCGACAGCCGCTACATCACCGAGGCCGTCGTCTACGGAGACAACCGCCCCTACCTCGTGGCGATGCTCACGCTCGATGCCGATCAGGCGCGCAAGCTCGCCGCCCGCCTCGGAGTCGACCCCGATCCGGCGGCGCTCGCCCGCGACCCGCGCGTTCACGCCGAGATCCAGAAGGACGTCGACGCCGTCAACGAGAGGCTCGCGCGGATCGAGCAGATCAAGCGCTTCACGATCCTCGACCACGACCTCAGCCAGGCGGCCGGCGAGTTGACGCCGACGCTCAAGGTCAAGCGCGCCTTCGTCTACACGAAGTACGCCGACGTGTTCGCCGGTCTCTACGCGGAGGAACAAGGAGGTCAACGATGAGCACGCGCTTCTCGAGCGCGGATGCGGCCTGGCTCCACATGGATCGCCCCACGAACCTGATGGTGATCAACACCGTGCTGCTGTTCGACGAGCCCGTCGACTGGCAGCGTGTCAGGCAGCTCACGCAGGAACGGATGGTCGATGCGTACCCGCGCTTCCGCCAGCGCGCCGTCGAGAGCCGGCTGCCCCTGCGACCGCCCAAGTGGGTCGACGACACGGACTTCGCACTCGAGCACCACATGCACCATCTGGCGCTCCCGGCACCGGGCGATACCGCGACGCTGCAGGAGCTCGTCAGCGATCTGATGACGATGCCGCTCGACCGCAGCCGACCGCTGTGGCACACCTACATGATCGACGGCCTCGGCGACGGCGCCGCGATGATCTGCCGGATGCACCATTGCATCGCCGACGGGATCGCGCTTGCGCGAGTGATGCTCTCGCTCACCGACGCAGAGCCCGATGCCGGGATCGGTCCGCTGGAGGAGTGGCGCGGGGACAGCGCCCCGCGCGGGCTGCTGCCGGACATCGCCGGTTCGGCCGTCGAGCTGGTGTCCGGCGTCGGCCGCATCGGATCGGCCGCCGTCCGGCAGGGGGTCGATCTCGTGCGATCTCCCGCGCACGCGGCGCGGCTTGCAGGCGCGATCGGTCGCGACGCGGGCACCGCGGTGAGGCTGGTGCTGACGCCCGCCGATGCCGCCACGGCGATCAAGGGTGATCCGGGGATCAGCCGCCGCGTGTCCTGGAGCGAGCCGCTGTCGCTTGCCGAGGTCAAGCAGATCGCGCATTCGCACAAGGCGACCGTCAACGACGTGCTGCTGGCGGCGGTGAGCGGCGCGCTGCGCCACTACCTGCAGGAGCGGGGCGGCCCCGTCGCCGAAGTTCAGGCGATGGTTCCGTTCAACTTGCGGCCACTCGATCAGCCCGTTCCGCGCAAGCTCGGCAACAAGTTCGGGCTCGTGTTCCTGCCGCTGCCGGTCGGTACGAGCGGCAGCTACCGCCGCCTGCTCGAGGTGCACCGCCGGATGGAGGAGATCAAGAACGGACGCGACGGTCCGGTGTCCTACGGGCTGCTGAGCGTCACCGGGATGACCCCCGAGCCGCTCGAGCGCAAGATCATCGACATGTTCACGGCCAAGACGACGGCCGTGATGACGAACGTGCCGGGCCCGCGTGAGCCCGTGTACCTCGCGGGCACGCCGGTTCGCTCCGCGATCGTGTGGGCGCCGACGTCGGGCCACATGGGGATGAGCGTGAGCATCTTCAGCTATCGCGGTGAGGTCACCGTCGGCCTGATGACCGACGCAGCGCTGATCCCCGATCCCGCGCACATCACCGATTCGCTCGAGCGCGAGGTCCAGTCGCTCAGCAGGCCGGGCCACGCGCGCCGGCGCACTCCGGCACGGCGGCAGGCGCCCGCCCGCCGGTAGCGCGGAGGATGACGTGCTCGCCCTGATCGCCGCCAACCTGCGGCGACGGCGAGCGCGGACGCTGCTGACGGCCGCCGGCATCGGCGTCGGCGTCGCGGCGGTCGTCGCCCTGCTCGCGCTGTCCGCCGGACTGAACCGGACCGCGGGGCAGCTCGTCCATCTCGGACGCGCCGACCTCGGGCTGTTTCAGAAGGATGCGGGCGATCCGACCTCGTCCGTGCTGCCGCTGTCGCTGCTCGGGCGGATCCGCGCGCAACCGGAGATCGTCGAGGCGACCCCGATCCAGCTCGTCGTCGACGCCGTGCACCGGGCGCCCGCGGCGATCGTGCTCGGCCTCGACCCGCGCGGCTTCGTGTGGAGCCGGCTCGTGCTGACCTCGGGCGGGCCCGCGGGACGCGGCCAGGCGATGGTCGGCGACCTGCTCGCGCACCAGCTCCACCTCGGTCCCGGCGCGCCGCTGCGCATCGGGGACCGTACGTTGACGGTGTCCGGGGTCTACCACGCCGGCATCGCGTATGAGGACCTCGGCGTGATCACGCAGCTGCGCGACGCCCAGGCACTCGCCGGACGCACCGCCGGCGAGACGACGACGATCGCGGTGCGACTCGCCCCACAGCTGACGATCCCGCAGGCGCGGCGCGCCCTGGCGAAGACGTTCCCCGGCCTCTCCGCGATCTCGGACCCGAGCGAGGCGATCCGTGCGGGCGCGAACAGCCTCCTGATCAGCAAGGCGGTGGTGCTGATCGTCGTGCTCGCGCTGATCATCGGCGCGCTCGCGGTCGCGAACACGATGCTTGCCGCCGTGCTCGAGCGCCGTCGCGAGCTCGCGCTGCTGACAACGATCGGTTGGAGTGCCCGGCAACTCGGCGGCCTCGTGCTCGGCGAGGCGATCGCGGTCAGCCTGCTCGGCACTGCGCTCGGCCTGGTCCTCGGACTCGCCGCAAGCAAGCTGCTCCCGGCCGCGCTCGGGCTCGGCGCCTTCATCTCCCCCGTGCTCACCGCCTGGGGTCTCGGCCGCGCGGCGCTGATCGGCATCGCGATCGGCGCGCTCGGCGCGCTGTACCCGATCTGGCGGGTGACGCGGATGCGGTCGGCGGTGGCGCTCGCGCTGACCTAGTAGTACGCACGAGCCGGGCCCCCCAGCTGTCGGTCACGAAATAGCCCATTCCGCCGCGAGTGGGATGGTTAGGGTAGAACCGCGTTTCATGCCCGATGACCTGCACCTGATCGACGCCTACTGGCGCGCCGCAAATTTTCTCTCGGTGGGACAGATCTACCTGCTCGCCAACCCGCTGCTACGCGAGCCGCTGAAGCCCGAGCACATCAAGCCCCGGCTGCTCGGCCACTGGGGCACGACGCCCGGTCTGAACTTCCTCTACGTCCACATGAACCGGGCGATTCGCCAGCGCGACCTGAACGCGATCTTCGTCACCGGTCCCGGGCACGGCGGCCCCGGGCTCGTCGCCAACACCTACCTCGAGGGGACCTACAGCGAGGTCTATCCGCAGATCGGGCACGACGAAGAGGGCATCCGGCGGCTGTTTCGCCAGTTCTCGTTCCCCGGAGGGATTCCGAGCCACGTGGCGCCGGAGACGCCCGGTTCGATCAACGAGGGCGGCGAGCTTGGCTACTCGCTCGTGCACGCCTACGGCGCGGTGTTCGACAACCCCGAGCTGCTCGCCGTGTGCGTGGTCGGTGACGGCGAGGCAGAGACAGGTCCGCTGGCGACGAGCTGGCACTCGAACAAGTTCCTCAACCCCAAGCGCGACGGGGCGGTGCTGCCGATCCTCCACCTCAACGGCTACAAGATCGCCAACCCGACGGTGCTCGCGCGAATCCCTCACGACGAGCTGAAGGCGTTCTTCGAGGGCTATGGGTACAGGCCGGTGTTCGTCGAGGGCGACGAGCCGCAGGCGATGCACGAGCTGATGGCCGCCGCCCTCGGCGAGGTGCTGAGCGAGATCGCCGAGATCCAGCACGGCGCGCGCGTGGGGGGATCAGGCGCCCGCCCGCGCTGGCCGATGATCGTGCTGCGCACGCCGAAGGGCTGGACCGGGCCGAAAGAGGTCGACGGGCTCAAGACGGAAGGCAGCTTCCGCTCGCACCAAGTGCCGCTGGCGAACGTGCGCCACAACCCGGAACACCTCGCGGAGCTCGAGGCCTGGCTGCGCTCGTACCGGCCCGATGAGCTGTTCGACGCCGGCGGCGCGCTGAAGCCCGAGCTCGCGGCGCTCGCGCCCGAGGGCAACCGCCGGATGGGGGCCAACCCGCACGCGAACGGCGGGCTGCTGCTGCGCGCTCTCGAACTGCCGGACTTCCGCGACTATGCGATCGACGTCGCACAGCCGGCCACGGAGACGAGCGAGGCCACGCGGGTGCTCGGCGCCTTTCTGCGCGACGTGATGCGGCTCAACCAGGACCGCTTCCGGATCATGGGACCGGACGAGACCGAGTCGAACCGCCTCGGCGCCGTGCTCGACGTCACCGACCGCACCTGGGAGGCCGAGCTCGAGGACGGCGACGTCCATCTCGGCCCGGACGGGCGCGTGATGGAGGTGCTGTCCGAGCACCTGTGCCAGGGCTGGCTCGAGGGCTATCTGTTGACCGGGCGCCACGGGCTGTTCAATTGCTACGAGGCGTTCATCCACATCGTCGATGCGATGTTCAACCAGCACGCCAAATGGCTGAAGGTGACGCGCGCGATCGACTGGCGGCGCCCGATCGCGTCGTTCAACTACCTGCTCTCCTCGCACGTGTGGCGCCAGGACCACAACGGGTTCTCGCACCAGGATCCCGGCTTCATCGACCACGTCGTCAACAAGAAGGCCGAGGTCGTGCGCGTCTACCTGCCCCCGGACGCGAACTGCCTGCTGTCGGTCGCCGACCACTGCCTGCGCTCGCGCGACTATGTCAACGTGATCGTCGCCGGCAAGCAGCCGGCGCTCGACTACCTGACGATGGACGAGGCGATCGCCCACTGCACCCGCGGGATCGGGATCTGGGACTGGGCCTCGAACGAGGGGCCGGCGGAGCCGGACGTCGTGCTCGCCTGCGCCGGCGACATCCCGACGCTGGAGACCGTCGCCGCAGCCGCGCTTCTGCGCGAGCACCTGCCCGACCTGAAGGTCCGCGTGATCAACGTCGTCGACCTGATGCGACTGCAACCCGAATCAGAGCACCCGCACGGGCTCTCCGACCGCGAGTTCGATGCGCTGTTCACGGTCGGCCAGCCGGTGATCTTCGCCTACCATGGCTACCCCTGGCTGATCCACCGGCTCACGTATCGCCGCACCAACCACCACAACATCCATGTTCGGGGCTACAAGGAAGAGGGCACCACGACGACGCCGTTCGACATGGTGATGCTCAACGACCTCGACCGCTATCACCTCGTGATCGACGTGATCGACCGGGTGCCGCGCCTCGGCGAGCGCCTCGCACCGCTGCGCCAGAAGATGTTCGACGCGCGTCTGCGCGCCCGTGCCTACACGCGCGAGGTCGGCGATGATCAGCCGGAGGTGCGCGACTGGACGTGGCCCGGCGGCCTGCCGGCGCCGGGCGGCCAAGCGGACGCCGGCCCGCCCGTGCAGTAGCGACGTTGCGGGTGCTGGTCGTCAACGCGGGGTCCAGCACCGTCAAGCTGCGCCTGCTCGGCGATGACGACACCCTGATCGCCGACCACGAACTGCAGGCGCCGCAGTCGCAGATCGACCGATCGGAGCTCCGCGCCGCCCTCGACGACGGTCTCGACCAGGCCGATGCCGTCGGGCATCGCATCGTCCACGGCGGCGAGCGGTTCCGCGGGCCGATCCGCGTCGACGCGCAGGTCGAGCACGCGCTCGACGCGCTGACGGCGCTTGCGCCGCTGCACCAGCCGAAGTCGCTCGAGGCGCTGCGCGCCGTGTCCGCCGCGCTCCCCGGACTACCGGCCGTCGCCTGCTTCGACACGGCCTTTCACGCGACGATCCCGCCGGCCGCAACGACATACGCGCTGCCGGAAGCATGGCGCGAGCGCTGGCGCCTGCGGCGCTACGGGTTTCACGGCCTCTCACACGCGTGGATCTCGCGCCGCGCCCCGCAGCTGCTCGGCGTGCCGGCCTCGGAGCTGCGGATCGTCAGCTGCCACCTGGGCGCGGGCGCGTCGCTGTGCGCGATCGCGGCCGGCGCGTCGATCGACACGACGATGGGGTTCACACCGCTCGAGGGCCTCGTGATGGCGACCCGCTCGGGGAGCGTCGACCCAGGCATGCTGCTGTGGCTGCTCGAGCGCGAGCATCTGACCGAGCGCGAGCTCGCCGAGGCGCTCGAACATGAATCCGGCCTGCTGGGGCTGGCGGGCACGGCTGACATGCGCGAGGTGATCGATCGCTCGCAGCGCGGTGAGGAACCGGCGGCGCTCGCGCTCGACGTGTACGTGCACCGCCTGCGCGCGGCGATCGCGGCGATGGCCGCGTCGCTGCGCGGGCTCGACGTGCTCGTGTTCACCGGCGGCGTCGGCGAACGCGCGCCGCTCGTCCGCGCCCGGGCCGCGGATGGCGTCGCGTTCCTCGGCGTCGCGCTCGACGAATCGGCGAACGCGGCGGCCGACGACGACGCGGTGATCAGCTCGGCGGACTGCTCGGTGCGGACCCTGGTCGTCCATGCCCGGGAGGATCTCGAGATCTCCCACCAGGTGCGCAGCCTGCTCGCGGGCTGATCAGTGCTCGTGCGCGAACGACGCCGCGAGCACGGTGACGACGAGCAGCGGGATCGCGATCCAGCGGGCGAGCCGGCCGAGCTGAACGTCCGACACCCGCCACGGGAGCACCCCCGCGAGCCCGGCGGCGATCCCGGCCATCGCGAGCTCGTTGACCGTCGCCATCACGTCGTGCCACCCGGCGGACTCGGGCTGCCACGGCGTCGGACCGATCGGGATGCCCGTCGTGCGCGACAGCGCCCACACGACCGCGACCAGCAGATTGGCGGCGGCACCCACGAGCAGCACCCGACGGTCATCGCCGTGCTGGTACACGAGCCCACCCCAGATCGCCTGGGCGGGCGCGAGGATCGTGAAGAACACGCCGTACAGCGCCCATTCGTGATAGTGATGAGCCGCCGCCAGCACGTGAATGAGCGCCGTCCCCCACGCGAGCGAGGCCAGCAGGACCTGCGCCTCGCGACGGCCGCTCGACCGAACCGGTGCGGCTTCCCGGGCCTGGACGTCCTCCACTGGTCGAAATGTAACGCGTGGTCCAGAAAATGTTGGTTGCCAACCTCGGGTCGATTTGCATAGGCTGGTTTGAGAGGCGCCGATGACCAGCAAGCAACTCCTGATCACGATCTCCTACTCGATCGCGTCGATCCTCGCGATCGCCGCGCTCGCGGCCGTGTTCCTGTCGACGGGGGCACGGCATCGCGCCAAGACCGAGCACGGCAAGCTCGCGCGCCTCGAGAACTACTGGGGCTACTTCGTCACCGGGCTGCTCGTCCTGCTGCTCGCGCTGACGATCGTCGACATCCCCTACGGCAAGAGCGCCCCGCGGATCGCTCAGCGGGTGCGCGTGATCGCCCAGCAATTCGCGTGGAACATCCAGCCGAGCACGGTGCGCGCCGGCGTTCCGATCGAGTTCACGCTCTCCTCGAAGGACGTCCAGCACGGCTTCGGGGTCTACGAGCAGAACGGCAAGCTGATCTTCCAGGTCCAGGTTCCGGCGGCCGGCGAGCACGTCCAGACGGCCGTGTTGACGTTCCCGAAGCGCGGGACGTACACGATCGACTGCCTCGAGTTCTGCGGCTTTCACCACCACCTGATGACGGCGACGATGAGGGCGCAGTAGATGGAGTCAGGCGCGGCATTCGGCGACGAAGCAGTCATCGGCGCCGAGACGCTCGTCTCCCGTGAGGCGGTCGGCGCGATGGTCACGCGCTACTTCGTCGCGTCGACGGCGGTGCTGTTCGCCGCGGGCGCGCTCGGCGTGATCATGCGCCAGAGCCAGGCGAACCTGGTGCGCGTCTCGCCCAACTTCTTCTATGCGGCGATGACGGCCCACGGCCTCGGCGCGTTCGTCGCGTGGGCCGGCTTTGCCGTGATGGGCTTCGGGTACTGGGTGCTCGAGTCGGTCGGTTTCAAGCTGCGGCCGCTCGCGTACGGCCTCGGCCAGGCCGCGTTCTGGACGATGGTCGTCGGCACCGTCGGGATCGTCTGCACGACCGTCATCTTCGGCTTCGGCGGCTCGTGGGTGTTCCTGTACCCGCTGCCGTTCCACAGCGCGAGCCAGTGGGGCCACGTCACCACGGCCGTATTCGCCTTCTCGGTGTTGCTCGCCGGCGTCTCGATCATCACCTGGAGCGTGTCGATGCTGATGGCGGCCACCGGCCCGTCGTCGCCGGCGCAGAAGAGCGGCGTCCTGAACCGGATGGGCGTCGCGCTCGGCATGGCCATCCTCTGGCCGAAGCGCTTCCCCGTACGCGAGCCGCTCCCCTACGCGGTCCTGCCGCTGACCGTGATCGCGCTCGACATGATCATCGCGACGCTCCCGCTGGCGCTGCTGCTGGTCGAGATGATCGTGCAGGCGTTCGCCCCGTCGGTGACGGTCGACCCGCTGCTCGCCAAGAACGTCCTGTGGTTCTTCGGCCACCCCGTCGTCTACCTGCTGCTGTTCCCGGCCGTCTCGATCTACTACCTCCTGATCCCCCGGTACGCGAAGAAGCCGCTCGTCGCGGGCAACGCGATCGCCGTCGCATGGCTGATGGCGGTCGTCGTCAACGTGATCATCTGGGCCCATCACGTCTACCTCGACTACCCGAACGACACGCTTCAGTCCAGCCTCAACACGATCGCGCAGCCGCTGACGTTCTCGATCACGCTCGTCTCGGCGCTCAGCCTGTTCAGCCTGTCGGCGACGATTTGGCGCTCGGAGTTCGAGTGGACCATCGGCGCGAAGTTCCTCGCGGCGGGGTTGATCGGCTGGTTCACCGCTGGGCTGTCTGGTGTGGTCAACGCGACGATCACGTTCAACACGCAGGTCCACAACACCCTCTGGGTCGTCGGCCATTTCCATCAGATGGCGCTGCTCAACATCGGCGTCGTCGTGTTCGCCGCGGCCTACGAGTTCGTGCCCGAGCTGTGGCACCGCCAGTGGTACTCCCGGCGCCTCGGCGAATGGCACCTGTGGCTCACGCTCGTCGGGGGCTACGGGATGATCATCCTGTGGCTCTCGCAGGGCCTGACCGGCGCCCCGCGCAGGTGGGCGGTACTGCCCTCGAAGTACGACGCGCAGACGATCGCGTCGCTCGCGTTCATCGCCCTGATCGTCCTCGGCCAGCTCGTGTTCGCCTGGAACGTGATCCAGACAGCACGCGGCAACCGGCGCGAGCGCGACGAGCTGAACCTCGTCCGGGACGAGTGGCAGCTCGCGATGGTGTTCTGCACCGCCGTGATCGCGATCGCGCCGGTCGCCGCGGTCGCGATCAAGCGCGGCAACGCCAAGTCCACCGCGGCGGCACCGGCAGGCAGCGCCGCCGCGGGGGCGGTCTTGTTCAGCCAGACGTGCTCGGCCTGTCACACGCTCGCCGCAGCCGGCGCGAGCGGCACCGTCGGCCCGAACCTCGACCAGCTGAAGCCGTCCCAGGCGCGCGTGCTCAATGCACTCAAGATCGGCGGCACCGGCGACGGCCGCATGCCCGCGAACCTGTACACCGGCACCCAGGCCCTGGCCGTGGCGAAGTACGTCTCGAGCGTCGCCGGCACCAAGTAGCGGTACGCACGCTCCCGCGCCGGCGCGCAAGACTGCGGGTTTCCCGCAATGCATCTGTAGCTGCACCCGGATGCCGCCGCGCGTGTCCGCGCATACCTTCTCAGGCACAGGAGACCTCAGGAGGGAAGCGATGACTACAGCAGCACACACGCATCACCACTACTCGATCCATGAGCGGGTGACGCGCGCGCTCGGTGCCGACATGCGCCTGTTCTACGGGTTCGCAATCCCGATGTTCGCGACGGTTGGGTTCATCATCGCGCTGGCGATCAGCGGGCAGGCCTGGATGGTCGGAGCGGTTGTCGTGTTCCTGCTGATCACGGTCGCGGTGGTCGTGATCGGGCTGTACGGAATGCTCGACGAGAGCGACGAAGACGAACAAGCTGCCCGGCGATAGCCGGGCAGAATCCCGGCGCGAGGCCGCGAGGTGTAGGCTGGGATTGCGTGCCACCTGACATCGAGAATGCAGGGAGAACGTTGCAGAGCCTCGCGTTGCGCAGGAGACGAGAGGAGTTCGAGATGAGCGATCGCTCCGGTACGTGGTCGAACTCGGCGACCAGGAGGTGGGCACGGTGAACGGGCCATCGCACGACATCACGCCGCTGGCGGACCTGCGGCACAGCATCGCCCGCTCGGGTCCGGTCCGCAGCCGCCGCCCGGTCTATGTCGACCTGCTTCCGCCGTGCAACGCCGGCTGCCCGGCCGGCGAGAACATCCAGGCGTGGCTCGCGCACACGGAGGCAGGCGATCACGAGCAGGCCTGGCGCCAGCTCGTCGCCGACAATCCGCTGCCGGCGATCCACGGACGCGTCTGTTACCACCCGTGCGAGACGGTATGCAATCGCGCCAACCTCGACAGTGCCGTCTCGATCCATTCGGTCGAGCGATTCCTCGGCGACCTCGCGCGTGAACGGGGCTGGCTGTTCGATCCGCCGGCTCCGCCGAGCGGCAAGCGTGTGCTCGTGATCGGGTCCGGCCCGAGCGGTCTCTCGGCGGCCTACCACCTCACCCGGCTCGGCCACGAGGTCGAGATCCGCGACGCCGGCGCGGAGCCGGGCGGGATGATGCGCTACGGGATCCCGGCCTACCGGATGCCGCGCGACGTGCTCGACGCAGAGCTCGAGCGGATCGTCGCCTTCGGCGTGAAGGTCACCTCGGGCCACCGCGTCGAGGACCTCGCCGCCGAGCGTGAGGAGGGACGCTTCGACGCTGTGTTCGTCGCCGTCGGCGCGCATCTGTCAAAGCGCGTGGACATCCCGGCGGTCGATGCCGGGCCGATGCTCGACGCGGTCTCGTTTCTGCGCACCGTCGCCTCCGGCGAGCGGCCCGTGATCGGTCGGCGCGTGGCCGTCTACGGCGGGGGCAACACCGCGATGGACGCCGCTCGCACGGCCCGGCGCCTCGGGGCCGACGAGGCGTTGATCGTGTATCGCCGCACGCGCGAGCAGATGCCGGCCCACGCGGAGGAGGCGCAGGATGCGGAGCGCGAAGGCGTCCGGATCAACTGGCTGCGGACGATCACCGCCGTCGAGGGGCCGGAGCTCCAGGTCGAGGTCATGGAGCTCGATGACACCGGCTTCCCGCAACCCACGGGGCGGTTCGAGACGCTTGCGGCGGACACCGTCATCCTCGCGCTCGGCCAGGATACGGACACCGGCTTCCTGCGCGCCGTCCCCGGCGTCGAGTTCGACCGCGACGGGACCGTGCAAGTGTCGACGGCGATGATGACGGGCTCGCCCGGGCTGTTCGCCGGTGGCGACATGGTCCCGAGCGAGCGGACCGTGACGATCGCCGTCGGCCACGGCAAGAAGGCCGCCCGCAACATCGATGCGTGGCTGCGCGAGATCCCGTCAGCGAGCGCGCCGAAGCACGATCTGGCGACCTTCGAGAAGTTGCACCTGTGGTTCTTCGGCGATGCCGACCGCCGGCGGCAGCCCGAACTCGAGCCGCACGAGCGACTGGCCGGGTTCGGCGAGGTCGTTGGCGGCCTGACGCCGCAAGAGGCGTCGTTCGAGGCGCAGCGGTGCCTGTCCTGCGGGAACTGCTGCGAGTGCGACGGGTGCCTCGGTGCGTGCCCCGAAGATGCCGTGATCAAGCTGGGGCCCGGCCACCGCTACCGCTTCGACTACGACAAGTGCACCGGCTGTGCGACGTGCTTTGACCAGTGCCCGGTCCACGCGATCGACATGTTCCCGGAGCCACGATGACCCGCACGACGATCGACGGCAACGAAGCGGCGGCCTCCGTCGCGTACCGCTGCAGCGAGGTCTGCTGCATCTACCCGATCACGCCGTCCTCTCCGATGGCCGAGCTCGCCGACGAGTGGTCCAGCCGCAGTCAACCGAACGTCTGGGGCGCCGTCCCGGCGGTGGTCGAGATGCAAAGCGAGGGCGGCGCGTCGGGCGCGCTGCACGGCGCGCTCCAGGGCGGGGCGCTCGCGACCACGTTCACCGCCTCGCAGGGCCTGTTGCTGATGATCCCGAACATGTACAAGATCGCCGGGGAGCTGACCGCCGCCGTGATGCATGTGGCCGCCCGCTCGCTCGCCGCCCAGGGGCTCTCGATCTTCGGCGATCACTCCGACGTGATGGCCGTGCGCCAGACGGGCTTCGCGCTGCTGGCCTCGGCGTCGGTGCAGGAGGCCCACGACCTGGCTCTGGTCGCGCATGCGGCGACGCTGCGCACACGCGTCCCGTTCCTCCACTTCTTCGACGGGTTTCGCACCTCGCACGAGCTGAACACGATCGAGCTGCTGTCCGACGAGGACATCCGCGCGCTCGTCCCCGAGGAGCTCGTGCGCGAACACCGCGCACGCGGTCTCTCACCGGAGCGGCCGTTCATCCGCGGCACCGCCCAGAACCCGGATGTCTACTTCCAGGCGCGCGAGACCGTCAACCCGTTTTACGAGCGGGTCGCAGGTGTGGTCCAAGAGGCGATGAACGCGCTCGCGGAGCGCACCGGCCGCCGCTACGCACTGGTCGACTACACCGGGCACCCCGAGGCCGAGCGGGTGATCGTGGTGATGGGGTCCGGCGGCGACACGGTCCGCGAGACCGTCGCCTATCTCCGGGCACGCGGCGAGCGCGTCGGCGTCGCGCAGCTGCGGCTGTTCCGGCCGTTCCCGGCGCGCGTGCTGGCTCGGGCGCTGCCGCCGAGCGTCCAGCGCGTCGCCGTGCTCGACCGGACCAAGGAGCCCGGCTCGCTCGGCGAGCCGCTGTTCCTCGACGTGCTGGCGGCGTTGAGCGAGTCACATGCCGACGGGGAACGATCGCACATGCCGGCCGTCATCGGAGGGCGTTACGGCCTCTCCTCCAAGGAGTTCACTCCGGCGATGGTCGCGGGCGTGTTCGACGAGCTCGGGCTCGAGCACCCGAAGCGACGGTTCACCGTCGGCATCACCGACGACGTGTCCGAGCTGAGCCTGCCGTACGACCGCTCGCTCGACATCGAAGCGCCGGAGACCGTGCGCGCGGTGTTCTTCGGCCTCGGCTCGGACGGCACCGTCGGGGCGAACAAGAACACGATCAAGATCCTCGGCGACGAGGAGCGCCTGCACGCCCAGGGCTACTTCGTCTACGACTCCAAGAAGTCGGGCTCGCAGACTGTCTCGCACCTGCGCTTCGGTCCAGATCCGATCAGCGCGCCGTATCTGATCTCGCAGGCGAGCTTCGTCGGCTGCCACCAGTTCGGGCTGCTCGAGCGCGACGAGGTGCTCGAGCGCGCTGCTCCCGGCGCGACGCTGCTGCTCAACACCCACCATCCCGCCGATCAGGTCTGGGATGCGCTTGCTCGCCCGGTCCAGGAGCGGATCCTCGCCAAGGGGATCCAGCTGTACGTGATCGACGCGGGGCGGATCGCGCGCGACGCCGGCCTGGCCGGTCGCACGAACACGGTTCTGCAGACGTGCTTCTTCGCGATCTCCGGCGTGCTCGAGCGCGACGAAGCGATCGAGCGGATCAAGACCGCGATCGCCAAGACGTACGGCAAACGGGGCGAGGAGGTCGTCCGGCGCAATCAGACCGCCGTCGATCGCTCACTCGAAGGGCTCCACCGCGTGACCCTTCCCGAGCAGCCGACGGCCACCCGCGAGCTCGAGCCGGTCGTGCCCGCACATGCACCCGAGTTCGTCCGCACCGTCACCGCGGTGATGATGGCCGGCCATGGCGACGATCTGCCCGTCAGCGCGCTGCCCGTCGACGGCACCTACCCGAGCGGGACGACGGCGTACGAGAAGCGCCGGATCTCCGACCTCGTCGCCGTCTGGGACCCCGAGCTGTGCATCCAATGCGGCAACTGCAGCTTCGTCTGCCCGCACAGCGTGATCCGATCCCGCCACTACGAGCAAGCGCGGCTCGAGCACGCCCCCGAGGGCTTTCTGTCGGCGCCGCTGACCGCACCCGGACTACCCAACACCCGGTACACGCTGCAGGTCTACGTCGAGGACTGCACCGGTTGCGAGCTGTGCGTCCAGGCCTGCCCGGTATCCGCTGCCGGCGACCCGGGACGCAAGGCGATCAACCTCGGACCGCTCGAGCCGATCGACGGCATCCGGGATCAGATCGCGTTCTTCGAACAGCTGCCGGTGAGCGATCGCTCGCGCGTGGACTTCGGCACTGTCCGCGGCACCCAGTTCCTGGAGCCGCTGTTCGAGTTTTCCGGTGCGTGCGCCGGCTGCGGCGAGACCCCGTACCTGAAGCTGATCTCGCAGCTGTTCGGCGACCGGCTGACGATCGCCAACGCGACCGGGTGCTCCTCGATCTACGGCGGCAACCTGCCGACGACGCCGTGGACGGTCAACGCCGACGGTCACGGGCCGGCCTGGTCGAACTCGCTG
>Ga0335069_10001462_pt1 | contig 38243 bp, 33 predicted proteins | sample Lox_Sample_11_FD_206714 | JGI IMG/M metagenome (GOLD analysis project Ga0335069, IMG submission 206714) | Soil microbial communities from Loxahatchee National Wildlife Refuge, Florida, United States - Lox_Sample_1.1 | ecosystem: Environmental > Terrestrial > Soil > Wetlands | place: USA...
CCAAAACCGCTGCGCTGGGAGCGTCTTGCCCCTTGGCACGGGTCCGCTAGTCCACTTTGTCAAGGAGTCTGTGCGATTTTTGCGGATCAGCGTCTGTTTACCGTAAGGTATATACCCAGAACATAAACACTGCGTCGGCTGTATTTATCATTTCATAAATATCCTATTGCGCATCTCCGAAATCCGTCGCCTCTGCTACCGCTTGCTATCCGTCTGGCTGAGCGTTTTCCACGGCGTACACTTGTAGCGTTCATCTAAATCGCTACTCGTTCCGTCGCTCGATTCAATCGAGATTTGCGTAGCTAGGGGGCCCGCACGCGAAGATGCCGAACCAATTCTTCGAGCATCCGATTCTCAACTCGCCGTACGCCTACCCCTCCCGCCATTGGGAGCTCGATCCCAGCGGTCAGCCGACGCAGCAGGTCAAAGAGACTCGCCGGACGGCCCAATTCATCACGCCGATCCCCAAGCCCCGCAAACGCAAAGAATCGGCTACGCAAGAGGGATTCGAGTTCAGCGACGAGACTGGGCTTTCCACCCCCAAGCAGCGTTACGAGCCGATCCCGATCATCAACGAGCTACGCCAGGAGATCGACAAATGGCGGCGTCTCCCCAGCACTAGCGATTGGCTCGTCAGCCCCGAAACGGCCCGCCTGCTTCAGCATTGGAGGCAGCACCAGTTCCAGGGCGTTCGGCCTTTCTTTTGCCAGGTGGAAGCGGCCGAGACGGCAATATGGCTTACTGAGGTCGCGCCGAAGCGACCTGGGTGGAAGAAGTTCCTGGAACACCTCAACAATGCCAATGCTGAGGCGAATCCGGGGTTGGAGCGCCTTGCCCTCAAGCTGGCGACCGGAGCGGGAAAAACGACGGTCATGGCGATGCTGATCGCATGGGAGACCGTCAACGCTGTGCGGCGTCCCGGCAGCTCGCACTTCACGCGTGGCTTCCTGGTTGTCACACCTGGCCTGACGATCAAGGACCGCCTGCGAGTGCTCCAGCCAAGCGATCCCGATAGCTACTACGCGAATCGAGAGCTCGTGCCGCCCGACATGCTGGACGACATCAAGCGAGCGAAGATCGTCATCACGAACTATCACGCCTTCAAACGACGCGAGCGGTTGGAGCTCTCCAAGGGAGGACGGGCTCTCCTCGAGGGTCGCCACGGTGGGTCAATTGAGACGCTCGAAACCGAAGGTCAAATGATCCAGCGCGTCATGCCGGACCTGATGGGGCTGAAGAACATCCTGGTCCTGAATGATGAGGCTCATCACTGCTACAAAGAAAAGCCCGGCGATTCAGACGAAGAAGACTTCTCGCGGGATGACAAAGAGGAGGCGGAACGAAATAAGGAAGCCGCTCGCCTTTGGATCAATGGCCTTGAATCCATCAAGCGCAAAGTCGGTCTCACTCGTGTAGTCGATCTGTCCGCCACGCCTTTCTTCCTGAGGGGCTCAGGTTATGCGGAGGGAACCCTCTTTCCCTGGACGATGTCTGACTTCTCTCTGATGGACGCCATCGAATGCGGCATCGTCAAACTGCCACGTGTGCCCGTCGCCGACAATGATCCGGGCGCGGACATCCCAGTCTTCCGAAATCTCTGGGAGCACATTCGAAAAAAGATGCCGAAGAAGGGTCGCGGCAAGACCGACCTCGATCCTCTCAATCTCCCCACACCCCTCTGCGCAGCCCTCGACGCTTTGCATGGGCATTACAAGCAAATCTTCGAAAAATGGCAGGAAGCTGCGATCAAGGTCCCGCCATGTTTCATCATTGTGTGCAACAACACCTCAACATCAAAGTTGGTGTATGACTACATCTCCGGTTTCTTACGCGCTAATGAAGACGGATCGACACAGTTACACAATGGACAGCTCGAACTCTTCCGCAACTTCGACGAACACGGCAATCCATTCCCACAGCCCCGAACGCTCCTAATCGACAGTGAGGAACTGGAATCCGGCGATGCATTGGACCCGCAGTTCCGGGAATTCGCCGTCGATGAGATCGAGCGTTTCCGGCGCGAGATCCTCGAACGGACTGGAGACCGCCAGCAGGCCGATAACATCACCGATCAGGACCTTCTGCGCGAAGTCATGAACACCGTGGGCAAAGAGGGCAAGCTCGGTGGCCAAATCCGCTGCGTGGTTTCCGTATCGATGCTCACCGAGGGTTGGGATGCCAACACCGTCACGCATGTGCTCGGGGTTCGAGCGTTCGGCACTCAGCTCCTCTGCGAGCAGGTCATCGGGCGCGCCCTGCGCCGCCAATCCTACGACCTGAATGAGGAAGGGCTCTTCAACGTCGAATATGCCGACGTACTCGGCATCCCCTTCGACTTCGCGGCAAAGCCGGTCGTTGTCGTTCCGGTCCCGCCTCGCCAGACGGTCCAGGTCAAGGCCGTAAGGCCGGACCGTGACGCACTCGAAATCCGGTTTCCGCGGGTGATGGGCTATCGCGTGGAATTGCCCAACGAGCGGTTAACAGCGAAGTTCACAGACGACTCGATCCTTTTCCTAACACCGGAGCTGACCGGCCCGTCGCAAACGCAAAATGCTGGGATCATCGGCGAAAGCGTGAACCTTACGGTTGAGCATCTCCAGGAGACACGCCCGTCCGCCGTTCTCTATCACCTCACCAGCTATCTGCTGTACAAGAAGTGGCGTGATCCTGGCGAGGAGGCGCAGCTCCATCTCTTCGGCCAGCTCAAGCGCGTTGTGAAGGAGTGGCTCGATACTCGTCTCATCTGCAGGGGGGATACCTACCCCGCGCAGATCCTCTATCCGAATTTGGCGGATCTCGCTTGCGAACGCATCACTGCTGCGATCACGAAGGGGACTGAAGATCGAGCCCCGATCAAGGTGCTTCTTGATCCTTACAATCCCGTGGGCTCTACCAGCCATGTGAACTTCACGACATCCAAAACTACACGGTGGGAGACGGACTCGCGGCGCTGCCACGTCAATTGGGTGATTCTCGACAGCGATTGGGAGGCCGAGTTCTGCCGAGTCGCGGAGAAGCATCCACGAGTTCGGGCGTATGTCAAAAATCACAACCTCGGTTTCGATGTGCCTTATCGACACCTCTCCGAAAGCCGCATCTATCGGCCTGACTTCATTGTCTTGGTGGATGACGGTCACGGCGAAGACGATCTGCTCAACCTGGTAGTGGAGGTCAAAGGCTATCGTCGCGAGGATGCGAAAGACAAGAAGCTAACCATGGAAAGTTACTGGATTCCTGGAGTGAATCGGAGCGGGAAGTTTGGCCGCTGGGAGTTCGCCGAGTTCACTGAAGTGTTCGGCATGGGCGCGGATTTTGCCGCACGCATCGAGAGCGAATTCGGCCGAATCGTCGATTCAGTGGCGTCCGCAGCGCAATAAGGAAGTGCAATGGCGAAGAGTGTAAAAGAAAAGCCAAAGAAGGTAGTCGAAACACTCCTGCATGACGATGCTAAGCGTCGGAACATTCCGACTGCTGAATATCAGTCGGTGATGCGGGCCGAGGAACTGTCTCCCGTACGGGTGGCGTACGAGCGCCGCAACCGCGACCTCGACCCACAATTAGTGTGGCGCGGCAAAGATGAGCAGGACTGGTCGGATCTCGTTGTGCCTGCGCCGCCTCTCTACATTCAGGAGAAAGTTCATCCCAAGGTTCTGATCGACGACCTGGAACGCCAATCGAAAGCCGGCAAAGCAGCTGCGGATCTGCAATTTGATCTATTTGCCAACTTCAATGGGCTTCCGAGCGAAGAAGCACGTACCGAGTTCTACCAGCACGACGCTCACTGGTCTAACCGTATGATTCTGGGCGATAGTCTCCAGGTGATGGCGTCCTTAGCCGAGCGCGAGGGCTTGCGAGGTAAGGTGCAGTGCATCTACATCGATCCTCCCTACGGCATCAAATTCAACTCGAATTTTCAATGGTCCACGACCAGCCGTGATGTGAAGGATGGGAACATCGATCACATTACTCGCGAGCCGGAGCAAGTGAAGGCATTCCGGGACACCTGGCGTGACGGGATTCATTCATACCTGACCTATATTCGAGATCGCCTAACGGTAGCGAGAGATTTGCTCTCTGAATCTGGATCAATTTTCGTCCAGATCGGGGATGAGAATGTGCATCTCGCCAGAGCCGTTGTCGAAGAGGTATTCGGCAGAGAGAATTTCATAAGTCAGGTGACGATTGCCAAAACAGCTGGTGCGACCGCTGAACTCCTTCCTGGCATCGCCGACTATATTCTCTGGTTCGCCAAGAAGAAAGAAGCTCTCAAGTATCGGCAAACATATCAGGACAAATCGGGGCCAGACAGCGGCGCAGGCGAGTACAAGTATGTGATCGAGGAAGACGGGACAACCCGTCCGATGAGCAAAGGCGAGAAAAATGGCGCTCCCCTCCCTCAAGGGGCAGATCTCTACCGCCCTAGCGCAACGACGTCACAGAGACCGCCGGGAAGCGATCCATTCAGATTTCGCGGCCAAGTGTTTGTGCCCGGCACTGCACAGTATTGGAAAACGAGCATCGCGGGCCTAACAAGACTCGGATTGGCGAATCGCCTTATCCCGAGGAATGCTTCGATTTCATATCTAAGGCGCCTTCGAGATTTTCCTGTGATGCCCATCAACAACCTGTGGCTCGACACGCGGTGGGGGTTCGACGCCCAAGAAAAAAGGTACGTCGTTGAAACGAACACGAAGATCATAACCAGATGCGTTCTGATGGCCACCGATCCGGGGGATTTGGTCCTCGATCCAACATGCGGATCAGGTACCACAGCTTACGTTGCCGAACAGTGGGGTCGTCGTTGGATAACGGTCGATACCTCCCGCGTGGCGCTTGCTCTCGCTCGCGCCCGCATCATGGGCGCACGCTATCCTTTCTACCTCCTGGCCGACAGCCCAGATGGAAAGACGAAGGAGGCGGAGCTGCAGGGCAAAGTTCCTTCCAGTGTCCAAACCCACGGCGACATCCGTCACGGGTTTGTGTATGAGCGGGTACCACACATCACACTAAAAGCCATCGCCAACAATTCCGAAATCGAAGTGATCTGGGACGACTGTCAGGCTCGTCTTGAACCCGTCCGCAAGCAGTTGAACGCTGCGCTTGGCCAGAAATGGGAGGAGTGGGAGATTCCACGAGAGGCCGATACCTCGTGGCCCGCAGTGGTGAAGAAACTGCACGCGGCATGGTGGGAGGCGCAATTCGCTCGACAGAAAGCCATCGATGCCTCCATCGAGGCGAAGGCTGAATTTGAGTATCTGTACGACAAGCCATACGAAGATAAGAAGAAGGTCCGGGTCGCAGGCCCGTTCACTGTAGAGAGCCTATCGCCGCATCGCGTGTTAGCGGTCGATGAGAACGATGATCTGATCGAATCATCCTCGCGACGCGACATCGACACCCGCGACGCCACAGATTTCGTTCAGCTCATTCTCGACAACCTCAAGCTATCCGGCGTCCAACAGGCCCATAAGGAAGACAAAATCGTCTTCACTTCGCTTGCGCCCTGGCCTGGACGGTATATCTGCGCTGAAGGTCGGTTCGCCGAGAGCGGCGGCAGTGAGAAACGCGCCGGGATCTTGATCGGCCCGGAATTCGGAACCGTCGTCCGCGAAGATTTGGTTGCGGCAGCACGTGAAGCAGGAGATGCAGGCTTCGATGTGCTGATCGCCTGCGCATTCAGCTACGACGCTCACTCCGCGGAATTCAACCAATTGGGCCGCATTCGCGTGCTCAAAGCGCGCATGAATGCCGATCTGCACATGGCTGCTGACTTGAAGAACACGGGCAAAGGCAATCTGTTCGTCATCTTTGGGGAGCCGGATATTCAGATCCTTGAAGGTCCTGAAGGCCGGATTCAGGTGAAGGTGCTCGGAGTCGATGTCTTCCACCCAAGCACGGGCGAGGTCCGCAGCAACGGGCCGGATGAGATTGCCTGTTGGTTCATCGATACGGACTACAACGAAGAGAGCTTCTTCGTGCGCCACGCCTACTTCCTGGGAGCGAACGATCCGTACAAGGCGCTGAAGACCACGCTTAAAGCGGAGATCAATGAAGAGGCCTGGGAATCGCTGCACAGCGACACCTCACGCCCGTTCGATAAACCTGAATCGGGACGCATTGCAGTCAAAGTGATCAATCACCTTGGCGACGAGGTAATGAAGGTATTCCGAGTCTGATCATGAAGGTCATCGTCATTCGCCAACCGTGGGCGTGGCTGATCGTGAATGGCCACAAAGACATTGAGAACCGCTCCTGGCCCACACGGTATCGAGGCCTATTGCTCGTCCAGGCAAGCTCTCGCCGACCGTCCGAGCGTGAAATGGACGAGTTCCGCCGGTACGCCGCAAAACGCGGTGTGATTCTTCCGGAAGAGTTCGATCGTGGGGGAATCGTCGGCTGTGTGAGACTGAAGGACTGCATTCGCAAGAGCCGCAGCAAATGGTTCATCGGTCCTGTTGGTTGGGTGCTCTCGAAGCCGAAGCGGCTTCCGTTCACTCCTTTGAAGGGCAGGCTCGGCCTGTTCGATCCCCCGCAGAGACTGGTGAAGAAGCTCGGTCTTACACGTTAATCGGAGCTGGCGCATGGAATTCCGAATTGCAGACACGTTCACCGATAGCCTGGCCCGACTGACGGGCGAAGAGCAGAAGGCGGCAAAGACAGCGGCCTTCGATCTGCAATTGAATCCTGCGCACCCGAGCCTGCAATTTCACAAGCTGGACAAAGCCAAGGACCCGAACTTCTGGTCTATTCGTGTCAGCCGCGATCTTCGCATCATCGTTCACCGCACGGGAACCAGCCTCCTGCTGTGCTACGTGCACCACCACGACGAAGCGTATCAGTGGGCCGAGCGCCGGAGATTGGAGACGCACCCGCGGACCGGCGCAGCTCAACTCGTCGAAGTTCGAGAGCGTGTACAGGAAATCACGGTTCCGAATTATGTGGAAGCTGAACAACCTGCGCCGAAACAGCGCGTGTTTCACAACATCTCGGAGGGTACATTCCTTGCGTACGGAGTTCCGCTGGAATGGGTACCGGAGGTGCTGAACGCGACCGAGGACAGCCTCCTCGAGATTGCTGGGCATCTGCCAGCAGAGGCGGCGGAAGCCCTGCTGAATCTGGCGACCGGCATCCGTCCGCCTGTGTCCCAGGCAGTGGCTCCTGGCGGAGATCCTTTCGAGCATCCTGATGCGCTGCGCCGTTTCCGCATCATGAAGAACACCGAGGAGCTCGCCCTGGCCCTCGACTATCCATGGGAACGCTGGGCTGTGTTCCTCCATCCTGAGCAGCGGAAGCTGGTCGAAAAGAATTTCAGTGGTCCGGCACGAGTTGCGGGTGCGGCAGGTACGGGAAAGACGATTGTGGCTTTGCACCGCGCAGCGCATTTGGCCCGGACGAATCCGCAAACACGGGTGCTCCTGACGACTTTCTCCGAGCCGTTAGCCAATGCTCTTCGCACGAAGCTTCGCCTCCTGCTCACGAGCGAGCCTCGATTGGGTGAACGCATCGAGGCCTACTCGATGGACGCCATCGCTCGCCGCCTCTATGAGCTGAATATAGGCAAACTTCGGATCGCGACAGACGCGCAGATTTCCGGGCTCATGCAGCAGGCCTCGAAGCAGGTCGGCGAACATAAGTTCTCGCTTCGCTTCCTGACGACGGAATGGGAGCAAGTGGTGGATGGATGGCAGCTCGATACCTGGGAGGAATACCGCGACGTAAGTCGTCTCGGTCGGAAGACTCGGCTCCGGGAGGAGCAAAGAAAACTTCTATGGTCCATCTTCGAGATTGTGCGATCCAGCCTCCAGGCGCAAGGCGTGATCACCAGAGCCGGAATGTTCAATGTCCTGGCGCGCCATTATGCCACCGGAGGAGCGTTGCCGTTCGACTTCGTTGTCGTTGACGAGGCGCAGGACACATCCACCGCGCAAATCCGCTTCCTCGCTGCAATCGGGGCTCGGCGCACAAATGGTCTCTTTTTCGCCGGCGACCTGGGTCAGCGGATTTTCCAGCAGCCGTTCTCTTGGAAGAATGCAGGCGTAGACGTTCGGGGGCGCTCAAGCACGCTCAAGATCAACTACAGGACCTCGCACCAGATCCGGTCGCAAGCGGACCGCCTGCTCGATCCTCAGATCGCAGACGTGGACGGGAACATCGAGGAGCGCAAAGGGACGATCTCCCTGTTCGACGGGCCGAAACCCGAGATCCAGGTTTGCCCCTCCCAGGTGGCGGAGATCGCTGCTGCCGGTGGATGGATCGCCAAACTGATCGGAATCGGTCTGATGCCGCATGAGATCGCATTATTCGCACGTTCAAATGCGCAGCTCAATCGCACGAAGGAGGCCGTCGAGCAGGCTGGTCTTCAATGGAAGGTTCTCGATGAGCATGTCGATATCGTTCCGGGTTCGGTCCCAGTGAGCACGATGCACCTCGCGAAGGGGTTGGAGTTTCGTGCCGTCGCTGTCATGGGCTGCGACGATGAAGTGATTCCGCTCCAGGAGCGAATTGAAAGCGTCAGCGACGAAGCCGACTTGGAGGACGTGTACAACACGGAGCGTCAACTGCTATACGTGGCGTGCACCCGTGCCCGAGATCATCTGCTCATCACGTGCACGGAACCTGCCTCCGAATTCGTCGACGACATGGTTTGAGTGATGGGTCCCGGTCGATTTCTTCATGACCAGAGACGCTTCCGTGTGCCTATGAACGCCAGTCGCACAGTTCGCGGCGAACTGCTATCCAGCCAGTAACCTGTGTGCCCGGATTTGTTTAATAGTTAGCAAATGTATTTGACGATTCGCGTTCTCTGCATTGCTGTCTGAGCTTGCGGACGAGAGAATCGAGGGATATCGTGTAGATCGACAGCGAGGGACTTGTAGTGATGTGGATTCCGAAAGAGCTTGGATGGATGGCTAAGCGGCTGCAGGACGGTCATCGCGTTAACCGCATCACCGTGCGTGACCTCTTGAGAATGTTCAAAGCGGAAAGGCGAGGGCTTAACAAAGTCCAGGATATTCGGATGGCACTGCAGAGTTTGGGGCTGCAGACTGTGCCAGATTTCGAGTCGGAATGGATCGATGGTCCGATCAGGGTTTGCTTGAAGGATTCCGAAGGTATACACGAAACGGGGTCAGTGATATCAGTTGAGATCCCCACGGCGGCGGGTGGCAGTCTTGGTGCAGTGGCGCCTGAAGACATTGAAGATGTAGAAGAGACAGGTTCGCCCGAACATGACTTCAGCGATGATGGTTCGGGATCGATCGTGATCTCGGAAGAGGGCATCGTCGAAACCAAGCTAGACGAACCTCCGGACCCGACATTTCGAATTGGGAATCTTCCCGCCGCAAACAAGGCTCTTGTGACAGTCGGCCAAGACGACTCTTTGGCAAAAGCGGTCACGAAGATGCTTCAATTCGACTATTCGCAGCTTCCCATTATGCACGGAGAGCGGGAAGTCAAAGGCATGATCTCATGGAGATCGATCGCTACGCGCTATACCTTTGGCGGAGAGTGCTGCAAAGTGCAGAACTGCCGAGAGGATGTGCAAGTGGTGGATGCAAACGGAACTCTGTTCGATGCCATACCGACGATCGTTAAACACGGTTATGTGCTTGTGCGAAGTCAGCAGGACCGAAAGATTACGGGCATCGTTACCGCAAGTGATCTCAGTCTTCAGTTTCAGCAACTAGCAGAGCCGTTCCTCCTGATTCGCGAAATCGAGTTGCACATTCGGCAGTTGCTCCAAGATAAGCTCTCACCGGAAGATCTTAAATCGGCGATTCCAGAGGGCGTCGATATTCCCGCTCCCACGTCAACGTCCGATCTGAGCTTTGGTGGCTATGTAAGGCTTCTACAAAAGCCGGATGTCTGGACGAAGGTTGCGTTGAGCATCGACCAGGCGTCAATGACCGCACAACTTGAGCAGGTGCGATTGATTCGAAATGACGTCATGCACTTCGATCCAGATCCTTTGACTTCTGATCAATTGGATACATTAAAGAACACGTCGAAGTTCATGCAGCAGCTTTACGCGCTGTTACCGTAGTTTATTGGAGGTCCATCTGTCGCACTCTGCGTAGGACTTCTTGCTTTGTCAGATGTGGAGCGATTGTTGATGTGGTGTCAAATCCAGCTGTTGGTACGGCATCAGGAGCGGGTATCTGTCAGTAAGGTCCGAGCTCCATGGAGATTGGACCTTACGAAGGGAAGAACAATCGCTTGCGATTTCGGCCTGTCTCGCGGGTTGCGTCCGTTAGTTGCAATTGAGGTGCCGAGTCCCCGGTCATTCAGGATGCTATGTCATGCGGCTTCATCGTCCTCCGTAACATCTTCGCCATCACCCTGCTGCTCGGGACTCGCGCCCTGATTAGCGCGGTCAATAGGTTTGCCCATTGCCTGCTCAACCAGGCAGAGGAGGTCCTCCCTCCGAGCCTCAAAAAACCCGTCGAAGTCATCGGATCGGAGCGCGTTCGGATCGATGTAGTGACTCACCAATATTTCATTCATTCCTTCATCCGAGAGCCCGACCTGCTTGTGTGACTGGATTGCTTCAAGGTAGGCAGAGGGCGCCCGACCGCCGATCATTCGGTTTGCCTTATACGAGATGGGAGTTTTGTTGATGATGGCATTGAAGATTGCAGGCTTAATTCCATTCGCTTCACACCACGCTTTGGGGAAGATATGGTGGATGTCGAGCGCCACCTCTTCGTGGTCGAGCTCCTGAATCGTGGCTTTCCAGAAGAAGTCCCGTGAGCCTTTGTGCAGGATCAAAGTGTTTAGCCCCTTATACGCGGCACTTAGGCGCGATCGCAGTGTTAGGAGCCGGGCAGGCTGAAACGCCGCGTCGTACACGGTGCGTGGCTCGTCTCCGGTATCGCCTATCCATGCAATCAAATCTTCGACGTCGTTTGCGATTCTCGATTCGACCGCGCCCCCATACAGCTGTCCGAAGACTCCACACCAGAACCATTGAGCTATCTTGTCAAAGATACGCGGTTCAAGCCATCGCTCCTTAAGCTTTGCGAGAACTGCCGCCAGGGGAACGAGCTGTGTGCGATATGGCAGATCCCGCGAAGCAAAAAAGCATTGCTTCCGAAGAAAGCGTGCTGCAAGTAGGAAACCATGTTCAACCTCGTCGGCCCATTCTTGATAGTTCGCGAGTGTGAGGGCTAATACAGAGACGCGCTTCGCGCTAACTGCAGCTATGGTCTTACCAGTCTTGCCATCCGAAATGTCGCGCTGGCGCCTTGTGTAGGTATGTAATAGGGAAACTGCTTGAAGGAAATCGGTCGGCTCGACGGTGTCGAGCGTCGGTTCCTTTCTGAGCCGCTGCTGTCGGCCCTCCACTTTGCGCAGCTTGCTACCGTACCATTCATCCCGTAAATTGAAATTCTCTGCAGCGAAGCTTGCCGTCACGAGTTCGAAAACGGATAGCGGGACACCGCCCGTGTTCACTTTCTCGAATACAAGACACACGGCCTCTTTGCTCGTGCCCTTCCCGAGAGAAATGACAGGAAGCTGGTAGCCTCGAAACTCGTTGAGAACCTTCTTACGAAACCTCATGTAGTCCCCAAATCTGTCGGGAGCGTACTCCTGAAGACTTTCTTCCCACTTGTCGGAATTGAGAATCTGATTACAAGGAAAGAAGAACTCTTTGCACTCCCTTTCGGGGGTTGAGAGATCAAGCACAACGTCGCGCCCGAAATTGGTTTTGATCTTCCGGTCCGCCTCGAGCGCTATAAAGGCGTCTTCTAAGGTATCGCTCTCAAGAGCGCAGCCGATGTCGATGTAGTAAAAGCGCTCGATAGGGCGTCCCTTTTCATTGAACGTTTTGACCGGCTCATCGAGCGCAAGTACTTGCGTGAGTGTCGTGAGACGTTGCTGACCATCAAGAATAAGGCGCTCTGGCGCAGGCAGATTGCCAGTGAAGCTTAAGTTCTCGATTGGACGGACCTGGAAACGGATGTCTCCTCCCGTTTCCAGCAGCATGACGGCCCCGACCGGGAAGGAGCGGGCTACACTCACGAGAAGAGAGCGGACATGTTCGTCGTCCCAAACCCATCCGCGCTGAAAGTCAGGGAGCTGAACCTTACCTTCGGTGATTTCGCGGATGATATGCGGCAATGGTGTCTTGGTGCTGTCAAAAGTGCTCAAACTTTCCCCTTTTTGTGATTCTCGCTGTCGCCTAGATGGATACGGGATTCCTTGGGTGCGTGTTCAACCGTTCCGATCGTGCGCGTTGCCGTGCACAGGCCGGACTGACTGTTCCAATTCCACAAACACCTTCAACCCAAGCTCGTCTTCGTTTGCCTGGGGACTCAGGAACTCGTCCTTGCTCAATGCGCCCTCCGCGAGTCCTTTCTTCTCATCCATCAGTGAGTCGAGAAGTTCATCAAATGTCGGTGCAACCTGCCTTGTCTCGTCCTGGAGGATCGGAAAGTAGACATGAACTTCCTTCGTTTGCCCAAGACGATAAACGCGATCTGTAGCCTGCGACTCAACCGCGGGGTTCCACCAGCGTCCGTAGTGAATGACGTGGTTCGCTTCGGTTATCGTCAATCCGACACCCGCAACGAATGGCGACAGGATCAACACATCAAATCCGTTCGACTGACGGAATGAATCGAGGATCCCGCTTCTCGTTTCGACACCGGATTTCCGCATCCCTGCACTTCTCGGCGTTTCCCCATTGATAATCCGCACTGATCTCGAAAACTCATGACCGAGTACCCGGGCGAGCATACGCTGGACATCCTTGTGTCGTGCAAAGATGATTGCCTTTTCCCGCATCCTCCGAATCCCATGAATTTGTTCTAAGCACCGCTGCAACTTCGACGATGATCCGATGAGGTCTGTGATAGAAACTGAATCCCCAGAATCAGACACCATCAGTGGGTGCTGGTACATTCGTGCGAATCGATGCAACAGATCGAGCTTTCCTTTTGTACCTCCAGCCGAGTGCAGGCCGTTCACGAGCTCCTGATGAATTTCGATTTCCTTGGCTGACATGAGACACGCAATCCTGTGCTCGTGCTTCCGGGGCAGGTCCAATACCTCGGCCTTGCTTCGCCGCAGAATGAATGCGTGAGGACGCTGATAGAGCAGCTTCGTCTTCAACCCAGCAAGTGCAGCGCGCTTCCTCTCATCCGTCATCTTCTTCTCGTAGGAGGCAGAGAACTGTCGTGCCGATCCCAAAAGACCAGGCTGAGTGGCGTCGAAGAGATTCCAGAGGTCGAGTAATCGATTTTCGACGGGTGTTCCGGTGCATGCAATTCGAAAGTCTGGCTTTAGCGCCTTAATTGCGTGCGAAATCTTTGAATTCGGGGTTTTGTATTCGTGCGCTTCATCGGTAATGACGATCGACCAGATCGACTTCCCATTTGGGCAGAATGCGAAGCTGAATTCATAGTCCCGTACGGCTTCATAGTTTGTGATAACTATGTGATTACGCTGTATCCGTTCGATGTTCAAAGTGGGTGTAGCAAGCCGATCTTCAGCCCCAGAGAGGTCTTTGCGCCGGTGCGCCTTTAGTTCCGGTCCGTATAGCGGCAGAACATTGCCGAAAATGTCTCCGTTATCGGCGAAGAACTTCTTCATCTCCTTTTCCCACGTCTCGGTCTCCAAAAGCATCAACGGCGCGACGATAAGGATCGGCCGAAACGGTGGTTTCGGTCGAGAGAGATCTGGAAATCTACCAGACTCAATGCACCACGCCAAGAACGCGAGGATTTGGAGGGTTTTGCCAACGCCCATATCGTCGGCAAGTAGCACTCCGGTTCGACCAGAGATTTGAGCACATTGCTGGAGCCAGCGAACCCCATCCTTTTGGTGCCGCTTGAGTGTGATGTCGGGGTTCAGAGATGCCGGACTCTCAAACGTCGAGATGCTCCCTCCTTCGCTGGCGAGTGCGGCATTTTCCAAATAATCAGAGCGAACGTGATCCTCGTTTGTTTCGATCAATAGGGAAAGCTTGGGATCTCTCTCAGGTTCGCTTTCGTCGATCTGTTCATCGGAAGCTTCGCGCGCTCCTGCCTTTGTTTCACCCCACAAGGAGGACATCGCGCCAGGTTCCCAATTCTCGCGTGGAACCGGGGCATATTCGTACGGGCCTATACCGACAACGCGGTCACCATAAGGTAGTTCGACATCGCCGAGGATTCCATCGAAAATCGGACTTGGATCCTTCTTCAGTATTTCCTTCGCTTCCCCCGTGACCTTTCTGACCCGCTTCATCCGCTCGAGAACGCGAACCTGCTTATCTGTGAGGACGATTCTGAGCTTCGACATCCCTGGCCGGTCCAGAGAGTAAAAGCCCTCGGCCTCACGATTCCGGTCGAACACTGTACGGAACTCGGTGGAATCGAGCTCTGGGCAGGTCGGCACGAAGCTCATGGCACCGCCCGAATCTTCATAGATGTCGAGCCCGATGCTGGACGGCACAACCACGTCATTTCGCAGCAGTGTTGACTCGAGGCTGGCGTGAGCCTCCTTCGCCCATCCCTTTACATGAGCAAAATCAAGCCAAGCCCGTTGAGAGTTCTTCTCGTGGGCAGGCAACGCATTGAAGGAATCCATGGCATCGAGCAACGAGTACATGCTGCCGTCTAGGCGGAAGGTTTCTGCAGTAGATGACCGTCGCACGAAGTAGCCGGCTCGTTCGAGAGGAACTCTTGTACCTCCTAGGAGAAACTCATATCGATAGCGGAAGTCTGGACGGCCGATATCGCTGACTCGGTCAATCTTAAGGAGGAATGGGCTGGAAGTCGCAAAAGCCTTGGTGATCTGAAAGTCCTCCCTCTCAGCCTCTTCGAAATTGGAATAAGGGATCAGGAACCCCGCCTCCGTGATCGAGCCCAAGCCCATTTCGGTCAAGGAAGCAACCTCAAAGGCCGTCCGACGACCGGCGCTCGTCTCGAGTGCGTCGTTCGGCCAAGACACGGGGTCGTTCCAATCGATCATGGACTGGCTTTGGACAGACAGTCCGTCATCTGTCGCGACGAGCCGAGTTGATTTTCCAAGCTTGGCAATATCCAGGTTCATAAGCGAATACCCAACTCGCCAAGTGCCATACGTGCGCGGCGCTCCCACCCGTGCGATGTACCATCGCGGTGTTGAATCCGATCGGTTGCCTCGTCGATCCGTTTGAGATCGGCTATCCGGTAGGACAAAGACCGGAATGAGATCGCGGTGGACTCGAAGATTGGCCGCTTATAGATGTAAGCAGCATTTCCAGTCTCGCTGAACTCGATCACTACGTACTGAGTTCCATAGCCTTCGAAAAGCATCAGAAACGCGCTCGTTTTGCCACCGATCACCCTTGCGTAGCTTAGCGACGATTTCGACCTGGCCATGCGTACTTTCGGGTGGTCATGATCGGATACTGCGACCTGGAAGTCCTTTATCTTTCCCCATTTGTTTGCGTATTGCAGCCAGAACTCTGCCCGGCGACGATTCAGGTCATTCTGCGGCACAAGAGTGTTGAAGAAGAACTGAAGGGTGTCCTTAGCTAACCACGCCAGAAAATGCTCCCTCGATCCGGTCGGCATGGATCGCCAATTCAGATCACAGGAAATCAGGCGAGGATCACCGAGCCGGTCGTCAGAATGGATTGCACTAACCAGGGCGGCTTGGAAGGAGGGAAATCTTTCGGGCAGCTTACTCAGGATGAGCTTGCCCGCCAACGATCGAAATGCGTCAGTGTTAAGGGTCGAATCCAAGAGGTGCTGAATACCCCAGTGGAAATCCGCCAGTAGCTCTGTCTCGGATCCGCTCAATTGCCGGTCGATCAGGTGTGCTACAAACAATTCCGCGGCTTGCGCTTTTGTTGCCGCACAGAGGGGCGTTGCACTGTCGATGAAAAATGACGCGCACACATCCTGCGGTGATCTTTTGTCCCGTATAACGATCCTGCCTAGATGAACATGGGATTTGTTCGAAAAGAGGACCATGGCGTCTTTACGCCAGCACTCCAAAACCTTGCTCTTCCTTGTGATTCTTCCGGGGCGCAGGCTCTTCTCGATAACGACCTCAACCTGTTCGGCATTCTCCATCGATCGCCACAGCTGGAAGTATGCTCCGACAAAGCCACAGAGTACCGAGAACCTGGCTAAGCTCGATCCATCCATTCTGAGCGCTTCTATGAGCCTTGTCCGGAAAGCAGTTTTGGTAGATGTACAGAGTGTTCGAAGCTCAAGGGGCGTCAGCTCTTGCAGGTCATAACCGAGCATTCGCCATTTTGCCCACGTCTCTTCAGGGTCTAAAATGCGACGGTTCGTGGGACGACGGTCGATTTTCGATTCCAGGACAACAATCGTTGCATGGAGATTGCGAAGATAATGCGAGTGCTCGAGTGAACTCGATACCGCCGCAGTAAGGAATTGCGACGGTACAGCGTTCATATCGGCGATGGCATCAGAAAGTTGCATGGCTACATCACCTTGGTTAAGATCCGGTCCTCGTCCCTGGCCTTTACCCGGATTTTGAAAATGACTCGTCGGCTGTCTTCGTCAGTTTTCTCTGGATCCTGCTCGCCTCGACCGGTCGCAGACAGCTTTTCGAGAAAACACGCCCTCTGTTCTTCGTAGCCAGTCGCAGACAAATCGGCGAGTGCCTCTTTCACGACAGCCATTGATCGATCCTGGCTCAGTTTCAGATTGTTGTTCTGACTCTCTTCCTCGGTCTTTCCATATCGAGTTCGATCCGTGTGACCCTCCACAACGATCGAGTCGATGCTCGATTGAAATTCTGGGCTGCAGAGCACTCCTGCGAGAGATGGGATGTGACTGCGGAGGAAATCCCTGCCGCCTTCCTGGAGATCCGCTCTTTGAAGCTCAAAATTCATGAGCCTTCCCGGCACAATCACCAATATCGCGTTTCTATCTCTCGGGTCCCTGCGTATCGAGTTTTCGTTAAACCCTTGCGGTTGGAGATCTTGCTTCAACCTCTTTAGAAGGACATCTGTTAGAGCTGCATCTTTGCTTGCCGAATGGCTGACGAAGACAAGCAAGAGCAGGATGAAAATCACCATGAGCGAGGTCATCAGGTCGGTCAGGGAGCTACTGAGATGATCTGAACTAGTGTGCTCTTCCATTGAGGCCTCCGACCGCCTTGCTGATCACATTTCCAAGCTCGTCGAGTTGTTCACCGAGATCGGCGATCTGAGTATTGAGTAGATTTGCCGCTTTGGGGACCATTTCGTTCGCGATGTCACAGATCTTCGTGAAATTGCGTTCGACGCTCTGGTTGTAGTCGCCCAGGCCTTTATTCGTTGCCTGCATGATTCTCGAAAGATTTGCGTCCAGGGAATCGAACACCGATCGATATTCGGCGATAGTGCGCTTGTAATCTTCAAGAACCGACCTATTTGTCTCCAATGCCGTGGCCAGGTTCCCGGATACGTCCCTGAGCTGGGCTGAAATGCCGCTGTAATGAGAACCGAGTGCCTTTAGTGCATCGGAATGACCTGCCAAACCGCTGCTGTAGCTTTGAACTGTGCGGCTCGCTTCGGCCATCTGAGCTAGTGCATTGGCGTTCTGGCTAAGCAGAGAAGATAGATAACTCTTCGCATTAAGTAAGGCATCGCTGGCCTCTTTGAAATCTCTGCTCCGGGCCTCGATGTTCATTAGCAGGGACTCGAGCCGCTTGGCCGTGGCGTCCGTCCAAGCATCCGTCCTCTCAATTACCGATTGCGCCGATTGCTGCGATTGCCCCGCAACTTCCTTTGCGGCACTCATCATGTCGATCGACAGCTGTGTGACCTTCTCGCTCAGGTCCCCCACAACACGAGTCAATTGAGACTGCATATTGCTGATGTTGTGATCTGCGGTTTCTTGCAGCTTGTTCATCAACCCATACATGAGCGAGGTTAACGCCTCTGCTTGCTGTCGCCCACTATTCAGCTGGTCGGAAGTGGCCGATTCGGCCTTGGAGATGATCTGGGTGAAAGCAGCCTGCATATTCCCGAACTGTTCATTCATCGCCGATAGCATCTGGCGAGTTGCCTCGAGTGTGCCCTGAACGTTTCCAAATTCCTTTTTAGCCGAGCCGCTGAGTGCGTCGTGGAACTGGGTGGCCATCGCGGTCAGCGCATTGGTGATGGACTGCTCGAGTGCGTGTGCCATCTTCTCGAACTCGACCGTAACAGATTCTTGCTTGTTGCGCTCGAGTCCTGCGATCGTGTTCTGCAGGCCGTCGAGCGTAGAAGCCATTCGTTCCATCGTCGGACGGAATTCAGTCTGGAGCTTATCCGCAACGCCGGATGACATCCCAGTGGCAAGCTCTGGAACAACCTTCTCGTTGAAAGCATTTGTGAGCCGATCCACGACTTCGGAGCTAATGTTGCTCACGGAGACGGTCTGCTTCGCGGAAAAACGATGGATGTCAAGCAGAATGCGAGAGCTATGCAGAAAAGGGATGGCGCCTGAGACGGTAGCAAGCATGTCCTCGTATGCTCGTTTGAGCCCCCGAACGACTCCGCGCTCAGCGAGTGTGAACAGGATGCTCAAGAGGAGCGCGCAGATCGAGCTCAAGAACTTACCGGACAAGCCGTTGATGAGGACGTCGATACCGCTGATGGGCTCTATAGCATTCGACTTGTCGTAGTGAACACCCAGAAGAGCTAGAAGGATCGCGATGAACGTGAGCATCAGGCCGAAGCCGGTCAAGATGCTTGGGTAAGATCCAAACAGGGCGCCATTGAAATTGCGCCCTACTACGAGATCGTATGGAAGTACTGATCGTGAGGGTTCAGTCAAGAACCAGCCCTCAACTTCCTCGGGACTTGTGTACAGTTCGATCTTTTCGTCTATCCTGCTCCACCATTTTTTTGATGGTCCAACGAGATCGCGGCAACGAGCTCGGATGTCGTCCAGGCGAGACAACGAGAGCCCATTGCGTCTCTCGGTGCTCGTATCCTCACCTGCTTCGGTGAGAGTGGACGTCAGAGTCCGAAAATGGCGCTTAAGTGTGAAGCTCGAACGCAGAAGCTCGAACCAGAGGACAAGAGTTACGGATACCAAGAATCCGCAGCCATAAAGAATTAGGCTGGGCGTATTTTGCCAAAGGGCGTTCAGTGATGAATCCAGAGAAGCATGCATGACCACCGCCTCGCAGAGTTCTCAGGCGATCGAAGAGAGCCCATAGATAAAAGATAGGGGAGTTCGTGAAACATTCTAAACTGAGCGCCTTGCTGCGATGAACCCACACGGAAGTTGTACGTCGGTGACTTTTGAAATCTCGCGAGACCATCGTCGTGTTTTGTTTGCAAAGTAATTACTGATCGTCATCAGCCCCGTGTCAATTCCATTACGGTCCGTTGCAGCTCCGCCTAGCGAACACCTCGCGCGCGTGAAACTCCAAATTCCCCACGCTCGGGTGTGCTCATGCTTCAATGGGCTCCATGAGGCGTATTTCCTAACTGATTACTGTAACGATCGTGACCACTATCACCGCTCGAGCACGATACGAAGTCTAGTCTCCTTGTCCCATACTCAACTCTAGCTCAAAAAGAGTTGGTCGCCAGTTCTATTAAGAGGATCCTTATGGAGACAACAATCGGGTTTTTGATTCTCGCGCTTGTGAGCATCGCGTTGGTTCTCTTGTTGATCTTGTATCGCCGGTTGGCCGTCAACAATTCGGTTCCAGTCGAAACGCGTCTTGAGAGCATCGAGAAGCTGCAGGAGCGAACGGAGCGGACAGTGAAAGACGAAATCGCTCAGAGTCGAGGAGAGCTCAGTAAATCTGCAGGCGAGCAACGGCAGGAACTATCCGGCGCGTTCAAGGCGCTCGGCGACTCAGTCGGGCAACGAATCACCGATGTAGCCGGTGTCCAGAAGTCACAACTTGAATCGTTCTCTTCTGAGCTTGCCGCATTTACCAAAGAGAGTGCGACACGGCTGGATACAGCACGGGCTGAGTCTGCTGACGGCGCGAGAGAACTTCGCGGAGAAGTGGTAGCAACGCTGGGAGCACTATCCGATTCTATGAGAGCGACGATTGGGGACTCAGCTTCGATTCAGAAGCTCCAGCTCGATGCATTTGCATCTCAACTTGCCGAGTTCGCGAAGACTAGCGTCGACAGGCTCGACAACGTGCAGGCTGCGTCGTCCACAGACGCTGCTCGACTACGCGAGGAGGTCTTACGGGCCCTCAATGGAATCAGCGAAACGACGACAAGGACAATGGGCGAAATGGCGAGCGTCCAGAAGGGCCAGTTGGAAGCTGTATCGGCCGCGATCGGAAAACTCGCCGAGGCAAACGAGACGAAGCTCGAAGCTCTGAGAGGCACCGTGGAGGGCGAGCTGAAGAGCATGAAGTCAGAAAACGTTGCGCAGCTGGAGCAGATGCGACAGACCGTCGACGAGAAACTTCAGGGCACATTGGAAAAGCGGCTCGGTGAATCATTCAAGCAGGTCAGCGAGCGTTTGGAAGAAGTCCACAAAGGCCTCGGCGAAATGCAGACTTTGGCAACAGGGGTTGGCGACCTCAAAAAGGTACTGACAAACGTGTCCAGTCGCGGGAATTGGGGGGAAAAGCAGCTCGGAGCGTTGTTGGAACAGGTGCTCAGTCCCGATCAATTCGCAAAGAACGTCTCGACAAAAGGAAACAACGAGCGGGTGGAGTTCGCCGTCAAACTTCCAGGCCAGGGGGAGGACAAGAGTCAGGTCCTGTGGCTCCCAATCGATGCGAAATTCCCCCGGGAGGACTATGAACGGCTGATCGAGGCTCAGCAGCATTCTGACAAGGATGAAATCGAGGGGGCGGGTAAGGCACTTGAGAACCGCGTTCTCTCGTGCGCACACGATATCAGCGAAAAGTATCTTGCTCCGCCGAATACAACCGACTTTGGGATCCTCTTCCTTCCGGTCGAAGGTCTGTTCGCGGAGACGATTCGGCGGACGGCTTTGATTGACAATCTCCAGCAGAACTATCGTGTCGTCGTCGCTGGCCCAACCACTCTGTGGGCTATTCTGAACAGCCTTCAGATGGGCTTCAGGACCCTGGCAATTCAGAAACGGACCAGCGAAGTGTGGAATCTCCTTGCGGCTGTGAAAACCGAGTGGTCGAAATACGGTGACATCCTAGATGCAGTGCACAAGAAGCTGCACCAGGCGTCAGAAACAATCGAAAAAGCTCAAGTTCGCACCCGTGCAATTGGCAGGAAGCTGCGAGACGTTCAGGAACTTCCTGCGGCCGAGGCAGCCTCCTTCCTTCCCGACAGTCTCGAAGAGGATGCGGACGACCTAGCGCTTTCGGTCGTCGACGAGGAACACGTAGAGGCCTAAGGGGCGCCAAACTGACTCTCTAGTCCTTAGTGGGTAGCCGAGTGGGCTTTCCAAACGTAGGAGGGTGAGGAAAGTGAGCGCATGGGTATGCCAGGGGACCGGGCTGCCGACCCATCTGACACATAGGTCGCGAAATGGGTCCGACTTAGTCTTGGTCGCCGTACCGACTGAGCATTTGTTGCCCGACGGAAGAGTCGACAAGGGTTTGGGGCGCTACCTATGATCTACCCATGGGTCGCAGGATGGGTTCGAAAGGGTCCCCGATGGGTCGCGTGGGTCGACCCACTTCGCCTAGAGTGCAGCCAGTTGGGTTTGGGGAGCTCGCCCAGTGTTTTTTGGCGGCGGAGAAAGACAAGCTGTCTGCAGCGTCGCGAGTCCGACTGCAAACAATGATTACGCGGCTTCTGGAGTTCTTCCCTGAGCATGCAGCAGTTCATTCGATTTCATTGGAGCGAGTGCACGCGTTTATTCGGCAGCGAGGTCGCAACATAGCACCTGGGTCGCTCCGACATGAACTCGGTGTATTGAAGCGAATCCTCCGCATGGGGGTCGAGAAGGGTGTGATTGAAACGAATCCCACTTCCAAGTTGGTAGTGCCTCGGGAGAAGGTGGCGACCCGTTATCTCACCTATGAGGAATTCGAGAGGGTTCTCGACTGTTGCCCAGGCTGGTTACGGCCCATAGTCCAGATTGGGCTTGCCACCGCGCTGAGTCGCCAAGATATTCTTGCGTTGCGCTGGGAGTATTTAAGTCATGACGGTACAGAGATCCGACTGCGTTCTACTAACGGTAGAGTGGCCAGGGTCGTCCCTCTGAATAAGCTGGCGTGTCGCGCGTTGCAAGTAGTGCGGCCTGCTGGGGCAGCAGCGGGGTTGATCTTCAAAGGCAAATCGGTCACCAGCGCCAATGTCTCGCAGGCGTTCATGCGGGCCTGCCGTGCAGCGGGGGTCGACGGAGCAAGTTTCAAAGACCTGCGTCACACCTCGGCTACCTGGCTCTTAGAGCAAGGGATTGCCTTGGCGACCGTCTCAGATCTCCTGGGTCATTCGACCTTGCAGGCGACCGCACGCTATCTTCGCCCAGATCACACGGGCCTTGCGCAAGCGGTGAAGGCAATCGATGCCGCCGCAAACTCCAGGCAAAACCACTCGAAAAGCGGTTCTTAGGGGCCTCCAAGAGAGCCGCCAGCCCAAGCGCCCTTCTTTGCGCATCTCTGGAACAACCGAACAATCTCGGGTACTTGGCAATCATTTGCAGATGTGTTATAGTCCCTTGGCCGTCAACAGACGAGAATCTGAGGTGGTGAAATGAGGTGCGGGATGGTGGAGGAAGAGAGAATCGTCGCTTGGTATCGCCACACGAGAGAGCGCGAGTCGGAGCGGTTTATGGCGCGGATTCGCGCTCGACTGCGCTCAGACGGGCAATCGGAATGCGCCTTCCACGGGCTCGAGCGGGTGGCAAGCGACGGCGCGCTCGGGAAGAAACCACCGGCTTCCGATTTTCACGTGCCACTCGCGCGCACGCGGGGCAGCCGCCAGTCATAGGCTGGCCTGAGACCACCCAGCCGAGTGTGAATACGAGGTTCAGATTCTCGAAATACGCAAACCTCAGGAGGCGGAAGACATGATGAGTCAGGAAACGAACAACGGACGGCGATCGGTGTGGATGCTCGATCTACGCCTGCTGGACATCCTCCTCGCGGACGGAACCAGACCGGAGCTCTTAGTGGCGATGGACTCGAGTACCAGATGCCTTCTGACTCCGAAGCACATTCGCCATAGCCACGGGACCAAGATCGAACAACTTGAAGGCTTGATCGCGAAGTATTCAAAGCCTGGAGAAATTGTTCTCGACCGGGGTTTGGGATGTGATCCATCCGAAGTTTGGCGATGGGCGGAATCTCACCGGATTCCTATTCGCGCTGGCTCACCAGAAGCCTCGACCGTGAGCTCGCTGCCAAGAGCGTGAACAGGGCATTTTCCTGAGAACCTCAATGTGAATTTGGAGGGAGTATGCCAGTCCGAAAGGTCCCGAAGAATTACATTCACATCACCGGGATCGTTAGCTCGTCAAAGGCAAACGGGGAGGCCAGGTTCGAGGGCGGGCTCGAGTTCGATGATCTCCGCCTGCTAACGTTTGACCGAAATGTCGCACAGTTTGAGGTGCAGCCGAAACGCGTCCCTTGGCGCGACCAAAGCGGGCGTGAACGCATCTACACTCCGGACTCGCGTGTGCGCCTGATCGACGACACAGAGAAGCGAATCATCCGCGAGATCAAGCCTCGAGCTACCTTGAAAAAAGAATGGCCCGAGCTGAAAGCGAGGTTCCGCGCGGCAATCCGCAGTGCTCAAGAGGAAGGCTCCCGCTTCAAGCTGGTCACCGACCGGGAGATCCGTACACAGTATCTTGAGAGCGTCCGATTTTTGTTGCCAGCCGCGCGTCGTGGTGCAGACCCGGAAATGCGGCGAACCGTGCTGGAGGCGCTTCGCGGTGCCACAGAATCAACTCCACGCCAGCTGATGTGCAACCTTACGACTGACCCTTGGAAGCAAGCAGAAATCCTCCCAGTCCTGTGGTATCTAATCGGCACATTTCAAGTTGCGGCAGATCTCGATAAGCCGCTGACGATGGACATGAAGATCTCACTCCCGTGACAGACAAGCTCTCTGGCCTCGTCCTGCAGAAAGGAGCGCGGGCGCTGCTCCAAGGCCGCCCTGTCGTGATCGAAGCGATCGTGGATCTGGACCTGGTCAGAGTTCGTGACCTCACCACTGAGCAATTAGTGGAGGCTAGGATTGAGCATCTTACTGCTCTGCCCCCAACATCCGAGACCCTAAGCCAAAGACCTTGCGAATCCGAAGAGGCGAGACTAGCGGCGAATGACAAACAAGAAATCATAGAACCTTTACTAGGGAAGGCACACCGAACGCGGGCAGAAGTCGAAGCCCGCGCCATACAATTTGGGTACAATCCCAGCACACTCTATAAGCTGATTCGGAGGGCCGAGGAGACTGGAGACCTCCGCCGAAAACAGCGAAGCGACGAGGGCAAGTCGCGCTTCCCGCACGAGGAGAAATACATTGACGAGGCTTTCAATGAATTGAAAGCCTTGGACAGGACTGCAGAGAAAATCTACGCGAAGGTCGAAGCGACAATCAAGCAAGCGAACGCGAAGGCCAAGGAAGATTTCGAGAACCAGCGAAGAGACGGTTCAAGTACGCCACCGCGGGAACTGAAGCTGCCCAGTCGGCGAACGATCAGCGAGCGATACAGAAGTTTCTCGGCACGGAAAAAATGCGAGCGCTTGCACGGACGCCAAGCGGCTCAACAGGAATTTGACCCGGCTCTTGGCAGTTTCCCTTATGCCACTTTCCCCTTTGAAGTGTGGCAAATTGATCACGTCCTCCTCGACATCATGGTCGTTGATGACATCGAGAGGAAGCCAATCGGTAGGCCATGGTCGACGATAAGTCTATGTCCCTGCTGCCGCATGGTGATGGGAATTGAACTTTCGCTCGATCCGCCAGGAGAAATGTCGACTGGTCTCTGTATCGGACATGCAATTCTCCCCAAAGAGCGGTGGCTTGAAGAGCTCGGATGTACGGGCGAGTGGCCCATCTGGGGGTGGCCCGGGGCGATTCACGGTGACAATGCGTTTCGGCTGGAGCTGCTGAAAAGGTTTTGTGATGACGATAAGCATCGGATTGATATCATCTGGCGGCCGGTGAAGAACCCGCGATTTGGCGGCCACATTGAACGGTATGCGAGAACACTCGGTGAAAAGGTTCATTACCTTCCAGGCACGACCCTTTCTGATCCTAAAGCCCGTGGTGTGTACGATCCCGAGGCGAAGGCAACGATGACCGAATCTGAGCTTCGACAATGGGTCGTCGAGCAGATTCTTCTGTACCATGCCGAGGTGCACTCGTCGCTAGGAATGCCGCCAATTGAGTACTACAGGAGGGCGGTGTTGAATGGGACAGCAACACGCCCAGCAATCGGGTTGCAGCGAAGGATTGTCGACCCTGACGAGCAGAGGCGCCTCCAGCTGGATCTAATGCCGTACGAAGAGCGCACCGTTCAACGGTACGGAGTCCGAATCGGCAAAGTCTTTTACTGGGATGATTGTCTGCGACGTTGGATCAACGCGCGAGATCCTGAACATCCGAAGCGGAAACGGAAATTCATGTTCAGGATCTTCAAACGTAGCCTTAGGTCGATCTGGTTCTACGATCCGGAGTTGGACGAATATTTCGAGATTCCGACGCGAGATCCATCGTTCCCCGACATCAGCATCTGGGATCTGAAAAAAACGAAGGCGCACGCCAAAGCCGAGGGCATTCGCAACAGGCAAGTGGACGAGGCCTATATCAAGCAGCGGCATGCGAGGCAGAAGGAAATCGAGGAACAGGCGACTGTCAAAACGAAGGCGGCACGCAAGCAGGGACAGCGCAGACGCGGCTGGATTTCGGCACCAAGGCCCGGTGCCCCCAAGAGCGTGCCGACACCTGATCCCATTTCGAGCGTGAGTGACGATGACTACAAACGTGTTGGAGAGTTTACCGAAGACGATTGATCTCGCCTCTCGGGGATTGAAGGAAGAGGCAATCCAAGCTCTGCAATTGAGAGACGAGGAGCGTATCACCGCTGTGTGGAATCTCAAGTCGACTTGGATCCCGTATCCGCGCGCGAGTGAAATCCTCCGTAAAGCGACGGAGCTTTTGAATCGACCGGCGGCATATCGGATGCCTTGCGTGCTGGCTTTTGGCGCTCCCGGGGTTGGCAAGACCGCGCTTCAGCAAGAGTACCTCCGGCGTCACCCGTTTCGAGAAAACCTGAGTGGGGATGCGGCGATAGCCCATGTGGTCGGGATTGAGGTGAAAGGACCTGATGAAGGTGCCTTCTATAACGCTATCCTCTCAGTGGTTGGAGCGCCGCATGGGGAGTCGGGCAAGCCAGCGGAAAAACTGCATCAAGTCCTCGAGATCCTAAGAAGAATTGGCACACGTCAACTGCTCATTGATGAACTAAACACAGCGATCGCTGGTCCCTATCTGAGGCAGAAGAACTTTGCCCACGCATTGAAACATCTTGCCAACCAGCTCAAACTCTCGGTTTTTGCCACCGGAACTCAAGATGCAAAGCTCGCCCTAGCAGTTGACGATCAATTTCGGAGCCGCTTCGAGTTTTGTGAACTGCGGAGGTGGACGTTCGGCGACCCGTTTCGGTCGTTGCTTGAAAGCTTCGAGCGACGTCTCCCGCTTCGGGAGCGGTCAAACCTGCAGGCGCCACAGTTGGCGCAGACGCTTTTCGATCTGAGCGAGGGCTACTTCAGCGAACTCTCGGAATTGCTCATGCGGGCCGCTGTCTCTGCGATCAAAAGCCACAACGAAAAGATCGATGAAGCCACAATTCACGATCTGAAATGGACAACTCGCTCTCAGCGCTGAGACAAGTACACATGGACAATGCAAGGTATTGGCCCGTTCATCCACATCCTAAAAGCGATGAGTTGCTGTCCTCCTGGATGCAACGTCTCGCTCGAGCAAATGGCAAGAAAGTTCAGGCTTTCTGCGATAGCGCTTTTGGGAATCGACACCAAATCTGGAACCGTGATATCGATCGACTCGCTCCACCTTGACTGTTGGAGGAACTGAGCTCCCGAACTGCGTTGCCGATACCTGAGATCAGGAATCATACTTTTCTTCCTTACCGCGGCAATCTCTTCGAAAGGCGCAGAACGTCGGGACAACTTCCATGGATTTCGCCGTTAATGATGTATCACCGGAGAATCCTCGGGTTTGGGATTCAGTTCTGTTCTCGCTGCCTCGCCGGCGACGCGGATCCATATTTTCGGCGCCGCTGGCGCGTTGCATACTGCACGTTCTGTCCAGAGCATCGCGTCATGCTCCGCGATCGCTGCCCGCGCTGCGGTGCACCTGTGGCATTTCATCGGAGAGAGTTGGGGAAACCCTTGGTTCTCGATGCAGGCCCCTTAAGCATTTGCCACAACTGCGGCTATGACCTTCGCAATGCACCGATTGTTCCGATCCCGCACAGCGACGACGGTACCTCGAAGCTTATGTCGGCTCTTCTTGAGAGTCTCGCAGCAAATCATCGGACCGATCTTCGCTTTGACCTGTCTTTTCATCGAATTCTCCACCAGCAGTGCCATATTCTCGTCGCCCCCGGACCGGGTCCACGTTTCAGCGCATTCCTTCGGTCTCAGCTTTCACTACCGGATGTTTCGATTGAGCGGAGTCGGAATACTTTTGAGATGCATTCGATCGAAGAACGTCATCATGTCCTGACGATGGCGCTCTGGCTGATGTTCGATCTTCGCGGGAGGCTTCCGCTCGCCTGGCAGGCAAAAGCTGTCCGCTACAACGTGTTGATGAAGGACCTCATTCGCCCTCCACGCGAACTGGTTTCGATCACGGAAGAGTTCAATCGGAATAGGCAACGTGATGACGGACAGGAGCCGCTGGAGCCCACTCGGACCTCGGCGGACGCTTTTGCGCACTGTCATGGCGGGGAGCACCATTGAGGAGTTCCGCCGCCTGTGTCCACCCTTCCTTTTCCGCCGCTTTCCAGAATTGTGCTCGTACGTAGTTGATGTTGAATTGCGGTCTCTTGGTCGTCAACATGAGCGCGAGTTCCATCCATTCGGGCGGGTTAGGAATAGTGAAGAACGAGATTTTATTCCTCTGGAGTATGTCGACCCAGGCAGTAGGCCATTCACGGAACAAATCCAGGAGCGCCTGAAGGAGGTACTGTCGCTGAATGGGCTCGCATTGCTCGAATCGGGGTGGCTGCTCTTCCCATTCCCAGGGTGCCCTCGCGATTTTCTCGCGGAACCCCCGCGACATCGGGTTGTCGTAGCCTGGATTCCTGGCCATGATTCTGAGAACCGAGTGCAGCACAGGGAAGTAGGAGGCGCACAGGGGATTTCTCACCATTGAACGGTGAACATGCTCAAGCCGCTGCACGTCTGACGCCACAGGTGTGATCGGATTTCCGATGGCCAAATGTCCGGAGCAACGAGAACATCTTGCCAGGAGATTCGGATTCTGAGAGAGGTCGACCTTTGCCAGGTGGTTAACGCCGTTAAAACGCTCACCACAGTTGCCGCACAAGTGGCACAGAAGGCATCCATGCCTCGGGCAAGAAACGAAAAGGCTAATTCGCCAGCTCAGCCGAAAGGGGAGACCTTCCAGGAGACACAGTGGGCAGAACTCTCCGACATAGTGAGTGGCTGGTCCCTTCGTGAACTGGGTAATCCACGGATCCCAAACTGCATATCGTCTGGGTTCTCCAGGTTCAAACTCGCCACGCAGGATGCCGGCGAGCGCGCCAATCATTGTTGTCCTAATCTGCCTAAGAGGAATGCCCGTTCCTGCGGCGCAAATCTCTGCGCACTCCAGAGCTCCTTGTGCTCTCCATCCGAGATCGCCAATTGATTCGAACTTGGGTGCGTCGATGCGTTTGAGGAAGTCCACAACAGACAGTCCGTGTCCGGCAGCCAAAAGCATCAGCCAAGGCACGAATTCGTCATCCACCTCTAGTTGAGGATGTACAGGCCAAAGTCTGTTCAATGTCGTCGTCATTCCGTGCCAAAGGAGGCCCTCACGGAATTCAGATGTCGAACAAGGAAGCGGGGAAGAGGACCGGTAACCACGCTACTGAAACCAGCGGAAAGAAGCAAGGGTCGAGTTGAGATCGCCGTTCCTCATTTTCTAGGCATCAGCTAATTGCAAGCAGGCAGATCATTGCGGATCAACCATATAGACAAATCACTCCTATTTAATGATCAAGACCCCAATTTCTGGCTATGATTGCGACTCCAGATCCTTCGTAAGCCGAAGGTCGGACTCAACCCCAGACAACTCAACGGAACAGGTGGAGGCGCCATGGACCCACTTGAACCAAAGCCCGGTCAAAAGCTTATCCGCGCGGCCCAATATGTGCGGATGTCGACGGAGCATCAGCAGTATTCGACCGAGAACCAGGCCAAGGCCATCGCCCGGTATGCCGAGCAGCAAGGAATGCAGATCGTGGCCACCTTTGCCGACTCGGGAAAGAGCGGGCTCACCTTGGCTGGTCGGGAAGAACTCCAAAGACTGCTTACGGTCGCGCAATCTGGCGAGGCGGGTTTCGCCGCTCTTCTGGTCTACGACGTTAGCCGCTGGGGACGATTCCAAGACGTCGACGAAAGCGCCTACCACGAGTATCTTTGCAGACGGGCAGGCATCACGGTCCACTATTGCGCAGAACAGTTCCAGAACGATGGGAGCCCCCTCTCAGCCTTAATCAAGACAGTGAAGAGAACAATGGCCGGCGAATACAGCCGCGAGCTATCGGTGAAAGTATTTGCAGGGCAATGTCGGCTGATCGAATTGGGGTTCCGTCAGGGAGGGCCCGCTGGATTTGGCCTGAGACGGCAACTGGTAGCAATGGATGGTTCCGCGAAGGAACTCCTGGTACGCGGTCAGCAGAAAAGCATTCAAACCGATCGCGTCATCCTCGTCCCAGGCCCAGATGATGAGGTTGGCATTGTTCGAGAAATCTTCGACGCATTCACGAACCGCGAAAGTACAGAACTAGAAATCGCGGAGGATTTGAACCGCAGAGGTCTGCGAACTGATCTGGCTCGAACATGGACCCGTGGTACGGTCCATCAATTGCTGACCAACCCCAAGTACGTCGGCATGAATGTCTACAATCGGAAGTCTTTCAAACTAAAGCGCAAGCGCATCGCCAATCCGCCCGAGATGTGGATTCGGAAGGAAAACGCATTTGAAGCGATCATCCCGGTAGAACAATTCCTTCGGGCGCAGGAGATTATCCAGAAGCGCTCAAAGCATTTCAGCGACGCTGAGATGCTGGACAAGTTGCGGGAACTCTACCAAAGATATGGAACTCTCTCCGGAATCCTCATCGACGAAACAGACTCGATGCCATCCAGTAGTGCTTACCGCTCGCGGTTCAATTCGTTAATCCGCGCCTATCAGCTGATCGGGTTCAGCCCTGCACGCGACTTCGCATACATCGAATTGAATCGGACTCTTCGAAGAATCCATGCTGTGCAATGCGAGAAGCTCTTGGCCGAAATCCGAAATACTGGCGCTTCCGTTCGCCAAGACCCAGAAACCGATCTCTTCACCATCAATAACGAATTCACGTTGTCCTTGATCGTGGCCAGATGCAATATCACCCGATCGGGGAATCAGCGTTGGCTGCTAAGGTTTGACACGTCTCTACGTCCTGATGTGACGGCTGCCATTCGGCTTGAGCCTGACAACAGGTCCTTGAGGGACTGCTATCTGTTTCCGGCACCGGACGTCCTTGCGTCTCGACTACGACTCGGTTGTGACAACGGAGTGTTGATCGATCTGTTCAGATTTCAGGACTTGCGGTTTGTGGTTGGCATGAGCGAGCGCACTCCGATCGCGAGGGTGGCATGAAACAGACCGAGATCCAGATAATCCCAATCTCTGAGGTGTTGATTGCGAACCCACGACCCCGCAGCCCGACTAAATTTCAGACAATTGTTGCCAGCATTGAGGCAGTCGGCCTAAAGAAACCGATTCTCGTCAACCATCGACCTTCATCTGATGGCAAGTTCAATTACGAACTTGTTTGCGGTCAAGGCAGGCTTGAGGCATGTCTCGCGCTTGGGAAAGCGACGATTCCAGCAATCGTCACAGACGTGACCCGTGAGCAACTCTACCTAATGAGCCTGGTGGAGAATGTCGCTCGCCGCCCACCATCCAATCGCGCACTTCTAATCGAGGTTCGCAGTCTAGTCGAACGGGGATACAAACCCGAGCAAATTGCCGAAAAGCTTGGGCTGGACAAAACATTTTCATACGGCATCGTACATCTTCTCAAGAATGGAGAGAACCTGCTCCTCCAGGCCGTCGACGCGGGGAGGATTCCACTTCGCATCGCTGTCCTGATTTCATCCGGAACCAACGAGGAAGTGCAGGCGGCTCTGATTGAGGGCTATGAAAAGGGCGAACTTCGAGGCGCCAAGTTGGCGGCAACCCGCCGGATTATGGCGATACGTCTGGCTCGTAATAAGGGCTCTGGGAAAGCCAACATTTCAAATCGAACGCTGTCTGCATCCGTTCTTGTGCAAGAGTACGAGCAACATGTCCAGCAGCAACGAGCAGCTGTCACCCGGCTCAACGAGGTCACGCATCGCTTAATGATCATCACGACGGCGGTGAAACGTCTCCTAGCGGACGAAAATTTTACGACGCTTCTGCGCGCGGAAGCCCTCCACGATGTTCCGGCTCATTTAGCAGAACGGATTTCGTAAGGATGACGCTGACATGAGTGCCACTGCAAAACTGGGATTCGAGCTCAGAACGGTGGAATTGCCCATCGATTCGATTGTGCCCCGAACGCAGATTACCCAGGAAGTTCGAAAGTCGAGAAAGTACAGGCAGATCGAGGCGTCGATCGAGCACGTGGGCCTGGTCGAGCCGCTAGTAGTCTGTCCGCTGCCGAATGAGCAGTTTTTGCTGCTGGACGGCGCTCTTCGATTAGACATTCTGCAAAGACGTGGCCAGCAGACTGTCCGCTCCATTCTCTCCACCGATGATGAAGGCTATACCTACAACAAGCGCGTGAATCACCTTTCAAACATCGGCGAGCACTACATGATCCTGAAAGCGCTCTCCAATGGAGTGAATGAGCGTGATATTTCGCTTGCACTATCTGTTGATGTTGACACGATCAGAAGGAAACGATCCATGCTCGACGGGATCTGCCCCGAAGCCGTTACGATCCTGACGACACGTCGTGTACCTGTTCAAACGTACTGCGTCTTGCGAAAGATGAAGCCTCTTGGCCAGATCCAGGCCGCCGAGCGAATGGTCACCGCGAACAACTATTCGATTAAGATGGCCAATGCGCTCCTTACGATCACGAAACCCGACCTCTTGATGAACCCCAACAAGTCGGCACGCGCTCGCCCCGGAACCAATGCCAAGCTCGAACTCTTGCAGAACGAAGCCGACACGCTGATGGCAGACCTTAAGAAAGTTGAGGATTCCTATGCCACGCAGGCCCTTGATCTAACGCTCACGTTGGGGTACATTGAACGCCTTTTGGGCAACAAGGACGTTGAGAAATATCTGACCAGGCATCATCCGGAGATCCTGAGCGAATTGCGGAAGCAGGTGAAAGAGAAAGCCGAACAGATGTCACGGAGCAAGCCAACCCGAGACGTTGATCAGCCTTCGGCGAACGCACATGCCTAAGTTTTCCACGAAGCCTCAAAGCAAACAATTAGTGGGCTGCCGAGAGAACACGTTTGATCGCGATCAGTTCTGTGGTCTACGCAGATACTCGGCCGGCTCCCAGGCCGAGATCACCAGCTGAAAGTTCTTTTCGTCGTCAAACAGGCCAGCCGTATCCATGAACCCGACCCATGCAGGAAAAGCAAAATGCTGCCTGTCGATTTGTAAGTAGATGTCCGTGCTCGAGTCAAATTCTCGGAGCTAATCAATCAGTTCGCGTACTTTCATTGTGGGCTCCTCTCGGATCTTAAGGCGCCGTCAGTCCTGCGCTCACGTGCCGTCTTGTAGACGGGATGCCAACATCTCGGGAAGCTTTGCGCGCCGAATTCTTCTCTGCGCCGTCAGCACGTCATATGGCACTCGGTACCAGGTAAGCGACCGCTGGTCACTGTCGTAAATCGCAAATGCTGCACGCCAGTCTCCATCGCGCGGTTGACCAACCGATCCGGGATTCAAAAGATATCGGCTTGTACGGCTCAATCGCAGTCGAAACTGGACCATCCCCTCGCGAGGGTATTCCGGTTCCACTGGATAGAACGCGCGCTGAGTGGAAATCAATGCAATCTGCTCATGCGTGTGCCCAAAGAAGGCGATCCTGGCGCCCGCAGCAACCAAAGCTGTGAAGGAAGTCTCAGCGTGCCATTCGCTTGAAATGTATTCGTCTTCGTCTCGCGGTGATCCGTGAACACAAATCAGCTTGCTCCTGCTCGGCTTCACCGGTCCGCGGGGCAATCCAGACAGCCATTTCCTGTTCTCCTCAGTCAGCACCTGATTCGTCCAGATTGCGGCGGTCGCTGCAATCGGACTCATGCGGGACTGTTGGCTGAACTTGTCGGGATCACTGCATGCTCTGTCGTGATTGCCGCGCACCACGATCCCTCCGAGGCTTCTCGCCATTTCGACAACCTCATTCGGACTGGCTCCGTAGCCAACAACGTCCCCTAGATTCCAGATCGCATCGTGCTCCGGAGCGGCATCCAAAACCGCTTTGAGCGCCGGAAGATTGGCATGAATGTCGGAGATGACGAGAGCGCGCATGTCAGCTCTTCTTTCTTGCCGAAGCATTCTTCACCGGTTTGGTAGAGGAGAATCTTCCCGAATCAGCGGTCGCTTTCCGCAACTTGGCGTTCGGGGCGGCCGGGTGTTTGAGGACCTCGGCTGGCGTCATCCGATCACGCAGCGTAAGATCGGACAACTCGCTCTTGCGCGGTGAGTTCGATGGTCCAGAATCACGATTCCTTTTGCTCATCACCGCCTCGACCATCTTGCTCACATTGGCTCGGCGCTTGAGCAGACGCGGCATCCCGGCATAGGCGATCGATATCCTCCAGAGCATGTCGAGCAGCCGCTCGCTCTCCTCGCAGGGAGGGAGAAGGATCGCGTACCCCTGCATACCGGCCGCAGATGCAACTTCAGGAGCAAACTCCTGCGCACTGCCCTCGACAAGCATCACTCTCGCGCTATGGATCTTGACTGCTGACATGATCTCCCGCCCCCGTCATACCGACCTGACAACGATCCGTACGCCGAACGAGATGCCGGGCGGGTTGACCTTATCGAGTCCGTCCACGCCAAGAACATCGATCGACTCGAGGTGTTTGAAAACAAGATGGCGCCAGAACCCTTCAATGACATGTTCCAGGGGCCAAACATCGGTCAGCGAGTATTCGCAGATTTCGCAATGCGCGTTTGCCTTGCCGTCACGGATCCGCAGGGTGCCGCCAAGATCATTCTCCCAGTAGATTGGCACTTCCAATGATTGCGCGTTGCTCGCACTCTGAGAGGTTTCCGTTTCAGGCGCTACCTCGTGAAGCGCTGGAGGATGTTCAGCCTTTGGCTCGAACACAACAAGAGTGCCATCTGTGAACTTGGCTCTGCCAAATGCAGTGAACTCAAGCCATCCGTGGTAATTCGTGTCACGGCGCCCGCCCGTGTATACGTGGGCTAGCATGCCAGAGCACCTCTCAATACCTTGTGCATTCGGGTTACTGTGATCCTCGATGACGTACTCCAGGAATGCGAGGCGGCCAGACGGCGTTATTTCATACTGTTCGAGAGAGCTGCCGGTCGGATCGAGGCTCTTGGTCTGATGCTTCTCACCTTTGTGAACCCCGAACATGTCGTGATTGAGGATGACTTCGTCATATAGTCCCATCGGCGGCTCCTGGAAACTCCAGCATGATTCGAAGCTCGCGCCTTCTGACATCAGGAGAGGACGCAGCTCTACTCGAGCGATTCCTCATCGACCTTCCTGACCGATTCGACAGTGATTTCGGTCCTGTCCTCGTCCGCGAGGAAGAGCCGAATGCCAGCTGGCGATCGCCTGAGCGTTCAAGCCCCAGGCCCATCACTTTCTGTAGCTGGGCGCTCACACTCGGTCTTTTGCTTTCATTTCTCGTCATCTTCCGCCGCATTCTTTGGCTCGACGTCCTCGGCCAATAATCCGAATACATCGCGAATCTCGATCCCGCTTTTCACAAACTCAGCGTGCGATTGCACCAGGTCAACCGACTCGGCGGGTTCTACCGTCAGCTCAACCTCGATTCCTTTGCCATGCTGATCGACAAAAGATACGGAGCGCGGACCAGCGGCCTGCGGGTCTCCTAAGAACAGCGAGACTTCAGAATCTTGGTCCAGTTCATTTAATTGCTCCCTCAAATCTCTCACCGTCATATGCTCACGTCGATCTCGAACGAATGGCTGGCTTGCTGCGAGCTTTCGACGTGCATTGCTTCGCATGATTCTTCGCGCCGCCTGCTTCGCGGGGTCAACTGGCGCCTCGTCGCGGTCGGAATACGGTTCTGGTTCAAACGCCACGATTGTTCCATCCACAAATTTCGCTCGGCCAAAGGCGGATAGATGCAGCCAGCCTTCATAGTTCATATCGAGACGACCGCCGGTGAAGACCCTGGTCATGCTCCCGCCAAGTCGCTCGATGCCTGCGGCTTTTGGGTTACCGCGATCCTCGATTCTGTACTCCAAAAACACCAGACGTCCTTCAGGCGTGATCTCGTAGTCGTCGAGAAGCCCCCCAAGACCTCCCTCCAAATCTTTCGTCTGATGCTCCTCGCCTTTGTGCGCACCGAACAGTTCGTGATTGCACAACACTAGGTCAAACATGCCCACGGTGATTTCCTCCTTCCGGGCGGGTTACTCCTCGATCGCGCGATCGACTTCCCCTCGCGCCATCCGTCTCCATTCGGCAATAACCCTCTCAGCAGCCTTCCGCGGATCTGGGTCGAGACTATCCACCAGAATCTTCGCCCGGACGTCTCCCATGCCGACCAATACACACAAGCCGTCCTAATCCAGGGCTATTGCGTGGGAGGGACCGCACTCGAAACCTGGCTTTAAGCGTTCCATCTCTTCCAGAAGCGTCCGCACATACTTTTCCGGCTCCATGTTGGGGCGCTTGCCGAGAATTGATTGCCTGACGGCCTGGGTCCACTTCGCCGTGACCCCAAACCAGACAAACCCCTCGAGCAGATCATGGATGACCATGAGCAAGGCGCCCGAAAGCGCAATCCAAACAGCGATATCGGGGCTTTTGCTCCAATGAATCCCAATCGCCAGTCCAAACAACAGGAGAACCAGACTGTAGAGAAAGATCGGGACCGGATTGGCCAAAGTCATTTTCATTTGCACAAGTCACTTTCAAACTATGAGTAGTTGCCGTGTTCGATCTGGAGCCGCCGCTCTTCGTCGGCCATGCTCCACGTTCGCGACCATTCGTACTTCCTGATCGCATCGAAGACCACAGGTGTCAAATCAAACTCGGGCACGACTTTGACGATTTCGGTCCAACACGGCCAGACACCGGCGCAGAGGAGCCCGATTTCGCGCTTGGGAATCCTTTTCCCGGTCATCGTGTAGATCGTCAGCCCGTCTCGGGAACGCTCCACCTCGTACCCGCAAACCGCCGGCCTTGGTTTGACCTTGGAAAGAATGCCGTGTAGGCGATGCTCCGTGTCGGCGAGCCATTCGCTCTTTGTGCCATCGTCGAGCACTCGCCCCGTCCGCTCGAGCATTCGAACGAATGGGATCGCTCGCTGGCGCCACTGCGGTCGTTTTCTGATCCTCACTTCCATTTCAATGCTTGTTCGCTCGAGAACGCTGAATCCCACGACGATCGAGATCAGGCTGCAGTGCCAACTCACGCTCTTCTCGCTCGAGATCAATCAGTCTGCGTGCGTCACCGCGTTGGATCAGCCATTCGACATATCCGTCATCGCCGGTCAGCCTGGCAAGCCCGGTTTCGAGGAGCTCGCGATTCGATCGGATCCCCGTCTTCTTCTTTGCCTGCTCGACAAGTGCGGACGGAACCGACGCCCGTAAGTTCACCATACGCAAGTTGCCGGTGGAGCGGCGCCGCGCGGCGGCAACATAATCCTTGCGACCCTTTTTCTCGCTCGTGCGGGGAGCTTGCTGCTTAGGTTGCGTGCGCCTTTCGCTTTCAGCGATCTTCTTCACGTTGCGCCTCCATTCATTCGAGGTCGATCACATGAACTTTGCCTGCAGGTGCGCTCGGCCTGTAACGCTCGTTCAAGTACGCCGCGTTGACGAATTTCGTGGTTCCGTTATCAAATGTGCCCGCGCCTCCGTGAATGTGACCGAAGATGTGGAGCTTCGGCTTCTTTTCGAGGACGGCTTTAAGGAGTTCCTCGCAGCCCAGGTGCGCGCCACCGGGCCCACTCTGATCGAGGATGCCGAAGGGAGGGCCGTGCGTGATCAGAACATCTAGATCACCGGGGATTCGTTCCCAATAGCGAGCCGCGCCGGGACCGCGAGGATACATGAATGCCCAATTCATAAACTCTGGCGTGTAAGGCGATCCCCAAAAGCTGATTCCATCCACTGTGCCCCCTGAATTCTCGAGGTAGAGCGTATTCGTGAGGAAAGCGCGCGCAAGCGACGGCGAATCCTCAAAGAATCGATCGTGATTGCCTGCAATGACGATTCGATGGGCATAGTGCTGCTTCCCCATCCAGCGGTTGAACGAGGAGATCTCTGCGGGATGGTAGCCGGTGTTCATGAAATCTCCCGCATGGAGCAAAATGTCACCCTCAGGCAAGTCATTCACTTCGTCGTGATGCCCATGAGTGTCCGAGATTGCCACAATCCGCATCTCACTTCCCTTCGTGACGCCGAATTTTCTCGTACTTCAGCCCGCCCGATCATCTGGCCATTTAGTGGGTGCGCTGGCTGCATCCCGAGCCGCCTTGATCGGATCGGCGTCCAGCGTCGTCAGCGCGATCTTGTACCAGTCCACGGCGCTGAGCCGGATCTCGATCCGGCCATCCTGCCCTCGTCCGATGCTGTGGTCGTAGGTCGCGTAGCTCTTAACGGGACAAACCCGATCCAGCTCTTCAAAGAATCGCTCGAGGTATGAGGCAATGTGCATTTTCGTCCCCAGATCTGTGGCTAAAACGAACTGCCAATCATCTGCCGCCGGTTTCCAGGAGGGCATCACAGTTTGAATCAGGTTATGTTATGTTCCATTGGGAACATAACATAATAATCTGGTTTTGGCCGTGATTACGCGCTCGATCGGGTAACGAATTTCGAACTGGCAACACCAAATGGCTGTAGAAAAGCCACGATAGGATTTATATGCAGCACATTCAGCGCGATCAGATCGACTTGCGCGTGCTCCAGA
>Ga0335069_10001463_pt1 | contig 38226 bp, 54 predicted proteins | sample Lox_Sample_11_FD_206714 | JGI IMG/M metagenome (GOLD analysis project Ga0335069, IMG submission 206714) | Soil microbial communities from Loxahatchee National Wildlife Refuge, Florida, United States - Lox_Sample_1.1 | ecosystem: Environmental > Terrestrial > Soil > Wetlands | place: USA...
GTAACAAGGGGGACACCATTACTGCATTCACCTATGACGTAAGTGCTGTTGACCGGCAAACAGCACTCAGCGCACTCGCAGAACGCCTCGAGCACATTGACCATAGGGCCCGCTACTATGGCGAATACTCTTTCACGAAGCTCAATTTCCTTGAGCTGATTGAGGAGCTGAGGAAGCGTGTCACCACCATTCAAAGGCTGTCACCGTGAGCGACGACGGACGTAGTTGGGACGATAAGAAAGTAGATCAGGCCTTCCTCCTTGACGCGCAAGTGACAGAGAAGATCATCAAAAGTGGCCTCGTGAGTAAGTGTTCTGATGGCCTCCTAGACATCGCAGACTTTGTGCGCACCCAAGTGCAGGCCGATGAACTCAAAGGCATGGAGCACTTCGTTTCTGCCTGCGTTCACGTGTTCTGTCACCCCCTAGACCTCAGAGGCGCCATGTTCATGAGTCACACGGCCAAATCAGCACGTGCAAAGACAGATGACCGCCTCTGCGAATGGTTACTCGACAAAGGCACTCAGCGCATGCGTGGCGACATCATGACTCAGTTCGGGCGGAAACGTCCACAGAAGAGGAGTGGATTTTGAGCAGCGAAAAGAAGAAGCGTAAGAAGAGCAAAGCAACAGCAGGCGGCTCACAAGTAGTGCGCCTCAGTGAGTCAGTCCTTGCCTACCTGGGCAAAAGGCAGCGAGACGAAGAGCCACTCGACGCAACCTTGAGGCGTCTCTTCGGCCTTCCGACCAAGAAGGGTGACCCACAACCACTGACAACCGTCTATGTCGTCATGGACGAAAGTAACCCACAAGCCTTTTTCAACAAAGGCGAAGCGCGTGGAGCCGCCATTAGCGCAGGTGTCAAGAAAGGCACTGTCTGGAATAAGGTACCGCAAGTCATCACTTGTCAGGAAGTCCCATGACGGATGGCGAGGTGACGCAGGCACTCCGCGACTTATTCCACGCAAACAAAGTGACGCCACTCAGAGCAGCAATGGCCATGGACCGGCTTTGCGACGAAATCATCGATGGCATGACTCCGGAGGAAATTGCCATCTACGAGGAGCATCTAACGGAAATCGCATGTCAGAAATTAGCACCTACAACCAAACAATGAGCAGCTACGACCAAGCGAAGTTTGACCAGTGGTATGAGCAGTTCGCCACCGACGAAGAACGCGAACTGCCTTACGACAAACAAATCGAAGCACACCTACTCTGGCTCTGTGGCCTCAATGGCTGGGAACTCGAGTACATTGAATTTGCACCAGAAGAAAAGGAGCAGCCAAACTAATGAAAGTACTCATCTGCACACCCGCCTATGGCGGCATCCTCACAGCCAACTACTTCCTAAGCTTTCTCAATATGAGTCAGGCAGCCTCTGAGGAAGGCATCACCATGGGCAGCTACGTACTCAAGAATTACTCAGATGTCGCGGGCGCCCGGAACCTCTGCGCAAGCACAGTCCTTCGCGACGGCTGGGACTACGGCTTCTTCATCGACGCCGATCAAGTTTGGCAATGGGAACACGCAAGTGCCCTCATCAGAAGCGAACGTCAACTTTGTGGCGGTACTTATCCACTCAAAAGACTGCCAATCGAGTTAAATTTCCTGCCACTAACCAAGGACGAAGAGCAATTCAGGAGGGGCCGGACCCCGGCCCAACTACAAAAGCTCGTGTCAGCTGAGGGTAACGAGGCTGGTGAGTTGCAGGTCCGCGCACTTCCGGGGGGGTTCCTGTTGGTCAGCCGGGGCGTCTTTGAGGAGTTGGCAAAAACCTCAGACACCTACACGGACCGCACGACGGGCGAGCCACAGACCTGCTGGGAGTTCTTCTCCGCAGGCAAAACCGCAGAGGGTGATCGCCTCACAGAAGACTACAACTTCTGCGTAAAAGCGGCTGCCGCAGGCTACGATATATGGCTCAACACCAAGGCCATCGTTGGTCACGAAGGCTCTTATCTCTTCATGGCGAGGTACTAATGGGCTATCCGCACAAAAAAGGAAGCGCACATCCAAAAGCAATATTTACCGAGGAGCAAGTGCGTGAAATCCGCGAAGCATACAAAGAGCCGGGCACGACCTACGCTCACCTTGCTGAAAAGTACAAAGCCAAGATCCCAACTATTGGCCACATCATTCGGAGGACTACATGGAAGCACGTGGAATAATCACACTCCTTGACCCGGACCGCCTCAATTCACTCGTAAGTCAGCTCGGCGAAACACTAAGCATTCCGGGCGACGTCATTGAAGTGGGCGTCTACAAGGGCGGCAGCCTCAGAGTCCTCGCAGAAGTGGCAAACCAACTAAAACCAGCGCGCGACATCTACGGCTTCGACACGTTCGGTGCCGGCATCCCCTCAGTCCTCCCTGGCGTCGATGGCCACGAAACAGGAGACTTCAGTGACAACCCCTTAGAACTTGTCCAGGCCAACATCAGCCCGCACAAAGCCATCCTGAAGAAGGGCACTTTCCCGCAAGACTTCGCAGACCTTCTTGAAGACATCCGTGCAGTCAGCTTCGCCCACTACGACGGCGACACCTACGAAGGCACAACTGACTTCCTCGAATACATGAAGAGGAAACTGAGCATCGGCGGAATATGCGTCTTCGATGACTATGACTGGCGAAACTGCCGGGGCGTGCAGCTGGCCATCCACGAGTTCCTGGGCCTAAATCCCGACAGCTGGGTCATTCACAAAAGAGTTCCCATGCAAATCAGCCTTCGAAGGGTATCATGACAGAAGACATCCCGCTCCTCAGCCCGAAGCCATTCGCCGATTTCACGCCGGATGAGTATCGGGCCTACATCACGAGCCTCTATCAGGAGCCTCCGAAACCAGCGCCACCGCCGGAACTAGCCGTCCGCCTAAACGACAAAGGCACTCCAGTCATCACCATCCGTCGCGAACCGAAGTGGCTCACCTATAAAGAGGCAGAGGCACTAGCAACTGAAATAGGCTGGAAACTCCAGCCATTCCTCGCCAACCTAAGAAAGAAAAAAGTAACAATCTTGCACAAACCGCAAGCAATCATTTGACACATGTAATTGAACCACGTACACGGGGTGTAACAAACAACACCCAGAGGGGGTAAAATGGAGGAGCTAGTTATGGAAGGAATGCCTGTGAGCAAGCCTGGGAATAAGGTCAGTATCGCGAAGATACCGATTAAGAAAATCAGATTGAACAAAAACTCACGGCTAAACATTGACCCGGAGGAACTTGACAGACTCATGATGAGCATTAAGGAGGAAGGTCTTCTTCAGCCGATCGGTGTCGTCGAAAGTGAGAAGGGCGACTACGAGATTTGCTACGGCAACCGCCGCTTCCTCGCGGTCAGCAAGCTGGGACTGCACACCATTCCGGCCATCGTCCATAAGAGCAACACGCAAGCCGACGTTGACATCAAAAACCTGACCGAAAATATCCAACGCCGAAACATTTCACTCCAGGAAATTGGCCGCTACGTAGGCCTCCTCGGCGAGCAAGGCATCACTCCGCGCGAAGCCGCTGTCCGCATCGGCGTCACACCTGACTACATCAACCGCTGCCTTGTCGCCTTCAATGAGATTCCTGAAGAATTCAAAAGCGACATCCAGACACGTGTGACCGTAGGTGGCCGCCTCGGCCGACGTGGCGAACGAAACACGGACGGAAAGATTCCAGTGAGCACTGCACACGAAATTCTCATCGCCAAGAAGTCAGGCCACATCAATGCTGCGCAGGCAAAGACCCTCCTCAAGGAGGCACGTGACAACAAGAATTTCCGTACCCAGGATACGCGCCGCTACATCGCAGCCCTGAGCGCCGGCAAAAAGAATGTAGTCAATGCCATTCGCCCAATGAAGATGGTGCAACTGCACTTCCCCATGTACGTCGACGACTACGACCGCCTGCACGATCAGGTAGTCGAAAATGGTCCGTACCGAAGCGTCGCTCAGTACATGAAAGACGTTCTCGCAGGCAGGAAATCCGGCAGCATCAAGATTGCACAGGAAAAGCTGCCAACCTACAAGCGCATGCCAAAGAAGAGGGGTAGCCGCACCCATGCCTCTGCGTAGCCTCGAAGAAAACCGGATCTATCAGAGGGAGTGGATAAAACGACGGCTCGCCAATGAGACTCCGGAAGAAAAGCAGGCCCGCCTCGCAAAAAGGCGGGAGTGGCGGAAGAGGACCTACGCCGCGCAGGAAAAGAAAGTGCGTGACCTCAGACACCGGGTCTTCTTGTGGTATCGGCCTGAGGACAACACACTAGAGCTAGGTCACATGGACGCGGCGTTGGTTTGGGACTGCGACTTGGTTTTGGTTGGTGAGTTATGAAACGTTACCGCTGGGAAAGATGAAAACGAAGGAGAAAATGAGATGAATCTATCAATGTGGCTATATCTGGTTAATGTGGTCCATAATTTGGGTTTTTATTTCACAATGATCACGGTCTTTTGTTTTGTTGGTCTGGTCATCGCGATAATTACTGCTGCCCTGATGGTCGATGCTGGTACCAATGAAGAACAATGGAAACTTTGGAGGCAGTTTTTTGTCCCAACCATGTGTGTCTTCATTGTCTCTTCGTTTTGTTCCATCGCCACCCCGACGGAAAAGACAATGTATCTCATGCTTGGAACCAAGGCAGCATCAGACATTGTCAATAACCCTACCGTGAAAGATGTTGGTGGCAAAGTTCTGAAGATCATCAACAAGAAACTTGACGACTTCGGGGCAGAAGATGCTCCTGAGAAAAAGTAACGACCCGCTCGGGGAAGTGACGGAGGAATGATGAGAAAATTCAGGACAAAGCCGGTGATTAAAGAGGCCTATCAATTTTTTCCCCCAGAAAACAAAATGCCTGGAAGCTGGCCTCCACTGCCTCCGGGCCTATGCGATGGGGCATGCGGCAGTTGGAGTTGTAACCGATCGCGTCCCGGAATTCACACGCTCGAAGGCACTATGTACGTTTCGCCTGGAGACTGGGTGATCAAGGGCCTTCGAGGAGAATTCTATCCTTGCAAGCCAGACATCTTTAAGGAGACCTACGAACCAGTAGAAGAAACGACCCTGCAAGGGACGTTGCCGAAATGAACTGTTCTAAACACGCATGGAGGGATCACTGGACCCAATGCGAGGATTGCGTTTTTGAGGCAAGTTTAAAATTGAGAGACGAAATTTTCCCAAAGGAGGGACAAATGCATTACAGAAACGGACGCGAAGTAAAGAATGGCGACAAATTGGTTCAACTCAGTATGGACGACAAAGGCGAAATCAAAGGCGCAGGAATTCTGTATGATGCCGTTCCGGGCAATGACTATTGCAACGGAATGATTGCGCCCACAGCGTTCGGCCCCGGCGCGTGTTTGGTTGATTGCCTACACGTCGATGACCTGGCCGCAATTCTGAAAGAAAAAGGGTTGCACAAACGACCGGACGGGAAATGATTCCTGTTCTAATTCGGGGGACGGCAACGTCCCTCGTAGGGAAGTGTTGGTGAGCTTTTGAGACGTCTGAACGCCGCTCGGGCTGCGAAAAAACGGCGCAATCCTAAACTGAACTTGTAGTGGCTATTCTAATGAACTGGCTCAAAGTAAACTGGCACTGCCTGATTAAACTTTGCACCGCCATTCACGACGATCACAGGCATGTGACTCATTTTTATTTATATCCAAATCGAAGAGTTGATTTCTGTACCTGCGGATATCTCAGACCAAAGGACGAAACAAATCAGGACAGGAGCATGCTATGACCAAACCAACCTACGCAGAGCGGATTGCGGCTTTGGCAAAACCGAGAGCCCAACGTGAAAGCTATAGACTTGAACCCCTCATCTCACGGCTTGCTGAGTGTGCTGCGGTTTTGAATGAAAGTACGATTCGTGACAACTCATGGGAGACTAAGAAATTTGAAGCACTCCGCAAACTCGACGAACTTTTGAGCGAAATGGAGCAGGGGAAATGAGTAAACAAAAAGATCCCTTTGGAAATGTAGCGGCCTCCCTCGGCATTATGGGTTTCGGATTTATTTTCTTGGCAATCTGGACGCGCTTTCATATTGAATTTTTGCTTTCGTCTTTTGTGATTTTGTTTATTGCCAATGCTTCTAATGATCTGTCGAAGAAACAAAAAGAGCGAGCCGACAAACCACAGGAGATGCCGTGAGATTCTTTTTCTGCCGATTGGGCATTCACTTCTGGACAAAGTGGGAACGCGTACCAGATGCGCCAGCACAAAGACGGCATTGTGGCTGGTGTAATATATGCGACCTTCGCGGATGTTATTACTGGAGCAGTGATGCTGTCGCTCCAAGAGCGGACAAACCATGAGCGCAGATGAGAAGCCTCGGGAGTGGTTTGTTGAAATCAACGAGGTGTTTGACGAACGTGAGCAATGCCAAAGCGGAATGGCATACAGTCAGACATGGTTAGATGAAATGGAAATGACAGGACATGGAATGGTTCGCGTCATCGAGTATTCCGCATTCGAGAAGGCGCAGGCTGAGCTGGTAGCCCTTAAAAAGCAGATAGCCTATATTTCATCGGCGCATGATTTAGAACGAGATGATTTAATACGACAACGATTCGCCATGAACGCCTCCTACGAAAACATCAAAAAACAGCTTGAGGCTAATAATGAGGAGTATGCACTTTTAGTAGCTGAAAACAGAGATCTTCGTAGTGCGTTGGGGCATGAGCGCGCGAGACCAAAACACGCCACGGCTCACAAATGGAAGACAGAGCGCGACGAGGCTCGGGCTGAGGTTGAGCAGCTTCAGTGTGGCATCTCAATACTGACTGATCAAATTGAAGACCACGAACATGGGTATAAGGCAATCATCGAGCGGTTGGTTGGGGCGTTGCGGATTATCGACAAGGAAGATGATCCAAAAGACCCGCGCAGATATTTAGATGCCGGTGGCATGTTATCTATCGTTCGAGAGGCCCTCGCCGAGTATAAGAAGTGGAAGGCGGGGAAGTGAAACTGCTGATAATCATCATTGCCTTCTCGATCAGCGGCTGCGACGCGCCCACACCAAGCGAAGAGCAGCAACTGAAAACGCTTGCACAGGAATGCATCAACATCTGTCCTAGTGGTGTCAGTAGCTTCCGCATCACCTACAAAGACAGCGAATGCCGTTGCAAATAACAATCGTCATCCTCACGACAGCCTTCATGGCATGGTCCCTCTGGACTACCCTGCGTCACTGAAATAATTTGTAACATTTTAACTTGACCAATCGCCCGGCGACGGGCGACAAAGCCTAACGCGAAGTTTGTAAAAAGCAAACAAAGCTTATTTAGTTTCCCCAGCATCGGGGATGAGCCAAACCACACTAAAGGAGGGGTAAAATGGCTGAGGTACAAGTACAGGTCGCGGGCGGCGCGATCCAGAAAAAGGAAGCCGCAACGGTCGAATGTCTGTCAAAGTTGGTCGGCTGCGACGGCGCCGGCTGGACTGCCACCGTCAATGGTGAGCCGCAAGAAAGCGACTACGAGTTGAGTGACTACGAATTCGTGACTTTCGCGAAAGCCGTGAAGGCCGGTTAATTGCCTGGCCCCCTCCTTCTGGGGGCCTTTTTCTTAGGGGTGCTAAAATGTCCATGACAATGAAAGAAGTTCGCGAAGCTAATTATGACGTATTTTATGACTGCGAGTCGCCATCGCACGACAGTCAAATGCAGTCAGTCCTCCGTTACCTCGAAAACATTTCCCACACGACCAACACCGACATCAGCGGTTGGAAGGTACTCGAGGTCTTTAAGAACCCGAATAGTGAGAAAGGTTTTATCCACACGGATAAGAATAAGATCAATGAGCTATTTTTTGCGGAGACTGCGCGGCTCAGGGGAACGCAAGTAGCTACAGTTGCGGAGCCGCGTCTTAAAGGCAATGCCCTATCAATTGTTACTGGTTATCTGAAGCAACTATCTAAAGATTGGCATCGTCAAGCCCGGAGTAGTTTTGAAAGTGAGGAGGCTAAGATGCAGCACCTCTACGAGCAGTTAGATGAGTCACGAAGTACCCTTTCAGACCTCAGAAAAATAATCAGGTTGCCACCTGAAGATCCTGCGAGGTTTGTTAATCAGCTCCAGGAACTTCTCGCAGATGATTTCTGGACACTCGATTTAGGCGACATTGGAGCTGCGCATTTTCAGTTTCAAACAAAACCAATCGTCCTTTACTACAAGAACTCTGAGCAAGCCGTAGATTTGGCAGTGCCTATGGGGCAGTTTACGGTCAGGTTGCTGTGGGGAAGAAACCACATCAGAGTACTGTGCCATTTTGACAACGTAATGACTGAAGAGCATTATCATCCGCATGTGGATTCAAATGGGATCGTCTGTTATGGCAACATGCTCGCGGATGTGGAGGAGGCGCTGCAGGAGCGGAACTACCTCAAGGCGCTTCAGCTTACGAAGGCAGTCCTGACTAATTACTGCGATGACAATCCGTACATGCACTTGCATGATTTTGCCGAAACTTATGCGGACATGACCGGTTCGCGAACGCAGGTGCCTGAGTTGCCGCCGATGCGACTGTCATCTTCTCCGACCGATTCTGTTGGAATAGCAGCGAGAGCCCGTGCCTACTTCGGCGAAATGCCGGCAAACTTTTATACCAGGAGCACCGCAACGGACATGACCCTAGGGCCGGGCGTAGCACTCCCTATCCCCCAAGAGGAGGAAGCCAATGATTAGTTTTAAACTAGTAATCCCAGACGCAGTCTACCAAAAGGTCATGTGGTGGGTGAATAAGAGCAGGCACGAGGTGAGCGGTTTCGGCTCCCTAGACTTCGACCCAAAGACGAGCACATTCACAGTGCGCGATGCAATCCTCCTCAAGCAGGAGGTAGGTCCAACGAGTACGGAAATCGATGCTGCTGCCCTTGGCAAGGCTATGTTTGAGCAGCGCGCAGAGCCAAATGCGCTGAAGTGGCACTGGCATTCCCATGTCGACATGAATGTTTTTTGGTCTCAGGACGACAGAACACTCATTAAGAACTTGGGCAGTCAGGGCTGGATTGTGGCGACTGTCTTCAATAAGCAGGAAGAAATGAAGTCAGCTTTTTATGGCAAGGTGAAGGCAGCTTTCGGCGAGTACGACTATGAGGAAGAAACTTTCCTCGAAGACATCGAATGTTCCGTTGAGCGCTTCATTGCTGCTGAAGTCTACAAGCCCTGGGACAAGGAGTATGATGAGAAGGTAGCCGTTGAGAGGATTAGTACCGCGATTACGGCAGATGATTGGTCAGGTTGGAGTCCGTCAAATTACGCCTCGGGGTACTACAGACGGCGCGGTTTCGTTGCGCATGCCTTCCGGCAGCCCGGCAGTCCCGATGTAGCAGGTCAGCACGACCACGAAGGTCTTCGTTATTCTTACATGTACCAGCGTTGGGTCTACCATCCCTGTTTTGATGAGGCAGTCACTACGCAGGAGCAGCTCATGGAAGCTATTTTTACCATGGACGATGATGAGTGTTCTGCGGCCTGGAACTACTGCGCCAACCGGAAACAGGAAAAACGTTTTCAGGAGGCCTACATCAAGTGCCTCGACTTGGCAGAGGCCGCATATGAGGAAAGTGTCGTTGATGCAGAGGAAGTGAAGCGGCAGCGAGATACTACCTACTTGCCTGGAGGTGTCGGATGAGCAGGCATGAGCATTTGACGAGGCAGCTTGAAATCATTCCCCTCGAGTGCCTGACGCAAAAAATCACCATCATCGGCGCCGGTGCCATCGGCTCCTTTGCAGCGCTGAGCCTTGCAAAGATGGGCTTCGCTGACTTGCAGGTGTGGGACTTCGATGAGGTGTCAGTCGAAAACATGAATTGCCAGTGGTATCGGTTTGCCGACATCGGAAAACCAAAGGTGTTGGCCCTCGAGGCACTCATCAAGGATTTTACGGGCGTGGAAATTGAGGCGCGAAATGAACGCTACGAGACGCAAGACCTCAAGGGCATCCTTATCACTGCTGTCGACTCTATGGCCGTCCGTAAGCAGATTTTTGAACGGCTGAAGGCAGGCAACTACGGAGTGAATTGGCTCATTGATCCGCGCATGGCAAGTGAGGCAGCTCTTCAGTATGTCATCAACCCGTGGGACAGAAGGGACCGCGAAACCTACGAGAAGGTCCTCTACACGGACGCTCACGCAGTCGCAGAACGTTGCACAGCGAAGGCAACTATGTACACGGCAACGATGATCGCTGGCTACGTTGCGAAGGCAGTTAAAGACATCGTGACCAAGAAGCCATACGCCCGCGTCACTCATTGGAACATTGCTGACAACCACTTACAAAACTGGACCAAGGAAACCTTGCGAGCCGAAGCCTGACCACCCACAATTAGGGGACCACCCCTTAAGGAGGTCCCCCGAATGGCACTTCAAGACGTCATCAACGCGCAGATTCCCGTTTACCAAAACGGCGTGGTCGGCGTTGTTACCCAGGTGATCACGAATTCTTACAATCAGGGTTTGCAAGATCAGGCTTCTGCTGACGGAAGTCAGACGAGTCCCGCTGATGCTGCGACAATCTCAGCCCTGCAAACTCAGGTCGCACAGCTTCAGGCACAAGATGCTTCTGATGTTGCTGCCGGTCAGGCTGCCTTGGCATCTGCCAACAGCCAGATCGCAGCTCTTCAGTCGCAACTCAGCGCATTGCAAGCTCAAGACGCTGCCGATCAGGCCGTCATTCAGGGTTTTCAAAACTCTGTTGCCGGTTTGCAAGCAGCCCTCAACCAGCTCCAAGCAATTATTTCTCCGGCGCCTGCCCCGGCTCCGGTGACATCCCAAGCCAAGAAGTAGTTTGACATCCCCCTTGCCTCCGAAGGCTAATCACCTTCGGGGGTGAGACACATGAAGTCTTTCAAAGTTACGACGCCACCTAAGCTTCGTGAAAATGCAGACAAGAAGGTTGTGTTAGGTCCTGAGCACGGTTTTCGGCCGGGCACTGAGGTTACGACTGCGCCGATGTACTTCTTTCTGAACGCCGGCGGAGTCGGCGATTACATCAACTACATGGCGGCAATTCTTTGGAATGCGGCAAACCTCCCGTGGCTTCACGGTACCGTTTTTGTCTCCTCCTTCTTGGTCGAGTTCTGTTCATACCTCCTTAAGCCATTTCCTAACTGGAAGTGCCTCTCCGGTGAGCGCGTGCAGATGGAAACGGATGTTTGTTTTGCAGGTCCCGAGCTGAAGTTGGGGACTGGTCAGGTGATTAATCACCAGCTCCTTAATGCGACGGGCGCTCATCTGACGACCCTCGGTTTCGCCTACTATTCAAACATGACGCCGGCCCCTGCTGATGCGACCCTTCCTTACGTGAGCTTCCCGCTGAAGCGCGTCCGCTTTGAGCTGCGGGACAAGGTGGGGAAGTATGTTGTCTTCACTCCGGGTGCAGTTACTCCGGCCCGTGCAACTTACGGCCGTCACCTTAACCCCCTCATTGAGTGGGTGGTATCGCAGGGATACTTACCGGTCTTCCTCGGCAAGTCTGAGGTGACGCCGGACCTTGATCCGGTCTTCGCAGATGACATTGCCTGGGGCCTCGGCCTGGACCTCCGAAACAAGACGACCATCATGGAGGCCGCAGCAATTCTTCAATACTCAGCCGCAGTGGTCGGTCTGGACAATGGCCTCCTTCACCTAGCCGCTTGCACGGATGCAAATGTGGTCTTCGCCTACAACATCGTGGGCCCGAAGAACCGGGCGCCACGCCGGCACCCCTCCGTAAAAGGCGGCACATGGCACATCAACCTGACTGACCGGGACCTTCACTGCAACAACTGCCAGGACAAGTGGAAGCTCCTCATCAACCACAACTTTCATTCGTGTTACTATGTGGATAAGGGTGTGGATAAGCAGCCGAAGTGTGTGGACATGCTCTTTGCGGATGGAGCCGCCCGCTTTAAGGGCGCCTTGACTGAGGCCTTTGCCCGAGGGCAGACTTAGGCCAGCGTGCCCGGCAGAGGGAACTAACCTTAAGCCGGACCTAGATCAGCTCACCGGGGCCACGCTAACACCTCCGCTTCGCCGCCCCCATGTTAGACGGCCCGGTAGCGATCTCAGGTCCGGCTTCGGCGAGCGTAGCGAGCCGTCCGAAAGCGAGACCGAAGGTCGAGCCACTACAACAGGCGAAGCCACAGGAGGACTAATGCCAGCAAAATCACAAGCCCAGGCCGGTAAAATGGCCATCCTTTACGAGCAGGGGAAAATTACGAAGGGGCAGCGGGATGAGTTCCTTAAGGGGGTTAAGGTAAGCTCATTGCCGCAGAGGGTCACTCCCAAGAAGTCTAGTCCCGTGAAAACAGGCTTCGCACGGCCGGGCAGTCGGACCCATCCGGCGACGAAAGCGCGCTTGCGCGCACGGCGCGGACGGCGCTAAGCTTAAGGCAGCGCGCTAACATTACTCCATGGAGGGAGTTCATGAAAAATTTTAAGCCTAAAGGCAATGGCATGAAGGTGTCCCCGGAAGCTCACTCTGAGTGGTCCGACAAAGAGGGGAAACATTCGTCGGTTGGCATCAAGGGATATGGTGTCAGCATGTCTGGCGAAAATGTCATCAAAAAGAACGCCCGCTCGTTTGATCCTGGCGCAGGCGTGAAAACACATGAGGCGGCACAGGTGACGAAAAGTCATGGCGGTGGTCGTGGCAAGCCGGCATTCCCGTCTTACTCGGGCTCTTCCGGCCACAAAACTGGTCCGCAAAAACACGCAGGCAAGGGAGCCGAAGGCAGCACCAAAGGACCGGGCGGCGCAGGAAAACTCAATCACGGCAATGGCATTTCCGGCGGTAAGAAAACCGGACTCTGCTAAGGGAGGACACTCATGAGTGGTCTATCGGGCGGACTCCCCGGAGTCGCCGTTACTACGTTGGCAACGATTACTGTCGGGACGACTGCAGTGCAGGCCACTTCGACAGCCGGTCAGCTGGTTGCCTCGGTCTACATTGAAGCCGATTCCGGCAACACCGGCACCATTTATGTCGGCGATTCAAATGTCAGCACTACCCGCTACATGGGCGCTCTGACCGTTGTCGGTTCCGGCACAGCACAGGGCACCAACATCAAGGGCATGTGGATCACGGCACCGATGCCGGAACGCGCGGGCGCAAGCTCCTTGCAACTCGGCAGCATCTACTTTGTTGCAAGTGCCGCTTCGCAAAAGGTCCACGTGACTTACCTTGACCGCATGGGCGGCTAGGTGCTGATCTTGTCTTAGTAACAAACCTTTCCTTAGGGGGAAAAATGAAACTGTTTCTTGCAACACTCGCAGTGCTCGCTGTCGCATGTAAGAGCACGGCGACAAACTCTGGCGTCCTCGGTCCTTTGACCAGCGCTGGCTGCGATCTTGAGTCCGGTTTGACCTCGTCATTTGGTGCCGCCCTAGCTGGAGCTACTGGAGCTAGTGACCCAGTTGCTTGCGGTGCTGCTCTTCAGTCGGCCCTTGGAAATGCTAACCTCTGCGCAACCGCTGTCCCGAGTGCGTCAGTGGCGTCGCAAGGAGTGGCTAAGGCTGCCGTCGCAGCTCCAAAATACGCAACCCTCGGTGACATTCCGGCATCGGCTCTGCACTTGCCGGTCAAGGGAGCGCAAATCAAAGCACAAGTCGTTGCGAAGCTAGGAATCATCGGAAGTATTGCTTGCCCTATTGCCGACTCGGCAATTGTCGGACTCCTGACAGGTGCAATCCCGGCAGCTTGCTCTGGCAGTACTCCTTTGACTGCATCTGCAGCAAATGCTGCTTTGGTCACGGCTTGCACAGCCCTTCTTTCAGGACTGCCCTAATGCAAATCATTGACCTGACCTTTGACAACAATCAGGGCGACGTAAAGGCAGACCTTGTGAAAGGCATCATCACTATTGTGGTGTCGGAGACCAATCCGCAGTTCCCGGGCGGCCTGAATGTGAACATTCCGCTCGACCCATTCTTTGGAAAGTTGCAAGCACAGGCACCGAACTGGTTCGTCAAGGAAGCGGAAGTCCTGGCTCAAGATGCCATCGACGATGTGACCTGATGCCGATCGTTCTTCCTATCTTAGCAAGGGTGGCACAATTCGTTGTGCCGCCTCTAATTCAACTGGTCATCATGCATCTTCAGGCAAAGAAAAATCGCTCGGGTCTGAGTGAACAAGCCTCGGTCACGCTCACGCAGCACCAGCAGGCCTTGGCGGCCCTAAAGCCGCTCTCTGAAACACCTCAGGCACCGCATGGCTGATCTTAACCTTAGCATGCCTTATGTGCTTCAAAATGAGGGCGGGTACACCGTTGATGACGGTGGCCCGACCAACTTCGGCATTGTCGAGCAGGACCTCGCAACTTACCGAGGAATCCCCGTCTCTACTATTACAGCAGAAGACATCAAGAACCTGACCGTCGCCGAGGCGACTGCAATCTACGCCAAGGAGTATTGGCAACCCATGGGCCTTAGTGCTGTGAATGATCAGAGCATCGCAACGGCGATCTTTGATGCCGGCGTGAATATGGGCATAGGCACGGGCGCACGCCTCGCACAACGGGTCGTCGGTGCAACTGGGGATGGCATCATCGGACCAAACACACTCCTGGCCATCAACACCTGGACGAGGGCCAATTTCATTCCGCCATTTGCAAACGCAGTCCTGACGCATTATCAGGGAATCGTCGCAAGTGACCCAGGAAAGTACTCCCGATACTTCCCCGGCTGGTCCGCACGGGCAAAGCGTCTCCTGACTTTGGCCTAACGTCCAGTAGCTAATTGCCAAGTTACCCCGCACACTTGGGGTAATGAGTGAGCCGCGCATAGTCCTATTTGATTTAGAGACTCTGCCCAACCTCCGCGAGGCAATGAAAATTTGGCCTGGCATGAGTAACTATCCGGGCCTCACCCTCAAGGCATCAATCAACACGCTCATATGTTTCGGTTGGCAGACACTCGGCGAAGGTCCCGCAAAGTGCCTCTCGGCCTGGGACTTGCCCGGATGGCAAACCAACATCAATGATGACCGGGAGCTTTGCGAACAAGCCTATGTTACCCTCAAAGATGCTGATGCAGTCGTCACCCACAACGGAAAACGATTCGACTGGCGCTTCCTGCAAACGCGGCTACTGCTGCACGGTCTGCCACGTCTTCCAGACATTCCGCACGTGGACACTAAAGCTATTGCCTCTTCTAAACTTTATCTGTTTAGTAATAAACTAGACAACATCGCCGGAAATCTGCGGCTGGAGCGGAAATTAGACCACGAGGGGTGGGACCTTTGGGTCAAGGTGAGTGAGCGAAACCCCGAGGCCTGCGCACTCATGGCTAAGTACTGCACGCAAGATGTGAACGTCTTAGCACAAATATTCGAGAAGCTCAGGCCATTCGCGCAGAACCTGCCTAACCAAAATCTGTTTAGTGTGGGCGGACAGGGACGCAACGTCTGCCCGTCCTGCGGCAGCACCCGACTGAAGTCCGGGGGAATCAGGGCGACAAAAACCATGACCTACCGCCGCTACTGTTGCCAAGACTGCGGCTCGTGGAGCAGAACCGACGTAAAGGACAAACTACCGAGGTCAGTGTGAGGCGCCGTCAGGTGCAGTGGCTCCTCTTCCTCCTGCTACTCATCTGCTTCGTCCTAACACAACTCACCTTCCTGTGCGTATGGAGGTTTTACCGTGGCTAACCCTCTTCGCTTCCTTGAACTTGTCTTTGTCACTTGGGTTGACTCGGAGACCGAGCAGGGCTGGGGACACTACGAGGACTCTGCCTTTAAGGAAAATACTTCCGTCGGCTACCTCATTTATCAGGACATGACGAAGTATGTGCTCGCAGGTGACTATGACCCGGAGACAGGCCACTTCAACCGCATCCTCCGAGTGCCGAAGGACTCAGTCCGTAAGCTTCGCGTGGTGACGGTTTTGCCCTTGTCCCGGCTGCGCGAGTGAGGAGCACTCGCAATTATCCTGCCTATCCTCGACGCGGTCGATGCGCTTATCCTGTGCAGCAATGTGATCGATGACCACGGCAACTTTTTCATTCAGCTGTTGGATGCTGTTGGCAGCATAGGCCGCAATTCCGATCAGCACCCAATACGCGAGACGATCCCACAACTGGCCAAAAGTCAGACGTCCTTCTGCAGCAACACTTTTTTCTGACACTCTGCCCTCCCTCGTAGTTGCTCATTCATCAGGCAGTCACGCAAATACCTGTCTTAAATTGTCTGAAAAAAATTCTTGCAGCACAAGGCGTGTCTCGCCTACCGTTGATTTGTTACATCAGCCTCTTCGGAGTTACTTGAAAATGGAAATAGCAATGCAAGCTGGTCAGGTGCCACAAGTGCCTGCGCAGCCAAAGGAAATGCTTTCTGTCCGCCTTGATGAGTCGATAGGCACACTCAAGGTGCGCATAAACTTTTCATCACTTGCCGTTATGCAGGAGTGCTGGAGGAAGGTCGAGTACTCGTTGCTACGCGGACTCCGCAGTCAGTTTGAGTCACCGGCAACGCTCTTCGGGACGGCCATTCACAAGGCCCTTGAGGTTTATTACTCAGCGCCACGCACAGCGCGCAATCTGCCAGAAGCCTTCGATGAGACCATGCGTGCGATTGGTGTGGGTCAATGGCAAGACTCTTGGGCAAATGAAGTTGTCTTCTTAGCTGCGCAGGCATTCGTTCTTAAAGCAGCGCCGCTGGCAGCACTGCCGGCCGAAAACAAGCACTCAGTCGTCACGGGCGTTTGGCTACTCACTCACTACTTTCAGCGTTATGTTACGGACCCCTTTGTGGTGTTGCATGACAAGGAAGGTCCCGTCGTCGAGCGGCGCTTCTCATTGCCCCTAGGGTCCTTCAAGCACAATCACCAACACATAGACGTAGAGCTGTTTGGCCAAATCGACGCCGTTTTGATCAACGAGCAAACGGAGCAGGTACTCGTCGCTGACCACAAGACCACGGGCCAGCTCTATGGCTTCTATGACCGCGTGAAGCCGAATCATCAATACACGGCCTACTTGCTCGGAGCGCGTGACGTCCTCGGCATTGCAAGCAACGGCTTCCTCGTCAACGCCATCGAGAAGAAGGCCATTCCGAAAACTGCGCGCGGAACGCCGCCGCAGTTCGCCCGCCAAATCACCACACGCACGGAGGATGATTTCAATGAACTTCGATCCGCTATCTTTCACGCAGTTGAAACATTTCTGCGCCTCCGTGACCAAGGCCATTGGCCACAGACTGCTCCTGGCCCTTGTGGCAATTACGGTGGCTGTCCGTACCTCGAAGTGTGCGCGGCGCCGAAGGAACTTCACGAAACGGTCATCAAGGCAAAATACCAAGAGACAGGAGCGCACACATGAAGCTAATTGATTTGCCGACGAAGGACCTCGTGAAGTTGTTGGTAGTTGGTCCGCCCGGTTCCGGGAAGACCATCCTTGCAGCTGGCTTTCCGTATCCCATTAAGTACCTGGACTTCGATAACAAGGTGTCATCGGCGGCACGCTACTATCAGGATGACAAAGAACGACTTGCCAACATCGACGTCGTGAATCTGAGCGCGGCCCTGCAAGACAACCCGATGACGGAACTCATGAAGGTCATCAACGAGTTTGTGTCTTACCAGCGCGCATCTAAATATCCCTACAAGACTCTGGTCCTTGATAGCATCACTACTTTTTCCTCCGTGGTCCTGCAGGGGATCATGAAATCCAATCCAGGCATCAACCGGGTAAAGACGTCACAGGGTGAGCACCCCGGCTTACAGGACTACGGCATTCTTAAGAGGGAGTTTCAGAAGCTCATTCCTGGCCTACTCACTCTCGACATCAACGTCGTGATGACGGGCCACGTAGAAATCAGCAAGGACGACACGACGGGTGAGCTGATTTACGGCGTGCAAATGGACGGAAGTTTTGCGCAGCAGCTGCCCATTTACTTCGAAGAAGTTTATGTGGCTCGCGTGGAAGAACAGAAGGGTGAACGACGTTACCTACTTCAGACTCAGAGCGATGCGAAGTTCAAGTGTCGCAGCCAGATTCCGAAGCTGCCGGCAGTCATCCCCGCAAGCTACAACGAAATTATTAAACAACGCCCGTAATGGGCACAAACAAAGGAGCAACCAATGCCACTAATCACACCTGACCTCAGCGAGGTCGACAGCAACGAAATCGCGCCCGGCACTTACGCTGCGCGAATCAAGGACGGTACACTCAAGACCAGCCAGGCGGGCAAAGAGTACATCGAATGGACGCTTGAGCTGTTCGGAAATCCGACCGTCAATAACCGTCTGGTTTGGCATCGCACCCCCTTCACAGGTAAGGGAGCGTTCCGCTTTCAGCAAATGTACAAAGCGGCAATCGGTCAGGACATGGACGGAAATCAAGCAGTCGACACTGACAGCATGATCGGTAAGGAAATCACTGTTGGCCTCGTGAACTCACCGGACCAAAACGGACGACTCCGCACCGAGGTCAAGACCGTTACTGCGCACAAAAATTAATTCGGGTATCTGCGGAAGTCTCCTTGGTTCGCTCACCCAATCTCATACCGAAGAGGGCAGGGTAGGGCCGAAGGACAATTGGGCCAGGGGGACTCCGCAGGTCTTTTGTGTGCTGCCTTTCACACGAGCCGGGCACCCTTTGTCCGCCCGTCCAAGGCACCCAAACGCTATGACTCCTTTATAGTCCACAGCAAGGACACGAGGGCGGCGATGACTGGGGAAGGCAGCACAGAGGAGCTTCATGGAAGAGCAACTAAACAAACTTGCCGTGGTCACGGAATGGCCACTTGGTCCGGGTTGGGAATCTGACTTTCTCGCCCGCACATTGCTCCGGGAGGGCATCAGTGAAAAACAAATTACCTACTTCAGCTTACTTGAGCGGCGGCCCTCGGGGGGACACATTCACGCTGTTGGTGAAGAAGCCCTCGCAGGGTTCGAAGAAAATTTGCGTCAAACTGTGCGATTGGGACACTGGAAAGCTGTACTCACTTTGGGAGACAGTCCTACACGAGCACTCGGAGGGACAAGTGGCATTGACAAATGGCACTGTAGTCCCCTCTGGCGAGACGGATCATGCATTGTGCCTGCCCTCCCCATGCAAAGAGTCTTCATTGACCTGAGTCAGCAGGTTTGGCTAATCATTGCGGCCCGAAAGGTGGCGCGTGCCCTGCGGGGCGAACTAAAGGAGCAGACGCATGTTCACTATCTCAATCCCCCTCTGGAAGAGGCTTTGGGTATCCTTGAGTCTCTTCGAGACCGACAACAGGTCGCTCTGGACATCGAAACTGGTCGCGGTCAGATTAACACGGTGGGTTTTGCTTGGTCGGCAACCGAAGGGGTGGCAATTAATACTCTCCCTGATCGACTTTCAGGAGCAAATTATTCCCGATTATGGTCAGTCATCCGTGATGTTGTTGAGTCCGATCAGCCTAAGCTTCTGCAGAATTTCATCTACGAAACCCTCTACTTCAGTCGCTACGGTATTCGCCTCCGGGGAGTCACGCACGACACGATGATTTGTCAGAAGTTCTTGTGGCCGGAGTTGGAAATGGGTCTCGACGCCATTGGCCGCATGTACACTGACATGCCTTATTGGAAAGACGACAACAAGGATTGGAGCAACATCCGTGATTGGCAAAAGCACTACGAGTACAACTGCAAGGATACGACTGGAACGTTTGCGGGATACCTCGGACAAACTGCTGACCTCGATCAACGAGGATTGCGTGACGTCTACTTTGGATATATTGCTCGACTATTTCCTGCAGTTGCAGAAATGTGCTCCCGGGGACTTCCTGTCTCCGAGCGTGCTCTTCGTAGTTTGCAAAGCAAGGTTGATGGGGAATATACAGCTGTACTTGCTGACCTCCGGAAGTTACCCGGTGCTGAGCGCCTCAATCCCAGGTCACATGCGCAAGTTAAATCCTTTCTCAGCAGCCCCCCTCGAAAATACAAACTCCCGAAGAAACGGGACTCGGCGACAAAGACCTGGAAAGATAGCTCAGACGAAAAGTCACTGAAGAAACTTCGCGTGAAGTACCCGGAGGACCCGGCTCTTCCAGCACTCCTCCGCCTCGCAAAATTAGGCAAGATCATCAGTAGCTACCTGTCATTCGGCTATGACCCGGACGGACGGATGCGCTATCAGATTATTGCCGGCGCCACGGAAACAATGCGAATGGCCGGCTACTGCGACCCCTGGGACAGGGGCGTAAATCCGCAGACTATTCCCGGAGGCACCAAGGGCATCAACGTGAAACAGATTTTTCATGCGGAGCCGGGTCACTCCTTCCTTCAGTGTGACCTTGCGCAGGCGGAGTCACGCTTTGTCGCTTACGATGCGCCGGACCTAGGTCTGATTCGCGTCTTGGAAGATCCGACAAAGGACATCCACTCAATGGTGGCTGTTGAGATTTGTCAGCAATGGGGAAAGGACCCTGTCGCTGAGCAGGCCCTGCCTACCTGGAAGAAAACTTGGAGGCAACTCGGTAAGAAGTCCGGCCACGGTGCCAATTATGGTGAGCAGGAAAACACCCTCATCGACACCTGTCTCAGTGAGCTGGATATTGTTCTGACGAAATCCGAAGCAAATAAAGTGCTAGAAGCCTATCACACGTTGTTTCCGGGCATTCGCCGATGGCATAAGAATATTCGAGAAGAAGTTGTGCTTCGGCGGAAGCTAACCACTCCGTGGGGCTGGGAGCGTCAGTTTTTTGGTCGCATGAATGACGACACATTTCGCGAGGCTTACGCATTCCGTCCTCAGGCTACCATACCTTATTTGATCAACCAGCTCATGCTGCACCTTCTGGCACAGAGGGGGCGGGGACTCCTCGACTTCCGTCTGCTTCTGCAGGGACATGACTCGCTGCTCCTGGAAGTGCCAGACAGAGCCCTTGCCGAGGTGACGGCAACTTGTAACGATTTATCTTCGTGGCAGCCCGGCTTCGACCTTGCCGGCGGCCACCTCGTCATTCCCGTGGAAGTAGCAACTGGAAAAATTTGGGGGGACCTATGAAAGACGACAAGAAGATGGTTTTTGATTTGCAGCAAGTCGGTGCCGGAAGTCCTGGCGATGTTCCGCCAAAGGCCCGCGTAGCCCTGCTTCGTGCTATTCAGCAAGTGCTGCTCGAGCGGAAGGAAGAGATTTTTGCGCGTGCGCGAAAGATTGCCAAGGACTTGCCTTAATGGCGCGGCATTTTTCGGACTGGCTCACCGACTACGCGGAATATGCGAAGGACGACTTTTGTCCTGACAAGTTTCACTTCTGGACCGGCATCAGTGTGATTGCAACGGCCCTTGAGCGGAAGGTCTGGTCAGTGATCGACAACGTGACCTTTTATCCTAACCTTTATGTGTTGCTGATTGGCCGGCCCGGCGTCGGGAAGTCGAAGGCGACGAGCCTCGGTGTGGGTCTCCTCCGGAAGCTCGACGACATTAACTTCGTAGCTGCACACAACTCCGAGGCATCGCTTGTGAAGCAGGCAGCCCGTTGGAAGAAGTTTTACGTTGGTACTCGTGAGTACACGCAGGCAGCAGCCTTCCTCTATGCGAGTGAGGCCAGCAACACCATTAAAGAGCTTGCGGGAGGCGGCGAGATTAAAGCCTGCCTTACGGACTTCTATGACTGCCATGATATCTGGAAGAAGGAGCTGGTAAAAGAGGCCATCGTCATCAACAACGGCTGCTTCAATGTGCTGGCCTGCTCGACCTTCGCCTTCCTCAAGCAACTCGTACCTAAGAAGGAAGCCGATGGCGGTTTTGCGTCTCGGTTCATCTATGTAGCACAGCGGGAGTATTTCGCGAGGAAGCCTAAATGGCATCGCGTGGAAAAGTCTTATGACTTCCTGGGAAAGCTACTTGATGACCTGCGCGACATTCATGCGATGAGCGGTCAGTTTTCGCCGACCGATGACCTCATCAGTGCATTTGAAAATTGGTTTCCGCAGCAGGACCTGGAAAGGCAGCTCATGCCGTCCGAGCGGCTGCAGGGCTTTCTGACTAGGAGGCACACCAATATCGTGAAGCTTGCGATGATTGTGTCGGCAAGTGAGTCGTCGTCGGGGAAGCTGACCCTGGCCCATTGGCAAAGGGCTACGCAGCTTTTCAATGAGCTTGAGCTAGACATACCATTCATCGTCGACCAAAGCGTGGATAAGGACAGCGAGCAGAGTATCAGCTACCACATCATGAAAACCATCGAGGACTTGGGCGGTGAATGTGGGAAGTCGGAGCTGCTTGCGACATTGCTCCGGAAAGGCGTACCTACAAGCAAGATAGAAATACAACTAAATGGTCTTCAGAGAGCGAAGCTAATCGAAGTCAACGTCGCGGACGGCGGACGGTGTAAACTGCTTGCGAACCCGAAGGACTATCTCTGAGTCATTTGCCGAGTCGATGATGAGGAAGAGGCCCTGTTTGCTGATAGCAGTCCAGATGCCGTGGATACGGAGTTGGTCTGCCGTTGGCAATTGATGAAAGGCATGTCTGGCTTCTGGCGTGCTGAAGTTCACGGGCCACCCTGAGGCTGAATCATGTCTTGGATAGTTTGGCCAACTGTGGCCGCCCCTCGTCCGAATGTTTGGCCAAGACCCGGACTAAGAACGCTGCCGAGCTTTCCTGCCGGTGACGCTCCGATGTCTAGGGCTTTTCGCAAAGCGAAGGGCGCAACACCCTCACCGCTGAGTTTTGGTTTCGCATTTCCGAGGGTGTCCATGGCTGAAAGGTTTCTCGCCTGGCCGACAAAATCTTGACCAGTTATTTCACTGAGCTTCCTCAGAGCCTCATAGTTGGTGGCACTGCCACCCCTTGCTCCGGGTGTGTATTTGCCGGCAGCGAGAAGACTTGATTCAGGCTTTCCCGCTTCAAGGAGGCTCCTGTTGATTGTGTCATCAATGTTGTGAAGGGCTGCGAGATTGTTGTTTGCCTCCTGAAGGCCCTTCGGAAGGGCTTCGTTAGTCAGGACACGAAACTTGGCAGCTGCATTTTGAGCTGCTCTTGCGACCTTATCGCTTTTGCCCTCATAGGCTGCCTGCGCCTGCTTTTGTAGCCACTGCTTTAGGTCGTGTGCGTCTGAAGCAAATATCTGACCATTTTCGTCAAACTTCTTCCTGACGGTGTCGATAAGCTGCTGGATGCTGTCTTTTTGTGCCGCTGCTTCCGGAAGGTCACTATCAATTGCTGATTTCGCGGAGTTGAGAGCGGACAAGACACCTTCAGGATTCACACGCTCAGTGCTGCCCTTGAGGGCTTGGCTGATTTGCGCGTTCATTTTGCCCGAGAAGTCATCGAGCCAACCCTTCATGGTATTTCGGACCTGCGTGGCTGCGGCTGCAATATTTCCGTTAGTGTCGTTTGTCAGCTTCATGATTGCAGCGCCGGCTTCACGGTAGCGTGCGATCACGGAGGGTGGGACTAAGTGTTCTGCTGCAGCGCCGACACCCTTGGCGACACCTTTAAGAAGAGCGCCACCGGCACCCTGCATGACGGCGTCTTTGGCACCTTCTTCAGCGGCATCGGTCGCGATGTCGGCAGATGACTTCTTTCCGCCATAAAGCCAGTTGTTGAGGTAGTCTTTTGCTGCTGAGCCTGCAGCACCACCTGCGCCTGCTCCGACAGATTCTCCGCCTAAACCGCCCGTAGCAACACCGCCAACTACGGCACCGACAACTGATCCCGCTGCCGGCATGGCATTGACAACCTTCTGCCCGAGTGTCGGTTCTGCGGGTGGCTTGATCGAGCCCGGATCAATATCCGTGTGTGAAATGGCGGCCGTTCCGTCTGGCAGATGAATAGACGTCGGATCTACTTCGATGTGAGCTACTACTTTTTCACCCATGCGCCGCCCTTCCAAATGACGTCTTGCCCGTCCTTAGTCTTGGCTATGGTGCCCTCAGGATAGCTAGGTGATGCTCCAGCATCGATTGTCTCGGTACTGCCTGCACCACCAGATGCTGCTCCTTCAGAAGGCACATTGGCATATGTCTTCTGATAGGCAGCGCGCTTCGTCCTGATCGTGTCTTGCACGCGGGGATTTGTGTTTGATCGGTAGTCATCGGCAACATTTTCGAATTGATCCAAGATTTGTTTCCGCGAATCTTTCCGCACATTTGTGATGTTGGCAAGGAGCTGGTCAATGAGGGCCTTGCCCTGCTTGGTCTTACGAAGGTCTTGCGTTGCGCCTACGTTTTGGAGGAGCGTGTTGAGTTCCTGCGCATAGGTGTCCGGAAGTTCCCGATTAACCTTGCCTTCGGTAGAATTTCCGCCAGGCGCAGTCGCGTTCATGTAGTCGTTGTAGGCAAGGTTGAGGTCCTTTGCTGTGACTGGACCGTTTGCCTTAAACAAGATCGATGACGACTTCTCAAGCGAGTTGAGGTTCTTCTTCGTATTCTTGATGATGTCGTCTTTTTCAAAGGCGGATCCGGCGGCTGCCGCGTTTTGGTTTTTCATTTCGTCAACACGACCCTGCATGCCGGATGCTTTGGCCTGACCTGATTTGATGAGGGCCTGTTGCTGGTCAACCTTGTCGAGGAAGTCAGTGTACTTGTCGATGTCACCGCCGAAAGCATCAAGGACATGAGCTGCCTGATCAGGGTTCTGGGCACCTCCTGCGCGGCCAAATTGGTCCATGGCCCAGGCAATTTTTTGCATGTCCTCAGGACTCTTTTTCATGATGTCGACAAGCTTAGGGTCGAAGCCAGGAGAAATGCGCTGCATAGCCTTGCCAAAGTTATCGAGCATGATGTTTTGTGCAGGGCCTAGGGTGCGGCTGATTTTGCCGACGTTTTGAATGACCCAATTTGCTTTGCTCATCTCGTGCTGTTGCTTGTCCATTTCGAGCTTTTCGCGAGCCTGCTGCGCATCTGTGCTGACTTGATAGGCCTTGAGTGCGTCGCCGACAGTGGACGAAAGCTGGTCCGTTGCGTTCTGTGCTCCGCCAATTACTTCTGATGCTAGTCCTGCCATTACTTCCTCCTGCCTAGTCGTTTGCGAAGTAGGTGGTGCTCAAATGAAGTGCTCGCTTCCTTGTCAAACTTCTTAAGGACCTCTGCGACTCCGGGGACGCTGCGGTAGTTTTTGCCGAAGCGTCTGCTCAGTGCTGAAACCAGCCGATGTCGGCCTAGTGGCGTGTATTCAAGGCGTGGCATATTTTCACCAAGGACATGGGGCAGATCATGCAACTCGAAGCCGTGCTGCTTGATTCGCTCACCGTGCTCGCCCATGAGTTCACCTAGGGTTGTGCCTTTTTTGTTAGGCATTCATTGTCGGGGTACCCCCGCCTCCTGCGCTCAGTGGGTTTAGGTAGTTAGGGTCAATGGCTGACTGCATGGTGTTGCTGTATTGCCCTGTGCCTGTCATTGGTGTTGTCTGGCCGGGTGACCTGCCATAACGAGCAGCTGCGAAGCCCAGGCCCAACTTGCCGAGGTTCTGGAGACCTTGGCCTGCGATTTGCTGACCGGCGTACTGACCGCCAGCTGCAGATACGGCAGCAGCTTCTGGACCAGCCATCGCGCCTAGGGATTGCTCGACGGTTTGTGCCTGCTCAAGTTTGTTCTTGTTTGTAGGATCCGCAGCACTCAGCTCGTTGAGAGTGCTGTTGGCACCGCCAGAGGCGCTGGCGAGGCCATTCATGCCGCTGAGGCTAAGACCGCTGAGCTGCTGGATGTAAGACTGGTTGGCATTCGTAACTGTGTTTTCCGTGTCGAGATCGAAGCGCTGAAGTTGTTGAAGACCTGCGGAAGAATTCGCTCCGACGCCTGACGAGTTAAGTTGGTCAACCAGCTGTTGGCGCTGTTGAGCGCGCTGGTCTTGGATATTTTTGACGGTGGGTGCTTGCTGTCCGTTGAGGAGCTGCGCGAGCTGTCCACCTGCAGAGACAAGTGCGGGCTCAAGGGACTGCGCGAGACTTTCCTGCCTTTGCACAGTAGCTTCTTGCGCCTGCAGTGCGGTTCCGTAAGAGGAAAGCATACCTGGAGTCAGGGCACTGCTGACTAGGTCTTTTGCTTGGCCCGTCTGCTCCTTAACAAAATCCATCCAGCGCTGCGCGGCTGATTGCTGAGCACTTGCGGCTGAGGAGGCTGCATTTGCGTTAAGTAGTGTTCCGCCGACAAGACTTGCGCCACCAACACCAACTGCTACCCAACTCATTTCGGTGCCCCCTCTGAAAGAATTTTAGCACCCTCTTTGAGCTGATGCTGTGTCCAGGCCTGACTTTTGTCGATAAGTTGCTCTTCGAGTTTTGCGACATCGGTCTCCTCTGTCGCATGAATGTTCACGAAGATGACGTCCTCTAGGGTGAGGGCGAGCTTCCTGCCCGGAGGTGCAACAAAGATCATCGGGGCCTTGATTTCGCGGATACTGCCATCTTCGGCAAGGAGGCGCATGCTGCCCTTCATGAGGAGGCAGGTGTGCGCGGTCTTGTGAGTGTGACCTAAGATGACGTGACCTGCGGGTGCATGCATTTCGCGAAAATAGAGGCCCGGTCCGAAGCCGTTGTAGCAAGGGTAATTGCCCTTCTCGGGCACCTTGAGGAGTTCCTCTTCGATTTGGTCGAGGCGCTTTTGCCTTGTTGGAAATGCTATGACTTCGCCCATTAGCCCCACCAGCCTAGGATTGGCACGCTGAGTTGCATTTCAATGGCGAATTGCGTTTGTCCGAGGTGAAGCGGTCCGGATCCGCCAGTAGTCCCCACACCGCCAGAAGTACCTGCTCCAATGCCTCCTGCCACAAAATAAACCTGAGTACTGCTATACAAAAATGCAGTACAGGGGCACTCGTATTGTGTTGCATAGGCTACCGCTTCCTGCACAAAGCCACTGCCTATGCATGTACCGCCCTTGCCAATATCCAAAGAATTATCAGGTGCCGTTGTCGGAAGGGTGGCCTTACTGACATCAGCCGTAAAGGAGTTTGGCAATGTCATAACAAGCAAACCCGTTCCAGCTGTGCCAGCAGCAGTTTGCGCATAAGTTAGGAGGATGAGGGCTTGGTCTCCGACGCGGCGAAATTTAACGGAATCAACAGCAACCGTACCCTTAGCTCCGGCAGTTCCCGTCATGGTAAGAATTGAGGTCCCTGCTAGTATCAAGTTACCTGGAATGTAGTGGCTTTGGATGAGCACCTGTTGCCCGTCACTGAAGAAGGTCCACATTTCGTTCTGCGTATTCATAGTGACGGAGAAGTTATTCTGGATTCCCTGAGCTGTACTTCCCCCAGGTGAGAGCGCAAAGACAACGGAGGTCGTGTTATTCGTCCAGATGGGCGCCTGACTGAGGGTGGCCGAAGATCCCGAGGTCCAGACAACGGTCGTGCCAGGCTGAATTCCCTGACCTGATATCATGTAGGTAACTCCGGCGCTCAGTCCAGTTGTCGCGGCAAGGGAACTGATTGTCGTGCTCCCTTGTGAAAGGTTCCCTGTGGTCGAGAGGACCGATGTCCCGAAGGCTTGAATTGTTACTGCGTTTGTCGTGCCGTCCGTCTTAACGAAGCTAATTGAATTTCCGCGCCACTGCTGCGGCGGAGGAAGGACCTGCGTAAAGGCAGATGAGGTCGCGTTGCATTCGATGAGCTTCTGCGTGAATTGGATGTTGTAGGGTAACGGATAGCTTGCAGCTGCACCTGTAATGAGCGAGATGGGTGAGCTATTGTCGTTGCGGAATAACGACTCAACTTCGTAGGCCGGTGAGGTGACGTTGATTTGTGAGCTTGCGTTGTAAAATGCCCAGCCCAGGCAGCGCCACGGATTGGATGGGTGGTAAAAGCCCTGGAGGTCGCCACGTCTGTCGAACGGGGCAATGGGACTAACCCAGGTGTTTCCAGGTGAAGGTCCTGCGCTAACGTAAAAATAAATCATGGTACTTGCGCTCAGGGATTGGCCACTTTCAACGCTGCTGCTCGTGGACCAAACGGGCATCGACTCACCGAACTGTAGAGTTGTACCGTAAACACTGATCTGGCCGCCTGGGTATTTTGCACGGACAGTGCTTGTGCTTTCTGGGAAGAGTTCGATGGTGTTGAGGTTGCTGTAGGTTTCAAAGAAGTCGAAGCTTCGCGCACCGACAGTGACGCCTGCGGAAGTAGTGATGCAGAGGCCGATAAGGGTGGCATTCGCCGCAACCCAGGCGGTGCCGTTGTACATTTGCCAGAGCTGCAAATTGAAGTCGTACCACATGTCGCCTGATGCTGGAGAGTTCGGGGCTGTGCTCGAGTAGGTGGGATTTGTGTAGACAGCCTGAATGCCGCCGCCCGTGTTTGCGTAAATCCAAGCGAGCTTTTCAAGTGTCCAGGTACCGCCGTTACTGGTTGTCTGGCGTCCCATGAGTGAGGATGAGCTGTTGTAAAAGTAGCCCCGGAAGGCCTGTGTGAGTGAGGTGCTGCTTTCGACACGGCAGAGGACATACTCAGCAGTTCCGTTGTCGGTCTTGAAGGCGGCGAGCTGACTCGTAAGTGCAGATACGGAACTTCCCATCGTAGCTACTGTGATAGTGCTGCCATTTTCACCTACGAGGGCACTGTTGCCGGAAGCGAGTGTTGGGTCGTTCATGACCAAGGTGTTGTTGGTGTTTGGCGCTGAGCTTAGTCCTGTGAGTGTGACGTTTGTGCTGATGGTGTAGGTGTTGCCGCCGATTCGGTAAACGAAAGGAGTGCTTGCACCTTGCAGGGTCACTGAATTTGTGCTGCCGGAGGGGACAAGGAAGACTGGCTGACCATTTGTGCTGACGAGGCCCGAGCTGATGCTGTTTGCCTGGATGTTTGCGCCGAGGGCGGAGTTAAGGGCCGCAAGGGAAACGGACGGCGGCACGTACCAGTAAGAGTTTCCTGTAATTTGCGCAATGACATAGCGAAGTCGCTCAATCTCGCCCGACAGGGAGGCTGCGAGTGACTCGCTTCCGATGGTTCCAGGATTGGTCTGGACTTGCATCTGCGCAACGTTAGCGGAGTAGCCTTGCATTTCCTGCGGGATGAAATTCGTGATGATGTTGTTGAATTCGTTGTTGAGGGCAGTCGCAGTAAGAACTTGCGTAGGACCCCAAACCGTTAGACGACTAAAAAGACCACCCACAGTTTCCCCTTCCTTAGGGCGCTGCGATGCGCGTTTGGTCCTCACTGAGCGGGCGAAAGCCTATTCCTAGCTTACTGACCCTAAAACTCTCGTAGGCGTTGCTGTTGTAGCAGCGAAGGCTGATGCGACGACCCGTGCCGTGAATGGGCACAATGATTGTCTGCTCCTCCTCGACGCCAAGGATACTCGTCCCTAGTGTAAACGAGCCTAGGTAGTTTGTGTCAATTGTCATGGCCGCCGTGACGGTTTCGCTGAATTTACCGTCAATCCAGACGTCGACATTGAGGCTGTTGTTGCCGAAGGGTGTGAAGGTGACGGCGAGATGATCAAACTGCTTTTGCTTTTCGCTGAGTTCTTGATTGTACACTGCGTCAAGCCAACGAAAGTCCAGGTACGGCGTTTTGAATTCAGCCGTGTAGCCGGTTGTGGTGCTTGAGGTCAGAATTGCGCAAGTGGGCCAGTCGGCGAAGTAGAGATAGCCGTTTGTGCCGCCGTACATGGGGCGGGGAATGCCGTTGATGTCGCGCCTGAGGCCGATGCAGTCTGCCTGATAGTGGGACCAAAGTCCGAATTTTGGCGCTTGGTCACGGCTTACGTCATAGACGATCATGACGTCGTTGTTTGGTAGCATGCCTGAACGCGCCGTGAAGAAGGCCTGCCCCTTGTCGGGGTAAAAGACGGATTGCATGAAAGGGGCTGACTGAATGGGGCTCGTGTAGGTGCGGAAGAACTGGCTTACGAGCTGTTGTTTGAAGACGTCGCCCTGGGAGTAGTTTCCGTAATTGAGTGTGGCTTTGAGACTCGTAACGTTGCCGGGTGCGGAGGCGAGGAGCATGTCGTCGATGACCTGGGCGTTGCAGCGGGCATTCGCCATGCTCATGCCGTCGCCTAATTTCTTAAAGTACCAATTAGTCGTACTCGTATCGGTGTCGATGAGTTGGTAGAGGAAGTCGCCCTGCTTGAAGACGAGGAGTGAGCCTTTGTAGACAAAGGCCCCGATGATGTCGCCGCCCTCACCCGCACCGACGGTGATGTTGAGAGTGCTGCCGCCTGTTTGGAAGTCTTCGTGGTTGGTCGTATTGCTGCCGTAGGCGTTGCTGCGCATGAAGACCCAAAGCCGGCTTCGGTGGATGAGGCCAAATTTTGGGAAATAGCTGCTGTAATTGGTCGTCGGTGTGGGGTTTGGCCAGTCAGTGGCCGGGAGTTGAATTGCTGACGGGACGTTGTTGTCGCCCCTGACCACTTGGATTTGCTTCACACCATTTGTGAAAAAGAAGGCCTTCTTCGGGTTGTTGATGACACTTGCAGTTTCGGCACCGCCGATGACAAACATGCTGCGGTTGTCGATTGTGCCGAGACCAGTGAGGATGGGCGTGTTGTTGAGAAATGTGCGGTCGCCATAGTCCTTCCAAATTTTTCCGTCGGCAGTTGCAACGAGAGTGCGCTGAGTGATGCCATCGAGCCAGAAGTCGGTACAGGCGATGAGTCCGCCCGTGAATGCGTTGTTGTTGTAGGAGTAGGCACCGGGAGCCTTTTCGACGTAGCCATTTGTGAAGGTGACGGAGTTTGCCTTGATGAGAGCTTCGTGTGGGATTTCGCTGCTCGGAAGATCCGTCTGCACGCCCATTTGTCCGACGGGGATTTCGCCCCAAAAGCCCTTGTACATGAGCTACTCCGTAGTGTCGTACCCGTAGACATTCGGGCGAAAGTAGCGGTTGTCGGATGTGAGGTCTGGCCGCGCGATGACGTTTCCGAAGTTACGCCCAGCCTTTTCAAGCATCTTACGGTTGTCTTTCATCATCGCAAGGAGAGTCTTTTGAGCGGTGTCGAGATATTTGGCTGCCCGATCATCGTCGCCCTTGTCGCTTGAGAGGTAGTGGGCAGCGCCGTACTCTAGAACACGCATGTATTTGCGCGGGATTTGTGGGATTGAGTATTGGTTGTTGAAGAGGTCGCGCGGCTCACCGATGTAGTCAAACTCTGCCCGCATGGCTTGGATGTCGGTTGTAGCCCAAGGGTAGCGGTTGAGACGAATGGTGTGTGTGCCTTCCAGTTGCTCCTGGACGATGGTTGCGCATTCGGGTGTTCCTGCTTGTACGTTGACCATCGGATAGTCGCGGTCAAAGCGTACGGGGTCAATAATGCTAATTTGGCCAACCTTGCTTGAGTACCAGAAGTTGGTGCCGTAGTAGATGCGCGCTGGCTTTGCGACTTTGGTCACGTAACTGAGGGAGTAGGTGCTCGTGTAGGAAGTTTGGCCAGAATAGTTTGTGAAGTCGAAGCCGAGGGCGTCGGTCCAGGCGCTCCGGTAGTAGTTTGCTGTTGCGCCCTGGGGCGAAAAGCAGGCGTTTGTGTTTGTTGCATTAAGGGTGACGCTGACTGTGAAGGTGCGGTTCGCTTGTGCGTTTTGTCCTTGGGCATTGTAGACACAACCGTAAGTGTTGCCAATGCTGCCCGCGTTGTTGAGGGCAGTTGCAACGGCGCCACAGTAGGCACTTGGCGTGTAAGTGCCCTGCGGAATGGTCCCCGTGAGGACTGCATTTGTGGCAGTGCTTTCGATGAAATCGAGAGTGCAGTTTCTGGCGTCGACGATGATGTATTGGGTGATGAGGTCGTAGTCGAGCTGGTAGAGGTAGAAGTTGAGTGAAGAGCTTGTTGTCTGGTTGTAGGATGCGTCTAGGGAGAAGGCGGTTTGACCAGCCGTATGGTTAGCCACCTGATAAACTTCCGGGCCAGTCGTCGGTTTAAGAAACCAGCCTTGGACAGAAATCGCGTTACCAGCCGGATCAGTCGGTGCCTGACTGAAAGTACCGCCGGTCTGCTTGAAGGTAAGGGAGCAAGTGCCTGCTGTGATGCCTGTAGTGAGACTAAGTATAATTGGCCGCCGCGCCTTGGCCCACGCCCAGTTTTCGTCAACGTCGACCTCCAACTCGCAGCCACCACAGATGATATTGTGGTGGATTTGGTTTAGGTAGAGGAGTGCTGCAGAAGTACGGGGGGAAACGCCAACGTCGGAAGTGATTTCGCCACAGCGTCTAAGGACGCCGTCGAGCAAATCAGGTGTGTTTCGGAAGTTGGCCAATGTTTCCCCCTCCTAGCCATCTTACTTCTTCTGCGGAGCTGCTGCTACTGCCTGGACAGGTGTCTTTTTGGCCAGCTCTGCATCACGCTCGGCGAGTTCGCGGCGGACCATGTCGAGTTGCTGCTCAAGGTATTCTTCGCGGTTTTGTGCCCGGACTTCAGCCTCGATGTGATCTTCGCTGACCTTTTTCCAAATGGTGTTGCGGCCGGAAAGTTCCGATTTCCAGCGGCCCATGGCGTTGCCGCCCGGGTCAAACATGTTGCCGGATCCAGGAGGCTGCTCATACATTTTCTGATCGCCGAAAATGTGCATGGTGTGGTGTTGGAGACGGATGAGTTTGCCTGTTTCGCGGTCGCGAATTTGAACGCGCGTGTCGAAGCCTTCTTCGGCGCGGACGGGATGCTCGGTCGGAGCAGCTTTGTGACTGATCGGTTTTGCTTGCAATTTACCCTCCCTGGGTTTGGTGTTACCTCACCCTAGGAAGGCTACCAGCCAGTTACGTCACACACAATGGTTTGTGCTGCCGGAGTATCACCGTTTGCCTCGACCGCGACTGTGGCCGTGGCACCCGTGCGCAGCAGGACCATGGAGTTGGTTGCTTGGTTCCAGCGGGCAGTGTAGCCACTTGCTGCGGTGCCTGCGTCAACAGAAAGAACGGTCACCGATTCAACGTTGTTGGGGCAGCCCATGCTGCCACCGGAAAGTGCGACACCGCCCGTGGTGTAGGTGAGGGTCGCGTTCCCGAAGGCAATGGTGACGTTGTTAAGCACCTTGGAGTCGCCAAGGCGCCGCTTGTAGTTGATGGTGTAGGTTGCGGATGTGATATTTGCCACAGACGCCTCCTATTAGGTGTTCTGGAAGGACATGTTGGTTTGGTTTCCAACCTGATCCGTCGGAGCATCCATTTCGAAGGTGATGAAGCCGACTCCGGCTGCTGTGCCAGAATCTGCGGCTTGTGTCGCAACTTCGAGTGAAAGCTCTTCGCCAGCGTTTAGGTACTTGTTGGAAGTACCGGAACCGTAGACGACGTCCTGGACCAGTACCTGACCTGCCTTCGTTCCCGAGGGGATGGTCATGGTTGCAATTGTGACAGCACCGCTAGAAGAGCCGTAAGTGGGCCGACGCTTCACTGCGACTTGCGGAGCCGTCGTACTGGCGGTGACCGCAGTTGTGCAGAAGAAGTAGAGGCGGACCACTTGAACGCCGGCAGCTGCGACATAGTAGCCGGCCCATTGGCCGGCAGCTGCTGCCAAGTTTGCAGGCGTGACTGTCGCGTTGCTCTTCGGCTGTACAAGGTTGCCGTAATCATGTGTTTCCGGATATCCCATCTCAGTCCTCCCTTAGACCGATGTCATGTAGATGCCGCGCGCTTCGCCAGCGTTTGCGGAATCGGACCAAATTTGACCAAAGCCGTAAATGCCATACCATGCGACGCCTTTGGAGCGACCATAGTCGGTCGGGATTTTCGCCCGAAGCTCGGGGTCAAGTGCGACTGCCATTGTGAGGAAGTCTGCGCCGAAGAAGATGGCCTCGCCGACGCTGTTGGCGCCTTTGGAACCCGACAAAGAAGTCGTGTCGTTGACTTCGATGAAACGGATGTTTTCGAGACGACCGACTTCGGAGTTGTACTTGGCTTCCGGGTCCGTGTACTTCTTCCAGTCAATCCACGCCGGGTCCTGCATGAGAGTCCGCTTCGCGTTTGTGCTGATGAGACAGATGTAGTCCTCACCGTCGAAGGGCTCCATGTAGTAAGTCGTGAACATGTTGTCGCGAATTTGCTCGATGTGGTAGACGTTCGGGTTGACGGTGGCTGTGCCCGCCGTTCCGTTCGTCGTGATGCTGATCGAGCTGACGCCCGTGCAGGCTGCGCGAATCTGGCCGGCTTTTGAGGCAGTTGCAACGGCCCGGTCGAAAGCGATGCGCATTTGGCGCATGAGCATCTTTTGGATTTTGCTGTTGACGTCGAAGTAGGCCAAATCCTCGCTGAGCGAGGTGAAGGGCACTGCGCGTCCGTTTTCTGCGACGACGATTGCCTGAGTGCTGAGGACAAATGCGTCCTCGGACATCGGTTGACCTTCACTCAGTACTGAGGAGGTCGGCACTGCGATGTTGCTCACGCGGGTGACGTTGAGGGTGTCACCGGAGTTGCGTCCGTAGCCCGGCTCTGCATCAACAAATTGATGAAAGAGCGATTGAACGACGGATGCTTCGCGGATTTGCGCACTGAGCTTGTGGTTTTTGTAGGTCCCACTCGGCGAATCGAGTGTCCAGGTAAACGTTGCCATTTATCCCCCTCCGTGAGGTTGTTGGGCTCGTCCATGAGCCCCCTGCCCTTCCTGGGCTAGAGGCCGAGACGCTTCTTTGCGTCTGCGCGCCCTTTCGGTGTCTTTAGGTTCTTTTGCTGTTGGATAAAATTCAAGGGCTTTGCTTCGGGCTGCTTGGTTGTTACATTTTGACCATTTCCTCGGGATGTCGTTTGTCTGACCTTTGGCAGCTCTACGGTTGGCATGCGTTTCTTGGTCTTTTCTTCGAGCCAATTGCGGGCTTTGTCGGCTACTAGTTTGAGGCCGACTTTGGTCTCTAGACCTTTGATGGTATTCCACTCGGATTTGATGAGCATCTGGACAACATCTTCGTCGCCGACTAAGTCCGGGTAGTCCTTGTAGAATTGGGTCATGGTGGCACGGGATTTTTCGGCCATCGTTGACTCGCTTCGGACCTGCTCGCGGATTTGGTTGCCCCAGTCGACTAAGTATTTGCCGGGATTGAGCCAGAAGTCTTCGGGCGGATTGTTTGGGTCAAAGCCGGTAACTTTTGGCTCTTCCGCGTTACTTTTTTCGCCTCCTTGAGCCACTTCGAGGCCGTGACGAAAGGCGTCATTTGCGATTTCTTTTTCGTGAAGTTCTTGTGCGTAGGCCCAGGCCTCCTTCTGGGTTTTGAAGGTGCGGGTGCCGATGCGGATTTCGCCCTCGTCTGCGGCTGCAGCTGCGGGAGGGGCTGGGGAGGGGTCTTCTGCTGCGGGTGCAGGTGACTCTCCTTCTGCGGGAGCGCCGGGAAGGCTCAGATCCATGGCTGCCGCTTTGTCGTTTGCAGCGTCAGCATCTGCGGCCATTTCTGCTTCGGCAAGCTCACCGTCAGTGACCTCGGCAGAAGGGGCTGGGGAAGGATGCGTGGTCACTTCGTCAGGTTTTTTGAAGCCGCCGCTACGAAAGCCTGCCTTCGCAAGCATTTCGCGTTTTTCATCTGCTGTCGGTTCGCGTTCGCCACTCATAGTCCTTGTCCTCCGTGAATTTTCCGCTCGATGACTTCGGCGGCTTTGATTTTGGTAATGATGCTTGTGCGCATGTCTTCGAGAGTTGCGAGCTTTGCGGCTTCCGGGTAAATTTCATCGCGCTTACCCTCTTTGAATTTCCAAATGAGGGTGCTGATGGCCTGCTCGCGCATGTCCTGGATGAGTGGGAGCACGACGTCTGCGTTTGCGCGCATGAGTCGTCCGGTGTTGAGTTTTGCCTGCTCGATTTCGGTTGGGTCATAGGCTGGTTGATTTGTCATTTGTCCTCCTGCTTCACTAGGTCCTCACGGCCCGAGTACGGGCCTCCGGACGGGGCGACCTCGCTACGCTCGGTCGAGACCAGCCCGGACGACGAGCTACCCGCCACGTCCTTTAATGAGGGGGCGGCGCCGTAAGTCAGGCCGAGGCAGTGCGGGCAGGGGATGCCGACGCGTCTGCCGTGCTCACAACCGAATGTCGGGGGATTAAAGGCATGTGGGGGTGAGCTGTCGCCGGGCTGGTCTAGAGTCGGTAACCCTCTGCCCCCTGATGCCTGCCCTGATCGTCTGCCAAAGGGGAATCGCGCGTCAACCATTGGCTGGTCCCGGAAGCGTTTGGTCATTCATTTGGAAATACCGCGTTACGACTAGGAGCCAACGAGTGATTCGAAAAATCAATGGCCACCTCCGCCCGTCGGAGTGTTGCCGAAGGGTGCTGCTGCGGAGCCGAGCTGCGCTGCCTGCCCGCCGCCTGAGGCAGAGGGGACACTCGCCATCGGAGTACCGCCCGCAGGAGCCTGTGGCTGTTGCTCAGAAGCCTCCTTCATGTGCTCCTGCTCCTCATGACTCAACTCAAGCTGCCTGATGGGAAGTCCCAAGGCACGCATCGCATATGCAAGTGTCTCATCAAATGAGAAGCGTTTGATGAACGCCTCCGTCATCGGCTCACTTGCCCCAATGGTCTGAAGCATCGTCATGATCTTTCGGTAATCCTCAGACTTCTGCATCTGCAGGCTAATCCCGAAGACGTCATAGTGAATGCCTCCGACAGTGGCTGCAAAGCGCTCCTCAGGGGTCAGGCGCCGAAAGTCATCATAGTCGGAACCCAGAAGTGCCTTAAGCTCCTGCTGGTCCATGTCGTCAGAAAATTGGCAACAAAGCTCCCAAGAAAACTCAAGCATCTTCTGAATGTGGTGCTGCTCAATTTGCTTACTGATGCCCTGAAACACGGAGCTGATGGTCTGCTGCCCCTGCGCCACTTGCGTAGCACTGACATCCTTCTTGGGCACAACGCCCTGACGAATGTCAGAGGTCAGCATCGCCCTGTTAAACTCCTGCTGAATTAAATTGAGCATGTTTAGGGAGTCGGGCGGGACCTGGCCACTGATCAGCTCCTCGAGGACATGTGCTCCTGGGGGACACTGCGCATTTACACCGAGGTTAGTCCCCGGCTTAATGCCGTTGCTGATTTGTGATGGGTCCTCGAGCCAGTCCTGCCGAATCTGCGCGACGCCATTCACGGAGCGCATTGCTCCGTCAATCATCAGGTTCCAAAGCTCACTCGCAACCACATTGTAGTTGGTCGCAGCATCCGCAAGGGCTTTCGGCCAAACTGCATCCGGCGAATCAAGCAGGGGTGTCGCAATGTAAGGGGATTTCTGATTCCAGTTAGGGTTTGGTGTAGGCTTCCTAATCAAAAAGCGGTCATCAGCTAGCGTAGCGACGCAGTTTTCGTAAAGCACCTCACCATTGACATCCAAGATGGTGCCCCAGAACTCCGTGATCTTGACGCGTCCCCGGAACGCATGACTCGTCTCATTTTGGTTTGTCCGACGCATCTGATCGAACTTCTGCTCGGCATCGTCATCACCTCGATGCCCGACGCGCTCACACACTGCCTTATCATAGATGGCATCGGGCCCCTCAGCCTGTGCCATCATGTCCTTGTAGTCGACCCACATGTCTTCGATCTCGTAGAGCTTCGTGAGTCCCGGCGTCGGGTCAGGGTAGTAGTTGAACTGCGAAACGTTTTCGAATTTGAGCTGCCAATACCGGCGCATGGCATGCTTAAGCTTCGCCGCGCGGCCCTTCGGAGCGCGCTCCGCCATGAATATTGGTGCAGGGACCTGACAACCTGTGACTTTGGTGATCCACAAGCCACCCAGGATTGCTGAGGTGATCCCGAGGCCTGCATGCCTCACAATCCCGGCCTTAGTCAGCTGCATCTGCGTAATCCGCTGCACCACATCCGGGTCAATCTTAAGGAGCGACTCCTCAAAGGCATTTTTCCCGGAGCAGCGCCACCACTCATCACCCATGTCGACAAGTGCCTGTTGAAAGAAGGCCGTCGTCTGCATCACCGCCATCGGTTGCATCGCGAGGACTTCGCGGGACTGACCTGGCTGCTTGTGCGAGAAGTCTTGCCGGCCCCAGAAACAGTCATAGTTATTCCGGGTCATCTGAATGCGATTCCACTTCGCGAGTTTCGCCTCATTCCGACACTGAAGGATGTAACGCTCAATCTGCCCGTCATCCGAAGACTCCGGATCAGCCTTCCAGGAAGACCAATCAGTCAAATCCAGCTCGAGTTTGTCAGGTGCTGTGCTCATGTTGTGGCCCTCCTTGGCCCAGGCTCATCCGAGCCCCAATTCGCGTTTTCGCAAATCCGCGCCAGCCGTGGCGCCTCCAAAAGCATACTCAGGTGTCGGAATGATTATGTAACTGCGCTCCGATACCTTGCTCCGCGCACCGCCACACAAGTACTGAAGAGCGTCATGCGGATGCGAGTAGCGATTCTTCACTGGCCTCGGACTTCCGTCGGGCTCAACCTCAGTGTACCGCTCCGGGTAACGGTAACCACCCGTGAACCCTTTTACAAGTA
>Ga0335069_10001464_pt1 | contig 38221 bp, 26 predicted proteins | sample Lox_Sample_11_FD_206714 | JGI IMG/M metagenome (GOLD analysis project Ga0335069, IMG submission 206714) | Soil microbial communities from Loxahatchee National Wildlife Refuge, Florida, United States - Lox_Sample_1.1 | ecosystem: Environmental > Terrestrial > Soil > Wetlands | place: USA...
GCAGTGTCCTTCATCGGCGGTTTCTCCCTTCAGAGGCCCCGAGAATGGTTCTCGAGGCGGGTGAACCGCCACCTCAACTTTCAACAGAGACCGGGACGTCGCCCGATGCCCTGCACTTCTACCGTTGCATGTTGGCGTATTGCGAATCCACGTACGGCAACCGAGTAGTCCCCCTCGGCCGACCAGTACGAGTTGATGTTCTTCAGGTCCTCATAGAGTTGCTGAGCGCTCAAAGGAACGTCAAACCCCACGTAGCAGCCGGCCTGATAGTTCGCTGCGGCAACTGCGTTAGCCCAGTCATTCGCGTATTGGAGCGTGGCGGCTGCGGTCCCGCCAATGCCTTCGAGATCCAGAAAGATATGGCCCTGTGCTAGATAGCCTGCGGCCTTGGCGTACTTGATTGCGGTCGCCGCGTCCGCCGCACCCGAGCACTGAGCGGGATTCCAGCCGGGCAAGCGAACGTGTTGTACGAGGATGACTCCAAGGCCCCCCTCCACCAGTGCGCTGAGTTCGACAGCATCGATGTCGGAACCCGCATTGTTGTTTGGCAGCGGAACGTACCGCGCGACGCCCGCGTAGCCTGCAGCGGTAAGGGGAGCGACGATCGCCGCGGTTAACTTGGCGTTGGTATCGACGATGCTGCACTGAGGCATTGGCTTAGTGACGTACGGCATGTCTAGGTCCTCCTTACATTTCGATTCAATCGGAGCGCCGGCACGGAAGCAGTGAACCGTGGCTCGCTGGCGCGAGTCATCCTATTCGCGCCTGTCGGACGCAGAGGGTGCGATCTAGATGTCGCGTCGCCAGATTGACTATCCGGAGCCGCGGGATATCACGCACGCACGGTTACTGCTGAGGCCCGGGTTGGAAATGTCCGTACGGCCCCTTGAACACCGCCGGAGTTCCCGTGTCGATCGTTTCGAGAGGACCAAGTTGAAGCTGCTTCCCCTCAGAGTCGGTGGCAGTTGCAATAACGGCTTGGCCGTATTTGAGGATTCCCACGCGCTCACCGGAGTCGACTTGCAGATACATGCCGGACGGCCCCCCCGGCGTCACGGCAACCGTTATTGCAAGTACGCCCTTACCAGACTTGATCAAGGGCTCCTGCATGGTCAGAGGAGGCGGGAATGAACCCTCCACATTGATATTGGTCAGCTTGATGGTCACGGTGCTCATCTTCAGCCCTCCCACGGAGTGGACCGCGATACTGTCGCGCTTCCTAGGGCCGCGATGCTGCGCGACCGCTGGGCTCGCGTCAATAGACTTCAACCCGCGCGTCGGAGCGGAACAAACGCCCTGTTACCTGTTGACCGTCAGCGCCGCGCTCATCGCGCGGTCGTAGGCCCAGTCCCGCTGGCGATTGACGGAAATGTGCCGCGATATCAAGGCGCTCGTAGCGCCATGTGACACGGCCGTCACGAAACCCCGGCTTCAGTGTCCGTGTTGATTCTCAACGCACCGACGGAATGGGCGCAAGGCGAATATGGCCGCACCACCGCGTTGATTATCAACTCTCGAGTCCAGCGCCCGGCGCGAGGTGCGTCTTGACACTGCTCGGCATCTCCGCTCGCATGGCGGACGCAGCCATACGGTGCGCTGCGCAAGGGAGGTGGGAGATGGCGTACGTCGTGGGGGCAGTACCGGCCTGCAAGCTCGTCGATACGAGCGCGAAGTTGACGGCTGCGATCGTGGGACCGTTGGTGGACGCCGGATACGAAGGCGTCGTGCGGTACCTTCATCTCCCCGGGATGCCGGGTACGTGGGACATCGATCCCGTCGAGTTGCAGGCGCTCCTCGATGGGGGCCTCGGACTCATGCTAGTTCAACACGTCCGCTACCCGGGATGGGACCCCGCGAAGTGTTCGGGCGCCGAGGATGCGGGGACGGCGATCGCCAGCGCAAAGGTCGCCGGCTATCTCGCCGGCGCTCACATCTTCGTCGATCTCGAGGGTATCAGCGGCAGCGGCGACGCAACCACGCAGTACGCGGCGGACTGGGCGGCGGCCGTCGTTGCGGCGGGCTACAAGGCAGGTTGCTACGTGGGGTACTCGGTCCCGCTGACCCCCGCCCAACTCTACGCGCTGGAAAACATCGACAGCTACTGGTCGGATGCGGGGCCGCGCAGCGTTGCGACGCGCGGTTTTGCGATCAAGCAGCGAGCCGAGATGCACCTCGGCGGCATTCCGTTCGATCCCGACGACGTCGCGCCGGATCTTCTGGGCGACACGCCGATGTGGATGATCGCGCAATAGTCGACACCGCTGTTTGGGGATGATGATGACCATCGGCTGCAGCGCCGATTAGAGGGGTGGTTTCATGAGCAGCACGACCGCAGGGCGAGTCTTGGCCGCGTGCCTGGTGGTGGCATCCGTGGCACTCGCTTCGGCCTGCGACACGAGCAAGTCGTCCGAGGCGCCCGCCCCGTCGGGCGCGACATCGACCGGTCCGAGCGCCTCCGCGGCGACCCTCGTAGTGCCCGCGAGCGGTCGCGCCGAGCCGCCTCCCGAGCTCAAACGCGTGCACGCACGGCTCAAGGCAAGCAACGCGGATGACCCTTGCGTCAGCGTCACGGCGCTCCAGCGCGGCGGCGATCCCGTGATGCACGGCCCGGTCCCCGTTTACTTCATCTTCTCCGGTGACGCGTGGTCGGCATCGCGGCGACAGCTCTTGCAACAGTTCATCGGCGACCTCTCCGGCTCGCCGCCATTCTTGGTCAACACGACGTACGCCGACGGTCAGGGCGCCGTCGATGGAACGCTCCATATCGCCGGCGTCACGGATGACCGCTCGGCTTCAGCGGGCAAGAGCACCCTCAATGACGACGACATTACCGCCATCCTCAATGCCGCCATCGGCAGCGGTGGCTTCGCCGCGGACGAATCCGCGATCTACGCCATCTTCCTGTCGCAGGGCTACAGCGGAGGCCAAGGCGCGATGTGCGACGGACTGTGTGGGTACAACGACCACGCGGGCATCCACGGCAAGAACGTCAAGTACACCGTCGTGCCCGATCCCGGCCGGTGTCCGCAGTGGTGTTACGTGCAATCCGTGTCGGACAGCGCGGGCGGCGTCAGGCAAGTGGGCCCCAATGGCGACGCAGCGACCGATGCCGCCATCGATACGCTGTTTCACGAGGTGAGCGAATTGGTGACCGACCCCAACGGAAACTCGTGGGGCACCGTGGTGCAAGGGCAACGCTGCCAGACCGCAGACATCTGCCACGTGTCCTGGGGCGCCGAGAGCACGGTGCCCCCGGGTGATCCCCGGTCAGCCGGCGCGCAATACAACTTCTCCCGTAACGGACACAACTACCAGATCCAGCAACTGTTCGTGAACCAGGACGGCGAGGGGCACGGGTCGTGCGTGTCCTCGACGAACGAGATTTACACCAACACCCCGGATTTCACCGCGGGGCTCGGAGGCGCGAGCGAGGACCGGATCGTGGGCGCCAACCCGTGCCGACCCGGTTACTTCCGGCTGGGCTTCGACATTCACATGGCTTCGGGCAGCAGCGGCCACTGTGACACTCCGACGTGGATGTCCGACGAGCTGACCGACTGCCGGGCGCAGTTTCACCTGGGCGTCCCCGCCGTGCAGCACCTTCACTGCGTCGCGCACGTGACGGGAGCCACGACGGAGATGTGCCCGGCGGGGCTCACCGTCTGCGCCTCGCGCTGCGTCGATCTGTCGGGCGACACCGCCAACTGTGGAGCGTGCGGGAACGCTTGTCCGGCCGGTTTCTCGTGCACTCAGGGCGGATGCACCTGCCCCGCGGGCGACACCAACTGCTCCGGGCATTGCGTCAACCTCAGCTCGGACTCGGGCGACTGCGGGGCCTGTGGACGCGCCTGCCCGGCAGGGACGATCTGCAGTCGCGGGACGTGCTCGACTCCGAGCGGCCCTTGCCACGCGCCGAGCGTCCTGTGCTGCTACTCGAACGGCGAGCCCATTTGCGGGCCTCCCGCAATGTGCTCCCACACTCCGGCGTGCAAACCGCACCTGCAATGACGCCGGGCACTCATTCTTTGTCCGGTAGGGAGATTGGAGATGGAACGAGATCCTGGTGGCATCAAGCCGTTCCGCGACTTCATCGCAGACCTCCAGAGCGCGAAGCACGAGAACTTCGCGACGCTGGTCGACTCTCGCGTTCGCGGCACAGACGCGTTCGAAGAACAGCGACAGCACCTGCTCAAGCTGTACTCCGGGATGCAGGTCGACCATAGCTTCGCGGACGAAGCAGGTCAGGTCTTCGACTGCGTGCCGATCGAACAGCAGCCTGCGCTCAAAGCGACCGGCGGACGCCCGGCAACCCCACCCAGTATTCCGCCTAGGTCGTCCCCTGCGGCGCAGCCGCCGGTCGTCTCCGCCGCGGCGCCTGCCGCGGAACGCAAAGATCGATACGGCAACGATCTCACATGCCCCGGCGGGACTGTCCCACTGCGTCGCGTCACCCTCGAGGAGATCACGCGATTCGAAACGCTCGCCCACTTCCTGCGCAAGCACGGGCAGCCTCGAAGGCGCCAGGGTTCCATCGTGGCGCCCGAGGCAGACGCGACTCCGCACGAGTACGCGCACGCCTCCCAGAGGGTCAACAACATCGGAGGACACAGCGTCCTGGGCCTCTGGGCACCCGCCGTCGCCTCGCCCTCAATCTTCTCCCTGTCGCAACACTGGTACGTCAATGACACGCAAGGGCCCGTCCAGACCGTGGAGGTTGGCTGGCAGGTCTACCCCGGAATGTATGGTCATGCGCAGCCGGTCCTGTTCACGTACTGGACCGCGGACGGCTACAACAACACCGGAGCCTACAACAACACCGCCGGTAATTTCGTGCAGGTCGGCGCCACTTACGCTCCCGGCATGGCGCTCGAGACGTGGAGCCAGGTCGGTGGGGCGCAGGTGGAGCTCGAGCTCCTCGTCATGCTGCAGAACGGTAACTGGTGGGTCTTCGTCAACGGCACCGATGCGGCTAGCGCGATGGGCTACTACCCGACGAGTCTCTACAACGGCGGACCCCTCGCGAACGGCGCGACCGTGGTGGACTACGGCGGTGAGACGGTCGGGCAAGGGCAGTATCCGCCCATGGGTAGCGGTGAGTTCTCTGCGCGCGGGTACAAATACGCCGCCTATCACCGAAACATCTATTTCCTCACGTCGGCAACGACATCCACGGACGCAAGTCTCACCGCCTATCAGTCGACGCCCGCCTCCTACACAATCGACGTGGCCAACTCGAACGGCTGGGGAGAGTATTTCTACTTCGGCGGGCCCGGAGGACCGGGGAGCTCTCCCCAGGTGGCGCGTGCGGCGCCAACCGCGGGCAACCTGGTATTGACCGGACCCTACGGCACGCGAATCGAAGGCCTGTCCGTGGACGATGCCGCAGCGCTTCTCCGCCGCCTAGGAGGGCCCTGACAAGCGCGGTCACTGCATCGTATCAAGCCGCACCTTCGCGCCGACTATCTCCGTGTCGGTGTCCTGAGGTGGGACCTGCGGAACTGTGTTTGGACTGCTGCATCCGGCGCAGCCGCGCAACAGCGTCTAGCAAGAACTTCACGATGATGTGGACGCACCGAGCGAGCACCCAGGCCACGATATGGAGGGGTACAGCCGTGGACACGGCAAGTTTCTTGGTGCTCGATGACGAGTCCATCGTCCGCGACTCGATCGAGCTCCTCACGAAGCGCCGGAGCCTTCCGGTACGCGTAGTGAATGTGGGCAGTGCGCGCGAAGCTATTTTCGTGCTCGCGCAACGGACACCGATGGCTGGGATGCTGCTCGACGTGTTGGTGGGCGACGGCAACGGGTTCGACGTGCTGTCCTGGGCGCGAAAGCAACCGGTGCACGAGGCGACTCCCGCCCTGATGATGACCGGGGCTCCTGATGTATCGATGTTCAATCGCGGCTACGACCTGCGCGCCGAGGTGATCACCAAGCCATTCGACAAGGACCTTGACCGACTCGTGCAGTTCTTCAGCAGAGCGACCCAGGCTTGGAAGCCGAGCGACCCACTGCCGAGCAACACGGACGCCTCACAGGCTATGCGAGCATCGGCGCCGACGCCGCCCACTCTTGATAGCTGCGTTGGGCGCCTCCGCGAACTGGGACGGTGCTACCCAGACTGCAGGACAAGGTACCTCATAGGCGCCGTCATCTGTGCGATGAAGTCGCAACCAGAGCGCTACGGACCGAACGCAGTTTCCACGGTTGCCCGCGCGATCGGCGAAGACGTGCCAAGTCTGTACCGATACGCGAGCGTTGCGGAGCGGTGGACGCTCGGGGAGTTCGAGCAACTCCTGGTGCGCCGCGGGCGCGATGACTTTGCGCTGAAGTGGTCTCACTACGTTTTTCTGGCGACCATTGCCTCTGCGCCCGCGCGTGAGGACATGACCGCAAAGACCCTTGAGCAGCAGCTCAGCATTCGAGAGTTACGAACACTAGTCGCGCGCGGATCGAAGCACTGACGCTTTATCAACGTTGATAATCGGCGCCGCGTCGGCCGTGCGCGGTTGACACCTCAACGGGACGAAGCGTAGCCAGGTAGGGGGCGCCTCTCGTCAGTTTCTGAGCGATGCGCGCCCCACGCTCCACGGAGTCTCCATGGCCACACTTGTCATCGACCCCGGGCACGGGGGCAGTCAATCCGTCGGCAACTCGAGCGCGAACAACGCGAAGGGCCCGAGCGGAACCCTCGAGAAAGACGTGACGCTGGACATTGCGTTGCGCCTCAAGCCCATCCTAGACGGAAAGGGCCATAACACTCTGCTTACGCGCGACGCCGACGTGAATCTGGGGTTAGCCGACCGGGCGAAGGTCGCCGCGAATAGCGGCGCCAGCGCGTTCCTCTCGATCCATTTCAACGGCGATACCAATTCGAGCACGCAGGGATCGGAGACTTGGGTGCACTCGACCTCGACCAGAGACAGCAGGCTGCTTGCCGCAAGTGTGCAGCAGCGTGTCGACGCCGCCACCGGGTATGCGAATCGTGGGGTGAAGAGCAAGGGCCTCGGAGTGCTGAGTCTTAGCTACCAGAGCCCTGGTACCGCAGCGTGCCTAGTCGAGATCAGCTTCTTGACGGATCCGAACGAGGAGCAGCGCCTGGGGGACGACGCTTACAAGAACCAGGTCGCTTCAAGCCTGGCACTGGCGCTCACTGACTTCCTGAGCGGCTCCACAAGCGGGCCCGCCGTTCCGACGCCCGAAGGCGATCCGAGCGGAGAAGCAGACGGATAGGCGCGAACGCAGACTCCTCTCCGAAGCGATCCTCCCCACTCGTAGACGAGCGGGTGAAGCACGGCCCGCGGTGAAACGTCGTGAATCACGGACCCGATGCCTGGATGTGACATGGTCAGCGAATCCCAGCCGAAGGCGCGTGCCATTCGTAACGCATGGACGCGAGCGAGTGTGCTCCTGGCCCTGCCCTTGCTCGTTGCGTGCAATCCGACAACGTTCCGATTGACCGCGCATGGCATGCTGATCCCGCCTGGGACGGAACTCTCATCGCAGCAGAGAATTCAGATCATCGTACCCATCAACCCGTACGGAGATGGTACCTCCCAACAACGCGAGTGCCTCGGGGCGGCGAACCACGATCAAATCGGTAATCTAGAGCCACCTTTCTGCGTCTCGATGCAGATCGACAAGAACCCCAGCGGGCGCGCGCTCGTGGTCTGGGTTCCCGATGATGCCGCTCGAACGGACTACGAGGCCCGCTGCAGGGTCTTGTTCGAGCGCCTACTGCAGAAGCTCCCTGCAGGAATCCGCGACGAGGCCGAGGGTCGAAGGCCCGAGGTTTTGAGGGCCATCCCGATGCCCTTGCAGCCCGTCCTGCAATCGGTGGAGCTGACGCCAGGGATGCGCGTGCGCATCGAGCGCGGGGGAGGCGTCCTCGGTGGTGACGACGCATTTGCCGGCACCGGCACTGTGACGATCGAGGTGATTCGGTCGCAGGAGTCCAAAGCGAGCATCGTATTCGGCGCATTGAATCATGTGAGATACGTGGGTGGGTCCAACCAACCGTGGGGTTCATACCAAATGGCCGCGGTTCCGGCGGACCTGAACCCCGTTAGTCCGACGGCGATTGCGAGCTGGCGATTGTGGATCCCAACGAGCCTCGATCCCAATCCTCAAGCTTCCCTGACATCGTCGAGCGGCCACGAGTTCTTATTCGAAGGGTCCGACACCAGCTCGTATAGCAAGTGCAATGGCGCGGGATCCCTTAGCTGCGTCGCGTTCCCGGGACGGGCGTACGTCGCGCCGGAGATCGCCGTCACCGTAAATCACGCGCTTCAATTCGTCGACGTGGGCACCACCATCGAAGATCTGATCCGCCGAACGCTGGACCTCGACGCGGTATCGCCACCAGAGCTCGAGAAAACAGTCCGCGGTTTGCGTGTACTTCGTCAGCACGGAGGTGAGTGGATTCCTGTTTCGCTGCCGATGAACGACACGAGTACGTGGATGCACCTCGTTCTACGCCAAGGGGACGTCGTCGAATGGTGAACTGGTCGCGCTACGTACCGCTTCCGGCCGCTCCGAGCCTCTACGTTCCGGACGGACAGAAGGCCGACACCGAATCGGTGCGCTTGGCCCTGGTCTTCGGAGCTAACCCGCCCACCGCTATCACCATCCACGACGCCGTCGCACGCGCCGACGTGCGGCTCGTAGCGGTGTGTCCAGGAGCGGGGCGGGCCGCAGCCGACTGGCAAGAAATCGCGAACGAGGCCGCGACACTTCCACCGCGAACGATCGTATGGCAGTCGACGAAGGGACTGTCTCTCGGCAACTGTTCGTATCTCGTGCTGGACGGGATGGTGGTGTCTCGGGCCCTGCTGCGCTGGCAGTGCCTCGAGGTTGAACTGGGCGAGCAGTCATGCAAGCTGGACCTCTCGGATCAAGAGCAGGCTGCGTGGTTCACGGGGCCTGTTTCGTTTCGCGTGGGCGGGAAGACGGTCGCAGTTGACGGGAGCGGTCCCGGCGGGGCCGCTCTGCGGCTGGACATGTCTCCCTCCGCCGCCGGTCAGCTGACGTTTCACATTTCGCCCGACGAGACGGCGCTAGCGGCCCTTCGAGTGGAGTGCCGGTACTTCGTCAAAGGGGATTACGAGTCACTCGATAAAAGCTTCCACGTCGACGCCGTGCGATTCCCGGTGTTCGCGCCTGGAACCGTCAAGGTACCCCTCTCCGGGCTGGTCGATCTCGCTCCTCCCGTCACGCCGGGCGGCCTCGACGGTTTGGCGGCGCTCTTCTTCGAGGAAGGTACGGAGCTGCCCTCGTACCTCTTCGCGGAAACGGGGGAGTCCGTCACGCTTCGCGCGACGAAGGGCGCAGCGCTGGTGTCGGTCGCCGCGCCGTCGAAGGCCGTCCACGACGCTCTTCACAGCGGGGACGATCGTTACTTCACGCCGTCGGGCACATTCGTGGTCGTGCAAGCGGCCTCCCCTTCCGCAGCAGTCCGCGTCCTGACGGGCAGCACGGGGACCGAGTACGTGGAGCTACCAGGCGCCGCAGGTTCCTCCGCGCCATCGATCACGTTTGAGCTGGGCGACGCGTACGTGCCGGTGGCGCCGTGGTGGACCAAACCGGCGCCCAGCGTGCACGGCACGTCCCCGGAGGCAAGGCTCAATCATCAGGCCCGCGGCCTAGCAGCCATCGCTCCGGGCGCGCAGACGGCGTGGGTCCGCTTCTCTGCGCCGGCCGGAGTGAAGTACTTTTCGCAGCCGCAGCGAGCACCACTATTCCGGTCGGATGCACCACAACCAGACCAGCCGGTCCCGCATTATCGTTTTGCCGCTGCGCAGCTCGCCGCCGATCTCGCGATTCCCGTGGCTCCCATCGGAGCCTCCTCGGCCAACGGAACTCGCGATCCGCTGCTGCTCGTCTCCAATGCGATCGCGCCTGCGAGGCTCCAGCGTGCTGTACGTACCGGCACGCCCCAGTCACCGAGCGTGTGCGCGACCACCCCGCAGGGGTTCCTCGCGCACGTGCAGGACGCCCGGTGGACGTCCGCCGGATTCGCCACTACCCCGCTCAGGAAAACTGACCAGGCGACGCAAGACGTCACGCTCGAGGTGAACCTCGGGACGAACAGCGAACTCGCCACGGAGTTGCTCCAGCCGGACGTCCTCCTCGCCGCGAGCCGCTGGGAGGCCGGCGTCAACGTTGGCGGCGGTTTGACGGGCCATCAGCTGGCTATCGACCAGTGGGGCTTCAACATCAACGTTCCCGACGCAGAGGACGCGGCCAAGTTCGATCCGTTCGGAGGCATCACCTTCTTCAAGTTCCATAGCGGGACGCTGCTGGACGTAATCAACGATCCTAGGACGTACAGCCCCACCTTCCACGCGGATCCGTCGGCAGCGCAGGCACGGGTGAAAGAGCTCATTCGTCCTGCTCTCGCCGACAGCTTCGCCCCGGAGGACGCCCCATTCCTCGGACCGCTGCGCGATCTGTTGAACGATCCGCACTGGACCGGCGTCGTCGCCTTCAATGCCACGATCACGCAGGCGCCGTCGGAGCTGGCTGGCCTCATCGGCACCATGCCAGACACGCTGCGCCTGACGTACCTGGCCATTCCAATCAATCGGGTCGCGGCGACGCTCGAGCAGCGAGCTGGCTCCTTGCAGGGATTGCTAGACTACAGCGACCCCACGCCCCCGACACGGAGCCCCTTCGACTTCAAAGTCAGTCAGCTTCGCGTCGCATTCGCCGAGAACACCGTGACGGCGTTTCGCTGTCGCGTGAGCCTCAAAACTGACCAGTGGTTCTTTGCGAACGCGAGTTCCGAGCAGGCTCCGGGCAACGTCATCGATTTCGAAGGCCGCTACGAGGCGCACGGACCCGACGGTGGGCCCACATACACATTCGAGAGTGACAAGCTGTTCACGTTCACGCTCGACACAAGTGCGATCGAATCGATCAGCATCAGTCATCTTCGGTTCGTGACCGAATCGCAGGATGACGTGGCCGGAGGCGAGAGGCGCCTCACATCTCGCGTCACGCTGCGCGGATCCTTGAAATTTGGGAAGTACCCGGTGGGGGGTGACGGCCCGCTGGCCGACTTCTTTTCGTTCGATGCTATCGGGTTCGACGATCTGACAATCGAGGTGGTGAGCAAGGTTCGCCCACCAAGCACGACCCGTTCGGGCGACCCCGAGGTGCACTTCCGTGCGGGAGGGCTGTGGCTCGACGCATCCGCGGGTCCGCGCACGAACAGTTTCCTCGCGGCACTTCCGCTGAAGCTAAAGGGCTTCCTTAGCCGAATCACGGACCCATCGGACCAAGATGCACCAGTGGAGGACATCTGGGGACCGCGTGGATTCTTGCCGATGGTCTCTCCTGACAAGGCGGCGCCAAATTTTGCACTCGTGTTCACCTTTGACCTGGGATCCCTGGGGCCGCTATCGCAGTCTCTGCAGGGGCTTTCGCTCGACATCGCCCTTGGCTGGACGGGCTCGCGGGTCTCGCTGGCGGTGCGGCTCCCGCAGGTCACTGGCGGAGAGCGTGCGTTCGGTATCGAGGGCATCCTGCGCATCCTCGCGAAGGACTTCCAGTTCACTCGGGTAGGCACCGACGGCCCGGTCCTGCTCCTCTTGCGTGAGGCGCAGCTCGAGATCCTGGGTCACCGCTTTCCGGCGTCCGAGGATGCTCGCATCGGCGGCTTATTGATCGCCGATCCGGCGCACCCGAAAGCGGCCTGGCTTGCCACGGCGGAGTGGCCTCCTGCAACACGTACCAACTTCATTGCGATCGGCCAGCGTTTGGCGTTCACGCCGCGGAACGGTTCGACAACGGATACGGTCACGGACCTTCAGAATAAGTTCAGGCCGTACAGCTTCAGCGACGCCAATAGCCCTCCGCAGGTTGTCAACGACATCGTCAAGGCCGGCGCGCCGTCGGCCTTGAGTTACGACGCGAATAACGACTGGATCCTGGCGCTCCGGTGGAGCATCAAGGTGCTCGCCCGGCTTCAACTGGACCTGATCCTCGACGACCCGTCGCTCTATGGGGTCCACGTGCGCCTAGGCGACTGGGATCTCGTGGACCTCCAATACCGCCGCGTTTCGGAGGGACTGGGGATGTTCCACGTCGAGATGCCGGTTCCCGGCCTGGGCAGCTTCGACGGAGGGCCACTGCAGCTGACGTTGCCGAACGTGGGACTCGGGATCTTCACAGATGGTGGCTTTCGCGTCGACCTCGGTTTCCCGAATGGCCCCGATTTCTCGCGGTCGTTCCACCTGTCGATGCCTCCTTTCACGGGGGCAGGCGGGTTCTACTTCGCCCGACTCGTGCACGGCGGCTCGGACCTGCTGCCGACACCGAACAAATACAGCCTGCTGTTGCAGGCCGGGATCGGGTTCAAGGTCGGCTACTACGTCGGTTTCTCGGTGGGGCCGTTTTCGGCCAGCGCCTCGATATCCGTTTACGCGCTGCTGGAGGGCGCCGCTGGGTTTCCAGGGGACAGGGTGCAATCGCCCGACCTGGCGCTGCGTGGCGAGATCGGTCTGGTGGCGTCGCTCCGTTGCCACCTCGACCTGATCCTCACGGCGCTCGACTTCTCGCTCGACGTTTGGGTTGGCATCCAGGCGTTGCTGCAGATCGTCGATGGGCACCTGCTACCCGTGCCCGTCACGGTTGTCGCCGGAGTACGCGTGACCGTCGTCTGGGTCATCGCGCGGTTCAAGATCTTCGGTGCGTCCATAGAGATCACGGTCACGCTCCATTTCGAGGCCACCATCCAGCAGACGTTCTGGCTTGGTGGGGGCAACCGCTCCGCTCTCGCGCGACGCGCTGCGATGGCTCTCGCATCGCCCACGGACATTTGGGATCCGACAAAGGTGGATCCCGTCGGCACGAAGGAGCCGCTCTCCTTCCTGTTCGCACCCGAGGTCATCATCGGAAGCACTGGCGCGCCGAAGGTGGTCGGACAGCTGCTACTTGAGCGCTCTGCGCTGAGCACGGAGTCGCCCCCTACACCTGGGACGGGATGGTCTGCCTACGACATCCTCCTGCGACGCCTCCTGCGCTGGGCGGCTCGCGCTCGCAATCTCCAAGAAACCGGCAGCATCGGCGACCCCACGAGTTACACGTACACGGTCGCGCAGCTGAAGGACTGGGCAAATGACATCGGCAAGCGTCACTCCTGCCGCACCGCGGGCCTGACGTACGACACGATCCTGCAGTTCCTAGCGCTAAACTTCGACGCGAAGTTTGCGAGCTACTCCAAAGACAGTCCGACGATCGCGAGCCTCTTCCCCGTGTTCTCGGAGCTCGAGCTAGTCGTTCAATCGACCTCCGCCCCGTTCTCGTCCCCCTTCGACGTAAGCAGATATTCACTGAACGATGAGGCAATACTCGAGGCAATCCTCGATCGAGAGGCAAAGGAGAGCGCCATGTCCAGCGCGGCGCCTCCGCCCGCGCGACCGCTTGCGTCGTTGCTCGTCGAGGAGTTCTTCGAAGCCCTCGTGAAGTCGGCCGTGCACGACCTCTCCCTCGTGGGCACCGACGCTCCCGCAACGCTCGACACGCTCATCGATCGCCTGCGCCATCCTCACTCGCGTCCGTCGGGTTCTTCTCTTGGCGAGGACGACGACTTCGCAGTGCTCGCCAGCACTGCGGGACTGCACTTGCTGCACGGCGTGCATATCCCGGCTCCCACGATCGTCGGGCCTGGCGATCCGACGGACGCCACCGTCTACGCGCGAACGGGGCAGATGGCAAAGCTGGTCGATGCCCTGCCTCCAACGCTCGCAAGCCCCTGGTCCGTGACCCTGAAGAGTGCGCCCGGTTTCGTCCTTGGAGACTTCGCGGCGACGGCAAGAATCGATGATCAAGGATTTCAGGCCCTGAGCAGCCTGGACGCGCTCATGCCCGATCCCGCGACGGCGCCCGTCGTGCCGCCCGTATCGGTTCCACCTGCGGCGCGGAAGGTAGCCCGAAGCTTCGCCCTCGCCGTCGCCAACACGCTAGCCACAGAGCACGCGCGGATCGCCCGTTGCCCGGACGGGTTGCTCGCGGTGCTGGCGGCCCGAGGAAAGCCCTTTCCGGTCAAAGTCGTGCAGGCGGTCCCCGCCGCAGCCAAGCCGGGCGATGCCCCCACGGTCGTGGCAGGTGCTCGATGGCTGCTGCGTGTCGATGTGAAGATCCGGCGCTCGAGCCCCGACGACGTCGGATCTCGAACATTCGAGGTGCTCGGCTCGGATGCCGAGACAACCCGTCGCATTGGCTCTTATCTCGATCGTGACGGCGGTGCAGCGGCTGGCAGCCTTACCGCATACTCCTGGCGGACGGCTCCGACAACCGACGTCGCGCCGCTCGCAGCGATGCCGGCGGGGTTGCCCGTGCTTTGCGTGGTGACAAACGTGTCCCGGCGCGCGAACCCCGGTGGGCGCCTCCGAACCATGGTGATGGCTCCGCCATCGGCTGAGGTGGTCACTTCAGGGCTCGATGACGTCGACGCATTCCTGCGACAGGTCTGGAAAGCCGGCATCGTGCGAGACGGCGGCTTCACGCTCGCCCTTCCAGTCAAGGCATCCGACATCCTCTGGGACGCGGGAACGCCCACAATTGCGACGCTCACCTTCATAGCGGATCTGGGCGACGCGCAGACGACGCCGATGCCTTCGTGGGCGAATGCCGTTCTGATACCGGGAGATGCGCCGCCCGGCGACGCGAAGAGCAGCCCCGCCTACATGGCGCGCTTTCCGGATTCCGGAGACCCGCAGGATGCGGACGGCTGGACCTACGTATCGACCGCTTCCTCCGGTCGCATGCTCCTCGAACTGGTCCGCCCCAATCCCGACACGCTGCGAGCGGCGATCCCGTCTCTGCACATACAGGCTGGCCTCTCGCACGCCGATCTACTCGCGGCGTTGCACGCTGCCGGCGTCGATCCGACCTCACCGAAGTGGGCCCACAGCCTCTGGGAGGCGCGCGATCCGCAGGTCCATCTGCAGCTGTCCTACCGCCTTCTGTCGTTCGTGATCGCGCAGGACAAGTCCATCGCGGCGCGCTACCGCCAGCCAGTCGGGCCACGCTTTCCAGACGAGCCGACCGACGAGAAGAACTGGACCTACCGACGTCAGCTCGACCTCGTCGACGTCGCCGGGGGCGGGTCCCCGTACGCCCTCGTCGGATCGAACCTAGACTTCTCGTTCGGCTGGCGGGACGGCTACGGGAACGACGCGCCGGGGTGGGGTTGGCAGCAGTCGATCCCGGTGGAGTACCAAGACGCGATCGTCCCGGTCGATTCGTGGCCCGGCATCGTGGCGAGCTGGCTCCTTCCTACATCGCACGGCGGTGACATGCTGGTCCGGTTCTCCTACAGCCCCTCCAGGACGGCTGACCCGGGTGCCGATCGGGACAAGTGGAAGATGATCCTGGAGCAGCTCCACGACGACAAGGGGCTGACGATCGGCATAGGGGGCTCGTTCTGCTCCATGACGACGCTACCGGCCGTCTTGCGGAGCAAGCTTGTCGCCTTCCTGGAAAGCATCGCCGCCGACCCTCACACGACGCAGCCAGCTTGCGATCTGCCACTGCCGCTGCCCCAACCATCGACGGGCGACGCGAGAACCCTCGTTCGCATGTGGCTAAATCTGTCGCGCGAGAGCCACGTCGACGCGACGACCTCGGCCCTCTTGCCTCAGGTACAGCGAGTTGAGAGCCCTCTGCTTCCGGACCAGTCGGACGACGTCGACGCCTTCGCCAAGCTGTTCGAGGCCTGCTTTCCGACGCTGGTACTCGCCTTGGGCGAGGGGGAGACTGACGCGGGAGGTGCGGTTAAGAAGCGGGCGTTCTGGGCCGTCTCGCGCACTCTCGTGACCCCGACGCTTGCGCGTTCGGCCAGTGCTCCGAATGGGGCCCGATATTTTGCCCCTGCGCCGCTTAGCACGGGGCTGATCTCGATCGACAATGTGCCGACGGCGGACTTCGATCCCACCGCCGCCACCGGCTCGCGGAAGGTCACGACCCCGCTCCGGGGCCAGGATCCAGACGTCCTAATGCGCTCGTTCCTCGACGACCTCGAGGCGGTGCTGCGTCCGGAGGTCTTCACGGTGGCGAGGCAGATCGCGGCGAGCGCCGGAGGCGACAGCGGTCATGCGATGGACGACATCGTCCGGCACAAGGACCAGATCGCGACATCGATGCGACAGATTGTGTGTCAGCTACTGGATCAGCCGGCGGATCCCGGCCAGCTGTCCACTGCGCAGGATGCGTATGCGGACGCACTGCAGCGTGACCTGCGGCAAGCGTACCAGGTGGACACAGTCATGCAGTTCGACCTTGCCGTGACTGGCAGCGGTCACGCCGAGCTGCTCTATGGGGATATTGTCAGCCTGGACGGCACTGGCGCGGACATGCATTTCTCGCGTGGGCGGGCGTGGCTCTGCCCGAACGGCACGTCGACGGCCCTGTCGGTCCTGGTTGCTCCGACCAACAAGGACGGCGACGTTGGGGATGCGAGTCGTCCTGCCCGCCTCGGATTCCAGATCACCCACATCGCTCGGCCCGACGATGGAATCTGTGGAGACACGCTGCAGAAGTACCGGAGCATGCGGTGGCTGGAGATCGTCCGGCCGCTCCCACCGGTCGAACTGCAGCCGAAGAATCAGACTATCCTGGTGCCGTTTCCGCTTCGCGTACATCCCTCGCCACCGACGATCCTGCACCACGCAGGCGTTGGCATTTCCACGGGGCCGGGGGCAAGCATCCCCGACGCAGCTCGTTGGACGTACGAAGTCACATACGCGCAGGACTGGCTGGCGCTTGCCCACGGCTACGACACGCTGACGGCGACCGTGCAATTCGAGCGGTACGCGGCGGCGGCACAGCTCGCTCGCACGAGCGCCATGCTGGACGGAGCAGAGCTGCAGACACTGGTCGCATGGTTGGGTGCATGGAAGCGTTCCGCCGCCGCTGTTCTCCCCCTAGTGGATCGAGTACGCACGAATCCACCGACCTCGGCAGGGGACGATGTCTTCAAAGCGTACGCGTACGTCCAGCAGGTTTCGGCGGGGGTGGCTCATGCTCTCGGCGGCGCGGCGCTGCGCGCGTTCTCGGTCGCGGCTCCCACCGCAACCGTCGTCGACATCATCGACGAGGTTCCCATGCATGGGGGAAGCGTTACCGTGAATTCGGGACGTACGTACGTCGTCTCCGACCCGCCGTCGGGAGGCACGGGCACACGCTCGCTCTCGGTGGGGACCACGGGAGCGGCGCTGGACGTCCGGAGCCTGTGCTCGGCTACCGCCACCCTCGTGGTCACGAGAAACGCGCACATCCTGGGAAATGCGAAGGTCAACGACCTGTTCGTCTACCAGACAGACCGGGTGAGCGCGGGGGAGCCGGTGAAGCCCTCTCTGAACCCCGATGCCTTCTTTCGCGCCGCTCCCGCGCCACGCAGCGCAAAGCCGAGCACAGGCGCCACGAGGCAATCGGCCATCGCGAGCGCGATCGCGGCATGGCTCGGCGAACTCGCCGGGCTCGGGCCGATAGACCTTTCCGTCCGTGTCTCCTACGCGTTTGACCAGCGGGGAAGCGAGCCGCAAACGGTCGGCGACCTGGCGTCCTGCGCCGCGGTGCCCATCTTCTTCGTGCCCGAGCGGTACATTTCCGGTCCACAGGCAGCCGCTGACATTGCTGCCACCCTTGCGAAGAACATCGACTCAGCCCTGCCGTCGCCGGTCCCGCGCGCGGGGGCAGGCGTCCTGGTGGAAATCGTGTTGTTCACGCACGGTGAAACCGCGGAGCGACCGGTGCTCCGTCTTCGTGGACTCTGGATACCGCTCGCGTGAGCACAGGACGTTTTCGCGTTCCACCCTTGTTTGGCAATCCGTGACCGCCGTAACGCCTGGAGTGAAGACATCATGTCGATGAAGCAAGCGAAGGTGGCGGTGTGCTGTGGATCCGAGGATTGCGTGAACAACGCCAATCTTCGTGATACGGAGTGTTGCTGCTACTGCGGAAGGTGCGCAGCGTGCTACTTGCACGACGACTGCAACAGCGCTGCCGGCGGAATGAGGTCGCCAGACGCTGCGGTCTGCGGAGGAGGCGAAGACTGCGTGAACAGCGAGAACACCGTGAAGACGCTCTCGTGCACGGGGTGCGGTCGGTGCGGCGATTGCACTCAGCACGCCGGCTGCAACGTGTGACCGAAGCTGCGCCGTTCACTCCCGAGCCGTCAGCGGAATGCGATCATCCCCGCAATAACCTCAGAACGCGTCAAGAAAGCTCCGCGGCGCGCTGGGCAGTGTTTGCAGATCGAGCTCGAGACGCACGCTCTGCATGTCGACCGTGGGAGTGCTCGGGCGCCCCGTCGAGTCGGACGCGAGCACCTCGGCGCCGACCGTAAAAGGCCCGTAGGCATACGTCGTCATCTCGATCACGTTCTGGCCCTCGCCGCGCGCGGCGAAGAAGGGTGCGTCGCCGAACGACTGGTCCAGGTAGAACTTAACGGCAGCGGGTGCAGGGTAGCCTGGTAGCCAGGTCACCGTCAGCTTGACGGTGTACATGTCGTCGTCGTCTGGCTCTTGGACGGTCGCGTTCAGTGTGAAAACGCCGTTGGATGGGACAAAACCGAACTTGCCGGCCTGTGAATCGTTAAGAAGCTCGGGGAAATCGGCCTGCAGCGCAGTGATCAGGGCTTGAAAAGCTTCACTGGGCGCTCCGGCCGGCATGGCAGCATTGGGAGGAAGTGGTCGCAAGACGTTTAGGACCAGCGTGATGAGTCGCTGTGCCTTCTTGAAATCGTCGGGACGGCCCCCTCCCTTGAAGGCCGTCCGCCAGGCGTTGACGAGGTTCGCGGCAAACAGGTTGCGATCCGGCTTGTTCGCTTCTTCGCAGTACCGCGACAGAAGGTTGACCGCGAAGTATGTAGCCCGATCGGGCGAACGCTGCTTCGTTGAGCGGTCGGAGGAAAGTTCCGCCTTGAGGTTCGCGATCTCGGCCGCAGTCCCCTGAGGCGGACTTACGTTCGACTGTTTCGGCCGCTCACGCTTCGGAAATGTGTCCAAGACCATGGCGCTTAGTTCCTCTACGTCACGGGTACGCGCCCATGAAGGAAGACGAGCGAGAAAGTCCTCCGTCGCTGCCTGAAGCCGGAGCGGGATCTCCTCCCGCGAAAGATTGGCGCGCCGCAACACCTCGGCGAGAAGGTTCCGGGCTTCGTACGCAGCGATGGGCGCACGGCGGAGCGCGCTCTCGAGCTCGAGGTCGAGGCGGCCCGCCGTTCCCCTCGTCGTAGGCAGAACAAAATCGGGATTGCCATAAACCTGGTATGCGGCCCACGTCGACAGGCCTCCGGCCTCCTTGGCCGCGATCCGCGCCTTGGCTGCCGATGAGCGAAGGCGGTCTCCCGAAAGGACCGATGCATAGAAGCCCTTCGCAAAGCCGAGCGCAGCACCGTCGTCGATCGCCCAGCCGGCCGCAACCACGGTGGGAACTCCAGAGGACACAAGCGCGCGAGCGAGACCGCTAGCCCAGCTGCTCCCCGAGCCCTCCGTGGTTTCGATCTGACCCAAATGACAACAACTGAGGAACACAAGAGAAGGTGGTTCGCTCTTGAAGTATCCGAAGTCGAATTGACTGAGGACGTCGTTTCCCATCATCAGCACGCCGGTTTGACCGGGATCCTTCGGCTTCTGTTGACCGTGGCCCGACACGTGCACGATCTCGTACGCGTCGGCCAGCGCAGCTCGAAGCTCCTGAGGCACGCCTCGGGCCATCCTTACGTTGTATCCCGCGTTGCGCAGCATTGTGGCGACCTCGACGGCCTCGGCCTCAGCTCCTGGCAGGCGATAGGCCTGCTCGAGCTCCGGGCACATCACGAGCGCCTTGCCGGCCCCCCGGCTTCTCGTTCGGACCTGCGTAGAGACGTCGCTCAGCTGTCGCACGATGGAGATCGCGGTCGTCAGGGGCGCATCCGTGCGCACGCCGGCGTCCACGAACGCTTCCCAAGGGATGCTCGCTGTCTCCTGGTCGACGACGAGGTGCAGGTCCACGCCAGAAGTGAAGTCTCCGTGTAGCGGCTCGGGCAGAACGAGAGCCCGCAGAGCGCGGACGCTCTCGCCGGACAGGGGACCCGTATGCAACACGCCACAATGGTCCTCGATCACTTCCCAGCGCACGGGCAATTCGTATCGGCCAAACGAGGAACCTTCCCCTGCGACGCCGCATTCAATTGATGTGCGACCCTCGCAGCGATGAGATCGGATGTTGATGCGGCGGAGCTGCCCCGCGGCGTAGCGCCGGACCGGGCGAGTTCCGAGCCATTGCTCAGCCCCCGTCAGCATCGTCACTTCGAGCGGAACCTCAATCCGCTCGTAGCTACCATCCATCTCAATGCCGGGCTGTTTGGCATACGCCGCCGCCGCTCGAAGGGCTTCGGCTGCCTTGTCGGCATAGAGATCAACCAGGCGCACACGGCGGATGCCGTGCGCCATCTGTCGATTGGCGAATAGCACGGCGTCGAGGCACGCACCGACCGACTCCTCGACGGTCAGTTTGTCCTCGCGATGCCCTACGAGCGACAAGGAGAGCGTCTCGAGCGGACCATCGGACAGGAGCTGGGAAAACGGCGGCAGAGACAGCTCCACGATGGCCGTTTGAAGGGCTTCTGTGACGTGCGTGCGGGACAGGGCTTCCGAAGGCCCGAGACCGACTACGAGGATAGCCTCGGGAACGTCCCGGCCGTCGCTCGCCTTGCGCTGCCCTGGAGACAGGCCCTCGTAGGGCACGACCGCGCACTCACCGCGTGCGTGCGGGTAGCGACGGGCCCGCAGGCGCTCGGTCAGCCGACCACGGAAGGCGAGGTCGAGCGATGGTTCCGCACCGCGAAGGTCGGCGCCCGCCTCGTGGCCCACGACGACTACCCCATCTTCCGCCGCGAGATCGCCGTGGACCACCTCGACGACGAGCTGCTGGGTGACCGTCGTCCGAGTCCGACCGAGGAGCGCGTCCTCGAGTTCGTCCTCCCTCGGCATGAGTACCGGTTCGAGCGCATCAAACGTCTCCGTGTCTTCCCCATCGCGCCGGGCGCTCCGTCGTTTCCGGGTGACCACCGATTCTGGTGTGGGCCGCAACGTGAGATCGCGTGTCTCACCTCTACTCAAAAGCTGCTGCAGAGCCGGAAACGATGGCTTGGTGTCCGCGAGGTCGCCGTGAACAGCGGGCATCACCCACATCTGTTGGAGGTCCTGGTAAATCGAACCCCAGGTCACCCTGCCGTCCCCCTCCGGCGTCACCCACGTCCGCACGAGAGACACATCTTTTTCATCCGTCTCGATCGCGGCGAGCGTTTCTTTCGCGGTTCCGGCGACGTAGTGCACCTTCTTCGGATCGAGCTTCTGCTCCGCGAGCCTCGCCCGGACCCGCTGCGCCGCTTGCCACGCCTTCTCGTCGAGTCCAAGCCGGCCCACCCAGGCCTTGTCGTGGAGGGGCCCCCCCAACTGCGACCGGTCGGTGGCCTCCGGCAACATCTCGAGCACACCGGGGAATGTCCTAATCCAAGACAAGAGCTGCGGCGCGTTGTGCATCAGGTCGATGAGCGCGAGCCGGCGGAGCGTGGGGTCTCGCCCGAGCAAGAGGTCGACGATGGTCCAGGACCCCCGCAGCGGGGTCCCGAGCATGACGACGCGCTGAAGCCTGGACCAGGTTTGAGGATGGTATGCGGCAAGGGCGCGCGCGACGAGCCCACCCATCGAGTGCGCAAGCAAGTGAACGTGGCACCCGTTCGCGTTGGGAAGTACCTCGTTGACGATCCGGTCGTTCAGGCGCTTCGCGCTCGCCTCGATCGACACGCGCCAGTCAAAGGGGAAGGGGACCACCGAATACGTGCGACGAAGGTCCTCGACTAGACGTTGGTACGGGCCCAGGAGCAGGCCCTTTGCCTCGATGTTGTAGGGAGTCAGGTCCGCAAGCTCTTTGAATCGCCCCTCAACGAGCGCAGCCATCCTCATCCAGAGAGGGCCGTTCGGGCCGGAGAGCGCACTACCCATGATGCCGGGGATGACGATGACGGTGTCCGCGCCCGTCAACGAGCTGCTTGCGGAAAGGGGCTCGGCACCGAACGCGTCCGCAACCGTTTTGCTCGTATCGCGTCGGCCGCGGGTCTGCGCGGGGGCCGGCGGACGCCAATCTGCGAGCGCGCTGGTAATCGAGTCGAGGACTGGCCGGTTCTTGAAGTAGGCGAAGTGATTGACGGACGCGCCCGGCTCGTCGCGAAAGTCCAGTTCCGTAAGCCCTGCGACGTACCCGGGCCCACCGAACATCGCCGCGGTGTCGACCACGAAATCGTTCCTTTGCTGGAAGAAAAGGTCGGGAAGGAGGGTGCGAAGGCGCGCGAGGAAGCCCGGACGGGAGGCGTCGCCTGCGATCGCCGTCAACGACCCGGCGGCCGGCATGGTGGACAGCCATCTGACGAACATGTCGTCGGGGCGCATGCACGCGACGCCGGGGACAGCGTCGTAGCTACGCCCCTCCGCAACGATCGCGATAAGAAACTCCTTGATGCCTTGATACAATGACGACGCGCTAGCACCGGTCGCGAGGCCGGCCACATTCAAGAGCACGTTCAGCCAGGTACCGAGTCGCGGTCCGGCCAGCGTGGTCCCACGTGCCGGGGCGGCAACACGCACAGTGCGGCGTACCTTCAATCCGCGCGCGGCGATGAGACTGCGCAGATGGGTGAAGTCCCCTGCAAAGGATGCGAATGCGTGGCTGTTCGACCCCAGTTCGTCCGAGCCGCTCGCAGTAGCTGCCGCCGCTGCGAATACATCCGCGACCAGCCCACCCCGCGAGTGGGTAAGAAAGTCGATTTGGCTACCCTCCGGCACTGCATGCAGCGCCTTGGCAAGGTGCAGCGCATTCGTGAGGGGCGTTTCCGATAGGGTGCGGTGATCGAAGCCGTAGCAGCTGCCGTAGACGCGACTCAGCGCGGACCACGTGTAGGAAGCGTCAGCCGCGTTCGCACTGCTGTGGCTCGCCAACAAGCCACCGAAGGCCTCTTCCGTCCGCGAAAACGTCCCGTGGACGAGGACCAGCACAGACTTGGCTGTGCGCTCGATCGACGCGGGAACGCGCTCATCGATCCGGACAAGCCGCGCCTTGTCCTTGCCGTCGAAATCGGTGCCCGAGCTCCGCGCATCTGCTCGCCGGAGCATCTCGGAGACGGCAACTTGACCTGCCTGGTGGGCGACGAGGCGTACCAGTCCGCTCGGGAGAACGCCGCGCGCCATCGCGCGGGAGAAATCGACCTCTCGGCTCTCGCCCCCCTGGGCCCCCGGAAAGTCCTCCGGGCGCTGAATGATCCTCGTGCCATCCGCCCACTCCATCTCAAGCGGCGTTGTGGAGGGTAGCTTGAGCGTTCGCGATGCTGCGGCAGACCGCGTCCCTGCGGTGGCAGGAGGCACCTGCTCGTCGTTAATCTGAAGGCCCGCGGGAATCCGGACGGTCCAGAGCGTGCTCATGCGCACCATGTCACCACGCCCCACGTGACGGGTACAGCGTTCGATCTTGACCACGGTGCCGAGCGCGCGGGTAGCGCGGAAGAACTCACGGCGTTCGTTCACCTTGTTCACGCGGCGGTGCGCAAAAGCTTCATGCAAGTCGTCCTCGAGCCCGACGGCATCATCGCTGAACAGGAAGCCGTGGATATCGAATCGGAACGGAACGGACGCTCCGCCAAGCTCGTGGATACGCTCCGTGGGGTCGAGCCGCCGAGTCAGCCCGATCTTCACTACGCCCTCGCCGAACGCGCCGATGTTGGAGATCACATAGACCCAGCCGGCCCGCGTGTTTGCGGCCCGCTTCTCGAGGTCGTCTGTCGCGTCGTCGATCTCCTTGATCTTGGCTTCGGCCTTTTCGATCGCCGCGCGGTCGGCGTTTGCCCGCGCCGCCACGAGTAGGTTCTCGTAGTGAGCGCGTTCCTTTTCGCAGCGCTCCTGCTCTCGCTCGATCTCGAGCCGGGCCTGCTCCTCGTCGGCGCGACGTTCGCGTTCTTGCCGCAGCCGCTCCTTCCGCTCCTGCTTCTCTTCCTCCTGCTTCTGCAGGAAGTCCGCGGTCAGCTGCAGTTCTTCGACCCGAAGGTCGTGATAGGCCTGCGTAATCGCGATGCGAAGCTCCTTGTATGCCGCGGCGTCCTGAAGGCGGTGGCGATAGTGGTAGACGCCAATCTCTTGGAGGAGCGCGAGATCGCTCGTCTCGACCACGAGCCCCTTCAACCGTGCGTACTCTTGACGCAGGTCATTGAGGTCCGTTTGCGCTGCCTCGAGGGGCTGCACGGCTCGAGCGAAGGGCGCCTGCTCCGTCGAGACGGGTTGTGACGCAGCGGGTTGCTGGACGTTCGGGTTCGTGTGCGACGTCCACTGGGATCCGTCCCACCATCGAAGCATCCTCTGGTCTTGCGGGTCCGGATACCAGCCCGGGGCCGTCATCAACCCGCCAGACTAGCAGAGTCGGCGCAGCAAGATGGGGGCCCAGCCAAGACGCAGTGAAGTTCGGCACGGCGTTGATTCTCAACGCGCCACACCGAGTGGTGGTCCATCGCGCGCGGCGGATTGACGAGGATCAATCTTGCTGACCATACGCGGCTCACATTGAGTCGGCCGGCGGGTGGATGCATGGTGGACGCGATCGGCGAGGCAAAACAGCCGACCGAAATGAAGAACTTCGTCGGGCTGTGAAGCACCGGATCTGCTCCGACGAAAAAGCCCTGCTCGGGATTGATGCCCAGGAACAGGGTGACGTACAGACCGAAGGGGTCCTGCCACAGCGCGTGCAGCTTCCCGTCCTTCGAGCCGTACTTCACTTGGAAGCGATGCTCGTCCTGCGGTCGGTTACGGGTCAGTTTCGTGTTCGCAAGGAATGCGTAGGCGATGATCCCAAGCCGCTCGCCGGAGGGAGTCTCGAATGTGATTCGGAACGGTGCCTGGTCCCCGAGGGGCCGGTGGATGATGCGGCAGCCATCGCGTTCGAGCGCGTCGACGATGAATGCAATTAGGGGTTCGCGGTCCCGCGCCAGCACGCCGTAGACCGGTACGCGTTACCGAGGACGCAACCGGCCCCTCCTGATCCCTTATCGGACGGCTGCGGCGCCAGTTGCGTCGGGAGGGCTCGTGCACGATAGGACGCAACCGGCACCCGGGGTGGCCGATAGAGGGGCATGAAGAGAACAGCGTGCTATCCAGCGCTCCGGGGAATGGAGGGGACTCGCTGCATCAGCGTCGCCGCGGTGCTTCTCGCGGCCTGCCAGGGCGCGCCGGCTCCCGCTCCTGCGCCGGCTCCGTCCGTGTCGGCCGCGACGTCGGCTCCCGCCGCCGCGTCCGCATCCGCCGCGCCCGTCGATCAGAGCGTCGCCAAGCCGCTGTCCGAACGCGGCGCCCACGCGCTCGCGGTGGACGTCTCCACGCGCGCGAGCCAGGCCGGCACGCTCGCGAAGCCGCTCAACCCGAATCCCCGCGTCGTCACCGTGGAGGACACCTTCGTCCTCGTCGCGGGCGACGCGTCGGCGCCTCTCGACGAGGCGGTGGCGCAGGTGCGCCAGACCGTCGAGGCGCTGTGGCACGGCCCGTTCTTCCACCGTCCCGAAGAAGGGGTCACCGTGTGGATCTTCAGCAAGCGCGCCACCTACGAGAAGTTCCGCCAGACCTATGCGCCCCTGGACAGCAGCCCGAAGGATCTCTCGTTTTACCTCCCTTCGCTCCGCTGGATCTTCTTCTGCCCCGAAGGTTCGAGCATGGGCACCTTGAACCACGAGATCGCCCATCCGCTCTCTCTGGCCGACGTCCCCCATGCGCCCTTCTGGGCACTCGAGGGCGTCCCAGCGGTCCTCGAGATGGCGCAGTTCGACACCGACGGCGGCGCGCTCGTCAACGCAGGCGCCCACTTCCGTCTGCAGACCCTTCGCGACGCGCTCGCCAGCAAGACGCGCGCGCCGCTCGTGCGTCTCGACCTGCTCTTCCCCCTGACGAAACAAGAGACATTCGACGACGCGAACTACGATCTGCACTTCGCGATGGCCCGCGAGGCGCTGCGGTGGCTCCTGCGGCGCAACCTCCTCTGGACCTGGTGGCATCGCCTGCGCGACGACATCTTGAGCGACCCGACCGGCCAGAAGTCCTTCGAGGCCGTGGTCGGACCCCTCGACAAGGCGCAGGACGAGTGGGTCGCCTGGATCCAGAGCCCGGAGTCGGAGTAGCCCATGGCGCAGCTCGTCCCCGTCGAGGAGCACAAGTCGGTCGGGCAGCGGCTCGATCGCGACACGTACAAGGCGCTCCACGAGGCCGCCCGGCGGCGCACGCGCAATCACCCGGACGCGCCGGACGCCGTGCACGAGTGCGTCGTGCGCCTGCTGCAGCAGGAGAAGGACGGCAAGGGGTGGAAGCCTCCGCCTCCGCCGACGTTCTGGGAGCACACGCTCGCCACGCTCTGCGGCGTGTTCAAGGACGTGCGCCGCGGGTGGAAGAGGCTGCAGAAGAGGAAGGACGGAGTGGCGGCCGTCGTGGCCACGCGGGGCGGGCACACCGGCGACGCGATGGACGAGGAGGAGCGGCGTCAGGAGCTCGAGTGGCTCCTGGGCGAGCTCGAGAAGCATTACGCGGATCGCCCCGAGGACCAGCTGGCGCGCGAGGTGATCAAGCACACGCGCGCCGGGGTCGAGGGACGCAAGGCGCTCGCCGAGACGATCGGCTGCCGGGAGGCGGACATCACCAACGCGACCAAGCGCATCGTGCGGCTCGCCGAACAGCTGCGCGGGCTCGAGTCGGAAGGGGGAGGGGCGTCGTGAGCGAGCCGGAGCAGACGCCGAGGAGTCTCCGCGAGGAGCTCGAAGAAGTGCTGGAACGGGCGTGGGTCCGGCGGATGGGCACGATGTCGCCCGCGGAGCTCGGGGAGCTGGCGAAGGCGAGCACGCTGAGCGACGCCGAGGCAGATGCTGCGCTGGAGCAGGCGCGCCGCGAAGTGGCGACGCCGGCAACGGTGCACAGCCTCGCGGAGGCGAAGGCCAAGGCGCAGGCGAAGCGGCAGCGGCCCGCGTGGCTCGTCCCGCTCGCGGCGGCTGCGGCGGTGCTGCTGCTCGCCGGAGGGACCTACGAGTGGACGCCCGTCGGGAGGCAGATCGACGCGTGGCTCCGCCCGGCGCCGACGACGCCCGTGCCGCTGCCGGTACCGCCGACACATGAGGAGACGCCCCAGGAGAAGGCCGCGAAGCTGCGCGAGATGGCGCTCGTGGACATCCAGAAGGGGTACATGGGGGACGCGACCGACGAGCTGGATGCGGCGGAGACGCTGGATCCGGCGGGCGCCCGGACCGAGGCGGTGGTGGCGATGCGCCAGGCCATCCTCGATGCGCAGCCGAGGAACGATAACTTCGTGAAGCCGCCGACGGGCCCGACGGAACGGCCCCTCATCCCGAAGAAGTGGCACCTGCAGTGAGCGCGCGGTAACTGCGCGAAACGACTGGCCCCTCAAAAAACTGGGGGTCGCGTGGCAAATCCTCCTCCAGCTGGCCTCAATAGGGGCTGAGGGACGACGAAGCGGCTGCCAGTAGGCGCCGCGGTCGCCCGCAACCAGCGCCCCGGAGCCCCGGGGCGAACGCCGGAGGTCCGTCTTGAGCAAGAACCGCAAGTCCAACCACGCCCTTTCGCCCATCCACACTGCCCCCGCTGCCGCGCCGTCGCCCGTCGTGCGGCACCTCCTCGACGGCGTCATCCGACGCGCCGCGCGCGGAAATCGCGCCGCGATCGAGCTGCTCGCGCGCGAGCTCCGCCCGCAGATGGTCGAGCACGCCGAAGAGCACATGGCGCGCTTCGACATGGATGCCGAGGACGTCGTGCAGAACGTCTTCCTCGCCCTGCTCGAGCGCGCGCTGGGAGCGCCGCCCCGCGCTGCGTGCGCAGTCCAGTGGCTCCTCGACCGCGTGACCCTCTTCGCCCAGCCCGACCTGGCGGCCTGAGAGGAAGCCATGACCCACATCACCAAGCACGCTGTCGACCGGTTCATCCAGTACTGGCGCGCCGACCTGCAGGACACGCAGGGACGCGAGCTCCTGACTCAGCTCGTCGCGCGAAGCAGCGCGACGGGCATCCGGACGCTCCCGGGAAACGCGTGGATCCACGTCGCGGTGACCGACCAGGGCGAGGAAATCTGCCTCGTCGTGAGGGATGGCGCCGTAGTCACGGTGCTCGACGAGGCTGCGGGCCGCACCTACGGCATCCTCGGCGTGCCGCACGGTGACGCCGAATCGATGCGCGCGATCGAGCGGCAGCGCGCCCGGCTTCTCGCCTGGGTCGAGACCGAACGCGCCGAGCAGGACCGGCTCAAGGCCGCGCAGATCGTCGCGGACGCAGCCGCCGGCGAGCACGTGCGACCCAAGGCGCTTCGGCGCGCCAAGAGGTTGCTCGGTTTGGCCGCCTGAAACGAAGAAACGAAAGAAAGGAGAACACCGTGTACACCCGCAAGAAGACCACCCCGTTCGACTTCATCCAGCGAAACTACCGAGAGCCCAAGACGGACGACCCGATCCAGAAGTGGCTCCCGCACCCCGAGGTCGCCCGCGCCATCTGCGCGGCTCTCGCCCTCCACGGCATGCTCCCGCAGGATCTTCAAGACGGCTTGCAGGACGTCTACCTCAAGGCGCTCACGGCCTTCCGCGGCGGCAACGCCAGGGTGCCGGCCGACCTGCGCGCGATGAAGGCCTACTGCGCGACCATCGCGAAGAACCACGCGCTGAAGACGCGCCGCGACGCCGCGAGGCAGTCCGAGGACTTCGCAGGCAACTGCGATCCGGACGAGTACACGCCGCTCGAATACGGCGTCACGCGCGAGCGCGATCCGGTCGACCGCCGGCGCCAGCTCGAGGTCCTCGCCCAGCTGTTCCGGGAGGGGCGCATGCCGGAGCACGGCGTGGACATCCTCGAGGGCATCGCTTCGCGGTGCAAGCTCGAGAAGATCGCGGCGGACCTCGGCATCACCGACCGCGCTGTCGAAGGGCGCATCGGAACGATGCGTGACCTCTTCCGCGCGCGGATCGTCAGGCTCGGCCTGGTGCCCGGCGTGGAGCCGCTCCTCCTCACGATCGTCTCGCGGCCGGGAGCCATCGAGACGCTGCGCCGGGCCGCGTGAATTCACGCCGGGTGCGCGAAGGCCTGGATGACCCTTGCAAGCTCCTCCGCGTCGGGACGCTGAGTCGGTTCCGCGCGGAGGCAGCGCAAGACGAGCGCGGCGATCTCGACTCGCACGCCCTTGAACGGTGGGGGATCGGGAAGCGGTTGTCCGGCGCGCGTTACGAGGACCGCCGGAACGGGGAAGGGGAGCCGCCCGGTCAGCGCTTCGTACGCCAAGACCCCCAGGGAGAACACATCTGCCGAGGGGTGTCGCGCAGGGCCGAACCACGCCTCCGGCGGCATGTAGAGTGGAGTTCCCATGAGCGCGCCGGTTTGCGTCAGATCCAGCGGGCGCTTGCCGCCGTCGGCTGTGACGGTCGATCGGATCGCCGCAAGCTCCGGGCTGTCATCCAGCGCCCCGAACCGTGAAATGCCAAAGTCGGAGATCTTGGCGATCGGGCCGAGGCCGTCATTGGACGGAACGAGCAGCACGTTGCCCGGCTTCAGATCGCGATGAACGATCTGGTTCGCGTGGAGAGCTGCAAGCCCTGACGCTACCTGGCGCAGGATGGGAAGCGCCCATTCGCAATCGCCGAAGCGGGCGCGCTGATCCTCCAGCGACCCGCCCTCCACGAGATCCATCACGAGAAAAGGTGTCGCTCCTGCAGCGACTCCGACGTCCACGATTGACACGAGGTTTTCGTGATGGGTGCGCGCTCCGATCTCTGCCTCGCGCGCGAATCGTGCGGCCTGCCTGCCGGTGAGTGGTGCGGTGACCACCTTCAGCGCGAGTCGCCGTCCGTCGCTCGATCGCTGCACCTCGTAAACTGCGCCCATGCCGCCCCGGCCCAGTGCGCGAGTGACGCGGTAGCGGCCGTCGAACAGATCGCCCTCCACGAGGTCCGCGGGTGCGACATGACCTTCGGACCGCGCGAGCAGATCGGTGAGCTCGCGGGATCGTCGAGCGACCTGGTGGCGCAGTTCCTCGTTGAGCTGGCCGACTTGTCGGCCGCGAGCCTCGAGGTCTCGGGTGCGCTCCTCCAGCTCTTTGACGCGGCTCTCCGCTTCTCTGAGGGAACGAATGTGATCACGGCCCAGCACGACGGCCTGTGCGGCCACCAGCAAGACGCAACCTTCGGGGCTAAGGATGTAGCCACCTGCGACGGCCGGACCTCCCGTGACGAGTGCAGGGACATCGATGAGAAACAACGGCACGATGAGAATCCACCCGATCCCGAACGCGACCGGCGCGAAGCGATCGCGGCCATCTCGATACTCGCGAACGAGAGCCGCCAGGAGCCCGAGGATCAGGGCGCCCGCGCTCAACGGGCCAAGAAGCTCTGCCGCGCGATGCGTCCTGGGGATCAGTTCCAGGACGAGCACCAAGATCGCGGCGCCTACGCCGAGCGCAAGAGGACCCGGGATGCGAGACCATCGGAAGTAGGCGCGGTTGAAGTTGATGACAGCGGCCGCTGACACGACCTCCAGGCCGAACAAGGCCGTTCCACTCAGAGGCCACGGCATGTCCCACCACAGCGGCCAGGCTGCGATCGGTACGCCGGTCGCCGCCGCCAGCGCGAACCAACCGTGAGCCGTCCGCCGGCGATCGAGCAGGAACAGGACGACGTAGACCGACGCGACAAAGGTCACTATCGCCGCGCAGGTGATCGCTGACTGGACGTCGAACGTCGCGGCCGTGACCGAACGAAGATCTCCGACTCCATTCGCGATGCCCAGGCGAGGGACCATGGTGAGCCACGTGCTCTCCAGCCAGGGCGGCGTCCCACAGTGCAGAGTCAACGTGAGCCGCAGGCTCCGGGACGACTCGGAGGTTCTTGCGACATAGAAGTGCGAGAGCCCGATCTGACTGACAGGCATTCCAATCTGATCGTTGTCATTCGCCTCGACGTTCGCCCAGCCAGCGAACTCGGGCAGAGAGAACGTGAGCTCTCTCCCACGCCACCAGGAGGGCAGGTCGACACTCGTCTCGAGCCGGACGTCGCTGTCGGAGGAAACGCATTCACCGGAGAAGTTCGCGGGAAGCGTTACTGCACGGAGCGCACCCGAGGGTGCAACCAGCGTCCAATGGGTCAGGTCCCTGAACTCTTCGACGTTGTCTCTTCGGAGCCGATCGCACCCGCAACAGAGCAGCAGCGCGAGCAACGCTGCGAATGCCAGGACGGCCTGACGCCCCACGAGTGCCAGCATACCGGTTGGGCCGCGCTTTCGTGATGCATGGCCGAAGAAATCGAGGGGGCAAGATCCCGTTTTGGGATTTAAATGGGCGGGAGAGGCAGAGAGGGGAGCGCCTCTCTCGAAGCCGGAAGCAAAAGTCCCTTCGCCGACAGCAAACCGGCCTTTGGTGACGGGAAACCGGCCTTCGCCAACAGGGCCACGACCTGGGCCGACATGAAGAGGTCGCGGGCCGATGGGAAAAGGGCCTGGTCGAGTCGGCCGAGGGCCTGGACGGATCGGCCCAGTCACTTCGCCGACAGCAAAACGGCCCCGTCGAGTCGGGGGCGGCGCCGATGCAGTCGGCCAAGGGCCTCTTCGAGTCCGCCCACGACCTTCTGCAGTCGGCCGAGGAGCTCGGCGAGAGAGAAAGGCTCGTGATGCTCTCCGCCGAGTTCCTGGTCCGACAGGACGAGGACCCTCGCCGAATGAAAGAGGTCCTCCTCCTCATCGCCCGGTCACGAGGCCGAAAGCAAAAGGTCCTTCTCCAGTCGGCGGAGAACCTGGGCGAGACCGCCCAGGCCGAAAGCAAGGAGCAAAAGGAAAGGAGCAAGAAGGCAAAGGCCGTTTTTCAACCATTCACGTCGAAAGGAGTTCCCTTGAGCACCACAAAGTCAGTCCACCGTTCGCTCGCCATCCTGAAGCTGCCCAAAGTCGTGGCGCAGATCACAACGTTCGCACAGGGCGTGGTGACGGCCATGACGGCCAACCCGAAGTTCCCATCGCCATCGCCGTCGCTCTCGCAGGTGACGGCAGCCATCGCGGCGCTCGCGGCCGCCGAGTCGGCCGCCCTCACCCGCGCCAAGGGCACCGCGACGACGCGCAACGACAAGAAGGCGGCGCTCGTCGCGCTGCTGCAGACGCTCCGCACGTACGTCCAGAACGTCGCGGACGCCGACGCAGAGAACAGCGCGAACATCATCCAGAGCGCCGGCTTCGCGGTGAAGAAGACGGCGGTCCACAAGCCACGCACGTTCGAGGTGGTGCAGGGCGCCGTCTCCGGCACCGCGAAGGTCGTCTGTCCGACGGCGGGCCACCGCGCCTCGTACGACTGGGAGTACAGCACCGACGGCGGCAAGACCTGGATCGCCTTGCCGTCCACCCTGCAGGCCAAGACGAGCATCACAGCCCTGGCTCAGGGGACGACCGTGATGGTGCGCTTCCGCGCCGTCACGAAGGCCGGCGTGGCCGACTGGAGCCAGCCGGTGTCTCTCTTCATGAAGTAGCCCGCTTTCTTCCCGCTCTCTCCGGCGCCCCTGCTCCGGCAGGGGCGTCCGGGGGGCACGCGGCCCTTCACGACCCAGGCTCATTAATGGAGGTTCCCTTGACAGCTCCCAAAGGTACGCACCGCAGTCTCGCCGCTCTCAACCTGCCCAAGTCCGTTCCGGCCATCGTCGCGCGCGCGGAGGCCATCGTGGCCGCCATGACGGACAACCCCCACTTCCCCGCGCCGGTTCCGGCGTTGTGGCTGCTCTCGAAGGCGATCTCGGATCTGCTGAACGCCGAGGCCGCGGCCCTCACACGGGCCAAGGGCGCGGCCGCCATCCGCAACGAGAGGCGAACGATGGTCGGCTCGCTCCTGCAGCAGCTCCGCGGCTACGTCCAGGTGACCGCGGACAGTGACCCAGAGAACGGCGCCGCGATCATCGCGAGCGCGGGCATGACCGTGAAGAAGCTGCCCGACCGTCCGCCGCGCGTCTTCTCGGCGAGGCCGACGGCGGTGCCCGGCGAAGTGAAGGTCATCGCGCCGACGGCGGGGCATCGCGCGTCCTACGACTGGGAGTACAGCACCGACGGCGGCGTGAACTGGCTGACGATGCCGTCCACGCTGCAGGCGAGCACCAGGCTCGACGGGCTCACGCCCGGCACGAGCGTGATGTTCAAGTACCGCTCCGTCACCAGCAAGGGCGTCGGTGAATGGAGCTCGGCGATCACCGCCACGGTGAGCGGCGGCACCTGAAGTCGAGGAGTCACTGCGGCGTGGGTCTAGTCTGCGAACGGTCGCACGACCGAAGGGAATGTGCGGCGCGACGGAAGCACGGTGCCCACGCTCGGTAGTGGCCGAGGGCATCGTCGCGTCCGTCGCCGCCGAGCATCTCGAGAATCTCATCTCGGCCGCACCTGCTCCCGAGCACCTCGTCAAGGCGAGATCGCGGCCGAGGGTCGATGTTGAGAATCAACGCGTAGAGGAGCTCTCCATCGACCACTCAGGCTTGACCTCGCAGTGCGGGCGCGCGAGCGTCGACGACGAGAGCCGCCTCTGGGAGGGACCGATGATCCTGAAGATGACGCCGCCGCTCACACCCAATGGCCGGCGCGCGAGCACACCGTTCGCCGGGCGCAGAGCCTTGCCCGCCGGGTTCCCGGCCCTCCGATCGTCGGGGGCAACAAGCTACGACCCGAACTGGGCCTACGCGTTGTCCGTGATGTCCGGGTGGGCGTACGCCGAGCCCCAAGTCTTCGCCGACGTGCTTGCGTTCTGCGGTTTTCTCGATTGCACCGTCACTCCGATGTCGGTGGAGAACGACGCCATGTTCATCGTGGCGAATGCGTACTTCGTGCGGTGTAAGGCGATCGGAGTGCTGGTCTTTCGCGGCACCGAGCCCGCGAGCCTCATCAACTGGCTGACCGATGCCGACTCCATCCAGTACACGTTCGGCAGCGGAACGGCGAGCTTCGGGGCCGTCCACTCCGGCTTCTACGCCAACGTGCAGGCGCTCTGGAGCGACATCGCGGAGACGCTGACGGCAGCCTTCGAGGACGGGCTCCGGGACCTCTACATCACCGGGCACAGCCTCGGCGGCGCGATGGCCGTCATCACCGCCGCCCGCATCTTCGAGCCGAAGCAAACCCAGGTGCCACTCGCGTGGCGCGATGGGATCCGCGGCGTCTACACGTACGGGCAGCCGATGGTCGGCAGCAAGGCGTTCGCCGACACGTTCGATCCGCTCTTCGGACACATGCTGTATCGCCACATCTACGACGACGACATCGTGCCCTGTCTGCCGCCGGAATCCGTCGACGAAGACTTCGTGCACTTCGGGCCGCGCTGGGTGGCGCCTACCCGCGACGAGAGCTGGAAGGGCCCATATCGCGATCGCGAACCCCCGCCGGACCGTCGCGCCACCCTGTTCGACCTCGTGCAGATCGCCGAGAGCTTCGTCACACGCCGGATCGACGCGTTCCGCAAAATCCCAGGCCTCTACTCCTTGGACGACCACTCGCCCCGCGGATACATCGACGTGTCGCGCAACAGCATCGCAGCGACGCGGGTGGTGGCGACGAAGCCTGCGCAGCCGTCGACTCTCGAGCAGGCTTTCCGGAAGCTCCTGCAGGGGCCGCGCTGGATGGATCGACGGACTCTGACCGACTCGTAGCATTGTCGGCATGCTGGCGATTAGGCGCGCTAAGTCGTGCCCTCCATCATATCGGACCACTGTCCGGTCACCTTCGAGTTGTCGCCGTAGCCGTTGATCCCTGGGTCATGGGTCCCCTCTCGAGTTGCCCACTGCTACGACCTGGATGACCGATGGATGACGACCCGGGGTTCGCGCGCTGGTCGTACCCGCTGCTGCCCATGGTGCTCCTGTCGGTGGCCGGCGGTCTCACGCCCGACGATACGGGCGCCAGGTTCCCGCCGGTGGCGGTCGGGGTCCTCGCTGCGACCGCCGGGTTCGCCGTGCTCATGCTTCCACGGAGAGCCCGCTTCTTCCTTGCCGCCTCCGAGGGGTTTCTCTGGACCATCGCGATCGCGTCCCTGCGCACGCAGTGCGTGGAGGGGGCATGGTTGACGTTGGCTGCACTCGTCGTCGCCGTGCCCGCGGGCATCGTGATGGCGTACCTCGGTGTGGCAATGGTCTCGCACCGAAGCGTGGCAACGCCGCTGCTCCTCATTGCCGTGCCGTCTTACGTGGGGGTCTTCGCGCTGGCCGCGGTCCAGGGGAGACCGCTGCTGCGCGCTTCGCCGTTCGAGCTCCCGAGTTCGTGGCTCTGGCTGGCGGGCGGTGGGCTCGTCATCGCGGTCGCGTGTGCGGTCGCGTGGCTTCGTCGCTTGCTGCTGCGAAGGTCGCACCCGCCTGTCCCCGCCGATGGTCCGTACCGGCAGGCAATGGGTGTCCCGGATGCACCTCGCGAGCGCGCGTCCGCGTTCTGGCGCTACGCGCGATTGCTTGCTCTGGCGGCAATGCTTCCCGCCGGTCTGACGATGGCTGCGCAAGCCTTGGCGCGGATTCGATAGGGAAACGTGTCGCTCCAGCGCTGGCTCGGTATCGACTTCTCCGGCAACCACCTCGAGTGGCGAGCAGGCTGCACGACGAGCAACGTGTGGGTCGCCGACGTTCGACGCGGCGGAGATCTCTTGCGCATCCATGATGTTCGTCCGGTTCAGGAGCTCGCCGGCTCGGGCGCCCCTTTCGATCGGCTCGTCGCGCTCTTGTCGGGTGCGGACTACGACGCTGCTGGAATCGACGCACCGTTCTCGGTCCCCGATTCGTTTGTTCGCCATGTCGGGGGACACGCCGCGCTGCTCGCGCTCGTGGGCACGTCACCCGTCGTGGGGCGCCCGTTCGTGACGGGTTCACAGATGGTGGCCCTCGTTTCGGCCGACGCCCCGCCGCTCGAGCGCCGGAAGCCGATGCGGGCGATCGATGACTTCTGGGCGTCGAAGCGCGTCAACGTCCGTTCGCCCGTGTGGACGGGCGCGAGGGCGGGTGCGCCCATGACGGCGGCGTGCCTGACGCTCCTTCATCGCGCCGGTCGGCCGATGTGGCCCTGGTCGAGCGCGGGTCCTGGCCTCCTCGTCGAGGCGTTCCCCGCGGCGCAGCTCGAGACCTGGGGACTACCCCACGTGAAGTACGACGGCCGTTCCCGAGCAGCAAAGGAGGTCCGAGAGACAATCCTCGAGGGCCTCTCTCGTCGGCTGCATGTTGGAGGCTGGGAAGCCAAGCTGCTGCAGTCGGCCGATGCCCTGGACTCCGTGCTCTGCGCGTTTGCTGCCGTCGCTGTCACCACACGCAAGGTGACGCTCCCCGAGCCGGAGAACATCGAGACCGAGGGCTGGGTGGCCGTTCATCCCGCGTAAGGAAATGTCGATCCCCTGTCCCGGGACACCCCCTCGGCGCCTGGAGCGCTGCCTAACCGCGCGAGATCCCTCACGCGCGCTGCTGGCAGCACCCTTGCTCCGAGGACGGTACCGCCGACCATCGCCCCGGCGGGTCACGCCTGATAGGGGGGACCACAAGTGCCATGCCCCGTCGTAGCCGCCCTCGAACACCGAAAAAGTCCACGCCCGAGGTGGAGGCATGCCGCGCCCACGACGTCCTGCTCGAGCAGATCAACTCGAAGATGGACGCGGTCATCGAGGTCGCGACCAGCACGAAGAACGACCTTCGCGCCGAGATGGGTGCGACGGAGGAGCGCCTCAGCGAGAGGCTTGCACGCGTCGAATCCGCGGTGACCACACACTCGGCAGAGATCCGAGGCCTGCGCAGCGACTTCGGTCGTCTCCGTCGCGACTTCGAGGAAGCGCGCTGACGGCGGCCGCCGACCGTCGCGCCGGCGATTCACCCCTGATAGGAGACCCGAGAAACCCATGGCCCGCCGCAGCCCGCCCCGAGGCCCCAAGGCAGCGCCGCCGACCGACAATCCGGTGCGCGCGCAGAACGTTCTGCTGGAGCGCATCCAGTCGGACCTGAAGATGATCGCCGAGCACGTCGACTCCGGGCTGGAACGGCTCGATCGCAAGATCGGTGACGGCACCAAGTCCATTCGCGGCGAGATCGCCGATCTGCGCGGCGCAGTGACCGAGAACTCCAGAGACATCCGGCAGAACTCCGAAGACATTCGCAAGCTGCAGGATGCGGTCACGACGCACTCGGCGGAGATCCGAGGCCTGCGCGGTGACCTCGGGCGCCTCAGGCGCGACTTCGAGGACGCGCGGCAGTAGCTCGCGCCACCTCGGTCCCGGAAGACAGCCCGGCGCACGGGGCGATGTGGTCGTGACAGAACGCGGCGAGGGACTGTTTGGCGCGGCCTCCGTGATCAGGCCGATGTCCGGAGCGGGCCATGTCTGCCGCGAGAATGCTGGCCCCGATGTTGCTCGTCGCGAAGACATGCTGTCGAAGCCACACCGCTTCGGTCTCATCTCGGTGGCGTCGGTGTTCTCGCTCGGCTGCGCATCCGCGTCCACGCCGGACGGCCTGGCGAGCACGGTGTCATGCTCACTCGCCGGCGAGGGCAGGGGATCGGGCTCGCATCCCGAGTTCTGTGTGGAGGAATCGGGACTCACGAATGGGCAGGCCGCGGGGGAGCAGACGGCATGTCAGGCCGAGGCGAGCGATGCGGGTGTGTGGACGTTCGACGAGACGCCGTGCTCGCGCGCCGACGCCCTCGGAGGCTGCCAGTCCACGGTTCCATCGGGCACTCAGACCCTCACTACGACGCAGTGGTACTACGCCGGCGGAACGAACGTGCCGGCCCGGGTGGGTGACGCCGGGGCCGACGCCGTCGCGGCGCTCCTCTGCAACACGAACCAGACGTTCATCGCGCCCTGACGCCGCTCGGCGCCTTCGAGCGGGTCGACGGCCCTCACGAGGAGGACGGCGTGCACGTCGGCGGCTGACGGACAGCGGTGCCGCTTACGAGGGGCGCTTCTTCCAGCGGTGAGAGGCCGCTGGTGTGACGCAACTGGTCCGCTGGCCGGCCGATGAGGGGTCAGGATGGACAACCTGATACCAGCGCGAGCGTCGTTGCGCGTCCGCGCGCGGCCAGACACAATGCGCGCGCCGGGTGCGCCGTTTCCCGACACTTTCGCCACTTCAGAGGACCCGAGGCCGAGATGAGAAAGATCGCGATTCGAGCGCTGCTTGCGCCGTCACTTCTGGGCGCCCTTG
>Ga0335069_10001465_pt1 | contig 38208 bp, 27 predicted proteins | sample Lox_Sample_11_FD_206714 | JGI IMG/M metagenome (GOLD analysis project Ga0335069, IMG submission 206714) | Soil microbial communities from Loxahatchee National Wildlife Refuge, Florida, United States - Lox_Sample_1.1 | ecosystem: Environmental > Terrestrial > Soil > Wetlands | place: USA...
AGTGCGACTGGCGCCGCGATCTCCGCAGACACGGTGGCGACCACATCCAGCGTGGGCGCCTTGCCTTGCTGCGAGCTCACCACAAACGCCAGCGGACGCTCGGGCGAATTGCTGATCGAGCAACACGGCGGACGCTCTGGAGCGGTTGCCGGGGACTGCGCCTCATTGCCCGGGCAGCATGGCATATTGCCCATCCCCTGTATCTGGTGCATGGTCATGGAGCACTGCATCACTCGGTCGCCGTCCACCAGCGCCAGTCCGGCCTCGGCCCACAATGCAATGGCTAGCGCCAGCATGGCCGTCAGCAGCTTCCGAATTGTCTTGCTCGCGCACATTATGAAAGCTTATTGTCCGGTGGCTTCGACCCAGAGGTCTGTGATGTCGGTCACCGCTGATCCGTCCTTTGTTTCGACGCACCGCGGGCGAAAACGTACCGGCCCTGCCCCTGTGAGTTGCATTAGACTGGTACGGTAAAGGAATAGTCCATGAACCGAACCGCGCTGCTCGCCGCCGCTCTTCTAATTGCCACGGCCTCCATAGCCCAGGTGCCGAGCCCCGAGCCCCCGCATGAGGTGGGTGGCATCCTGGGACGGATTACGGCCGCCTCGGTGTGGCAGATGCCGTCCGGGTTTCTCGCCGCCGCTCACAAGGCATGCGACAACGCACCTCAGCCGCCGAGCTTCGCGGATTGCTTCATCAACCAGATGTCGAAGGCCGGAGCTTCTCCAGCCGCGGTCGCATTCACTCGTGAGCTTCAAAAGCAGAGCAATGGCGACGTTGGCATCATGACCGGATTCGACAAAGCCGGACCGGTGGTTGACGTTGCTTTCATCACTTATCCTCTGCGCGCCAACACCAACAACGGTCTGCTGTTCGTCAACGGCCAACCGAAGATCATCAACGCCGAAGACCTCAAACTTCTCAACCAGGCCGAAATGCAACAGAGCCCGCAATTCCAGAACACCAAGGCACAGTTCCCCAACGTCAGCCTCTGGCCCGGCGATCGCGATGGCACCACCTGGCCGAACTCCAACCCGAACTCTGAAGGCGGCATCTCATTTACGCTCGGCTATCCGCTCATCAACGGCTGCCACGCTTGCGCCCGCGCCGGCTTCGCCGAGTTCAACTGGAAATTCGACCCCACCGGAAAACTCCTCGGCACAACCTTCATGGGAATGACCCCGCCGCCGGTGCAGTAAACGTCGCGCGAAAAGGGTCCCCCTCCCCCCACCCCCCAAATTCCTTGTTTTCCTGGGGATAGCGGGAATTTGCGGGCAACTGTTGATAACAAAGGACTTAGAGGTCAAAGTCGTCATACATAAGGACTTAGGCGGCTGATTTGGGAGGGCGGAACGGTGGCGGGAAAGGAATCTGACGGCAAAACGGCAGCGATCAGGACCTGTCACAGGCCAAAGCTCACAGTTCAAAGGGGACAAGGGACGTGTCCAGTTTGTCTCTCGCGGACACAACTTTCCCTCGGCCATCCGTGAGGAAGTTTAGATAAGGCGACGATGGTTGGATAGGACGCAGGTCACGGGTGCGTGTGACAAAGGCAAAAGCCCCAATTGCCAAAGTCAGGCAATTGTGGGGCACCCGCCGGGATTACGCCAGTGGGGCCCGGACGTCGCCCAGACGGCTCAAGCTGTCAAAGAACATTTCCCCAGTTCACGCACTGGGCGGGAACTGGCGGACACACCTCTACCGTGGCCCACGAGTCAGTTGTAAAGGCGGGGATGGAGTGGTGCAAAGAGAATTCGAGGGGACGGGAAAACTTTAGTAACCAACGGCTCCCGGAACCGGAAGGAAACGGCTCCGCCCCGCTTTTGGCAACGGAAGGCAATTGTGGGCCACACGCCGGTTACCTGTTGGCGCGAGGGTGGACAAATTCCTGGGCACGACATTCATAAGTGTGACTCCCCACGCGCGCATTAAGCGACGCCAGCGCTGCGGTTGCCGGTGAGTGTAGTCGCCTGATTTCGCCAACCGCCTGCTCGTTGTACTCGCCCTGCAAGAGAGCCCTTGAATCCTGATCAGCTCCATTGCCTCCGCGATTGAGCACTAGAGTGCTCACTTGGCTTGCGATTCTTGCCTTGGGGAAAACTCCATCAGTTCAACTGGGGCGCCATGATCGAGGATCATGGCGACTCTGAGTCCCGCACTCGGACTGTTCGGTGGAATCAGAATCTCCTGCCCAATCAATGCAGTTGCAAGATCGTCCACCTCGAAAGCTACATGAGGAATGGTCTTGACCGCCTCGGGATACGGCGCATCGGGATCAAACCGCATCCATTGAACGCCGAATGGACCGGTTCGAAATCCCGCTACGTGAATATGGAGGTGCGGCACGTGAATCTCGTCAGGGCGCGGGACTTCAGTGGGAATTCCAATGTGGTGATATCGCCAGCCATTCTTCGCAATTGCAGCTGGGGGTTCGTCGTCCCGTCTTAGATACTGATTCAAACCCGGATCTCCCTTTGGTTCTAAAGCGGCATGATTGTACGCTAGCCTGCCCGTCCAGCGTATTTTGGGTTAAAGGCGGCTCGCTGCCAGAAGCGGGGCGTGACGTATTGTGAGCGCAATTCCCTGATTGTCCTCACCTGGCTTAAAATCCTCGCCATCAGCCTTAGGCGATTTCGCCAGCAGAGATCCAGTTATGTATGCCGCCGTTGTGCACAAGCTCGGGGAGCCTCCTCGATGCGGGCAATTTCCAGAGCCGGTCGCCGGCGATAACGAAGTCATCGTGCATGTGCACGCCGCTGCCATCAAGCCTGTCGATAGGCAGGTAGCCAGCGGCTCGCATTATGCCACTCCCGGCCAGCTCCCGTTTGTTTGTGGTATCGACGGAGTGGGACATCTCGGCGATGGACAACGAGTGTTCTTCGGTGGATGCCGGCCGCCACACGGTGCAATGGCGCAACGGACGGTCGTGCCGAAAGCCTTCACCTTTCCTCTACCCGCAACGCTGACCGACGAAGTCGCTGCCGCTCTGCCTAACCCCGGTTTGTCAGCCTGGCTCACTCTTAAGTACCGCGCGAAATTGGCCGCCGGCGAAAACGTCCTCATCCTGGGCGCCACCGGAGTCACGGGCAGGTTGGCCATACGAATTGCGAAGCTTTTGGGGGCAGGGCGCGTTGTTGCTGCCGGACGCAACCCGCAGGCTCTGCAGTCGTTGGGTCCACTCGGGGCCGATGCTACGGTCCGCCTGGACCTGCCGGAGCAAGAACTCCGCGAGGCATTTGTGCAAGAGGCGGGTGAGTCCGGTTTCCAGGTTGTCATCGATTACGTGTGGGGCCGGCCAACCGAGGTGTTCCTTTCCGCAATCACGACCAGGACTTTTGCGGCCATCGGAACCGAGACTCGCCTGGTTCAGGCAGGAGAAAGCGCAGGCCCGACGATTTCGCTGCCCGCTGCAGTACTGCGCAGCACTGCTTTGACAATCCTCGGTGCCGCCGGCATTCCGGGCCGCGATGTTCTCGCCGATGCCATGCAACAAGTCATTGGCTACGCCGCCAATGGAGAGCTTCAAATAGATACCGTGAGTGTTCCCCTGTCGGATATCGCAACAGCATGGGAGCGCACCCAATCGGGTCGCCGCGTCGTAGTGATCCCTTAGTTCGTGCCTAACCTGCGCCTGCCGCGGCACCGCTCGGGATTCGGTACAAAATCGGCATGATACTCATAGTCCCTTCACCTCGAACCGGTCTTTGATAGTCGAGGTTTGGTACGCCTTTTCCTCCTAATCCACAGCCATCCACAGGCTTGCACCAGAATCGGCGTTGTTTCCGCCATGCCACCGGACTACATTTCAGAGAGTCGGGTTGACCGCTTTCCCCGGATCCCGCGAAGTACTTCGGAGTCTTGAAGTTGGCCGTCGCCGTGCTGCACTGTTTACTTTTCAGGTTCCGGCAATTGGGCGTAAAATACAAGATGTTGGGTTAGTTACTTGACATCCACAACAGGTGGGCGTACTGTCCCAAATCACGCACTACTTCTTCGAAGCAGGCGTAACCAAGTTTGATCCTTTCCAAGTCCAGGCAAGACATTCGGCACGAAGGTCACGTGTCGTGCCCGATGTTCACGTTCTGTTCGGACGCAAGCGGCACTCGAATTGAGATAGCAAGTCCTGCGACGCATGCTCATGCGAGTTTTGAGCATGCGCGAGCAACATTGCGGTGAAAACAGGCACAGCCTGGCGGAAGGGTGTTTGATAAACGGATTCAGAACTTCGTAATCAATCGGGCAAAGGCACGAGCAGAATTCGATCAGGAGCAGGCAAATGGCCGAAATCACCGACAAAACGACCTCCGCGGCAGCGACAACCAGTGCCGCGGCACCCTCCACGACCAGCAAGAAGAGACCGGCGCCCGGGCTCAGCTTCAGGCGCTATTTCACCAAGCCCGGCGTCTCGCCCTACGACGAGGTCGAGTGGGAGCTCCGCCTCGCCCAGATCACCGACTCCCAGGGTGGCGTGATCTTCGAGCAGAAGGACGTCGAGGTCCCCAAGGACTGGTCGATGACGGCGACCAACATTGTCGCCAGCAAATACCTGCACGGCACGCTGGGAACGCCTGAGCGCGAAACCGGCGTCCGCCAGCTCGTCTCGCGCGTCGCCGAGACCATTCGCGACTGGGGCATCAAAGGCGGATACTTCAAGTCTGCCGACGACGCTGCCGTCTTCCACGACGAGCTCGCCCACCTGCTCCTGCAGCAGAAGGCCGCCTTCAACTCGCCAGTGTGGTTCAACGTCGGCTGCGACCGCATCGAGCCCAACTCCGATGCGCAGAACTGGCACTGGAATGCCGTCGAGCAGAAGGTCGAATACGGCGTGACCGGCTACAAGAACCCGCAGTGCTCGGCGTGCTTCATCAACTCGGTGCATGACTCGCTCGACAGCATCCTGACACTCGCCAAGACCGAGGGCATGCTCTTCAAGTGGGGCTCGGGCACCGGCACGAACCTCTCGCCGCTGCGCTCGTCCACCGAATCGCTTTCCGGCGGAGGAACCGCCAGCGGTCCGCTCAGCTTCATGAAGGGCTTCGACGCCTTCGCCGGCGTTATCAAATCCGGAGGCAAGACCCGCCGCGCCGCCAAGATGGTCATCCTCAACATCGATCATCCCGACATCGTTGACTTCATCGAGTGCAAGCAGAAAGAAGAAGCCAAGGCGTGGGCGCTGGTCGAGCACGGCTATGACGGCTCCGGCCCCGACTCCGAGGCCTATGCATCGGTGTTCTTCCAGAACGCCAACAACTCCGTGCGCGTCACCGACGACTTCATGTACTCCGTCGTGCGCGACGGCGACTTCAGCACCAAGTCGGTGAAAGACGGCCGACCGATCAACAGCTACAAGGCTCGTGACCTGCTGCGCAAGATTTCCGACGCCACCTGGCACTGCGGCGATCCCGGCATGCAGTACGACACCACCGTAAACCGTTGGCACACGTCGAAGAACACGGCGCGCATCAACGCCTCGAATCCTTGCAGTGAGTACATGTTCCTCGACGACTCAGCCTGCAATCTGGCGTCGCTGAACCTGCTGAAGTTCGCGCCGAACGGCACCTTCGACGTCGAAGCCTACCGCTACGCCTGCGCCATCGTCATCACCGCGCAGGAAATCCTGGTCGACAACAGCGGCTACCCTACCGAAGCGATCTCGCGCAACTCGCACGACTATCGTCCGCTAGGACTCGGCTATGCCAACCTGGGAGCGCTGCTCATGGCCTCCGGCCTGCCTTACGACTCCGACGCCGGACGCGACTACGCCGCCTGCGTCACCGCCATCATGTGCGGCGAAGCGTATCTGCAGTCGTCGAAGATCGCCGAGCTCTGCCCGTCGCTCGATCCGGCCACGCCGCTTACGCACACCGTCGAAATCACCGGCGGCGCGTGTCCGGGCTGGTACGTCAACCGCGAGCCGTTCCTCGACGTCATCCGCATGCATCGCGCATCGGTGAACAACATCAACGCCAAGAATGTGCCCGCCGCGCTCTACGAAGCCAGCAAGGCCACCTGGGACGAAGCCCTCGCCCACGGCGAAAAGTTCGGCTACCGCAACTCGCAGGTCACCGTGCTCGCGCCCACCGGCACCATCGGCTTCATGATGGACTGCGACACCACCGGCATCGAGCCCGACCTCGCGCTGGTGAAGTACAAGAAGCTGGTCGGCGGCGGCATGATCAAGATCGTGAACAACACCGTGCCGTCGGCGCTGTTCAAGCTCGGCTACAGCAGCGACCAGACCAACGCCATCGTCAGCTACATCGACGCCACCGGCACCATCGAAGGCGCGCCCGCGGTCAAAGACGAGCACCTGGCGGTCTTCGACTGCTCGTTCAAGCCGACCAAGGGCACGCGCACCATTCACTACACCGGACACCTGCGCATGATGGCCGCGACCCAGCCGTTCATCTCGGGCGCAATTTCGAAGACCATCAACATGCCCGAAGACGCCACGGTTGATGACATCATGGAAGCCTACATCTCGGCCTGGAAGCTCGGCCTCAAGGCAGTCGCGATTTACCGCGATGGCTCGAAGAAGGCGCAGCCGCTCAGCTCGATGGGCTCGGCGACGCATAAGTCGGGAAAACCTGGAGAAGTGGGTGCCCCATCCTTTGCGTCCGGTGTTGACGCAAGGGGTGGGATCGAGGAACCGGTGGACGAATCCGCCGAGCCGCCGCGCGCCGTGCGGCATCGTCTGCCCGACGAGCGCCTCTCCATCACCCACAAATTCAAGGTGGGCGGACACGAAGGCTACCTCACTGTCGGCCTCTACAAGAACGGAATGCCGGGTGAGTTGTTCATCACCATGGCCAAGGAAGGCTCGACCGTCAGCGGCCTGATGGACAGCTTCGCCTGCGCCGTCTCCATCGCCTTGCAGCACGGCGTTCCGTTGAAGCTGCTGTGCGAAAAGTTCGCGCACACCCGCTTCGAGCCCAGCGGCTGGAGCACCAATCCCGACATCGGCTTCGCCAAGTCGATCATGGACTACATCTTCCGCTGGCTGCAGTTGCGCTTCCTCACCGGACAGCAGCAGGCGCTGTTCGACGGCCTGCGTCCCAAGTACATGGGCGGCGTCGCCCCCGTCACCGCGCCTGATGACCCGAACTACGTTGCACCCTCTTCGAGTGTCATCCTGAGCGGAGGCGCGCCCGCTTCTGGCGCGCCGGAGTCGAAGGACCCCTTTGTAACCCATGAACCCACTTTGTTCAGCGGCGTCCACGGCAAGGTACCCGGCGGAGCGGTGACCGGACACCACCACGCCGCCGACGCCCTGAAAGAGCTGATCGACATGGGCGACGCGCCCACTTGCTCCGTCTGCGGCTCCATCATGACCCGCAACGGAAGCTGTTACCGCTGCATGAGCTGCGGGAGTACCAGCGGGTGCTCGTAGTCAGGTAGAGCGGGCCTTCAGGCCCGCTGTGGGTGGACCCATGAGATGAGAATGGGACCCCATAAGGTGAGAATGAGGACCTCATGAGATGAGAATAGGACCCCATAAGGTGAGAATGGGACATGATGAAAATGGGGTCCTGAGTATAGTTCGTTGCGTATCACGAACTTTGACTGCGTGAAAGCGTAGCTTCAAACTGTTTGGAAAACTGGGAGAACAATTGAAGTCCGTGATTGCCGTCTCCTAAGAACCTAGTTAGACGGCGGTCGGGAATGGAGCTCGAATCAGGCGCTCATCTGAGCGCGCACGGAAGTTTACCACCCGTTGTGGCGACAGCCCTCCTGAGACAGGACCGATCCCCTTGGTAAGCCCCCGCCAGTCTCATTGGTAGATGTGTTGTCATGCTGGTTCTTTTCGTCGCGCGTCGCTTTCAACCGCAGGTTGACCAATCATTGAAAGTACTGCCGCACGGCTACGCCCCGAGCCCCCGAACTGCTGAGCAAAATCGCTTTGACTGCATTGGATGGCCGCAGCTGTACCTGGCAGTATTTCACCTGCTTAATGCATGCGGAGCCTCCAAAACCAGCATGACCTCGAGTCTTTACGCGGATGGCAAAAGGTATGAGTGCGCTTAGACACTTGTATGGCGAGGTCATGTCTATCCAGGATCTGGCCAACGTTTCGTCCGATTGCCGGGTGCTGCGAATAGCTTTCTCATCTCCAGAGCAAGTCCGCTCTCGGCGCGTGGTGACGCGTTCGCGCTTTCGCCCAACCGGAAAATATCCCAGCTGGAAGATGGAGAGGATGCTGCAGTGGGAATCGATGAATGAGCTCCATGCATTCCGCCTGCTGGATTGTGATCCGAGGGTCACGGCCTTCACCGAGCAACCTTGCGAGATCGTTTATGTCGATGGGCGCGAAACCAGACGCCACTATCCAGACATTTACGCCGAAGTAGACGGTAACCGGGAGCTTTGGGAGGTGAAAGCGGAGTGCGAGGCTGCGCAAAGTGAAGTCGCAACCCGGACCGAACTGTTGACAAGCGGCCTACAACGTTACGGCTTCACCTATCGAGTCGTGCTGGACCACGAACTGGCTAGGCAGCCCAGACTCGACAACGCGAATACCCTTCTGCGTTACGGCCGACGTACGGCAAGTGATAACGAACGTGAATACGTACGCCTGGCTTTGAAGAGTAGGGGCCACCTCAGCTGGTCCGAGGTCTGCCGAGGCGTCTTCGGCACTCACAGCCGGGAGATCGTTTGCCATCTCGTGCTCGGGGGTGTGCTGAGCTTCGATGTGGATTCGCCTTTAGGCTCGAGTACACAGTTTTTTGAAGGGAGGAACCACTGATATGGGAACCGCAGCTTTCGATCGAGACGCCGTCGTCGAAATCGATGGTGAGAAATACCGCATGCTACGAAAAGTGTCAAACACGTGCTGGCAACTTGAGCACAGCAGAACAGCTCGCATCTCTGAGTTGGAACAGGAGGAACTGCTCAGAATGTACGCCGATCGCAAGCTAAGATTCGCGAACGGTGTTGGGGGAACAGTGTGCCGAAAAGCTCACCTCGAAATATCGGAAACGGCGAAATTGCGCCGTCTGTACGTCCTCGCTGCCCTGAAAATGGATACCCTCACCGATCTCAAGGAAGCCATCTCGAAGGTGTGGCGTAAGACAAACAGGCCCGACCAACCACCCGGGACCAAGAGTGTGTATCGCTGGAAGAAGCGGTTCCAGGAGTCAGGTTGGGACATTCGGGCGCTTGAGGACGTGCAGCGGACCGGGAACAGGACCAAGCGTTTCCCCTCCGAGGTGCTGGAGATGTGCGAGCAGTCGATCGACACGGTGTACATGAGGAGAGAACGGAAGCACCTGCAGGACGTGCTCGACCAGGCCATTGTCAAAGTCCGCGAAGAAAACCGAATGCGTCCCGCAGATATGGCACTGCCGCTTCCGACACGACGACTGGTAAAGCGGCTCGTGGAAGACATTCCGGCATTCGACCGGCACACCGCCCGTTACGGGCATGATGCCGCGCTGCGACGCTTCCGCTCGGTGGAAGGGCACCGGGTCACCCACGAACCCTTGGAGCGAGCGGAAATCGATCACACCAATCTCGACCTCTTTGCCATTGACGATGAGACCCTACTACCCCTCGGGCGGCCTTGGTTCTCGGCCTGTGAAGACGACTACACACGTTGCATTCTGGGCATGTTCGTGGGCTTCATCCCGCCGAGCTTTCTCACAGTTTCGCTTTGCCTGAAAGATGCCTTCCGCCCAAAGACCTGGCTGAAACAAGCTTATCCCGATGTCCGGTCGGATTGGCCCGCTCATGGAGTCATGCGGGAACTCGTGCTGGATAACGGTCCCGAGTTTCATAGCGACAGCCTGGAACAGGTATGCCTTTTTAACGGCATCGAGATGCATTACGCCCCGCGCAAAACTCCTTGGTTCAAGGGAAAGATCGAGCGCTTCTTTGGGACCCTGAATGAAGGTGTGGCCCATGGCACGCCGGGAACTTCGTTCAACAACATCTTCGAGAAGGGCGACTACGATCCGGCGAAGCACGCGATTGTGACGCTCTCCACCTTGAAGAGGGTCGTTCGCAAGTGGCTGGCGGACGTTTACCACCAGAAACCTCATCGCGCTTTGGGAATTTCGCCCGTCGAAATGTGGAACTCCAGCATCAAGCCAGAGGACATTCGAGTTCCCGAGGATCCGGCAGTTCTGGATGTAGTTATGGGCCGCCGGTACCAGCGAGCGCTGACCCACAAAGGCGTCGAGTTTCAGGGACTCTACTACAACTCGCCCGACCTGCATGAACTGCGCTGCCGGAAAGGCAATGAACTGCCGGTAGAGATCCGGGTGGACGAGAGCGACTTGGGGCACATTTTCGTCCTATCACCGAAGGACAAGGAAGTTTTTGCGGTACCCGCCCTGCGACGCGACTATGCGACAGGGATTGGCCTATTCCAGCACAGGGTGATTCGCCGCTACCAGAAACGACACGCAAGTCTGGAACCAGGTCCCGACGGATGGCTGCAGGCCAAAGAAGAGATCGTCGAGATTATCGAGAGTGAAACGCGGCTGAAGCGGAAGCGATCGAACAAGCGGGTTGCCCGTTGGGGAGATTCCAAGTCGCGTGGCGTTCAGACAGAGTGGGACGGCAGCTCAGTTCCAAGCCAAACTCTGCCAGCTTCTGTCGCCACCGGCACAGAGTGCCTAAGGGAAGCCCTCGAGGAACGCGCCTCGAAGGTGAGAGTCCTCCCGGTCACGATCCAGGATAGGTGATGTATGAACAGTCTCGCCAGCATAGTCGACCGCACCCTGGTTTCCCATGCGCCTTTTCAAGCGGCAGTTCGGGAAATCGAAACCTGTTTTGAATTTGCACGGGAAGCATCGGAGCCGATATGCGTTGCACTCATCGGACCATCGCGCACGGGAAAATCACGGGTGCTGGACGTTTGCGAGCGGCAGCATCCCAAGGTCCGTCGTGAGGATGGAATGTACGTTCCCATCCTGCGCGTGACCACCCCATCGAAGCCGACCGTAAAAGGTCTTGCCGAAGTCTTGTTGGAGGGAATGGGAGCGGCAGACGCGACCCGCGGCACCGAGAACGAAAGAACCCGGCGGGTGAAGTACCTGATGCGCAACACGGGAACCCGAATGCTGATGATCGATGAGTTTCAGCATTTCTTCGACAAGGGGACGAAACTGATCATGTACCACGTCGCCGACTGGCTCAAGATTCTGGTGGACGAAACCCGGTGTGCGCTGGTGGTCGCCGGGCTCCCATCCTGCCAGACCGTCATCGATTCCAACGAGCAATTGGCAGGACGGTTTCACGCACCCATCCTGATGCCGCGATTCTCGTGGCAGGACGTGGAACAACGGGACGAGTTTATCGGGATTTTGCAGGCCTTCCACCAGGTCCTGAGTCAGCACTTTCAGACGCCCGAGTTCCAGCGGGAGGCTATGGCGTTCAGGTTCTACTGCGCCACCGGAGGGCTAATTGGATACCTGACGAAGATCTTGCGGCGATCGGTGTGGCACGCGGTTGCGTCGGAGAGAAAGGAGATCACGCTTGAAGACCTGTGCGATGCCCACGAGAAGGCCGTGTGGTGTGGACGGCTCCCACAGCGCCTTCCAAGACCCTTCGCACGCGACTTCAAACTCATACCGACCGTTGACCTGTTGACAGAGGTGAGCCTCATTGGAACCGTCCACGTACCTGCGGACGAGTCCGATATTCCTCCGGCGAAGCCGGCGAGATCCGACCGCCGAAAGCCTGGAGGCGAGTCGGCGGCTGCATGGCTGGTGGCGCGATGACCTCTCCGCTCCTGGTGCGCCACCCTGCTCCTTTCCCAACAGAAAGCCTGTTCGGCTACGTCCTGCGACTCAGCGAAAAGAATGGCTATACGACACCATGGAGTCTGTTTCTGCTTGCACAGATCAGACAGCACGAGGCACGGTCCACCGGCATGAAGGTGGCGAAGCTTGCGCAAATATGCAACCGGCCCCAGAACGAACTGCAGTCCATTTCCTACCGATGGCCGGGCGATCGCTCGAGGTCCTGTCGTTTGCTTGGGCATCTGCTCACACCATGGGAGTTGGTTGTAACCCGGCCCAAACTGTGTTCGGAATGCGTCGCGGAGAAGGGGTTCATCGAAGCTCACTTTGACCTGGCGCTCATGACTGGATGCCCTGTACACAGCAGGGAACTGCTCTCCCACTGCCCCGAGTGCATGAATCCATTGCGCTGGTTCCGGCCAGGGTTGCTCGAATGCCACTGTGGCGCGAGTCTACGAAACGCCGATTTGCCCGCGATCTCCGGAGCCCAAGCCGATCTGCTAGACATCATGCGACGAAAAGCGCTCGGCCTCTCCGCCGGCCGGGACTATGCTTCGGGACTCCCTGGTTCCTATCTCGAAGTCATGAGTCTCCAGCCATTGCTGTCATTGGTCGGGATGCTGGGAAGGCGCCGCATGGTAATCGACAACGATTCCGACCGAAGAAACTCGCAACGTATCGTTTTCGCAGCCGCTAGCGTCCTGGGTGACTGGCCGACTAACTTCTTCCGGCTCCTTCGCGAAATCACAGAAGAAATGCCGACGGACTCTTCGGCAGGAGTGGCACGCGGCAGGCTTAGTGGAATCTATCGTTCACTGTTTAGCCTTAGAGGGATCTTGCCGGCAGCGGAGGGCGACTTTCTGAGGACTGCGTTCCTTGGTTTCGTCAGGGATGACTGGAAACCTGCCTTTATTGACCAGAAACTGATGCGGCGCTTAGGAACAGACCAATCCGAACGGTTCATATCCAGAGCCGCGTTTGCTCGACGGTACGGCATCGACACGAGAGCGGCGGCTCGTTTTGTGGAAGACCAAGGAGTCCCGTCCAGGACGTTCCGATGGGGGAAGTCGGAACGCAAGTTAATTGACAGCGTGGCAGCAAGGCCCTCCCCCACAGTCCCGGGCAGGATCTATAGGCTGCGACAGGCGGCTGCAATGATCGGGATCTCCGTCGGCTTGCTAAAACGCCTGAAATCGAATGGCGATTTTGAAGTCAACCACCAGTTCAGAACGAAACCGGGGTTTCATGAGTTAGACATCGAGGCATTCATTCAGAAGCTGAAAAGGCTAGCACCTCCTATAAACCCAGAGGATCTGCCGTCGCCCAACTATGTCCGTTTCGCAATCGTCGCGAGAGGATGGTACGGTTCCGTCGAGGCCAAGGCAAACATCGTCCGAGCCGTGTTGTCAAGAGAGTTGCCCATCGTTGGCAACGCCGACGGAACGGTTGCAGGAATGCTGGTGTCGTATGAGGGATTCCAGCGTTTGGCGCACGACGAACGGGCGCGTGCGAATGGAGATACGAGGACCATAGCCGAGGCCGCTCGCCAGCTGGAATGTAATACCAGGTCCGTCCGGCGATTGGTTGAATTGGACTGGCTAAGAGCCAGCCAAGCTTCAAAAGCCTTCCGGGTAACGGAGGAGTCGATCGCTGAATTCAAGAAGCGGTATGTCTCTCTTGTATCAATCGCAAGAACGACCAACAGTGCTTCGTGGGCGCTCCAGAACATCTGCAAGAGATGCAACCTCCCAATGCTAGTTGCAAGGCAGTCGGGTAAGAAGAGCAGCCAGGCGTTCATTCGCGCAGAGCATAGGCAGGCGCTGCTCTGCTTGCGATCGGGCAGAAGTCAAGTCGCGATCAGCTGAGGGAGTGCTGTGAGCAACAGACCCACCGTCGCAAGCGGTTGGAGCGAACTGTCTTTTTCGCGGACCCTCCTTGCACGGGTTTTTGCACAGAAGAAACTTGTGGACGATTGGGCGGCGGTTCGTCCAGAATCGGCAAATCGGACGCACGCCGGTAATCGCTGGGAGGACGCTCTTCATGACGAATGATATGCATCAAGCTCCTAGGTTTGTTCTTCACAAGCATATGAGCGAGTTCTGGTCTGGCGACTTGGGCCTCACGCTCATAACTATCTCCCTAGTCATTCTCATCTTCGTAATCACGCCTCTTCGCGAGGCGGGGCTGCGCGGCCGACTTTTCTTCGAGCCCGTTGTGGTCGGGCTGATGGTTTTAGGCGCACTGAGCGTAAAGGAGAGCTACCTCGCCAAGGCCTTTGTGGTCGCCGTCGTCCTCGCTTGTGCGACGGTTTTGGTGGCCGGTCGCATCCATCCGACGCCGTTTCTTCAACAGCTGGGAAGCGCCTTCGTCACCGGCACGCTACTCCTCTATGTCCGCGTAGTGTTGCTCGTAATGTTCCGTGTAGGCCCGGTGACCTGGAGCCGCATCCAGGGCGGAATATGCGCTTATCTTCTTCTTGGCTTGGCTTGGGCTTCCGCCTTTCAGTTGGTTGAGCAGATCCTCCCGGGCTCCTTCGCCTTCGTTACGGTACCGGCGGATATGGACCAACTCACGTCGAAGCTTACCTATTTCAGTTTTGCCACGCTCACCACGGTCGGCAGCACGATCGCCCCAGTGCATCCGATCGCTCGCTTTCTCACCATCGCTGAAGCCATCGTCGGCCAGCTTTTTCCCGCGACCCTCATCGGCGCTCTCGTGGCCATGGCCATGCAATCCCGCCGCAACCCCTGAGCCCGGGCTTTCGTCTTAGTGCGTGTGAGTTCTTCGCCGAATCCCGACATTGTTTATGAAACGCAAGTGTGAGGGGGAACACACGGTTGACAGATTGAATCCGTCAGCCCCTCGCCTGACAATTGAAGCCAGGAGCTGAACATTGCTGTGATCGCCGTCAGCGTCACTGGCAGTTGTACTCTACCCAGACTGCAAGCTGCTCGGCAGTGCGAGAGAGCGCCATAAAATCGTGGATGTGCGGCGAGGATTTCACCTCCGGTAGCTTCGCTGTTTCTTCCAGCTTTGCCAGAGCCTCAGGCAGACGGTTGCCGCGCGGATTCGGTACCCCCGCCATTCGTTCCGCAATATCGTCGAGCGTTTCCGCAAGCTCGTGATCGAACTCCGCCTGCGCCGGCAGCATCTCCTTGGGAAGTTCGAATCCGGGAGACTCGAGCCTGTAGCGCAGCATGGCTCCCCGAACCAAGAACAGGGCACGCAGTTTCGATTGCCACTGGTTGATGCGGGTGCGAAGGCTGAGGTCCTCGGCGCGCGATGGTCCGAACTCAAACAACACGCCATCGCCAAGGCTCTTTACCTGATCAAAGTTGGCGTTAATGGTCTGGCCCAGGGCGTAGGCACGGCGCACCGCTTCCGCGCGATCGCCGAGTTCGGGTGCGCGTGCGAGTTGCGCAAGCAGGTGAACATTTGCGATGAAGGTCTTCTTCATCGCGACAACGGCGGGGCTACCCCATAGCTGGTCAAAGATCAGCCACATGGCGAACAGACCCAGCAGCACGCCAACGACGCGATCGCGGGCAATGCTTAGCGAGGTCTCGAAACGGTAGGCCTGCAGGTGGACCAGGCAAAAGGCCAGTGCCATCTGCACCCCGAGGTAGGAAAGACGGGGGCTAGCGGTCATAATCCAGGCGGAGATGGCAATCACGACGATGTAGATGATGGTGAAGCCGAAGATGGTATCGATGTTTGGAAAAAGAAAGACCTGCGCGCCCATGGCGAAGACGAATCCGCCGATGACGGCGCCGAGGAAACGTAGCACCTGCTTTTGGCGCGACGCTCCGACGGTGGTGAGCGCGGTGAAAATGCAGGTGATCACCGAGGTGCTGATGCCGGGCCATGCGATTGCGGTGTAAAGCACGTAACAGAGAGTCGAGGCCAGAGTGCCTTTGAGCGCAAACTGCAGATGGGCGGGGTTGGTGAAAGCGTCCTGCGCGAGCAGCGGCGCCGGAGGCGGCGGTCCAGTGGGGGAGTCGTCGTGCGCCGTGGGAGGCGCGGCAAACACGTCGGGGATCAGCGCTACCGTTTCCTCCAGTTCGCGCAGTAGCGGCAGGCCGGGCGCTTCTTTGCCGAGGTCGGCGAAATGGATGGGCGCAGGAGTCTGACGCGCCAGGAATTCCGTACGCAGGCGCGCGACGTTATCGGCGAGTTCGCGTGCGCGTCGTCGCTCGTCGTCGCTGGGCCGCACAGCCAGTTCGGTTAGTCCGGCGGTGGTGTCGACAAGCGTGCCGACCAGCGAGATCACGCCTCCGGTACGCGCAACGTAAGGCAGGTTATATCCCGAGCGCTGGGAATATCTACGGGCGAGGGAAGTGCCCAGCATGGCCATGCGTTGAATTTGCCGGAGGGCGGCGCGATCAGGTGTATGGCCCTCGGCATAACTGCGCAGGACGGACTCCACGGCGGCCAGGCGTTCGGTCACGAGAAGAATGACGTTGTCGCCGGGGGCGAGATGCGCGAAAGCTACTTCCACCAGAAAAGCCACGCCCGTCCCGAGAACTCCAACCCACAGCAACCAAAGCGTATCTTGCACATTCACTTCAACCGGCACGGGGCGGTCCCACAGCGGCAGCCCGACGCCGATCATCACGCTGAACATCAGAACGCCCAGGTAGTTGTTAACAGTGGAGAGAGCGAAGAAAACGAGGAAGAGAGCGCCGACGACCCAGACGAAGTGCAGGAAGGGGTTGACGGTGAAGAACGACGCCGAGACGATGACGAAGACGGCGCCCGCAGCGAGGGAGAGGCACATAGTCAAAACAGAGATCGAAGTGGCCTTGGTGCTTTCGCGGGAAACGAACAGCGCAAGGACCGGGCCCTGGAAAGCGTACGGTACCCGAAAAGCCATACAGATGATCATCACCAGCGTCGCAGTGAGGACCATGCGGCCCACCAACGGTGCACGTTCTGGATAGGGCTCCATCTCATCACGAAGGAACTGCCACAGCCAACCGCTACGCGACGGCTGCTGGGCAATAGGAGTTGTGACGGTGGTAGCCATGCTCAGAATCCGCGGATGACAAGAACGGCCGATTCGCCCAGGCGTAACGTGTCCCCAGAGGTGTCGGTGATGCGCACTCGGACGGGATACCGCGACGCCAGGTGAACCCAGTTCAACGTGCGCTGCACGTCAGGCAGTCCGTTGCCGAGGTTGCTGATGACGTCAGTGTCGGGCGTCACCCCGTAACCGATGCTATCCACGATGCCTTCCAACCGCACCGTCGGACGCGAGAGCACGTACACGTCGGCCTTCATACCGGGAGCGATGTGCTTGAGCTGAGTTTCCCGGAAGTTTCCAATCACCCACCAGCTGCGCGCGTCAATCAGGGTGAAGATCTGCTGCCCGGTGTGTGCATAGGCGCCTTCCGAGAGAATGAGGTTGGTGACGCGGGCGTCAAAGGGCGCACGAACCTTGGTGTTGTCGAAGTTGTATTGCGCAGTTTGTACCGCCGACTCTTTAGCGCCACGCTGCGCCGTGAGAGGTTCCATAGTGCTGACGGCGTGACGCGACTGCTCGAGCTGAGCCTGGCTTTGCGAAATAACCGATTTGGCGCGCTCCAACTGGGCCTGCGCGGAAAGCAGCCGCGCCTCGCTGAGCTTGAGTTGCGATTCCGCCTGTTTCAGCGCCTGTGCCTGGGCAACCTCCTGCGTGCGGACGAGGTCCACCTGGTCGGCGGTGACAAACTGTTTTGCCAGAAGCGGTTCGATGCGATGCAGGTTGTTGTTGGCGTATGCCCACTGAGCCTTAGCGCGCTCCACACCTTGCTGGGAGTTGGCGACATCGGCCTTGGCCTCATCCATGGCGGCGGCATAGCGGCTCAGGTCAGCTTGCGCACTGTGCGTGTTGGCCTGCGACACCGAAACGCCACTCTCCTGCGAGGCGATAGTGCGGCTCAGGTCAACGATTTGTCCCTCGAGCATCTGCTGGTCAGACTTGGCGCGCTCCAATGCGTAGCCGTAGGGCCGGTCGTCGATCTCAAACAGCAACTCGCCAGCCTTCACTAGTTGGTTATCGCGGACATAGAAGTGTGTAATGGGTCCGTCAACCTGGGGAGCGATGCCGATGTAGTTCGCAAAAACGACAGCCGTGTCGGTGCGCGGGTAGTAGTTCACGACGTAAAGCACGAGGAGTCCGGTGATCAGCGTGGCCGCGATAATGCCGATCCGCAGGTTGCGAATCGTCATGGGCGCGGGGGTGGGAACGTCATTCATGGCAGTTCGTCCTCACGTACGAAAGAAAATCAGCCAGGTGGCGAAGGTGAAAAAAGCGGTCAGGCACGAATACATCAGCAACGGTGGATTGAGTGCCTCAGCCAGGTTGTATTTCCGCACGAACACACGCGCGCCAGTCGTCAGCAGAATGCCGATGAGCAGGCAGAATAGCCACGCCGGAAAGTACGATCCCAGTACATTGAAAGCCGGAGCGCGCTGGCAGCCGGCCAAAATGACCATTGGCAGCATTGCTAGATAGCGGAGATTCTTCAGAATGTGGTTTAAGTTCATGGCTTTCCCGGTGCGGCTCCCGTACGAAGCAGGTCGCCGGTGCGGAACGCAAGCTCGGCGAGCGTCGTGAGCACCTGCGTCCTTGCGGTAATGTCGGTGCTTCGCGCCTGCGCCAGCACGCGCTGCGCGTTGGTCACATCGAGCAGGTTGCGGACGCCGTAGTTGTAGGCTTCCAGGGCTGCGCTGTACGACTCTTCGGCTGACTGCAACAGCGAGGTTGCCGCCTGGCGCTGGCGAAACGCGGTCTTGACGTTGGAGTAGGCGCGCCATACCTCGTCGGAGATCTGGTTGCGAGTGGTGTCGATCTGCGCCGCAGTGGCGCGGCTGTTCGCCTGAGCCAGCGCCAGGTTGCTGCGTCGCGCGCCTCCGTCGAAGATCGTCCAGTTGAGCGTGGCAGCGGCCGATCCCGCGAACAAGCTTGTTTGTGCCGTGGGGAACTGCTCCTGAAATCCGTAGAGGTACTGCTGTCCGGCAACGACTCCAAGCTTGAGTGTCGGATAGTACGCCGACTTGGCTTCCTTTACCGCGGCCTCTCGCGAGCGCAGATCGGCAACCTGCTGGAGTAAGTCAGGACGCTGCTGCAAGGCGCGATCGATGAGTTGTTCGACCGTATCGTCGACGCTCTCCGGAGTGGTGAGTGACGTGACGGGCTCGACCTTCACCTGGACCGAGGCCGACGTACCTAGCGCAGCCGCAAGGTCGCCGCGGGCGATTTCGCCAGCGCCAATTGCCGATTGCAAATCGAACTGTGCCTGCGCAGTCGCGCTGCGCGCCTCGAGAACATCAGGACGCGTTGCCAGTCCATTCGTCAGTCGATCTTCGGCCGCAGACTGCACCGCTTGCGCGTTGGCCAGGTTCGCTTCGGCAGCCTGTTGCTGCGCGGCGGTACTTAACACCCGGTAATAAGCCTGCTCAATCTGATAGATGATCTTGCGATGCGTGTCGTTGAAGCCGAAGTCGGTGCCAAGGAGTTGCGCCGCGGCCTGTTGAATGCGTGGCGAGCGTCCGAAGTCGAGGATGGAATAGTCCAAAGCCAGCGCGAGTTCAGAGGTTGTCGTAGTTTGCCGCACGTAGTTGGTGTTGAAGAGCAGGCCGTTACGGTCAACTTCTCCGCTGGCCAACGCACCCAGCACCGGATACCACTCGCTTTTGGCGATTCCCAGCGCCGCAGCTTGCGCTTTGGCGCGCTCCCAGGCGAAACGCGTTTGGGGATTGTGCTGCTCGGCCAGATCAACCAGTTCAGCCAGCGAGTAAGCCTTGTTCGGATCGACGACGAAGTTTGGCGCGGGCAGATTGTGGTTCTGCGTCTGAATCTGCTGTTCGTACGGGGATTTCCATGGGCGATCAGGTGCCGAAGGAGCGGTCTGCGCGGCAAAGTTCGCGCAGGAAAGGATCACGAGGGATGCAGCTAAGAAGGAAGCGACTCTGTGCAAGAGCATAAGTAACTCGCGATCCTGTTTTGTTTGTCGAAAAATTACGGCTCAAGCGGAAGGAAAGTATTCTAACCTGCCCGCGGAGATAGTTGTTCGCGCTCTGGGCGCTCCCGGGTGCTCCCCTCCTAGCCCTGCGCGTCGCTGTCTGTTCGCAGTCATACCAAGGTAATGCGCTCGAGTTCCAGGTAGCTGTCCTCACCGTAGTGAATGCTGTTCCTAGAAAAGTACGGCGGTACTTGCATATCGAAATGCTCGTACCCATGACTAACGTTGCTCCGCAGGATGTCTGTGCGGCTGCCGATCTCTAGTCGTTGTTTCTCGCCCTTGCGAAACAGCGCCGGTCGTGGCGTCAGGCTGAAAAGTAGAGTGACCGGCTCACCGGGGATCAGCGGTTCGGGCTTATCGATGTCGGTGGCAATCTCCACCGCAGTGCTGCGCACGGCATCGACACGCCGGCACGCCGGCCGTATCGACCCCATCGAAAGGAGATGATAGTCGCCGCTTGCGTCCACACGCCCCACTCGCGCGATCACATGCGAGTCAATTTCCGAGCAACTGAACCGCAACGACAGCGTCACCGATCCTCCGAACTCGGTATCTTCGTCCACGGTCGCCTCGAAGGTCAGAATCGGGTTCGCCACTTCCGCCAGCTCCGGAGGAACAATTGCTCCAAACGGTACCGCACCCCACGAATTCTTTCCGACCTCCGGAACGTCCGTCTGCAAGCGGTGGGTAGCCGGGTTCGCTCCACCCGACGACAGGTGATAACGCACTTTCTCGCTCCCTGGAACCGGAAACGCCGTCGACCCGCGATACTCGTCCGCCGGAGTTCCGTCCACGTAATAGCGCACTGGTGGCTGCGTCGCGTAACCGTTATTCGCCCCATGCACGATGTGGTCGAAGAACGCCAGCGCCTCCAGTTGCCAGCTATATACAGGCAACGCATACTCCGGCGGCGCCAGAATGAGCCACTTCCGATCGGCCGGCGTTCCCGCATTCTGCATGAGGTCATACGCGCCGAACTGGTGCAGGTTGAGCGCACCCAGGTTTTCTACCACCACGAACGGCACCGTGATCTGCTTCAGTTGCCTCCACGGCCCTTCCGGAATGTTGTTCGTCGCGCGTGTCTTGCCATCGAATATCCACTCCGCAAACAACTCCCGGTACTTCCGCGCCGGCACATGCTTTTTGAACCCGTTCTGGATTTCCACCATCCGCTTCCGCAGCACGGGTTCCCACAGGTCTTTCAGCGGCGAGTTGAATACGTGGCTCAAGGCAGCTCGCAGCAGTGGCGGCATGTGCAGTTTTTCCTGCCTCTCCGTAAAGTTCGCGCCCATCCACAGCGTCAGGAAATCCACCTGCGGCGCGCCGCCGAACATCACCACTTGCCGGAAATAATCCGTGTCCAGTCCGTTGGCGAAAAACGCCTTCAACGACGGCGGACGCCGTACCGCCACCTCCGGCTGCACCATGGCGTAGTAAGAGGTCCCGAACAGCACCACATTTCCGTCGCACCACGGCTGTTCCGCGCACCACTCAATCACCGCGACGTGGTCATCCACATCGGTGCTGTTGAAGAACACTCCGCTCTCGCCCTGCGAGCGTCCCATCCCTCGCCGCGACACCACCACGTGGTTGTACCCGCGGTTCGTGAACACTGCCGATGATCCGGTTTCGTTCGTGCCCGTGGGCGCGCCCGTCTGCTGCAGCTCGTGGCTGTAGGCTGCAAACAACACAACCGACGGATAGCGGCCCTCTTTCTTCGGTGTCGCCACGTCGGCCCCCAGCGATATGCCCTCAGCCACCGGAACCATCAGGTCAGCATGAAGAGTGCAACCGAGTCCCTGATGTACCGGAGCTCCCGGCGTCCATCCCGCCGTCTGCTGTTGACGCAGATCGCCCTTCAGGGAAATGAGATTGTCGGCAAAGGGTGGATGCTCGAAATCGCTGTTCATACGAAGCCTCCGTCAGCCTGCTTAATAGCGGCGAATCAGTGACCGGCTCAAGCAAAATAGGTCTCTCAGGCCCTTTTGCGCGTTCTAAGAATCCCGGAATCTGGCGGATGGTGCGAAAGTCAGTTTGAACGTTCTGTTAGTCCCCGATTTCTCCGGGCACTCGGAAAGTCATTATTTCTCGTCCTGGCCTGCGGCGGTCTTAGCCCATTCCGCGCGCATGTCCCGCAATGTCCATGTAAGCGTCTTGTCGGGGATTAGGTACCCGCCGATGCCGTCGGTAAACAGCATGTCGTAAATCCTCCTACTGACTGCATCGATGTCGGCCGTGCTTGGATCGCCGGCAACAGGCGGCGCCGGTAACACGATGGTGATTGTGTGCGGCTGCTGCGGTACAACTTCAACCCGGTAGTTGCCTTCGGGCATCGAGCCAAAGTACTTCTTCAGGGCAGCAATGGGATCATCGATCAGATGTTGGCGCGCCTCAGCGTCGCGGCGCAGCAGGCAGTAATGCTCGGTGAAAATGTCTTGTTTGTCGCTCATGGGTTGTTCCTTCGAAAGCTCTCGCGCATGTGCAGCAACTCCAGCTTGAGCGTCTGTGGCATGATCCAGCAGAAGAGTTCTCCGCTTTGCCACAAATCCATTTGATTGATCACCTTCTCCGCATCTTCCGTGCGTTCTGCGAGCGGTGGAATCACGAAATAGAGCGTGTCGCGCCGTTGCTGGCGGACATCGATCTCGATGCCGGGCGCAACCTCCACGCCCATGCTGGCTAGCGCCTGCCGCGGGTTCTTCTGCAAGAGCTCGGCGAAGGCATGGTCTGTCCATGCCAGCTCGACGAGACGCCGCTCCAGGGTAATATCTTCTTTACTTTTCTTCGTTTCCTGCTGCACGTTTTCCTTCTCTCGGCCGGTTATTCAGTGTTAAATCCGGCGCTACGCAAATGGTCATTTACTGAACATTCCGCTATTCGTCGGTTCCACCTCAACTTCGATTAGCGAGGGAGTGCCACCGGCGACCGCTGAACGCAAGGCCTCAGCAAAACCGTCGGGCGACGTAACCCGTCGCGCCGGCAATCCATAGCCAGCGGCCAGTGACACGAAGTCGATGCCAGGCAGGTCCATTCCAGCGACTACATGTGTGTTGAGAAAAGAGCCGAAGTCTTTCAGTGCTTCATAAACTCCATTCCTGACTATCACGAAAGTGCACGGCAAATTGTGCTGAGCAGCGGTCCACAGACCGGTGATGCTGTAGTTCGCCGACCCATCGCCGACCAAAGCAACCACTGGGCGCTTTCCGTAGGCAAGACTGACACCTACTGCGGCTGGAAGCGCAAAGCCCAGACCGCCACCCGCACCGCAAAAGAAGCTTTTTGGTCGAGTGATAGCAGCCGTTTCCCACCAGGAGCCAAGGGATGGAGATTCCGTTGTGAATACAGTTTCGGGTGGGCAAACACTGGCCACGATTCGATTGAACTCTGCGACCGTTACTTTTGAGCCGCTGGAAGGAAAGCGGGAAGAAGAGTTCTTCGGTTGGATCTTCGCTGGCGCTCGCTTAATGAAGGGGATCAACTGCTCCATCGCAACGGCCGGGTCGCCGACGATCGCGTCTCCCATGGGCGCACGCGCCGCCTGATCCGCGTCGGCGGTGACCGTAACCAAGGCTGTGCCCTTTGGCAGGTATGCTCCCGGCGTCCACGCGTGATAACGGAAGGCCGGACCGCCGAAGACGACCACGAGATCGTAGCCGGTAAGTTGCTCGCAAACCCTGGAAATCGTAGTGCTGAGAGTACCGAGAAAATTCTGATGGTTCGTAGGGAAGGAAATTCTCGCCGGCTCACTGACCAAGAACACGCGCGCGCCACAGATCTCCGAAAGCTTCACGCCGGCTTTCCAGCCAAGTTCGGTATCGACGTCTGACCCCATCACGAAGAGAGGATTATGGGCGGCGTTCAGGCGATCGGCGAGTGCCCTGAGTTCATCCTGCTGAGGCATTGGCTGCGCTGCCACGTGGCGGCCGATAAGCGAAGATGTCTGATCGTCGTCGGCCTCGGCTCGCCAGTCATCGAGAGGAATTGAGACAAAGACAGGACCGGATGGAGCCGCCGCGGCAAAGTGCGCAGCTCGGGAGATGACTGCCGGCACGGAGGCGGCATCAGGAGCTTCAAAGGCCCACTTCACGAGTGGACGCGGCAAGTCAATCGCGTTGCGGCTCGTGAGCTGACCCTCAAGTGTGAGCATGGACCGAACTTGCTGGCCGCTCATGATAACGAGCGGAGTCCCAAGCACCTGAGCATTGACGAGAGTACCCATGGCTTGGCCAACGCCGGCGGCTGCATGAAGGCTCACGAGCACCGGCTTTCCGGTCACCTGGCAATAACCGTCGGCCATCGCAAGACCTGCGCCTTCGTGCAACGCTAGAACGTAGCGGAAGTGGCTGGGTAAGCGATCAAGGAATGGAAGTTCGTTGGAACCAGGGTTGCCAAAAATGGTGGTCATCCCTAGTGAGCGCAGAAACTCGTACGTTGCATCATGAACCGTTGCCATAAAAGCCTTTCAACTCGAAGGATAGGTGAGTGATATTAACAGCCGGGCGAACGCAAGCCCGGCCGCATGTCAGTTTCGGCGCGCTGCATACCCGGGCGGCAGGTCCTCGGGAGCACAGGCGATGACAGCATCATTATCGCGCCCGCAGTCCTCGATAAACGTGATATTCGCGAATTCGTCCACCAAATCCGTGGGATAGGTCGGACCCGCATCTCGATACTGGCGCATCAGGTCCAAATGTTCGTTCTGGTAGCAGACAATCTTCTTGGGATCATCCACTACCCAATTCGGGAAGAAGGTCGCGCCGTGCACCCGGCGTTCGGCAAGATTAACGGCAACGCTCACGCACGTACCCGTCGGCTCGACCCACGACACCTTGAATACGTTGTCGGCAAGTCGCACGATATGCGCCTCCTGGTCTTTTACCCAGCGTCCGCCAACAATGCCGGTGTGCACTCGATATTCCGCGGTGCGATCGTTCTTGATATAGAACTCGTACTGCCAGCCATTGTCATAGGTATAGATATAGTGCTTGCCCACGAACGGAGCGATCTCTGCGGGCTTGGTGGACTTGAAAGCGTCTGACATTTCCAACCCTCCTTTTATTTGAGCGGCTCACCCAAGGGCGTAGCCGTTATAGGTTTTGTTGTTTCAGGTTCGTTTGTTTGCGTGTCTAGATGTTAAATCGATCCGTCAGCGCGGTTGCACCACTACGGTGACGGAGCCGAAATTGAGGGTGTCGTAGTACTGATCGGCGGGATACTGCGCCGTATAGGTATGCGTTCCTGCCGAAATATCATTGACCACAAAGGTGGCCAGTGTGCCATTAGCGGAAAGCGTACCCGTTCCAATGAGTTCTGAATCCTCAAAGAACAGAACCGGATTCGTGAGCTCCGGCGAGCCAATCGAAAGCAGGCCGGGCTGTTTGCCATAGCTGTCCGGTATAAAGAGGGTGGTCTGTGACATGATGGGCTGCACCACCGCGTTCAACATGATTGAGTCGCCTGCGGCAATCGCGACGCTACGAAGGTTAGTGGCAACCGTTCCGGGTTGCGGCAGGGCTGAGGAGAAGAGTTCCCCGCTGACAAACGGCATCGTGCCTAGACAAGGATAGGCCAGCGACGGGTCGCTCACTGCGGTCATGCTGTCGTAGGAGTTGTCTTGCAGAATTAGATGGGTACCCTGGTAGTCCTTCGTTTCCTTCTTGGTGCCTGCCAGCAACTGGTTGAAGGCCGGTGGGTAAACATTCGTGCTGGTGGTCAACTCGTTGCCCAGCGCCGTGATCGACGCCAGCGAAGTTTTACCGGAAGAAAAGTCGTTGAAAACCACATTATCCAGAGTGGACACATTAGTGCCGTACGAGCCATCGGATTTCTGAGATGCGGCCAGGAACACCTGATAGCTGCCTTGACCCAGGATGGTCCCATCCAGCGCCGTCTCCAGGAGCTGCGTCGTCGGCGTGAGCACATGGACGTTGTGGAAAGTGAGTCCCGTAACGATGGGAGGATTGTCGTTGTTCACGAACTGCAGCCGGATCGGCTTTACGATGTCGCGGATGCAGGCGGATTGAAAGGTAATGTTGGAAATTTGCGCCCCCGGCCCGCCACCATTCTGACTTTCATCAGTAATCTGCAGCGCCTCGAGGTCATTCGTGGCGTTCGGCAGGGCTTGAGCATAACTGCCCAGTCCGTACTTCGCCTTCATTTCTTCTTCCGTCACACCGTTCACCGTGCTGCCGGAGACGCTGGGCAGGTCCCCAGTGAACTGGAGGTTCCGCGCCACCAGGTTTGACACGCTCGTTCCGTTTCCAAGGATCGTAATTCCACCCTTGGTATACCCGTGGAAGTTATCTACCGTAATGTCCCGCATCGGAGTTCCGGCTGCTACGAAAACAAGCTGCTGGTCACCGTTGGCGACTGTCGTGTCGTTCACCGTGACGTTCGAGGCGTCAACATCGAAGCCATCCGTATTAGGAATGTTCCACGGTGATTGCACCTTCACACCCCAGACCGTCACATTCTTGCCGTGCAGCCCAACGGTGTGAAACGGTGGGTTGCGAATCGTGAACTTATAGAGCGTGAAATTGCAGTTTTCCAACTTGCGCGCATCGGCGCAGGCAGGAGGATGCGCTTGCGATATTCCTGCCGAGATCACCTGCGGGCTTGCCTGCTCGTTCTCTCCGCTGGGGCCGTTTGCAAAAGGAAGAATTCCACATGGACCGTTATCACCCGGGGAATACTTGCGGTTCTTGTGGATCGTGAGTCCCCACCAAGTGCACTTGTTCGCCCACGGCCCTCCCAGCAGCAACTTGTCGCCTTGCCCATCGATTACGCCGTAACCGTAAATGCCGCTGTAACCGGTAAGCCCGACCAATGGCAGACAGCCCTTGCCAACCTTGTAGGTACTGACGGGACCAAAGTTGCCGCATGTGATCTCCGGTGTCGTTGGGTCCTGATAATTACGCGGATCCCGCGAACCATAGACTGTTACGCCGGCATCGATGATCAACGACACTCCCAGCGGCAGCTCGATCGGATTAATCAGAAATGCATTGTGCGAGCTATCGCCACCCAGCGTGAGTTCAACCGCCCCACCACGCTTGCACGTCTTCAACTTGTCCTGGAGAATAGCCGTTTCCGCCGACGACTCGGCATTCTGCTCCTCGACGGTGTTTCCTATGACCGGCCCATCTAACGGCGTGGATTGCAGCGCAGCGGCATAGACGGCGCAGGTCGGCGGGAACTTCGGTTCAGTTACGGTGCGCTTGTCCTGGGCCGAAAGGCACACACTGGTTGCAAGCATTTGAGTCAACAGCAACATGAGTACAACGCGAACCCGCATAATTCCTCCTGGGTCTTGGCTTTACAACGACCAAGTCTGTTTTCCTATTCGCAGTATGGGAGAAGACGCCAAAGACGGCATCACGACATACAGTTCTTTTTTGATAACCCCAACGGGAAAGGACTCGCTACCCAATCAAAGGGACGTTCGCTGTACCACGATCGAGGTAGCAACACTGGCGAGAAGCACTAAGTGAAAAGAGCCTGCACCGCGGAGGTGTCGAAATACCCGGTGACTTCGACTAGTTTGTCTTCAGCCACCCGGACCACCCAACAATAGTCATTGGCATAGACACCGCCCCGTGCCAGCGGTGTCTCGCCATGCCACTCCACGACGACCGTATCGCCCTCCGCCACGACCCGCTTGACCTTGCACGATGTGGAGCCGGCGAATACCGCCTGCAACGGCAGGTACGTCTTGTCCATGTACTCCTTCTTACCGTGCGCAACGCCGGAAATCGGCGTGGTACCGATTGCGGTCCACACTACGTCATCAGCTACCGCGTCGAAGAAGCCGGATGAATTACCCGCCTCCCATTTCGCAAAAAGATTGGTTACAACTTCCTTTGCATTCATAGCTGCTCCCATGTTCTGATCGCCCACGTTATCCGTATGCGTCAGGAGATCTTTTCAAAATAGTTCTCGACTGCTTCCCAATCACCTGCTTTTGCCGACAGCGCGACGTAGCCATCCGGCCGTACGAGCCAGAGCCCGTCGTCGTGGAAGGGCTTACGCAACGCAGGCTCCAGGATCTTTCCGTACTTGTCCTGCAGAGTGGGTGGCATGCCGCCGGGTGCGGCGAACAGCGCGAAGCGGGGTGTCGGACCGGAACCAACCGCAGGCTCATCACCTCGAATTGGTGCGCGATGACCGGACTTCGGGCCTTCCTGGGAATGGGCGCCCGACGCGTTCAGCGGGCTTTCGGAATACGCCACTGCGACTTCGGAGAGCAGTTCAGCCACTTCATGCTGCACAGGAGGCAAGCCGAAAATCAACGACGCCAGATGATTGCGAATCGCCTGCTTGACTCCTCCCTTCAGAACGGCCATGGTCGTGGCTTTACCGGTTGCCTCAAGAACGAGCTTCGCAATGTGGCTGCGCTCTGAGCTGTAACTGTCGAGCAACGGCTCAGGACGGCAGAAGGCCTTCGCCACCAGCGCGAGCTTCCACGCCAGATTGCATGCATCCTGCATACCAGTGTTCATGCCCTGTCCGCCAGCCGGACTGTGAACGTGTGCAGCATCGCCGGCGAGAAACACCCGGCCGGAACGGTAGTCCGACACCTTGCGTTCGTTGATGCTGAAGGTTGAAAGCCATACTGGGTCGCTGACCCGAACTTGGCCGGGCCCACGGACATCGAGAATGCGCTGAAGCTCGTCGAGCGTGGGTGCGGGGGGATTCCCCTCGCCGATCGAGCCGGATGATTCTCCGACGTCGGCAATGATCCGGTAGCGTGTGTTTTCGAGAGGGAAGACTAAAAGCACTCCTTCCGAGTGCCAGTAAATGTTGATTTCTGGCGGGCCGGCAATACCGTCGAGATGAACATCGGCAAGTATCCAGTCGTTGAGCAGAGTGCTTCCCTGAAATTCCATGCCGACCTCGTGACGGACCGTGCTATGAGCGCCGTCGCAGCCGATGAGCCAATCGGCCTCGACTGCCTCCTGGCGGCCATCGGAATGGGCCAAAGTGCATGACACACCGTCCGCTGTTGCCTGAAACTGGTTTAGCTCCAGTTGACGTTCCACCCTTACGCCAAATGTGCCGAGGTGTTCTTCCAGCAGCCGCTCCGTCTCACTCTGGGCAAGCATCAGGACGAATTTATACGGCGAGTCGAGGTGGGTGAGGTCGATGTGCGCGATCTGGTCGGACCCGGAACGGATGTTCGCACCTTCCACCCTGAGTCCCGCAGACACAAAGCTGTCGGCCCAGTGGGTGCCCATGCGGTCCATCAGCTCGAGAGTGCGAGCCCACACCACCAGCGCTTTGGACTTGTCGGTGCGCGCCGCATTCTTATCGACGATTCTCACCGACAGTCCGTAACGAGCTAATTCACCAGCCATGGTCAAGCCCACGGGGCCAGCACCTACGATCAGGACATCTGTCTTCATATCTGCTCCTATCTCAAAGTGTCAATCAGTGAAATAAGTTTTCAGGGTTTGAACGTCACTGTCCGGCTACTCTACCGGCCTCCAGTCGTTGGTGTCAGTGATCTCCTCAATCGACGCCGCGATCGTCGCAGTGTCCGGACCCAAGTTTTGCTCATACAGCTTTCCATCGCTGGTTGTCATGAAGGTCATGATGCCCGTCACTCCGAACTTTATGGGGGTCGCAAGAACGGAGAAGCTTCCGGCGATCTGGCCCTTCGCGGCGGAGCTCTTCGCACCGCCGGGAGCGGAGTTGTCCTGCGCCTTCACAATTCGGAGGGTGTAACCGTCCATAACAAACGGCTTGCCCGGAGACAAGGAAGGAAGCGAGGACTTGGGTAACTCGGCGAGAATTCCGAGGGGACTGGGGGCCTGACTGGCCGAGGCTGGCCAATACAGGCCATCTCGCTTGCCGGCGGTGCTGACGATCCGCGACGTGTACTGGTGTGCCGGGGATCCGTTGTGGGCCGTCTGATAGTACTCGTGCTCCGCGCCCACGATCGCAGAAGACGCATCCATCGCGAGAAGTTCATTTCGCCCAATACGGCGTGCCAGGATCTCTTCTTTCCCGGCATTCGTGTCAAAGTACCATTGGGAACTCGAGCTCTGCGCAAGTGGGATTGGGAAAGGATAGTTGTCGGCGCCAATGTAGAGTACCTGGCTGCCATCGCTCATCGTCACCCAGCGACTCATCTGATCGTACTTCTTCACAAACGACTGACGGGCCGCCTGGTCTTCCGTGGGATCTCCCGAGCTGAGGACATCCTGCGAATCAGGCCCGAGAATGTTGCGAAGCTTGACTTCATCGTTGGCTTGGTTCGCTGCAAGCAGAGCCTGACCGGCCTCCGTCGGAGTCGCGAACGTGATCTGTGTTGCCGGTAGGATTGTCGCGGCGGTGCCGTCGACGGCAAAAAGCCACACCGCGAAGACGATTAAGAGAACAAGTGGTGGCAAAATCAGGGGCGCTTCCGGGTTCATCGAGTTCTTTTTCAATTGCAGCTTCATAGCTCTAACCATCCATTCCGTGAGAATTCTTTCGAGTTGCCGTGCGAAGAGAGGTTGACGGGAATTTACCGCCTGCGGGCTCCGCCACCGCCATGGGGGGCCGACGCGTGAACAGTCGGGTGGTGCATGGCAGGGTGCGGTGCCGGATGCGAATGCATGCTCGCATGGCCGCGATTCGCCTCGGCCCGGGCTGCGTTTCCGTTTCCAGTCATCGGAGAGCGGGGGTGTGGCTGCTGACGCTCCATGGCCGTGGGATAGCGCTGCTCACCAGGATGAGGGGCGCCGTCCTCCGGTGGAACAGAGCCAGGAATTCCCGCCCGGCCGGCAGGTTTATAAACTTGCGGTCCAACCGTGCCTGAGGGATTGTGCTGCACCCCGCCGTTACCGCCGATCAGCCCATGATCGCCGTTATCGCCGCCATTCGGCTGATCGGCCGGATTCGTGCCCGGAACGTCGTGGTGAAAGCCGCCGTTAGGACCGTAATAACCGTTCGGATGGTATGCGCCGTTCGGGCCGTAGTGGGTATCCACGCCGGGACGATAGGGTTCAGGATGGTTGCCAGGACCCCAGGGGTGATAGCCGTTGTACCCTGTGTTGTTCCAGGTTCGATTATTAATGTAGGTATTGTTGTTATAGATAACAGTGGAACCGCCACCGCCCCAGCCACCCCAGTTCACATTCCAGGCATTCCAGCCCCAACCTCCGCCCCAACCGCCACCGGCAACCACGGCGCCTACGGCAACCCCGCTTCCGAAATAGAGACCGGCCGAAGCCACCGGTACCGCAGGAGGCACATAGAGCGGCACCGCGACGGGAGCGCCGTAGACCACAGCGGGGTTGTACTGCGGCACATACACGACCAGGGGATTCGCCGGCTGAATGACGATGGTGTTAGCCGACGGCTGCGTCACCGTGATCTGACTTGTGGACTGCAGCGTTCCGGCAGCCTGGGCCTTGGCGCGCATAGTTTGCACTGCTGTCATCACGTCGGCCTGCTGACTAGCGAAGGCCTGTCCGAGGCTTGAGGTCCACGAGAGGTTATGCGCCAGGTTGTCCAACACAGAGGGGAACTGCGTCAGGGCCTTGACGCTGGGATCCCACGATTGCTGGCCGACGGCCTGCGCAAGCGCAGTTCCGGTCAGGTTCGTGTTTTGGGCCAGCCACGTGTCCGCGTCGGCGACCTGATCCGGATTGGTCGATGCCGCGAGCACCTGTGCCACCAATGCGTCCGGATATAAAGCGATAGGAGCCACCAGGGCGTCAAGCTGATCCGCCGACAGCGGCGCCGGTGTTGGTACGGAACTGTCCTGTGGGGCGGAGGCCGTCGACTGCGGTGCGACATATTGACTCACAGGAGCGGGTGCAGGAACGGGCGTGGGCGCCGGGGGTGCTATCACAGGCTGGTACGCATATACGGTTCCTGTTACAGGTGATGCGGTTTCGCCGACCGGCGTCGTGCGCTCTGCCTGCCAGGCCGCGTGCTTGCCGCGAAAACCGTATGAGCCTGACATCCTATCGCCATAAACGTGGCCGCCGAAATTCAATACGTTCTTCGTAACCGTACTGAATCGGATGTAATTCCCGTGGATCTCACCCTGAATCGGACCCGACTGGTTAGGGCCTTCGAAGAATCCCGCTAGCTGGTTGCCAGATTGTGTGATCTGAACGTGCTTCACGACGGTCTCGCCGTTGTCGATGTTGGTGGAGTAAATCGTCCAGTTACCCGCCACGTTGTCCGGCGGTTGTTGGGCTGGCATAGTGGTGCAAAACATCAGCGACAAGAGAACCAAGCTAGTCAGGTTCAACGTCGGTTTCTTTATTTTCATGACATCCTCCCGTGTGGTTCTGCGGGCACGCTGTCCATCGCTTGCCCTCGCCGCTCGGCTCCGTGCTTCGCTACGTTCCGGCTGCGTGCTTCTCGCTTCCATGTTGGTACTATGCGGCTGATAGGTCCGAATGCACATCACGGGATAAGTGGTTTTTGAGATAACGCTGCAGGGGATGTTGGCAGATACCACGATCGGGTAACACAAAAGTTATCCAGCATGAACTTCCTGGCACGCACATCCCAAAATGGGAAGTGACGATCGCGAACAACACTCGTGCCGCAGGCGCTATGGGCGCAACGCCCGATCAGGAATTCGAGGTTTTTAACCTATACTTACGGCAAATGAATCGTGGTGTTTCACCCTCGCCAGCGCCGCTTGCGGCGTTCTCGATTCGCGTGTGCCTACTGGCGTTCCTCTGTGCGGGCTTGCCTACTCGGGCGCAGTATCGGTACGACGTCTGGACAGCCGACAACGGTCTGCCGCAGAACATCGTTCGGGGCATCGATCAGTCTCCCGACGGATTCCTGTGGGTCGCCACCTTCGACGGTCTTGTCCGCTTTGACGGAGTGCAGTTTAGAGTTTTTAACAAGAGCAATAGTCCGGGTATGGGGTCGAACCGGATCGTGTCTCTATACGGTGATGCGTCCGGCGATCTTTGGCTGAGCAGTGAGGGTGGTGACCTTGCTCTTTATCGCAACGGCACATTTCAAAGCATGGGAGCAGCCCAGGGAGTTTCGGAGAACTCGGTCCGAGGGGTGACCGGCGACGATGCCGGCCGCGTCTGGATTCTCAACGGAGACAGAATTGAAGAGTGGCATCAGGACAAGGGACGGTTTATCGATGTCACCCCCGCGCAGCTCCAGCTTCAATACAACATCCTCCTCTGGGATAACGAGGGATTCTGGGGATCGGACGAGACCGGCATACACTGCTTCGCCAAAGGGAAGTTTCTCCATTACGCTCTCCCGCCGCATGTTGCACCGGCCTCCATTCTGTCGGTTGCGCATGAACACAGCGGCATCGCGTGGGTCGAGACGAGCGACAGGAGGTACTTTAAGATTCCGCCGGGGAAAACCGCGGTGCCCGTTCCCAAGCCGCTCGTCACCTATGTCGATGGCAGTGGGCACTCGTGGAGCATGCAGTTAGGCCACGAGCTCCTCCGCACTGTCGAGTACCTGAACGCCGGCCAGACTTCAAAACTCGGCTTTGTCTCCATGTATGAAGACCGTGAGAAGAATCTCTGGTTTGGTACGGAAGGAAAAGGGCTCTACCGCTTACAGAAACAGTCTATCGTCGTCCACTCCAAGCAGCCAGGCATGACGGAAGACAATATCTATCCAATCATTCAGGATCATTCCGGCGCAATATGGATCGGAGCCTGGAATATGGGACTGAGCCGATATCTGGACGGCAAGTTCACCGCGTTTACCACGGCCGAAGGTCTTCCCAGCAAGTTAGTCACGGCGCTCTATGAAGACAACGAAGGCCATCTTTGGGTAGCCACCCACGGCGGCGTCGCTATCTTTAAAGACGGTCACTTTCACAGGCCTACTCACCTCTCCCTTCCCGAGCGCTCCGTGGTCCAGGCCATCTATCAGGACCAGAACCTCACCCTTTGGTTTGGCACCAATCGTGGCTTGGTTTCATTGACAAAGAATGGCACCAAACTCTTCACGGTAGACCAAGGTCTCGCGACAGACGATGTGCGCGTCATCCTCCAGACCCGGGCGGGCGACCTCTTGGTCGGCGGCTACGGAGGCCTCACCCGTATTCGCCAAGGTTACTTCTCACACTGGACGGAGCGGGAGGGCCTGCCCAGCAACAATATCCGTTCTCTTTATGAAGACAATGATGGTGCGGTCTGGATCGGGACCTACGACCGCGGACTTGGCCGATTCAAGGATGGAGCATTCACTCGCTTCACTATGGGCGATGGCCTTTACAACAACGGCGTGTTTCAAATTCTTGAAGATGGTGCTGGCAGTCTTTGGATGAGTTGCAACCGCGGTATCTATCGGGTCAAGAAGCAGGAGCTGAACGACTTTGCGGAGGGGCGACGCAGCACGATTTCGTCAATTGCCTACGGCAAGGTTGATGGAATGGCAACCGTCGAATGCAACGGTGGCCTGTCCCCCGCCGGAGTGAAGACGCGCGACGGGAAATTGTGGTTTCCGACGCAGGCCGGCGTAGCCGTCGTAGATCCTGCTGCCGTCTCCTACAATCCGCACCCGCCACCGCTTGTCATTGAATCAATCGTCCAAGATCGAACTCCGGTGCGTTTGACGGAGGCGATTCGCCTTCCCCCGCATGCCCAGAATATAGAGATCCAATATAGCGCTCCCAGCTTCCTCAAGCCGGAGCAGATTCACTTTAAGTATTGGCTGGAGGGCCTCGACTCGAGTTGGGTCGACGCTGGCGGCCGTCGTACCGCGTACTATTCTCATCTTCCTCCCGGCCAATATTCCTTCCGCGTGATCGCTGGAAATAGCGACGGAGTGTGGAACGAAGCAGGCGCGAGAATGGCCTTTACGGTGTTGCCCGCCTACTACCAGACCACGTGGTTTCGCATATTATGCGCCGCGGTATTCGCCGTAGTGCTGTGGGCAATCTATCGTCTTCGCCTTCGGCAAGTTGCGGCACGCATGCAGGCCAGGCTCGAAGAGCGCTTGTCAGAACGCGAAAGAATTGCGCGAGATCTGCATGACACCTTATTGCAAGGCATCGTCAGCGCTCACATGCAACTCGACGTAGCCAACGACCGCCTGCCAGGCGATTCACCCGCGAAGCCGCTGGTACAACGCGTCCTCAACTTGATGGACCAGGTAAGCGCAGAAGGAAGAAATGCAATACGAAGCCTCCGTTCGTCCGAGTCTGAGAGGGGTCGGCTTGACGAGATGCTTGCGCACATACCGGACGAAATGGGTGCTCAGAAGGCGGTTGACTTCAGGGTTATTGTGGCAGGCGAGCCCGGAGATATGCATCCGGTGATTCGTGACGAGGTTTACCGCATCAGCCGCGAGGCGACCATCAATGCATTCCGACACGCGAATGCTACCAGCATTGAAGTTGAGGTTGAATATGCTCTCCGTAAACTGGGCGTGACCGTGCGAGACAATGGAAGCGGTATCGATGCGAAGTTGCTGCAGACGGGCCGCGAAGGACATTGGGGCCTTTCGAATATGCGAGAACGGGCTGAGAAGATCCACGCTAAATTAGATGTTTTCAGTCGTCCCGGCGCAGGGACGGAAGTGCAGCTCTCCGTCCCCGGTAAGGTAGCTTATGATCGCGCCGACGAGGACAACTGGTGGAAGCGGCTTGTGAAATGGATGGGTGCAGCGTATAAGAGCAATATTCCCGCGGCCAAAGAGTGAGGAATCGTGAGCGATCAAGACCGTATTCGCGTCCTGACTGTCGATGACCATCCGCTGCTGCGGGAGGGGATCTCCACCCTTATCAATAACCAGCCCGACATGTGTATTGTGGGTGAGGCGTCCACGGGAACCGAAGCTTTGGAGCGTTTTCGCGAACTTCGTCCTGACGTAACGCTGATGGATGTCAGGCTTCCGGACAAGAGCGGCATCGATGCTATGGTGGCGATTCGGGGCGAATTTCCTGACGCGCGCGTCATCATGCTCACTACCTCGGAAGGCGACGTCGAAATTCAGCGGGCGCTCGGGACAGGTGCGCGAGGCTATATTCTAAAGAGCATGCCTCCGAAGGACGTGATTGAGGCCATTCGCATAGTCCACGCCGGCAAGAAACGAATTCCGCCCGCAATTGCTGCGCACTTGGCCGAGCACTATGCCGATGAAGACCTTACCGCACGCGAGATCGAAGTCCTCCAGCAGATTTCCGGCGGCAATCGCAACCGCGACATTGCCGAAAAACTCTTCATCTCCGAGGAAACGGTCAAGGTGCACATCAAGCACATTATGGACAAGCTGGGGGCCAGTGACCGTACGCAAGCTGTTGCCATAGCCGTACGGCGCGGAATCATCCACCTCTAAGAACAGACAACCCGAAGGGCTGAGGTGTCCCCCGATAGTGGTAGGAGAAAATTCCGAGCTCTAGGGATTCGCTTCACGATGGCAGCCGCTAGTCTTGCTTACGTGGGATTCATTGACCACTATGGATCCCCGGGAGTTGGGCTTTGCGAAAGCTGTATTCCACATTCCCCGGCGGATGGCATGGCATAGGTTTGCTGCTGTTGCGAGTGGCGATCGGCGGGACGCTGATCTTGCAGGGTTCAGCCTATTTGCCTCAACTTCGGGAGCTGAGGCTGGAGATGTGGTCCGTCTGCCTGCTGGCGCTCGTAAGTGGTACGGCGCTTCTGGCTGGGTTTCTAACTCCGGTTGCGAGTAGCCTGGCCGTCTTTGGCGGCATGGGCATTATGTTCTCATGGCTTCCTACAGCGAATTGGAATGTCTTCAACTTCAACCCGCTGAGCCTTGCTGCGATCATCGTGGCCGTGGCGTCTGGTCTCCTGGGTCCCGGGGCTTTTTCGCTGGATGCCCGCCTCTTTGGACTGCGCAAAGTCATCATCCCTCGGTCGCCGGCTGCGCCTAAGCCATAATCTGTGCGGGTAACCGTTCCGTCATACTTATTTTCGATTCCTATCTTTCAATGACCGATGGTACGAAGTTATCCGCTCACCCGATGGTGGTAGTAGAGATACCCCTGACAAATGGTATGCCGCTGAGTACCAGACCGTGGTATTGAAAAAACGCTATATCTCGTGATGCACGCTGGCGATAAGTCCCGCATGATGCTTCCATGACACGCAGAAAGAGCCCGGGCGGTTTATCAGGGTGGAGTGATCTCGCGCGAGGAGTTAGATCACTACACCCGCGAGTACAACGTCGCAAAGGAGGAGTACCAGGAGAAATCTGACCGCTATTCACTGGTGAACACTGCCACTCGGGAAGAAGATGTTGCGTTCTCCCGGGCAGATCTGCAACTGGCGCAAGCGCACTTGGCCGAGGCCCAAGCCAGATACGACAAGACCTTCATCAAGTCTCCGATCAACGGGATCGTTCTCCGCAAGCATCATCGCAACGGAGAAAGCGTTTCCAACTCTGCCACCACGCCTGACCCGGTCCTGACCATCGGCGACACCGAAGTGCTCCGCGTGCGGGTGGACATCGATGAATCCGACGTGAACAAAGTGCGGATGGGCCAGAAGGCCTATGTCACAGCAGATGCCTTCGGCAAACAGAAGTTTAGTGGGCACGTTGTGCGCATCGGCGAACTGCTCGGTCCCAAGACCATCCGCACCGATGAGCCTACTGAACGCGTAGACCGAAAATTTCTGGAAGCGCTGGTGGAACTGGATCCCGGAGCACAATTGCCCATGGGCCTGCGAGTGGACACCTTCATTATGGCCGGTGGCGAACCGTCCGCGGCGCTGCGGTAGGTCGCTACTTCGCCCCGGAGGACACGCCTTGATTGCCGATCAGCATTCGCCTGTGACATTGGCCGGGAAAGGCCTTCTGGGAAGTGCCGGCGTTTTCATCTTATGCGTCAATTTGTGGCGATATTTTCATCTCATGGCGCCCCCGATTCTCACCTCATGGGGACACGGTCAATCTAAGGCGCTGTTCTTGAAGCCCCGCCGTTCTCAGGTTATGCGTAAACCCACACCCGCGTTGCCGAGTTCTTGATTGGGCAGAGCGGCGCTTCAGCGCCGCGTCAAGGCGTGTTTTATGAATCGGTGGAAGAGCGGGGCTTCCGCCCAGCGTTCACGCGTTTTTTTGATTTGTCATCCTGAGCGAGGACGCGCTGAACAGCGCGCGTCCGAGTCGTAGGACCTGATGTTACGTTTACCACAGGTACACAGGAGGCACGGACAATGCCGTGCTCGTTCGCTTCTATGCCTGATGATGAAACTCACTGAAGCCACACACAAGAACTTCGAGGATATGCTTGGTCCGGTGGTCAGTATAGACGGGATCGAGCATGAGACCGACGACGACAAAATCAACGAAATCGTGTTCGAGCTGTACAAAGAAGCGGCTTCCGTAGTAAACATCGCTGCCCACCTTTGCACTGAAGCAAGTTCCGCTAACAGCCCGTGGTGCAAGTCTGGATACGTGCGCAAAAACTTGTGAGGTATCCACAAGCTGTGTTCGTAGAATCGCGTTATGGCGATGGGCACGCGCAAGCAGCGGGAGAAGCAAGAGGGATTGTG
>Ga0335069_10001466_pt1 | contig 38206 bp, 36 predicted proteins | sample Lox_Sample_11_FD_206714 | JGI IMG/M metagenome (GOLD analysis project Ga0335069, IMG submission 206714) | Soil microbial communities from Loxahatchee National Wildlife Refuge, Florida, United States - Lox_Sample_1.1 | ecosystem: Environmental > Terrestrial > Soil > Wetlands | place: USA...
GCGCCCACGGCGGCCTGGGCCTGGGCCTGGCCATCGTGCGGCACCTGGTCGAGCTGCACGGGGGTACGGTCAGCGCCAGCAGCGCCGGCGAGGGCCAGGGGGCCACCTTCACCGTGCAGCTCCCGCTCGCCGCCACCGCCCGGCTCGAGCGCCCGCTGGTCGACGCCGCGGTGGCGCCGCGGGTGAGCCTCTCGGGCCTGCGGCTGCTGGTGGTGGACGACGAGCCGGACACCCGGGAGATGGTGGCCTCCATGCTCGAAGCGCACGGGGCCGAGGTGGTCGCGCTGGCGGACGCCGAGGAGGCCCTTCGCTGGCTCGCGGTGAACCGGGCCCATCTCCTGGTCTCCGACGTGGCAATGCCGCGGATGGACGGCTGCGCGCTGATCCGGGAGATCCGCCGCACCGGTCCGGGCTCTTCCCGCGCGATCCCCGCGGTGGCGCTCACCGCCTTCGCCCGGCCCGAGGACCGCCGCCGCGCGCTGGACGCCGGTTTCCAGGACTACTTGACGAAACCAGTGGAGCCGGAAGTTCTGGTGGCGCGGGTCGCCGCCCTCGCCAGGCCTCGCGTGGCCGCCTGAGGGCGCGCCGCACGGGGAGGTGGGATCCAGTCAGCGGGCCGCAATACCATGTCCCCAGGCCTGCCCGTGGAGACGTCCGTGTACACCCGCGACCCTGCATCGCCGGACGCCTCGGCGACGCACCCCTTCACGCTCTGGCGGACCCTGCTCGAGGCGACCGCGGACGGCGTGCTGGTGCTGGGTGCCCACGGACGGGTGCTCGCCAGCAACCCGGCTTTCTGTCGTCTGTTCGGGCTTCCACCCCCGGCCGAGGCGCTGAGCGGCGTCCCGTTCGACGAGCTGGGTCAGCGGCTCGGCGAGGCCTTCGCCGACACCGCGCACTTCCTCGGGCGCGCCGCCGAGCTGCAGCGCCAGGACGGCCCCGTCGCCGGCGAGTGCTGGACGATGGCCGACGGGCGGGTGCTCGAGTGCGACGTCCTCCCCGTCCTGGTGGAAGGTCGCCGGAGCGAGCAGCTGTGGCTGTGGCGGGACGTCACCGAGCGCGTCCGGCTGCGCGCCGGCGAGGGTCACGGGCATCCGCACGAGCCGAACCTGTCGTACCTCGACGAGCTCACCGGGCTCTGCAACCGGCGCGGCTTCCTGCGCTTCGCCCGGGCCCAGCTCGACGCAGCGACGCTGGGGCGCCGTCCGATGCTCCTCATCTTCGTGGACCTGGACGGCCTCAAGTACATCAACGACCGGCTCGGACACGCCGCTGGCGACCGCGCGCTGGTGGACACCGCCAAGGTGCTCAAGTCCACCTTCCGAGAGCGGGACGTGGTGGCCCGCCTCGGCGGCGACGAGTTCGTGGTGCTGGTGACCGACTCGTCGGCGGTGCGCGCCGAGGACCTCCTGGCCCGTCTCGGGATGCGGGTCGAGGCGCTGAACGCCCACCCGGACCGGGAGTTCCACCTCGGCTTCAGCACCGGCGTGGCGGCCTTCGACCCCGCCGCCCCCGAACCGCTCGAGGAGCTGCTCTCCGAGGCGGACAGCCGGATGTACCTCGACAAGCGCCGGCGCAAGGACTCCGCGGCGCACTGAGGGCGGGCCCTCGCTGCTGCGCGAGGGTCAGGCCCTGGCCAGCTGCCGGAGCACGAACGGCAGGATGCCGCCGTGCCGGTAGTAGTCGAGCTCGTTGGGGGTGTCGATGCGGCAGGTGACGGTGAACTCCTTCATCCCCTGCTCTCCCGTTGCCTTCACCGTGAGCCGCTTTCCGGGGGCGAGCCCGTCGGCCACGCCGCCGATCTCGAACGTCTCCTTCCCGCTGAGCCCGAGCGTCGCGGCGTCCACCCCGGCGTCGAACTGCAGCGGGAGCACGCCCATGCCCACCAGGTTGCTCCGGTGGATGCGCTCGAAGCTCCTGGCCAGCACCGCGCGGATGCCGAGGAGCAGCGTGCCCTTGGCCGCCCAGTCACGCGAGCTGCCGGTTCCGTACTCGGAGCCGGCGATGACCACCAGCGGCGTCTTCTCGGCGGCGTACTTCATCGCGGCGTCGTAGATGCTCATCCGCTCACGGGTCGGGTGGTGGATGGTGACGCCGCCCTCCACGCCCGGGACGAGCAGGTTCCGCAGCCGGATGTTGGCGAAGGTGCCGCGGACCATCACCTCGTGGTTGCCGCGGCGGCTCCCGTAGGAGTTGAAGTCCTTCGGCTCCACGCCCTGCTCCATCAGGTACCGCGCCGCCGGGCTCGACCGGGCGATGTTCCCGGCGGGGCTGATGTGGTCGGTGGTGACCGAGTCACCGAGCAGCGCCAGCACCCGGGCGCCCTTGACGTCCTGCACCGGCGCCGGCTCCTTCGGGAGGTTCTCGAAGAACGGCGGACGGCGGACGTAGGTGCTCCTGGCGTCCCAGGCGAAGGTGTCGGAGCTGGGAACCTCCAGCTTCTGCCACCGCTCGTCACCCTCGAGCGCATGCGCGTACTGGTTCCGGAACTGCTCCGGCTTGACGTGCGCGGCGATGGCCTCGCGGACCTCGGCGTCCGACGGCCAGATGTCCTTCAGGTACACCGGGTTGCCGTTGCGGTCGACGCTGAGGGGCTCCTTGTTCAGGTCGAGGTCCATCTCCCCGGCGATGGCGTAGGCGACCACCAGTGGCGGGCTGGCCAGGAAGTTCATCCGGACGAAGGGGTTGATGCGCCCCTCGAAGTTGCGGTTGCCCGAGAGAACCGCGGCCACGACCAGGTCGTGCTCGGTGACCGCGCTGGAGATGTGCTCCGGCAGGGGCCCCGAGTTTCCGATGCAGGTGGTGCAGCCGTAGCCCACCAGGTGGAACCCCAGCGCCTCCAGATAGGGGACCAGGCCCGCCGAGCGCAGGTAGTCCATGACCACCTTGCTCCCCGGGGCGAGCGAGGTCTTCACCCACGGCTTGGTGCCGAGCCCGCGCTCCACCGCCCTCTTTGCCAGGAGCCCCGCGGCGAGCAGCACGGCGGGATTGCTGGTGTTGGTGCAGGAGGTGATGGCGGCGATGACCACCGCCCCGTGCTGCAGCCGGTAGCTCAGCGTGCCCTGGTCGACGACCGCGCTCGCCGCGAGGCGTGAGGCGCCCGAGGGAGGCGGCGCCTTCGGGGCCGCGGCGGTCGGCGCTGCGTCGTCGTCCTGGGGCGGGGCGGTGTTCACCATCTCCAGGAGGCTCTTCTGGAAGACCTGCTTGGCGTCCTTGAGCGGTACCCGATCCTGGGGGCGCTTCGGACCGGCGAGGCTCGGCTCCACGGTGGAGAGGTCAAGGCTCAGCAGATCGGAGAACACCGGCTCGGGCGCGTCCGGGGTGTGGAAGAGCCCCTGCGCCTTGCAGTAGGCCTCCACGACCTCCACCTGCGCCGCCGGGCGGCCGGTGAAGCGCAGGTAGGAGAGGGTCTCCTTGTCCACCGGGAAGAAGCCGATGGTGGCGCCGTACTCGGGCGCCATGTTGGCGATGGTGGCACGGTCAGGGAGCGAGAGGCCCGTGATGCCCGGTCCGAAGAACTCGACGAACTTCCCCACCACGCCCTTCTTCCGGAGCAGCTGGGTGACGGTGAGGACCAGGTCGGTGGCCGTCGCGCCAGGGGGGAGCTTGCCGCTCAGCCGGAATCCGATCACCTGGGGGATGAGCATGCTGAGGGGCTGGCCGAGCAGCGCGGCCTCGGCCTCGATGCCGCCCACGCCCCAGCCCACCACGCCCAGTCCGTTCACCATGGTGGTGTGCGAGTCGGTGCCCACCAGCGTGTCGGGGAACAGGCGGTTGCCGTCCTGGAAGACGACCTGGGCAAGGAACTCGAGGTTGACCTGGTGGCAGATGCCGGTGTCGGGCGGCACCACCCGGAAGTTGCGGAACGCGCCCTGCCCCCAGCGAAGGAAGGCGTAGCGCTCCCGGTTGCGGTCGAACTCGATGTCGGCGTTGGCCTGGAAGGCGCTGGTGCTTCCGAACTGGTCCACGACGACCGAGTGATCGATGACCAGGTCCGCCGGATTCCGCGGGTTGATCCGGCTGGGGTCTCCTCCGAGCGCCGCCAGCGCCTCGCGCATGGCGGCCAGGTCCACCACCGCGGGCACGCCGGTGAAGTCCTGGAGCAGCACCCGGCCGACGTGGAAGGAGATCTCGGTGTCGGGCGCGGCCTTGGGGTTCCAGGCGAGCATCTTCTCGACGTGCTCGCGCCTCACCACCCGCCCGTCCTCGTGGCGGAGGAGGTTCTCCAGCAGCACGCGCAGCGAGAACGGGAGCTGCCGGACCGCGGGGTGCGACTTGGCGAGCACGTCGAGCGAGAAGACCTCGTGGGTCCTTCCGCTGGCCTGCAGGCTGCCTCGAGTCTTGAAGGAATCGGTGGTCATGGCCCTGTGCTGGGTATGCCCGGGAGAGCGGCCGAGCGCAACGACCGCGCGCCCGATGGCTTCCATGCGCGCGCCGCACGGAACAGCCGCCCGGACGCCACACGGCCCACGCGGGCGACCAGGCAGGAGCCTCCCGTGAGACGGGCGCCACCCGGGAGACGTCCGGGACGGGGCTCGCCGCCCAGTCGCCGGGCCCCGGCGTCCGGGTCTCGAAGGAGCCTGTGCCCGGCAGCTGACGACTGGCCCGGGGCGCACGATTGACCACCGCCGGATTGCCCGAGCAGTCTCCTCGTTCGCCATGGCCCATTGCCCGCATGTCGAGAGCCTGAAACCGGTCCACCCGCACACCACCAAAGGCTGCGAGGACTGCCTGAAGATGGGCGGGCGCTGGGTGCATCTCCGGCTTTGTCTGACGTGCGGCCACGTGGGCTGCTGCGACTCGAGCCCGAACCGGCACGCGACGAAGCACTTCCACGCCACCCAGCACCCGATCATCCAGTCGATGGAGCCGGGCGAGGACTGGGGCTGGTGCTACATCGACGAGGTGGACTTCGCGGGCGACGAGCTGCCGCCGCGGGCTTAAGCTTTAGGACATGCACCACTCGCGCATCGGCAGTCGGGTCTCTCGGCGGCTCGGTGCGCTCGTCATCACTCTGGGCTCGAGCGGGATCGGCTGCGCCACCGCCGCGCCCTCGCCCGCGGCCCAGCGGGTCATCCCGGTGAACGGGGTGCCCGGCCCACGCTGCGACAACCTCGGCACCGTCATCGGTCAGAGTGAGGCACGGGCATTCGGGGCGACGGGAGAGCAACTCGTCTCCCAGGCCACAGGCGATGCAATGGAGAGGGCCGCGGCGCGCGGCGCCACCCACATCTTCCTCTCGCCGGTGACGGTGCGGGAGAGGGACGGAGCACCCTTCTCTGCGACGCTCACCGGCGTCGCCTTCCGGTGCCCGCCTCCGTCTCCCTGACCCTCACCGGCGCTCGGTGGTCTAGGGGGTCCCCTCGAGAGCCCGCTGCGCTGCGCGGGACACGGCCTCGCGCGCCCAGGCCGGCTCGACAACCTCGGCCTCTCCGCCGAACGAAAGGATCCACTGGACGAGCCAGCGCTCCTCTCCGGAGACCTTCACCTCGACGCCGCCATCGGTGAGCTCCCGGGCCTCGCCGCCGAAGCGTTCGCGGAGATACGGCGCCGCCGCGGCGGTGAAGCGGACCCGCACCTCGCCGCGCTCGGCCGGATCCGGCACCCGCGCCGGCGGAATCGACCGCGGCGAGAACGCCCGGTCGGTCCGCTGGATGCCGGTCATCCGGTCCAGACGGAACAGCCGCTCGGAGCCGCGGCCGAGGTCCCAGCCGTAGAGGTACCACTGCCCACGGTGGTTGAAGACCTCCACCGGCTCGACCCGGCGGTGCTCGGCGGCGGTGCTGCCCCGGCCGGCGTAGTCGAACTCGAGCTCCCGGCGCTCCTCGAGCGCCCGGGTCAAGACGCCAAGCTCCTCGGACGCCAGCGAACGCGCGTTCACCGCGCTCCCCAGCTCCCGGTACATCTTCTTGGCCTGCGCCGGCAGCACCTTCTCCAGCTTGGCCAGCGCCGAGGCCAGCGCGCTCTGGGCGGCGGGGCGGAGCAGCTCGGCGGCGGCGGCCAGCGCCGCGGCCTCGGGACCGGTCAGCCGCGGCGGCTTGCTGAAGCGCTGGTCGAGGTCCACCCAGACGCGGTCGTTCTCCACGTGCAGGTCGATGAAGTCGTCCGGCTGGAACGGCGGGCGGCCCACCATGGTGAGCAGCTCGAGGTCGCGGAGCAGCTCCTCGCGGCTCACCCCGAGCTGCCTGGCCAGGGCGTCCACCGTCACCCCGCGGTGGCGGGCGACGTAAGGGACGACGAAGAGGAGGCGGCGGAGCCGCTCGTGGACGTCGCTCACGCCTTGCCTCCGTGCCGTGCGGCCACCGCCTGGGCCAGCTCGCGTAACCGGGCCCGCGCCCGCTCGGGAGACACGACCCGGGCCTGGGGCCAGAGCGCGAGGACGTGCTTCAGGAGCGCATCCAGCAGGGTCACGGTGAGCACCACCTCGGTCCGCTCGCCGCTCCGCTCCAGACGACCGTCCGGGAAGTGCGCGCCGGCCTGGGCTGCCAGAGGACCCCGGAGCTCGAGCCGCACCTCCACCGCCGGCTCGATGCCCCACTGCCAGGGCGCGTGCGGCACGTGCGCGTCGATGACGAAGTCCTTGGGCACCTCGAAGTCGTGCGTCCGCGGCTTGCTGCCGTTCATCTTCAGGGCCCGGATGCGGTGGACGTGGAAGGTGCGGAGCCCCTGGCGGAGGTGGCAGTAGCCCACCAGCGACCAGACGCCGCGCCGGAGCACGAGGCCGTAGGGATCCACCTTCCGGGTCGACGGCTCGGGACGCTTCGGCGAGGCGTAGACGATCTCCACCCACTTGCGCGCGCTCGCCGCGGTCCAGAGGACCTCCAGGAACTCGGGGACCGCGGCGGTCTCGCGCACGGCGCCGAGCTCCATCCGCACCCGAGGCATGACCAGCTCGCCGCCGGCGAAGAAGCCGATCTTCCGGAGCGCGTGCTGCAGGTCGTGCCGGCCGGGGAACGCGCCCGAGGCGAGCGCGGCGGAGCCGGCGGCATAGAGCACCGCCATCTCCTCGGGAGTGAAGCCGGGCTCCGGCAGGTAGTACGCGCTGCGGTCGAGGAGGTATCCGTCCTTCCGGTCCTCGTCGCCCTGGACGTAGGTGAGCGGGATGCCCAGCTCGAGGAGCTCGGCCTTGTCGCGCTCGAACTTCCGCTCGGTCGCCTCGTCGCTGCCGCTCCCGTAGTCCTCGGGGAAGCTCTCCTTGAGCTCGGCCCACGACACCGGCTCGTGGGCATCGAGCAGCAGCGCCACGAGATCGAGCAGGCGTTCGGTACGGTCCATGGCGGCGGGGGCGAAGCATGTGGACCAAGAACCCTGGCCCGTCAAGACGGGCAATCGCCTCCCGGGCCATGCAGACTGCAGCGTGGCCATGAGATTCTCGCGACTCTCCACGTGCGTCCTCGTGGTGACGGGTCTCCTCGCATCGGGGTGTGCGTCCGGAGACCCCGGGAAGGACGCGGGGACCCTCGACGGAGGCTGGCGCCCGCTCTTCAACGGCGTCGATCTGACCGGCTGGCGGCGATACCTCGGCGTTCCCGGTCCCGACGCCGGTCCCCTCGGATTCGAGCACGACCCGCGAGGCGTCTACTCGGTGGTGATGGAGGACGGAGAGCCCGCCATCCGGATCAGCGGGGAAGTCTGGGGCTCACTCATCTCCAGCGATGAATACGGCGACTTCGAGCTCGAGGCGGAGTTCAAGTGGGGCACGCACGTCTACCCACCGCTCGACGCCTTCGACAGCGGGCTGATGTACCTCTCGTACGGTCCGGCGGGCGCGGTGAACGCGGGAGGACCGGCGCTCTCCGACCCCACCGGGAGCGGCGCTTTTCTCGTGTCGATGGAGTACCAGATCGCCCCCGGCGACGTGGGCGGGATCTACGACCTGGGCCCGATCCGCTTCGCGCCGGGCCCGCGCGTTCACGCCCCGGAGCGAGCGGGGTGGAGCGCGATCCGCATCGTGGTCTCCGCCGGCACGGCGACGCACTTCCTCGACGGGCAACAGACGGCGAGTGGCTCGGGCTTCACCTCGGTCTGGCCCGGCATGCCGGAAGCGCCACTTCTGCGAGGCACGCTTCAGCTCCAGAGCGAGGGGGGAGAGATCTTCTTCCGCCGGCTGCGAATCCGTCCGCTCCCCTGACCGCATCCGGGGAGTCCCGGGCTCCCTGGATGAACGCCCTGACCGGTCGAGACGGGTGGTAGCGTCCTCGGCCGTGCAGGCTTCCGGACGGGTGCGGGCGCTCCAGCCCACGGTGTTCTCCGAGTTCAGCGCGCTCGCCGCCCGCGCGGGGGCGGTGAACCTCGGGCAGGGCTTCCCCGACTTCGACGGGCCGGAGGTGGTGCGCGAGGCGGCGGTGGCCGCGCTCCGGCGAGGGGAGAACCAGTACGCGCCCGGTCTCGGCGCACCGGCGCTCCGCCAGGCCATCTCCGAGCACGCGCGGCGCTTCCTCGGGGTCACGGTGGATCCGGACACCGAGGTGGTGGTGACCTGCGGCGCGACCGAGGCCATCTTCGACGCGGTCCAGGGCCTGGTGGACCCTGGCGACGAAGTGGTGGCGTTCGAGCCGGTCTACGACTCGTATGCGGCGAGCGTGGCGATGGCCGGCGGGGTGCTCCGGCCCGTCACCTTGCAGCCCCCCGACACCGCAGTTCCGCGCTGGTGGTTCGACCCGGCCGAGCTCGAGGCAGCGTTCGGGCCGCGCACCCGGGTGGTGCTCCTCAACACGCCGCACAACCCGACCGGCAAGGTGTTCACTGCGCCCGAGCTGGAGCAGGTGGCGGGGCTGGCCCGGCGGTGGAACGCGGTCGCGGTGGTCGACGAGGTCTACGGGCACCTGGTCTACGACGGCGTCGAACACCGCTCGCTGGCGGGGCTCCCGGGGATGGCCGAGCGCACGCTCACCGTGAGCAGCGGGGCCAAGACGTTCGGCTTCACCGGCTGGAAGGTGGGCTGGGCGATGGGCCCGCGCCCGCTCCGGGACGCGGTGCTGCAGGCACACCAGTACGTGACCTTCGCCGTGCCCACGCCGCTGCAGCACGCCGTCGCCGCGGCGCTGCGGCTCCCGGACGCGTACTTCGTGGAGCTGCAGGCGGACTACGCGCGGCGCCGGGGGAAGCTGCTCGGCGCCCTCGACGAGGCGGGCCTCGTGCCCTGGGCCCCCGAGGGGGCCTACTTCGCCTGCGTGGACGTGACCGGCCGGGGCTTCGCGAACGACGACGCGTTCTGCCGGGACCTCACGACGCGGGTGGGCGTGGCCGCGATCCCGCTGTCCGCGTTCTACGTGGACCGTGCGCGCGCGCCGTGCGTGGCGCGCTTCGCGTTTTGCAAGGCGGACGCCACGCTGGACGAGGCGGCACGACGGCTCCGGGCCACGGAGCTCCGCGCAGGCGCCGGGTGAGACGCGCCGGGCCAGGCGGCAAGCGCTGCTCCCCCCGGGGACCACGGTGTGCTCCACGTGTCCGTCGCAATCGGTGACGGGTCCTGCCCGGTTCCTGCGCATCTGAGGGCATCCCCCTTCCGGCACAGGGGCGCGACAGGAGGAGGTGACGGATGCGACGGGCAGGCCGAAGCCTGGGGGCGATCGTCGGCGCAGCGCTGGCCGGGTTGCTCCTCGCCTGCGGCACGAAGGTGGAAGGGACGTACTCGAACGTGAACGGGCTGGTGGTGCTGGACCTGAGCTCGGGGGGCAAGGCGACGCTCTCGTACGCCGGCGAGACCCGGGACTGCAGCTACACGGTCGATGAGAAACAGGTCCGAATGTCCTGCGGCCGGGAGCGGTTCTCCTTCCGCCGCAACCAGGACGGTACCCTGACCGGCGAGGGCTTCCTCGGGATCATGAAGAAATCGAAGTCCTGACGGCGCCCTGGGCCGGCCCAAGGCGTCAGTCGGCCTCCGGACGGAACGCCAGCGCCACGCCGTTCATGCAGAATCGCTCCCCGGTGGGCCGCGGCCCGTCGTCGAACACGTGCCCGAGGTGGCCGCCGCAGCGGGCGCAGTGGACCTCGGTCCGCACCGTCCCGTAGGTCGTGTCGGTCTCCGTCTCCACGGCGCCGGGTAGCGGCTGGGTGAAGCTCGGCCATCCGGTGCCGCTCTCGAACTTGTCCTTCGACTCGAAGAGGGCCTGTCCACAGCCCGCGCAGAGGAAGGTGCCGGGGCGCTTCTCACGGTTGAGCGGGCTGGTGAAGGCCCGCTCGGTGCCGTGCCCCCGAAGGACGCTGTAGGCGGCGGGCGCGAGCTGCTGCTTCCACTCGTCGTCCGTGTGCTCGACCTCGAAGTGCTTCACTCTCATGTGAACGGGCTTCATGCCCCTGGTACGCGCGGAGCGCTACCCAGGTTTCGGGGGGGGGTCCACGGGGCCGGACCCGATCGTCCAGGTCGAGGTGTCAGACACCTCTGCAGCGGACACCTCTGCAGCGTCAGTCCGAGACCAGCAGCGAGAGCGCCTCGTGGACCGCCTCGGGAAAGACCTCGTGCTCGCCCGGGAGCTCCCGGTAGACCACCGAGTACCCGGCCGAGCGAAGAGCCGGGACGATGGCCCGACTGGACGAGGCGATGGGCACCAGCGTGTCCTGGAGGCCGTGGGCGACGAGGAATCTCGGGTGCCCCGCCTGGCCCATCACCACGATGGCCGTCGGAGAGAACGCGAAGACCCAGCCGAAGAGATCGCCGTTCGACGTTCCGAGCGAGAGCGCCATCGTGGCTCCCGCCGAGAATCCGCCGACCGCGACGTGGCCTGCGTCCACCGGGACGCGGCGGAAGGTCTCGGCAAGTGCGGCGTCGATGAACCGGCGGTCGTCGCCGAAGTCGCCGAGCTTGTAGTCCCAGCTCCACTGGCGGCTCTCCGGCATCAGCACCGCCACCCCATGCTCCTCGGCGTCGCTCCGGACCGTCGGCCAGATGTGAGCTGCCGAGCCCCCGGCCCCGTGGAACATGACCAGGAGGGGGACCCGCCGGGTTCGGGCGGCCTCCGGGACGAAGAGGAGCGCATCTCGCGGGGAGGCCAGCCCGAGCCGCCGGAGTCCGGGCTCCGCCGGGTGGAACTCCCGCTCCGGCCGGGCATGGAGCCGGACCCCTTCGGAAACCGGGCCGGTCTCGATGCGAACGTTCGGAGAGGGACCGCCCGCGCAGCCGATGAGGAGGAAGAGGGCGAGGACCGCTCTCGGGGAGAACACCGGGGGACATTGCAGCACGGCCGGTGGGGGGCGGTAGGACGGCTGACGGATGCCGGAAGTCCGTTCGCTGCCCCGGCCGGCTGCCCGGACGAGCGGACGGGCCCGGAAATGGCTAGATGTACAGTTGGGCGGCCCCAGCTGCCCCGGGAGCGCATCTGAAAGACCTGCACGGGAACACCCTCGGACTCAAGCCCAGCGAGCTGCAGCAACTCCGCAACACCTACCGCCGTCGGGTCTCTCCCCATGAGATCGTCAGCGCCGAGCTGGCCCGGCACCTCACCGAGCTCTCGCTGCAGACGAACCGCCAGGTCGGGGTGCTGCTGAACCGCAAGGGCGAGGTCGAGCAGGTGGTGGTCGGCAACGCCCACAAGCTCGAGCTCCCCGACATCGGCCGTGCCCGCGCCGGCCAGGTACGCCTCCGCGGACTGCGGCTGGTCCACACCCACCTCAAGTCCGAGCCGCTCACCCGCGACGACCTCACCGACCTCGCGCTGCTCCGGCTGGACCTGGTGGCGGCCGTCGGCGTTCGTTCTGACGGGCTCCCCGGCGTGCTGCACTTCGGCTATCTCGTGCCCGCGAACGGCGACGGGAGCTACTGGCGGACCGAGACCCTCCCCTCGGTGCACGGCCCACAGCCGGATCTCGCCGCGACCTTGACCGCGCTCGAGGACGAGCTGGCGCAGGGCACCGCGGCGCGGACGGTCTCGGGGCGAGAGCGAGCAATGCTGGTGGGGGTCGCCCTCGATGGCCAGCGCGGCCGGGCCGAGGCCTCGCTCGCCGAGCTGCGCGAGCTGGCGCGAACCGCCGGCGTGGAGGTGCTCGACTCGGTGCTGCAGATGCGCCGCGAGCCGGACCCTCGGTACCTCATCGGCCGCGGGAAGCTGGAGGAGCTGAACCTGCGCTCGATGCAGCTGGGGGCGGACCTCCTGGTCTTCGACCGCGACCTGAACCCATCGCAAAGCCGGCACATCGCCGAGGAGACGGCCCTCAAGGTGCTCGACCGGACCCAGCTCATCCTCGACATCTTCGCCCAGCGCGCCCAGAGCGCCGACGGCAAGCTCCAGGTCGAGCTGGCCCAGCTGAAGTACCTCCTCCCCCGTCTGGCCCGGAGCGACGACTCGCTGTCGCGCCTGGCGGGCGGCATCGGCGGCCGCGGGCCCGGCGAGACCAAGCTGGAGATCGATCGCCGCCGGGTGCGCGACCGCATCGCCCACCTCGAGCGGCGCATCGAGCACCTCTCCCGCGAACGCCAGGTCCGCCGCGGCCGTCGCGAGCGCCGCGAGCTTCCGGTCATCTCCATCGTTGGCTACACCAACGCCGGGAAATCCACGCTGCTCAACGCGCTGACCCACAGCGAGGTCCTGGCCGAGGACAAGCTCTTCGCCACGCTCGACCCCACCAGCCGCCGGCTCCGCTTTCCTCAGGAGCGCGAGGTCATCATCACCGACACCGTGGGCTTCATCCGCGACCTGCCGCCGGATCTGGTGAACGCCTTCCGCGCCACGCTCGAGGAGCTGGACGACGCGTCGCTGCTGCTCCACGTGGTGGACGCCTCGGACCCGGCGCACGATGCGCAGGTCGAGGCGGTGGAGCAGATCCTCGAGACGCTCGGCCTGCTCCCCAAGCCTCGGATCCTGGTGTGGAACAAGGCGGACCGGATCGACCCGGCGCTGGCCGAGACGCTCGTCCGCACCCGCGGCGGGGTGGCGATCAGCGCCGCCACCGGCCAGGGACTCGAGGCGCTGCTCCACAAGGCCGACCGGACGCTCTTCGCCGAGGGCGCTTCGGGGACGCTGGGGGCCCTCGTCACGCCACTCGCCCGGACGGCGGTGGACGAGGCAGACGACGTTCCCACGCCGCTGCTCGGGGCTGCCGCCGTCGGAGGCTGAGTCGGCACGGCCCCCGTTCGGCGCGGCGACGGCGCACCGCGGCATCCCGCAGGTCGCCACCGACAGCGTGTGTCAGCTTCGCCCGACGAGGGGCCCCCGCAGAAAGTATGCGGAGAACTGTTGCTCTCTCCGCGCCGGCCAAGGAGATTGCGCCCCTCGTCGCAGGCCAACGTCAACAGGCGGGTCCGGACAATGACGTGGACTCAGAACTACAATCCCCTGGGTAACCTGTATCTCTCGGCGCTGGTTGCGGCGCTACCAGTGGTGGTGCTGCTGGGATCGCTGGCCTTCTTCCACGTGAAGGCACACGTGGCGGCGCTCCTGGGCCTCGGCACGGCGCTGCTGGTGGCCTTCTTCGTCTATCACATGCCACCCCAGCTGGCCGTCGCCGCGGCGCTCAACGGAGCGCTCTTCGGGATCCTGCCCATCGGATGGATTGTGCTCAACGCGATCTTCCTCTACGACATCAGCGTCAGCACCGGCGAGTTCGAGAACGTCAAGCACACCATCGCCGGTCTGGCCAGTGATCGGCGAGTCCAGATCCTCCTCATCGGATTCTCCTTCGGAGCGTTCATCGAGGGAGCCTCGGGCTTCGGCACGCCGGTGGCGATCTGCGGCGCGATGCTGATCGGCCTGGGGTTCAAGCCCCTCGCTGCCGCAGGCCTGGCGCTGATCGGCAACACCGCGCCGGTGGCCTACGGCGCGCTCGGGACGCCGGTGACCACCCTGGCCAAGGTGACCGGACTCCCGGTGGAGAAGCTCAGTGCGATGGTCGGGCGTCAGCTGCCCTTCTTCTCGCTGCTCGTTCCCTTCTGGCTGGTGGCGGCGATGTCCGGCATGAAGGGAATGGCCGAAGTCTGGCCGGCCTGTCTGGTCGCCGGGCTGTTCTTTGCCGTCCCGCAGTTCCTGGTCAGCAACTTCATCGGCCCGGAGCTGGTCGACATCGTCTCGGCGGGTGTCAGCATCCTCGCGGTCTATGTGCTGCTGAAGTTCTGGCAGCCCAAGAAGATCTGGCGCTTCGAGGGCGAGGCGCAAGCGGACAAGGCCACCCAGACGACCGTCACCACCAGCGAGGCCTGGAGGGCGTGGATGCCGTGGATCGTCCTTTCGTTCTCGGTCTTCGTCTGGGGCTTCTTCAAGGCGGAGCTGAACAAGCTCAGTAACCCCACCTGGAACCTTCCCTGGCTTCACAACCTGGTCCTGAAGGCCCCCCCGCTAGTCCCCAAGCCGACTCCGGAGTCGGCCATCTGGGCCTTGAGCTGGCTCTCGGCCACCGGCACCGGAATCCTGGTGGCGGCGATCATCTCCGGCCTCTATCTCGGGCTGAAGCCGAAGCAGCTCCTGTCCATCTACGGGAAGACGCTGAACCGGGTGAAGTACTCGCTCCTCACCATCGTGGCCATGCTCGCCCTGGGCTTCACCACCCGCTACTCCGGCTCCGACTCGACGATGGGGCTGGCCTTCGCCAGCACCGGGGTCCTGTTCCCCTTCTTCTCGGCGCTGCTCGGCTGGCTCGGGGTGGCGCTCACCGGAAGCGACACCTCCTCCAACGTGCTCTTCGGAAACCTACAGAAGGTGGCGGCCGGGCAGCTGGGGCTCAGTCCCATCCTCACCGCCGCGACCAACAGCTCCGGCGGCGTGATGGGAAAGATGATCGACGCGCAGAGCATCGTGGTCGCCGGCGTGGCCACCGGGCAGGTGGGCGAGGAGGGCAACATTCTCCGCTACGTTTTCTGGCACAGTCTGGTGCTCGCAGCCCTGGTGGGCGTACTGGTGATGCTCCAGGCCTACGTCTTCCCGGGAATGATCCCTAAGTAAGGAGCTTTCCATGGCCCTCCACGTCCTGACCTCCGCCCCCGAAGGCGCAGAGAAGGTCCTCTCCCGGGACGCGCTGGCCTTCCTCGAGTCGCTGCACCGCCGCTTCGAGGCCCGGCGGCAGGAATTGCTCGCCGCCCGCGCCGAGCGCCAGAAGGCGTTCGACCGCGGTGAGATGCCGGATTTCCTTCCGACCACCCGGTCCATCCGCGGGGGCGACTGGAAGGTCGCCTCGGCCCCGAAGGACCTCCAGCGCCGCCACGTGGAGATCACCGGCCCCACCGAGCGAAAGATGATGATCAACGCCCTCAACTCGGGGGCGGACGTCTTCATGGCCGACTTCGAGGACTCGCTCTCGCCCTCGTGGCGGAACATCGTCCTCGGCCAGCAGAACTGCATCGACGCCGTTCGCCGCACCATCACCCTCGAGTCCGGCGAGAAGAGCTATCGGCTGAACGACAAGGTGGCGGTGCTGCTGGTCCGCCCGCGCGGCTGGCACCTGCCCGAGAAGCACGTGACCGTGGACGGCACGCCGATCAGCGGGAGCCTCTTCGACTTCGGCCTGTACTTCTTCCACAACGCCCGCGAGCTGCTCGATCGGGGGAGCGGGCCGTACTTCTACCTCCCCAAGATGGAGAGCCACCTCGAGGCGCGGCTGTGGAACGAGGTGTTCGTCTTCGCCCAGGAGGCGTTGAAGATCCCGCGGGGGAGCATCCGGGCCACGATGCTGATCGAGACGCTGCCCGCGGCCTTCGAGATGGAGGAGATGCTCTACGAGCTGCGCGAGCACGCCAGCGGGCTCAACGCCGGACGCTGGGACTACATGTTCTCGTTCATCAAGAAGTTCCGGAACCGGAAGGACCTCATTCTCCCGGACCGCGCGCAGGTGACGATGACCGTGCCCTTCATGCGCGCGTACACCGAGCTGCTGGTCAAGTCGTGCCACACCCACGGGGCGCACGCGATGGGGGGCATGGCCCCGTTCATCCCCAGCCGGAAGAATCCGGAGATCAACGAGAAGGCGCTGGCCAAGGTGCGCGAGGACAAGCTGCGCGAGGTGAACGACGGCTTCGACGGCACCTGGGTCGCCCACCCCGACCTGGTGCCCACGGCGAAGGAGGTTTTCGACCAGAAGCTGGGGACCAAGGACAATCAGAAGGAGCGGCTGCGCTCGGAGGTGCAGGTGACCGCGGCGCAGCTCACCAACCCCAGCGTCCCGGACGGGAAGATCACCGAGGCCGGCTTTCGCCTGAACGTCGACGTGGCGCTCCAGTACATCAACTCCTGGCTCCTGGAGAACGGCGCCGCCGCCATCTACAATTTGATGGAGGACGCGGCGACGGCGGAGATCTCCCGGGCGCAGCTCTGGCAGTGGATCCACCACGGGGCGAAGCTCGACGACGGCCGCCCCGCCACCGAGCAGCTGTACCGGACCACGCGGGACGCGCAGCTCGCCCGGCTGACCGAGGGAGGCCCGGGCCGCTACCGGGAGGCCACCGAGATCCTGGACAACCTGGTGCTCACCCCGACCTTCCCGGAGTTCCTCACCCTGCCCGCCTATCGCTATCTCGACTAGGAAGAGGGCATGTCCGCGCCATCGCTGGTCACCCCCGCCCCGACCGTCGACCCGGTCCCGGCGCCGCCGGGCGTCATCGACCGGCTGATCGCGGTGGTCGGGGAGAGGAACGTCATCCGCGACCCGGTGGACCTGCGCACCTACGAGTGTGACGCGCTGACCAGCTTTCGCGCCACCCCGAGCGTGGTGGTGCTGCCAGCCTCCACCGAGCAGGTGACGGCGGTGGTGCGCATCGCGGTGGAGGCCGGGATGCCCATCGTCCCCCGCGGCGCCGGCACCGGGCTCTCGGGCGGCGCCCTTCCCGTCCCCGGGTGCATGCTGCTGGGGCTTTCGCGGATGAAGCGCATCCTCGAGGTGAACCTGGACGACGGGTGGATCCGGGTCCAGCCGGGGGTCATCAACCTCGACGTGAGCAAGGAGATCTCCGCTGCCGGCTACTACTACGCGCCGGACCCCTCCTCGCAGGGAGTGTGCACCATCGGCGGCAACGTGGCCGAGAACTCCGGCGGCGCGCACTGTCTCAAGTACGGCTTCACGGTGAACCACGTGCTCGGGGCGCGCCTGGTGACCGCGACCGGCGAGGTGGTGGACCTGGGCGGGACGGCGCGCGACACGCCGGGCTACGACCTTCTGGGGGTGGTGGTGGGAAGCGAGGGCACGCTCGGGGTGGTCACCGAGGTGGTGCTCCGCATCCTCAGGAAGCCCGAGGCCACCCGGACGTTCTTCGCCACCTTCCCCTCCACCGACGAGGCGGGGGCCTGCGTCTCGGAGATCATCGGCAGCGGCATCGTTCCCGCGGCCATCGAGATGATGGATCGGCTGGCGATCCAGGCCGCCGTCGCCGCGACCGGGGTCGACTGGCCGGACGTGGGCGCGGCGCTGCTGGTGGACGTGGACGGCTGCGCGGCGGAGGCCGAGCACACCGCGGCGGTGGCGGTGGACATCGCCCGGCGGACCGGGGCCATCGAGGTGCGGGTCCCGAGGAGCGACGACGACCGGATGCTGATGTGGAAGGGACGGAAGAGCGCCTTCGCCGCGATGGGACGGCTCGCGCCCAACTACATCGTCCAGGACGGCGTCATCCCCCGGAACGACATCGCGCGGGTGCTGGCGGAGATCGCCCGGCTCTCGGACGAGCGCGGGCTCCGGGTGGCCAACGTCTTCCATGCCGGGGACGGCAACCTCCACCCCCTGGTGCTGTACGACGCCAAGGTTCCCGGGCAGGAGCACGCGGCCGAGGAGCTGGCGGGGGAGATCCTCCGCATCTGCATCCGCTACGGCGGCTCCATCACCGGTGAACACGGGGTGGGCGCAGACAAGGCCCCCTACATGGCGGAGATGTTCACCGAGGCAGACCTGGACACCATGGCCAAGGTGCGCTGCGCCTTCGACCCGGGGACGACGTTCAACCCGGGCAAGGTGTTCCCCACACCCCGGCTCTGCGGCGACCGGCCGGGCCCCTACCGCCCGCACACCACCGAGCTGGCCGGGCTCGCGGACCGCGGATGACGGCGGCGAGCATCGACGCGCTGGCGGCGGCGCGGCAGGAGCGCCCAGGCACGCTGGTCGAGGCGGCGGAGGTGCTGCGCCGGGCGGCGCGGGAGAACGAGCGGGTCCTCTTCCTCGGTGGCGGCACCGAGCTGTCGCTCGGGGCGCCCCCGGCCGGGGTGGAGGTGGTGCTCGGGACCGAGCGGCTGGACCGCATCGTGGAGCACGCCCCGCTGGACCAGATCCTGACCGTCGAGGCGGGAGTCCGGCTGGGCTCGCTCCAGGCGGTGCTCGCCCGCTCCGGACAGATGCTGGCCCTGGACGCGCCGTGGGCCGCGCGGGCCACACTGGGGGGGCTGGTTTCGACCAACGCCTTCGGACCGAGGCGCACGCGCTACGGCGGCATCCGGGATCTGATCATCGGAATCTCCATCGTCCGGGCCGATGGGACCGAGGCCCGGGGCGGCGGCAAGGTGGTGAAGAACGTGGCCGGGTTCGACCTGCCGAAGCTGATGGTGGGCTCACTCGGAACGCTGGGGTTCGTCGCCACCGTGACCTTCCGCCTCCACCCCTTGCCCGAGGCCCAGGGAACGGTGGCCTTCGCCGACCTGGACGCCGACGGGGTGCGGCGGGTGGTGCTCGCGCTGCGGCAGGCCCAGCTCGAGCCGGGCGCGGTGGCGGCGCTGGTGCGCGAGGGCGGGGACGACCTGGGGGTCCGCTTCGACGGGCGCTTCGAGCTGGGCGTGCGCTTCGAGGGATTCGAGGCCGGTGTCCGCCAGCAGGCCGCCAAGCTGGTGGAGCTGGGCACCCGCGAGGGTTGGGGGGCGGAGCTGCTCGACCCGGGTACCGCGGCGGCGTTCTGGTCGCGGCACGACCGCGCGCGTGAGGCGCCGGCGGGGTTCCGCGCCAAGCTCTCCGCGCAACCCTCGGAGCTGGAGCGGGTGGCGAACGCGGCGCTCGGCTCGCTCTTTCCCGTCCTCGAGCACCCGCGCGCCGTTTCGTACCCGGTGCTGGGGCTCGCCTTCGTCGCCGGCGACGTGCGGAGCACCGGGCCGGTGGTGGCGGCGGTGAACGCGGCGCGCGAGGCGGTGCCGCAGGGGAGCGTGGTGCTGCACGCCGCGCCGCCCGAGGTGCGGGCGGCGGTGAACGTGTGGGGCCCTCCCCCCGCGGCGCTCGGACTGATGGAACAGATGAAGGATCGGCTGGACCCCGGGAGACGGCTCGCGCCCGGGCGGTTCGTGGGCGGACTCTAGGGAGGGCGCGGGATGGCGGAGCGGGATCTGGTCGAGGACTGCGTGCACTGCGGCTTCTGCCTGCCGCACTGCCCGACGTACCAGAGCTGGGGCGAGGAGATGGACAGCCCGCGCGGCCGCATCGACCTGATGCGCGGCCTTCGCGACGGGAAGATCCCCCTGACGCCCACGGTGGCGTTGCACTTCGACCGGTGCCTCGGGTGCCTGGCCTGCATGACCGCCTGCCCCTCGGGGGTGAAGTACGACGTCCTCATCGAGGAGACGCGGGCGAAGGTCGAGCAGACCCACCGGCGCCCGCTGGGCGAGCGCCTCTTCCGCGGGATGGTGTTCTCGGTCCTCCCCTACCCGCAGCGGCTCCGGGTGATCGGAACGCTGCTGCTCCTGTACGCCCGGAGCGGGCTGCGCTGGCTGGTGCGCAGGAGCGGCCTCCTCCGCCTGCTTCCGCCGAACCTCCGGCAGATGGAGGCGCTGACCCCGGAGGTGGGCTGGAAGGAGCTGACCCGCGCGCTGCCCGAGCGGGTCCCCGCTGCCGGTCCGGCGCGGGCACGGGTGGCGGTGGTCGCCGGGTGCGTGCAGCGGGTGTTCTTCCCCGGGGTGAACGACGCGACCCTGCGGGTGCTGGCCGCCGAGGGGTGCGAGGTGCTCGTCCCACCCGGACAGGGGTGCTGCGGGGCGCTGTCGATGCACGCGGGGCGAGACGAGGAGTCGCTGCACTTCGCACGGGCGCTCATCGAGCGCTTCGAGCGCACGCCGGTGGACGCCATCGTCATCAACTCGGCAGGCTGCGGCTCGCACCTCAAGGACTACGGCCGGCTGTTCCGGCACGACCCGGCCTGGGCCGAGCGGGCGCGCGCTTTCTCGGCGAGGGTGAAGGACGTGCACGAGTTCCTGGCGGGGCTCGGCCCGCCCCGGGCGGTGCGCCACCCCCTCACCGCGCGGGTCGCGTACCACGACGCCTGTCACCTCGCGCACGGGCAGCGGATCCGCAGCCAGCCGCGGATGCTGCTCCGGAGCATCCCCGGGCTGGAGCTGGTCGACGTGCCGGACGGGGAGCAGTGCTGCGGCAGCGCCGGGACCTACAACCTCTTCCAGCCCGAGAGCGCGGACGAGATCGGTGAGCGCAAGGTGAAGGCGGTGCTCCGGACCCGTCCCGAGCTGCTCGCCTCGGCGAACCCCGGCTGCACCCTGCACCTCCAGCGGCTGCTCAAGGCCAACGGGACCAACCTCCGCGCTGCGCATCCGGTGGAGATCCTCGACGCCTCGATCCGTGGCGTCGGCCTCCCCACCGGCGAGCCGGACCAGGGGAAGGTCCCAGCGGCGCCACCCCCAGCGAGCGCGGCGGGGCCCCGAGGGCGGGCGGACGCTACTTCGCGCAGCGGGTGACGGTAGTGTGGATCAGCCCGACGAAGGTCTTGGCCCGATCCTCCTCGTCGCCGTACCCGAGGTTCTGCGAATAGGTGCTGTCGCCGTTGGCGTCCGTCCCCTGGTTGCCTCGAGGGCGGGGTCAGGCCCCGGGTCGGCCGGCTTGACGCAGGTGCTGGTCTGCGGAGGCGGGGTGGCGAACCCCCCGCAGCGCTCAGTGCCAGGCGCCGAGCACCGCGCCGATGACCGTGAACGCCAGCACCAGATACGCCCCGTTGATGAGGAAGAGCCGGAGCGAGCGACGCTCGAAGAGATAGATGACCCCGAGACCGGCGGCGACCCAGGTCACGCCCGCCGCAAGCCCCGCTGCGGTGGCGAACCCGAGCGCCGGCCGGGGTCCGAGGAAGGCGGCAAACACCACCGAGGCGACGATCAGCAGCACGAAGGCCAGCAGGAAGATGCGGCCCTGTCCACCGGAGCGGAGCGCCTCGTCGCTCACGCCCGCCTCGCGCTGCCAGGCCCGCGCGAAGAGCAGCGGCGAGTACCAGACGCCGCCCACGACGAAGGCCGCCACCGCACCTGCCACCGCTGCCAGCCAGTTGATCTGCATCGACCCTCCTCCTCGAAACGCCGGGGGATGCTGCCCCCGGGGTGGAAACTCAGCGTCGGGCCCCGCGCCTGCGGGCCGAGCGCATCCGGCGGGGCGAAGGAGACGGGGCGCGGGCGAGCAACGCCTCGACGTGCGCCCGGAGCTCGGCCACGGCGCGGTCGAACCAGGACGGGTCCCGGTAGGTCCGGGCGAGCATCACCCCGCCCTCCATCGTCACCAGGGCGAAGGCCGCCAGCCGCTCCGGGTCCGCATCCGCCGGCAGTCGCGCGGCCGCCTCGCGGAAGCAGGCGGCGACCTCCTTCACCCATCCATCGAAGTTCACCGCCAGCGCCTCACGCACCACCGGGTCCGGCTCGTGCAGCTCCAGGGCCAGGCTCCCGATGGGACAGCCGTAGGTGCAGTCGGTCTGCTCCATCGCCGCGCGGTAGCGGGCGAGGAGCGCGAACACCCGCTCGATCGGGTCCTTCACCCCGGCCCACGCCGGCGCGAGGAGCATCGGGCGGATGCCGACCCGGTACTGCTCGAGCACCGCCAGCAGCAGGTCCTGCTTCGCCGGGAAGAAGTGGTACAGGCTGCCGGCGTTCACCCCGGCACGGCCGAGGATGTCGGCGATCGAGGTGGACAGGTACCCCTTCTCCCAGAAGAGGTGACGGGCGGCCTCGACGAGGCGGGCCCGGGTGTCGGGGCGAGAGGCGGCGGGGTCGGGAGCCTGGGGCATCTTCTTGGTTGAGCGTTCAACCCAACCTGATACTGTTCCCGCCACTCGGTCAAGGGGCAGCAGCCCCGGGAGGTCAGGAATGAGGCTCGGGAGGTCCTTCCTCGCGGTGTCCGTCGGTCTCGCGTTCGCGCTGCTCGCCCGGCCCGCGTCCGCGGAGGTGCTGAACGCCGCGCCCGGCGGATTCGTGGTACAGCACCGAGCCGCGCTCGCGCTCCCCGCGGAGAAGGCGTGGGCGCGGCTGGTCCAGGTCCAGTCGTGGTGGAGCCCCGAGCACACCTATTCCGGCGCGAGCCGGAATCTCTCGCTCCGGCTCTCTCCCGGCGGGTGCTTCTGCGAGCGGCTGCCGGCGGGTGGATTCGCCAAGCACGCCGAGGTGGTGCAGCTGCAGCCCCGGAAGCTCCTCCGTCTGTCCGGGAGCCTCGGTCCTCTGCAAGCGCTGGGAGCAGCCGGCGCGCTGAGCTTCGCGCTCGCCGACGCCGAGGGCGGCACGCAGGTGACGTTGACCTACCAGGTCGGTGGCTTCGCCGCGGATGGCCTCGACAAGCTCGCGCCCCTCGTGGACCAAGTGCTGGGCGAGCAGCTGAAGCGCCTTGCCACGCTGCCCGCCCGCTGAGGGTCACGGGTCGACGACCAGCGTCCCCGCCATGTCCTCGTGCCCGTCGCCGCAGAACACGTCGCAGGCGAAGGGGAACCGTCCGGCCTTCTCCGCGGTCACCTCGACGCGGGCGGTTCCACCGGGAGGCACGTCGGCGCGGATGCCCAGCTCGGGGAGCTTGAACCCGTGCTTCCGGTCCAGCGAGGTGAGCTCCAGCACCACGTGCTCGCCCCGCTTGATGTGGACCTCTGACGGCGAATACTCGAACTTCTTGGCGGTGATCTTGATCACCCTCGGTTCCTCCGCCGCCGCGGCGGCGCTGGCCACCACCACCAGGAGCAGACCGGTGAGGAGCCCCTTCACACCCGGGCCCCGTGCACGTCGTACTCCTCGAGGGTGACCGCGCCATCCTTTCCCGCCACCTCCACCTCCCGGTAGCCGAGACCACGCCCCGGATGCTCGGCGTCCCACGGGACCGCCACCCGCTTCGGTACGCTCCCCGGCGCGGGCAGGGGGAACATCAGCGACTTGGCCGAGTGGTGCGCGATGTGCCCGGTCATCCGGTGGTTCTCCTGGTGGATGTGCCCGTAGAAGACCGTCAGGTGCCGGTATGGCTCGAGGACCGAGATCACCTTGGACCCGTCGGCGGTGGCCCAGTCCCACTGCGGATAGAGGTCGAACAGCGGCCGGTGGGTGAGGACGACGATGGGCGCGTCCTTGTCCAGCTTTGCCAACTCGGACTTGAGCCAGTCGATCTGCGTGTCGCCCACCGCGCCGGACGGGTCGGAGACGTTGTCCAGGGCGATGAAGTGCACGCCCTTGTGCTGGAAGCTCTGGTGCAGCACCCCGAAGTGCTCCTGGTACGCCTGCCCCTTGTCCAGCGAGGCGTCGTGCTCTCCGGGGAGGAAGTAGGTCTTGGGGACCCGCAGCTCGGAGACGATGGTCTTGAACTCGGTCATCCGCTTGCGGCGGAGCGCATCATCGTCGGTGGTGTGGGTGAGGTCGCCGGTGAAGACCACGAAGTCTGGCTTGGCCTTGCTCGCGTTCACCACCTGGACCACCTGCTTCAGGGTGCGGTCCGCCTCGGGGTTCGGGGGGCCACTGAACCCCCAGTGCGTGTCCGAGAGCTGGAGGAAGAAGAAGTCCTCGGCACCCTTGCCCTTGCTGGCCGCCAGGGAAAACCCGGGCAACCCCGAGCCGAGGACCACCCCGCCAAGGCCCAGCAGCTTCATCAGCTCCCGTCGATCGATGCGCATCTCGATTGCTCCTGTGGTGTGCACAGCCCTGTGTGCCCCCCAGACTCCGGGTGCCGGGGCTGGTATTCCCTCGGGGCGATGGAATGGATTCCCGGGGTGCGGAGTCCTGGCGATCGTGGACGACGATTCTCGAGCGTTCGAACAGTTCGCCCGGCCTCACGCCGCCGCGGCGCTCCGCCTGGCGCGGACGCTGGTCCGCAACGAGGCGGACGCCCAGGACGTGCTTCAGGACTCCTTCCTCCGGGCCTTCCGGCACTTCCGGGGCTTCTCCGGAGACAGCCCGCGGGCATGGCTGCTGTCGATCGTCCGGAACGTCAGCTTCACCCTGTGGCGGAAGCGCGAGCGCGACGACCCGGGGGACCTCGAGCCGGCGCTGGACGCCGAGCCGGACCCGACGCCGTCGCCCGAGGCCCGGCTGCTCGAGGCCTGTGACAGGTCGCAGGTGCACGCCGCGCTGGACCGGCTGCCGGGCCTGCACCGCGAAGTGCTGGTGCTGAGAGAGATGGAGGAGTGCAGCTACCGCGAGATCGCCGAGATCCTCGGCGTGCCGATCGGGACGGTGATGTCGAGGCTGTCGCGCGCCCGCGCGCAGCTGGTGAAGGAACTGGTGGGCGACCCGTGGAGCAAGAACTGATGACTTCCTACGACGAACATCCGCGCGGCGCGCTCCATGCTTACCTCGACGGGGAGCTCTCCCTGGAGGGCTCGCTGGAGGTGGAGCACCACCTCGAGGAGTGCCGCGCCTGCCGGCGCGAGCTGGAGACGCTCCGGGCGCTCCGGCGCCTCCTGCAGTCAGCGAAGGCGGAGGCGTCCGAGGCCGAGTGGATGCTCACCCGGGTGACCCGTGGCGTCCGCGCCCGCCGGCGACGGGTCTTCGCCGTCAGCGGCTTCGGAGCCATGGCGGCTGCCGCGCTGGTGGCCCTGGTGCTGGTCCCCCACGGGACCGCGGGCATCGTGCAGGAGGTCGCGGCGGTGCACGCCCGGGCGCTCGATGCAGGCCGGACGGTGGAGGTCGCCTCGGACGATCCGGCGGCCCTCCAGCGCTGGCTCTCCACCCGGCTGCCCGGCGCGGTGCCGCCCACGGCCGGAGGTGACGGGTTCGCTCTGCGCGGGGCCCGGGTCGACTCGCTCGACGGCCGGCCGGTGGCCACGGCGGTGTACGAGGTGCGGAGCCACCTGGTGGACGTCTTCGCCTGGCCTTCCTCGGAGCGCGACATGGAGCCGCGCCCCTCGGTGGCCGGGCGATGGACGGTCTGCCGCTGGTCGCACCGTGGGGTGGCCTACTGGATGGTCTCGGACGCCGGGACCGAGGACCTCAAGGCGCTCGCGGCGCTGATCAAGGAACGCCGCACGTGACCGCACGGCAGCTGGGGTTGCGCCTGCTGCTCCTGGGGATCGGCGCGGCGGGCCTCGGCGTGGGCGCGGTGGCGCTCGGGGCGGTGAACCCATCCGCCACCACCCGCCCCTCCAAGCTCGAGCGGGCCGTGGCCCACGCGGCGCTGGGCGCGGCGGTGCGGGCGCGCGCTCCCCGGGGCAAGACGGCGCCGTCAGACCCAGCCAGCGTGGACCGCGGACGCGAGACGTACCGGGCGAACTGCCTGGTCTGTCACGGCGTCCCGGGCGGGGAGCAGTCCACCATCGCCGCAGGACTGAACCCGCCGGTGCCGGACCTGGCGGAGCCCGAGACCCAGGCGCGCACCGACGGCGAGCTCTACTTCCTGGTCTCGGGCGGGGTGCGGCTCACCGGGATGCCGAGCTTCGAGCGGTCCCTGCCAGAGGCCGTGCGCTGGGACGTGGTGGCCTTCCTCCGGGTGCTCCCGACGCTCGGCGACGCGCAGTTGAAGGCGCTGTCCGACCGGCGCGGGCAGCCCTGACAGCGAGCGGCGCGAGCTCAGGCCGCGCGCGCGTCCTCGATCGCCGTGGAGATGATGGCCTCGGTGAAAGCCGTGTCGGCCGGGCGCGACTCGCTCACCACCACCGCGCTGCCGCGGATGCGGCGGCTGTAGAGGCTGAGCGAAGGGTCGAGCAGGAAGCGCAGCAGCAGCGCGGTCCAGGAGCGGTGGTGAACAAGCCCGTCGTAGAACTCGGGGGCCATCGCCTTCAGCCGCGGCAGCCGCGACCAGGGCACCATCATGAGGTCGTGGTGCTCGTTGTGGTACCCGACGTTGAAGGCCACCAGGTTCAGTGGGCCGTAGTAGGAGAACGTCTCCTGCCCCGCCTTGCCGCTGGTCAGGTAGTGCTCCTGGATCCACCGCGCGCCCACCGGATGGAGCCCGATGGCGAAGATGCTGGAGAGCGTGAGGTAGAGCACCGCCTTCCAGCCCGCCACCGCCCACAGCGCGGCGAGGAAGCTGACCTGGACCGCCACGTTCGCTAGGTACCAGCGGTCGAGCACCTGCACCCGCTTGAGCCGCGGCACGCGCAGGCTCTGCCAGGCGAAGAAGGTGAGCAGCCAGAGCGCCTTGCGCACCGTGCCATTGCCCACCAGGCGCGCCTCGAGCGGAGAGGCCAGGTCCGCGTCCAGCTCCGGGTCACCCTGGAAGCGGTGGTGGAGCAGGTGGAACTTCCGGAACGAGATGGCTGCGGGGAAGACGATGGGGAGGTTGGCGAGGATCTGCAGCCAGGCGTTCCACCGCGTCCTCCGGAAGACCAGGTTGTGGGTGCAGTCGTGGATCAGCGTCCAGAGGGCGTGGTCTGCGAGCGCGCCCACCAGGTACGCGACGGGCACCAGCACCCACCACGGCTGGCCGCGTACGGCCCAGGCCACGCAGATCTGGAAGGCGACGACGGCGACGACCCAGAAGGCCGTGCTGCGCTCACGCCCGAAGAGCGAGCGGACCTCGGGGTGCGCGGCGAGGAGCTCCCGCGTCCGCGCCAGGTGCGGCTCCGGGTAGTCCACCACGTCCCAGGAAAGAGCCGGCCCAGCCATGCGCAGGCTCATACCACGTCCGACACCTGAGGGCCGCGCTCGCCTGGGTGGCTGGCCGGGTGACTACGGAGGAATGGCACCGCAGGGCGGCGACTGCGTCTTGAGCGCGTCGCAGTAGATCGCCTCGATGCTCCCGTTCAACGACCCGTTCGGGAATGTGATGTTGGTCAACGTCACCTTGAGGTTCGTGGTGGTGCTGCCAACCTGGGTGACGGTCACCTTCCCTGCGGTGGCGTACGTTCCGGTCGGAGTGCAGGTGGTCGCCACCGCGAAGGCGCCGTCCCACCACTGCCCTGACCCCGGACTGGTCAACGGGGGGAGATGAGCGAGGTCGGCGTAGCTGTAGTCACCGAGCCCCACGGCCACCGGGTTGCCAGCGGTGGTGAGGTTGAGCAAGCCGAAGCCGAACACCGTTGTCGGCCCAGGAATCGTCGATCCGGTGAGCAGGGCGCAGAGACCCGTCCGGTCGCCCACCACCACGTTGACGTTGTCGGTATACGGAGTGATGCCGAACACCGCATCTCTCACCGTCAGCGCCTGTCCGTTCACGGTTCCGGTGAGGGTCCCACTCCCGGTGGTGGGCCCCGCATCGGGGGAGTTGCCACTGCTACTCCCGCACGCACAGGCGAGCAGGCACAGCGCGATCCAGCGCTTCATGTTTCCCCTCCCAGGTCCAAGAGGACCGCTCAGTCCTCTCGCTTCGGAGCCCGCGTCATCAGCTCCACCACCGCCCGGCGCGGGCTCTTCCCCTCGTACATGATGGCATGGACCTGGTCGCAGATGGGGAGTTCCACGCCGACCTTCCGTGAGAGGTCCCGGGCGCTCCGGGCGGTCTTCACGCCCTCGGCGACCTGCGTCATCCCGGCGAGCACCTGCTCGAGCGACCGGCCCTTGCCGAGCTCGATCCCCACCTGGCGGTTGCGCGACAGGTCGCCGGTGCAGGTGAGCACCAGGTCTCCGAGCCCCGAGAGCCCCATCAGCGTCAGGGGATTGGCCCCCATGGCCACCGCGATGCGGCTGATCTCCGCCAGGCCGCGGGTGATGAGGGCGCTCCGGGCATTCAGGCCGAACCCGAGGCCGTCGGAGATGCCGGCGGCGATGGCGATGACGTTCTTCAGCGCCCCGCCCATCTCCACGCCGATGACGTCGATGGAGGTGTACGTCCGGAAGGACTCGGTCTGCAGCGCCGCCTGGACCTTCTGGGCCACCTTCTCGAAGTGCGAGGCGACGGTGACCACCGTGGGCATCCCCAACGCCATCTCCTTGGCGAAGGAGGGACCGGAGAGGATGGCGATGGAGGGGTGGTACTGCTCGGGGAGGCAGTCCTCGAGCAGCTGGGTCATCGTCAGGAGGGTCTCGTTCTCGATGCCCTTGGCGACGGTGAGCAACGGCACGTGCTCGGGCAGGTACGGGAGCGCCTTCTTCACCACGTCGCGCGTCGCGTGGGACGGGGTGGCGAAGACCACCAGCTCGCTTCCGGCCAGCGCCTCCTCGAGCGAGAGGGTGGCCCGGACCCGGGCGGACACCGCGATGCCCGGCAGGTAGGTCCGGTTCTCGCGGGCGCCATTGATGGACTCGACGACCGAGGCCTCGCGCGCCCAGGCCTGGACGTCGTCAGAGCGGCTGGCGAGCGTGTTGGCAAGCGCCGTCCCGAAGGCTCCGAGGCCGATGACCGAGGCACGCATCGCAAGCCCCTCCTAGAAGGACCTGCCACTCTACGCGATCACGTTCCGCCCGCGTGCTGGCTCCCGCGTGGGTTGCCAAACCGCATCCCTGACACGGCGGACACGACCCGGGGGCGATTAGTCTCCCTTCCGACATGCCCCGGTCGGTTCCCATCGAGCTGCTGAGCTTCCGGCGCACCTTCGCCCTGCTGATGGTGCTGGTGGCAGTGCCCTCCGCAGGGCTCACCGGGCTGGGTGTGGTGGCCATCCTCAACGAGCGCGCCGCGGTGGAGAAGCGGCTCGCCTCGGTGTGGCAGGACCGGCTGGACACCCTGGCCACCCGGTTCCGGCAGGCGCTGGACGCCAGCACGGTGTCCCGGACCGACGGCGGCGTCCGGGTCACCGCCCCGTCGGGGCTGTTGCTGTCGGGCGCCGGGTTCCGGCTCTCGCGCGACGTGCTCGAGTCACCGGACCCCGGTTTGGTGGCTGCGCTCACCCCGCTACGGAGCCAGCTGGCGTTTCTTCCCGAGCGACCGAGCTTCCAGAGCCTCGCCGGGCCCGCCGGACCGCTGCTCATCGTGGCGTTCCGGACTCCGGACGGCGTGCTGGGAGCGGAGCTCTCGCAGGCCGCGCTGGAGCAGCTTCTCGCCGCGAGCGCGCAGGACCTCAAGAGCAAGGGGGAGCAGGTCCGGTTCGAGCTGACCGCGGTGCAACCGACCCGGCCCGGCCTGGTGGGCAAGTTCGTCGGCGGCGTGCCCGGGGCGAAGAACGCGCTGGAGGTGACGCCTCTCGCCGAGCGGCCGCTGCCCGCGCCATTGCAAGAGTTCCAGCTGCGCGCCATGCCCGAGGGGGGCGATCCGGTGGCCTTCGCCTCGCTGCGCAACCGGCTGGTCTACGCCGGGCTGCTCGGCGCCTTCTACGCCACGCTGGTGGTCGGGGTGGTCTACACCGCGCGCGCTCTCTACCTCCAGGCGCGGCTGTCCAGACTGAAGACCGACTTCGTGAGCCTGGTGAGCCACGAGCTGCGCACCCCGCTCACCTCGATCCGGATGTTCATCGAGACGCTGGCGCTCGGCCGGGTGAAGGAGCCCCAGCAGACCCAGGAGGTGCTGGAGCTGCTCCAGAAGGAGACCGAGCGGCTCTCGGCGATGATCGAGCGGGTGCTCGACTGGGCGCGGCTCGAGTCCGGGCGCCAGCGCTACCGGAGGGACCGCCTCACCGCCCGGGAGATCATCGACGCCTCGCTCGACGCCTTCCGGGCGCAGCGGCTGGACAACCAGGTCCAGCTCCGCTGCGAGGTGCCGGAGCCGCTCCCCCCGCTGGAGGGGGATCGCGAGGCGCTGGCCGGCGCGCTCCTCAACCTGCTCCACAACGCCTACAAGTACTCGGGGGCCGAGAAGCGCATCGAGCTCCGGGCCGGGGCCCGGAACGGCGGGGTGGACATCCAGGTGGAGGACCACGGGGTGGGCATCGCCAAGCGCGACCGGAAGCGGGTGTTCGAGCGCTTCTACCGGGTGGACAACCTCCTCACCCGCCAGACCGAGGGCTCGGGGCTCGGCCTCTCCATCAGCCGGCGCATCGTCGAGGCGCATGGCGGCAGGCTCACTGTGATCAGCGAGCTGGGCAAGGGCAGCACCTTCACCATCCACCTGCCGGCGGCGAAGGAGGCGCGGGCGTGAGCCAGGAGAGGCCCCGCATCCTCGTCGTGGAGGACGACCTGTCCATCCTCACCGGGGTGTCGATGAACCTCCGCTTCGAGGGGTACGAGGTGCTGCAGGCCCAGGACGGAGCGCGCGGTCTGGAGATGGCGGTCAGCGACGCTCCGGACCTCATCGTGCTCGACGTGATGATGCCGCGGCTCAACGGCTACGAGGTGCTGCGGGCGCTGCGGTCGCGTGGTGTGCGCACGCCAGTGCTGGTGCTCTCGGCGAAGGGGATGGAGCGGGACAAGGTGCTCGGACTGGACCTCGGCGCCGATGACTACGTGGTGAAGCCGTTCGGAGTCGCCGAGCTGATGGCCCGGGTGAAGGCGGTGCTCCGGCGCCGCTGGGGCGATGACGGCCAGGTGGTCCGCTTCGGGGACGTCGCGGTGAACCTCGGCAGCAAGCAGGTGACGCGGGCCGACGGCCCGGTCGAGCTGACGGCGCAGGAGTTCAAGCTGCTGGCGCACCTGGTCTCGAATCCTGGCCGGACCTTCGCCCGGGAGGAGCTGCTCTCGGGCGCCTGGGGCATCGACTACGAGGGAACCCCGCGAACCGTGGACACCTTCGTCCGGCAGCTGCGCCAGAAGCTCGAGCCCGACCCGGAGGCGCCCCGCTACATCCTGACGGCGCGGGGTCTGGGCTACCGATTCGAGCGCCCCCAGGCCTGAGCCCGGTCGCTGGCGCGCCCCTGCGCGCTCCCGCAGGCGTCCCCCTGGTTCGGGGGGCTGACGCAACCTCGGGGCGGCAGGGAAGATCCGGCCTTCCCGGACGACGTCTCCTGGGGACATGAGACCGGCCGTTGCACTCCAGACGGACGCCTTGACCGTGATTCCGACACGGTGGCACCGTCGCGCCATTCCGGCGCGGTCGAAGTTCCGCAGTCCAACGACATTGGATCCAACACTGCGGGCGGCCGTCGTCGCGCTCCGGCCCGTCCTGCTCGTCCTGGCGCGGCGGATGTGTGCCTCGGAGGCGGACTCCGCCGACGTGGTGCACGACGCGCTGGAGAGCGCGCTCGAGGCCGGTGACCGGCTGAAGGCGGTGGAGAACCTCCAGGCCTGGCTGGTCACCATCCTCCACCGGCGGATGATCGACCTGTTTCGCAAGCGAGAGCGCGAGCAGCTGGGCGATCCACCCGAGGAGCCGGCGATGACCCAGGACCCGGCTCCCGCGGACGCACCGCTCTGGAGCCGCATCGACGGCGAGCAGCTCCGCGCGGCGGTGGAGCGGCTCGAGCCCGAGTTCCGCGAAGTCTTCATCCTGCACGCCTTCGAGCGCCGCTCGTACCGGGACATCGCCGCCACGCTCGCCATTCCTCAGAACACCGTCGGAACGCGCCTTCTCCGGGCGCGCCGGAAGCTCCGGGTGCTGCTCCTGGGCGGCCGGGAGGAGGTGGACACATGACGCCCGAGGACCACAGCGGAGGTCCGGTGCACTGCGCGCAGCTCGGCGCCTTCGTCGACGGCGAGCTGGACGCAGGGGAGGCAGCGGCGTTCCGCCGGCATCTCCTGATGTGCGCCCGGTGCCAGCAGGAGATGCACGGGCTGATGCAGCTGTCGGCTCTGGCCGAGCAGGCCCGGGAGCAGCGCCCGGCGAAGCGGCCCGCCCTCGCGCCGGTCTTGGTCGCCGCGGCGGACCGGCGCGCCCGTCCCCATCGCGCGGCATGGATGGGCGTGGTGGGGGCGGTGGCGGTGGCGGCGTCGCTGGCGGTCCTGGTGCTCCCGGCGCGGGGCCCGACGACGGCGGCAATGCTCCTCGCCTCGCGCGACAGCCGCCGGGTGTCGGGCTGGCCGAGCTACGCCGGAGCCCAGGAGTACCGGCCGTACGCGGTCCAGCGCGGAGGCAGGGCCGACGACGTCGTCCCGGGCGTCAGCACGCTTGAGGAGCGACAGGACTGGGCAGGGCTGGCCAGCGTGGCCCTGGTCCGGGGCGAGTTCAAGCAGGCCATGGCGTACCTCCAGCGTGCGCCGAAGGACGCTCGGACCCGCAACGACATCGGCCTGGCCCTCCTCGAGCTCGGGCAGCCGGAAGCCGCGCTCGAGGCGCTGGACATGGCTCTCCGCGAGGACCCTTCCCTGCCCCAGGCGCTGTTCAACCGCGGGCTCGCGCTCGAGAGATTGCATCTGGATCGAGCCGCGACCAGCGCCTTCCGTCTTGCATCGGCCGCCGCGGCCGGTGGCTGGCGCGCGGAGGCAGACGCCTCCGTGCAGCGGCTGCAGACGCGGATCGCGACGGAAGCGGAGCAGGCGAGGACCCTGGCTTCCGTCTGCCAGGAGCTGGCCGAGGAGCAGCGGGCACCTCCGGGCGAGCTGCTGGTCCGCGCCCCTGGGGCGCTGCGCAGAGCATTCTATTCGGCAGTCGCGCTGGCCCCCAGCGACGCCCGGCTGGCCGCGCTGCTCCCCACGGCCAGAGACCTGGATCGGCTGGGGCAGGGTCGCGTCCTCGAGTCCCTGGTCGAGTCGACGCGGCGACAGGCCAACACGGCGCGCTGGTCGCTCGTGCCGCTGCTCCGACCGGTCCTCCGCAACCCGGGCCCGGAGACGGTCGATCAGAGGCGCGAGCTCGCAGAACGCGCGAGGCGCGCCGGACAGACCGATCAGCTCCTGCTCCTGGCCTCGCTGAGCTTCGAGGATACGAGCCTGGGATTTCCCCGGCTCGCGGCGGCGTCGGGAGAACCGTTCTGGCAGCTCCGGGAGCGCGCGCGTCAGGTCCGCGCAGCCCGCCTCGATGGCACGCCCGCGCCTCAGGTCACCCTTGCGCAAGGCGATCTGAAGAGATGGTGCGGCGATCCCTCGCTCGGCGGAGAGTGCGCCAACGTGCTGGTGGAGCTGGCACAGGTCGACCTGCGCCTGGGGAGGCCGGAGCAGGCGCTCTCGTCCATTCGCGAGGCGATCGCCCGGGCGCGGACGGCGCCCAACCCGGTCCGCGACAGAGCCCTGCTCCTGATGGAGGCGCAGATCCAGCTGCAGGCGGATCGCCTGGCGGCGGCCAGCGCCATCTTTCAGGACGTGTTGCTCGGCGATCCCGGCGACTGCGCCCTCGAGGTGTTCGTCGGCCAGCAGCTCACCAATGGCTTCATCGAGCGGGGGGACACGATCGCTGCACGCAGGGCGTTTGATGATTCCCGCCGATGTGCGGCAACCATCCCAGCCTCGATCTACCGGGCACGGGTGGCCACCCGGCTGGCTCTGCTCGAGCGGACCGCCGATTCGCGCAGCGCTGCGCTGGACGTGATCCGTGCGGCGGAGAAGTCCGGGCTTCCCGCGCAGTCCTCCAAAGACCTCGCGCTCTTTCGGGCCACGGTCCTGGCCGAGGCCGACGACGCGGGAGCGGACGGAGTGCTCCAGGCCGCTGTGGGCGGCAGCTCGGAAGCGGGCGCCAAGACCGGGAAGCCGGACCCGAGAGAGAGCGAGGACGACCTGGCCGTGGCCAGGACCGCCCTCGTCTTCTGGTTCCTCAGAAGGGGAGAGGTGGGACCTTCCCTCGAGGGCCTCGCCGAGCTGGGAGGGACAGAGGCGCCCGCATCCTGCGTGCTCGGAGTCGTTGCCCAGTACGGGCGTCTGGGCTGGGTCGCGCGCGGAGAGGACGGCCGGTCCACCGTGGTTCTGGACGAGGCAGCACCGGACGCCCAGAGACCCGCACCGGTGGCCATTGCCGAGAGTCTCGGGCGCTGTGGTTCGGTCGGAGTGCTGGCCAGCGCCTCGGTGCTCGGGCGTCCCCGGCTGTTGCCGCCGGGTGTCGCCTGGAGCTTCCGGACCTCGCCTCACCCCACGCGCGTGCCCGGGCCCTTCCGGAGCCGTGTCCGGGTCAGGGGCACGGTCCTGCCTCCGGGACTCGAGCTTCCGGCCCTCGCGCCCGCAGCCACCGACGATGCCGGGTGGACCGTCCTGGAAGGTGCGGATGCAACGCCGTCACGGGTGCGGGCGAGCCTGCAGCGGGCGGACCTGGTCGATTTCGAGGTCCACGGGGTCATCGACGCCGAGATGCCCGATGGTGCCCTCCTCGTCCTATCGCCCGAATCAGGAGGCGGCTATGCCCTCACCGCTTCCGCCATCGAAGGAATGACGCTGCCGGGGGCGCCGCTGGTGTTGTTCGGGGCCTGCCGGGCCGCAGCTCGCTCTCCGTTCCGTGACCGTCCCTGGAACCTCCCGGCCTCCTTCAGCCGCGCCGGAGCACGGGGTGTGGTTGCGTCGCTTTCGGAGTTGCCTGACGCGACGATCGGCGCTTTCTTCGAACGGCTCGTCACCCGGATGGAGGGGGGCGCGGAACTGTCGGTCGCGCTGAGGGACGAGCGCCAGGCCTGGCTGGCGCGCGGCCAGGCCTGGGTCGAAGACGTGGTCGCCTTCGAATGAGCGCGTTGCTGGGGGGTTATTCATGCACCGCATCCAGGTAGCCTGTTTCGCGCTGCTCACGCTGCTCACCAGCTGCGCGACGTCCAGTCCGCAGCCCACCACCGTTCAGCAGACCCAGCCGGAGCTGGCACCCACACCGGCGCCGATCCCCCCTCCGTCCACCCTGGAGCACAGCGACCAGATCCCGCTGGCAGCCGCGAGCGAGTCGCTCACAACCGAGGACGTCAAGGTTTGCAGCGACCCTCGCGATCCGGCGCTTCACTCCTACTACCTGAAGCTTCGCCCGCGGCGTGGCTTCTACTACTTCAAGCTGCTCCGGACGCCGAAGGACGTGACCATCGTGATCGTCCGGGCAAGCGAGGACCTCTCGGGAGGCCGGCCGAGGAGCCCCGTCCCCCTCCCAGCAGTGGAGAAGATCATTGGGCCGATCCCCAGGAAGGATGTGAAGGCGTGGCACCTGGTCTATGCGATGCTCCGTCGCTACGCATCCAGTCCACCGGCGGGGAACTACTGCTGGGACGACGACTGCTATGGCTCGATCAACCAGCTGATCGACCCCCACGACGAGGGAGACCCTCGCCCCGGAGACGATCCCCCCGGTCAGCCGCCCACCGGCGGGTACATGGTCGCTCTCGATCCGCCATATCCCCCGCTCGCGACGCTCGATCCCGAGGTGGACACCGTCGGGGCGGCACTCGCTGGACGCGAGCCGCCGATGCTGAGGTATCTGGTGCAGCCAGGATCCGCACCCGCGCCGACCACGACCAGCCGCGAGTGCGTCGACCCGAGCCGGCTCAAGATGATCAAGGAACAGGCCGCGCAGATCGTGAAGATCGGCAGCAGCTCCAGCGCCCAGTCCAAGCAGTAGCGGTCGTCATCGCCCTCCTCTGCGCACTGGCCCCTGGCTGCACGCCCGGGGCCACGCGCCCGACCTCCAGCGCTCCGTGTGGCCAGGGGCCGGTCTTCTCCCGTCCGCCGCCCACGCTCATCGACGCGACCGGTCGGCCCGTGGAGATCGCCGGACGCCCACCCGGTCCGTGTGAGACGCCTCCTCCGATGATCAGCCCGCCCCCGGCGACCGCGGGCGGGGGCGAGCACCGATGGTGGCGGGCCGGCGCGCTCGCGGACCGGGTCACCCAGGGGGTCGGGGCCAGACTGATGGTCGCGGCGCCCCACACGGCCGAGGGCGAGCACTCGCTGGCCGAGCTCTCGGCGGAGTCCGGCTTCTTGCACCGCAACCTGGTCGAGGTCGGCTGGCGGGTGGCTCCCCGCACGCTCGGTGATGCGCGACCCCACCTCTTCGTCTTCCACTGGGTGCACGGCACGCCCCGCTGCTACGACGGCTGCGGCTTCGTCCCGACGGGAGGCTGGGCCATACCCGGACGCGATCTCTCCACGAACGTCGGCCGGCTCCTGTACCTCGGCATGGTGGCCGTGGAAGGAACGTGGTGGGTCTGGCTGGAGGATGGGTGGGTCGGCTCCTTCCCCGCGTCGGAGTGGGACGGCAACTTCATCCAGGCCACCACCGTGCAATGGTTCGGAGAGGTCTGGAGCCGCTCGGACCCCGCCCGCAGCGCGATGGGAACGGGTGAGCGCGCCGGCCGACCGGGAGCGGCCCTCTTCCGGGACCTCTGCACGGTCGACCTCGCGAGCTGGACCTGCCGACCGACCGACGCCGAGCTCCGGATGACCGCCCCCGCGCTCTACGATGCCCGGCTCGACGCCGATCGGGTGCTGTCGTTCGGTGGACCCGGCGCCCTCGCCGAGCTCACACCGCCTCCACCACCTTCGTCAGCCAGCGCAGGAACGCCTGCGGCGACAGGAACGTCAGGGCCATCTCGCCCACGTTGAGGCGGGTGGCGCCTCCGAGCGGGGCGGCGGCGTTGGGCTGGAGCGGCACCCCGTCCACCAGCGTGCCGTTGCGGCTCGCGGCGTCCACCACGTTCCAGCGGGCGATCTGCGTCGGGTCCGGGGTGAGGTAGGCGTGGAAGCGCGACACGCTGGCGTGCGGGAAGATCAGATCGTTGTGCTCCGCGCGTCCAATGGTCACCCCGGAGCCGAAGGGATTGGCCCGCCCCTGGACCTTCTTCACCAGGAACACCACCGGGTTCTCCGGCGAGGGCGCGTGCTCGGGCGGCCGGGTCACCCAGCGCGCCTCGGACAGGTCGCCCTCCCAGATGACGAGCGGAGTCTCCAGCACGGACTGGAGCCCGGTCTCGTCGTCCACCAGACGGCGGACCCAGTCGGTGAGCGGGGCGCTGGACGGAAGTTCCATGAGGTGGGGTTCCTGAAGGATTCCGCACCGCACGGTGTAGGTTCAAGTTTCCGTCCGGTGGAGATATGTGGGCAGCGCATGTACCGCCGATACACCGTGCACCGCGATGGAGACCTCCTGGTCGAGGACCTCGGCCCGGATGGGAAACCCCTCGACCCCGAGCCCGTGCCCGCCGAGGACCGGCTGCCGGTGGAGCTCATCCTGCTCGCGCCGGACACGGTGGATGCGCGGGCGCAGCTCCTGGACCTGCTCGAGCTGGCCTTCGAGATGGAGTCCACGCCCGACGGAGAGCGCCCGCCCACGAAGCCGCGTGCCTGAGGGAGACGCCCGCGCGCTCACGCCCTCGGTTCGGTCCGCGCCCGGTGCGCCTCGGCGATGGCCTCGGCCCGGGCAGTGTCGGCGTCCGCGCCCGCGAGGTCCCCGTGCTTCCGCCGGAGCGCGGCCAGCTCCGAGAGCTGCTCTCCCACGACGGGATGCTCGGGGCCGAGCGCCTGCGACAGGTCCTCGACCGCGGCGGCGAGATGGGGGAGCGCCTGCTCCGTCGACTTGGCGGCGAGCTCGTGCGCATCGAGCAGGCGCGAGAGTGCCCGGCTCACCTCGTCCACCGAGCCCGCGGGCGCGGGCTGGCTCTCGTCCGGCGGTGGAAGCTGCTGCAGCACTTCGGCGGCGAGCTCGGCCGCCATCTTCTCCGCCCCTGCGAGAAGTGACACCGCCGGCGCCGGGTCGTCGGGGACGGTGCCCTCGATGCCGCGCACCCGCTCGATGCGCTCGGCGTCCGGAGGGTGGGTGTCGAACTCGCCGTGCGCCGCGCGGGTGCTCTCCTCCTCCAGCGCATGGCGCAGCGGCGGCAGCATCTCGGCGCGCTTGAGGGCCTGCAGCCGGTACAGCCCCTCGGCCCGGATGCCCGCGCTCCGCAGGGCCCCGAGCACGCGCACCGCTCGGCCCACGTCGTGGTTCGCCTGGCCCACCTTGGTGAGCGCGCGGGCGAAGGTGTCACCTCCGTAGGTGAGCGCGGCGACCCGGTCGGCGAGCAGCTCGCGCCGCCGCCCCTGGCCGCGGGTGATGCGGAGGTACACTCGCACGTAGCCGCGGAGGAACCAGAACGCCGGGTTGATGTACGCGAGGTAGCCGCCCTGCGCCGTGCCCTGGAGCATGGCGATGCTCGCCGTCTCCACCCGGCCGAGCACCGGGGTGAGCTGCGTCTCCCCGTGCGAGAGGTGCCCGTATTCGTGGGCCAGCACGGCGCGGAGCTCGCCGACGGTGAGGTGCTGGAGCGCCGCAAATCCCAGGTGCAGCACGCCCGTCCCGCGCCCCAGGAGCACGCCGAGCGTCGAGCCTCGCTCCTGGACCCCGATCGCCGCCCCGGGGTTGAGGACGATCTCCCCCACCGGTCGCGCCTTGGCGGCCGCTGCCACCTCCTCCACCAGCGTCTGGAGGCGCGGCTCCTCGTCGCGTCCCAGGGTGCGGCCCTCGCCCCCGTTCAGCGTCACGAAGAGCCCGCGCACCATTCCCCAGAGCGCGATGGCCGTCCCGACGACCACCAGCAGGACCAGCTTCA